>Ga0065721_10004296_pt1 | contig 34309 bp, 32 predicted proteins | sample Mesricmetagenome_FD_59108 | JGI IMG/M metagenome (GOLD analysis project Ga0065721, IMG submission 59108) | Mesophilic microbial community from rice straw/compost enrichment Sample: eDNA_1 v2 (version 2) | ecosystem: Engineered > Solid waste > Grass > Composting > Bioreactor | place: USA: Davis... | reverse complement strand
TACCACTCGCGTTGCAAACGAGTATCGGTACGTTCAATCGCGGGCCGAGTGTTCGCTACGCCCCGAGTGTGGACGAGCGAACAGAACGCGCAGCCACAACTGGATGCGCTGCGCGATGCGGGATGCGACCGCATGATCGTCGAGATCGCTCCGCAGCAGCGGACCGCCCCGAACTGGCGCAGCTCCATCGCCCCCTTCGCCCCGGCCGACACGATCGCCGTCTGGCGCCTCGACCGCTTAGGCAGATCGCTGAGAGATCTCAACGCGCAGGTCGATGCGATCCAGGCCGTGGGCGTTGGTCTCCGGTCGTTGCGCCAGACCATCGACACCAGTTCTGCGGGCGGCCGTCTCGTCCTGCATGTGTTCGCAGCCATCGCAGCGTTCGAACGCGATCTCATTCATGAGCAACAAACGCTGGGCTTGCCGCCGCTCGCGCGAGAGGCCGAGTTGGCGGTCGGCATGCGTGCTAGCCGCCGCCCCGCACGACGGCGGCCCGCGATGGGGGCGGGAATGACGAAGATCTTTGTAGTTCTAGCACTCAATGGCGATTATCATCGGCATTGTAAGGAGATGAGATGGCCTACAGGATCACGCGAGAGCGCGAGGTTATCGGCGAACGCGTCCACCAGTGGCGGATGGTCCACAACCTGACAGCCCAGCAGGTCTGCGAGCGCGCCTCGATCACTCGGGACACGCTTCGCAAGCTCGAGCGCGGGGATACGTCTGTGAAGACGGAGACGTTCTTGCAGGTTCTTCGCGCGCTCGGCATCCTGGACTACCTGCTCGAAGCACTCGACCCGTTCGCCTACGACGTGGGCCGTCTCCGTTCACATCGGCTCAACCGCCAGCGCGCCGGCCGCCGGTCCCCCGACAGACAGGCCGCCGCCGTCCAGCGACTCATCACGCGGCAGTCGAAGCCGAGGTAGCGCGCGCACTTGCGGCAACCACGCCCCCTCTTGGCCCGAGACTCGCCCGTGGCTGGCCATTCGTTGCCGCACGCGCATTTCCAGAAGAGTCGCCTCCAGGTGCTGGCGACGATGGTCTCCGGAGTGAGGTCACCGTTCTTGGTCGGGTGGAACTCTGCCGCCAGGTCGGGGCGCGTCGTCGCCATGTCGTTGAACCCGGGCCAGACCTTCGGTTGTTGCAGTAGGGGCAGCCAGCATCCTGATGCACGCGGTTGTCGCCGGTGGCGGGCCAGTCGTGCCCCTTCTCGCATAGCCACTGGATGGAGTGACTGGTGCCGGCCACGACGTTGTCCGGTGTCCGCTTTCCGTTCTTCGTCGGGTGCATCTGTGCGGCAAGGTGAGGGTGGGTCGCCCGCATCGAGTTGCGCTCGTTGACTCCGCGGTTGGAGCAGTAGCGACAACCCACGCCTCGGACCTTGCTGGTAATGGCCGCATCGTAGTGAATCGCCCCGGGTTTAGTGGAGGGCGAGTTCTCCCAACGCCGGCTGACGCTGGGGGTTGATCTCACGGTAGTACTCGTTCTCCTTCTCGATCGGTGTGAGGTATCCGATCGATGAGTGCAGCCGGTTCTCGTTGAACCAGTGAACCCAGGAGAGCGTGGCGAGCTCGAGCTCGTCAGCGGTGCGGAACGGGCCGTCGATCTTTACGCACTCGGTCTTATAGAGGCCCACGACCGTCTCCGCCAGAGCATTGTCATACGAATCGCCGACGGTCCCGATCGACGCGATCGCGCCGACGTCCGCGAGCCGCTCCGCGTAGCGAATCGCGGTGTATTGAGCTCCGGCATCGGAATGTTGAATGACCCCTGTGACGTCTTCACCGGCGCGATCTCGGACCCACAGAGCCATCTCCAGCGCGTCCAGCGGCAACTCTGTGGGCATTCGGTCCATCGTCCGCCACCCCACGATCCGGCGCGAGTAGACATCGGTGACGAATGCGGTGAATGCCATCCCCGACCACGTCGGAACGTAGGTGAAGTCGACAACCCAGAGCTCGTTCGGCCGGTCCGCGCGGAAGCAGCGTTGCACGTGATCCGGCGGCCGCGTCGACGATGAGTCGGGCCGGGTAGTCACGAACTGCTTGCTGCGGCGGATCCCACGCAGCCCCTGCTGCCGCATGAGTCGCTCGACCGTGCAACGGGCCACGACGATGCCTTCCCGGCGCAGCAGGCGCCAGATCTTCCGGACGCCGCTGATGCCTCGACCGAGCTTCTGATCCCAGAACACCCGCTCGATCTGCACGACCAGCTCCGCGTCGGCAACCGCCCTCGCGGATGCGGGGCGGGTCTTGAACGCGTAGTAGCCGGACGGGGCGATCGGCACGGCGTGCTCGGTGAGCACCCGGCAGATCGGCTCGACCCCGAACCGGTCACGATGATCGTCGATGAACTGAACTACCACGGCAGTCGCGGGTCGAGCTCCCGCGCGAAGAACGAGGAAGCCGCCAAGAGGATCTCGTTCGCGCGCTTCAGTTCCCGGTTCTCCGCCTCGAGCTGTTTGATCCGAGCGGCATCGTTCGTGGTCGTCCCGGGGCGTTCGCCCGCGTCGATCGCGGCCTGCTTGCACCAGCCGCGCAACGTGTCGGCGTTGACCCCGACACGTTGCCCGATCCGGACCACCGCCGCGTTCAGCGACAACTCCGGATCTTCCCTTCTGGCCTCGGCAACAAGCCGCATCGCACGCTCACGAAGCTCCGGCGGATACTTCCTCGGTGCTGGCATGGGTCTCATCCTCTCGGGGAATCAGACCCTCCACGAGACCCGGGGCGATTCATAGCTGCAGCCGTTGTCACAGATCCACCAGACCTTGTCGGAGGTACCGGCGAACACCATCTCTGGCGTCAGGTCACCATTGCGTTCGTAGTCCCACTTGGCGGCGACTTCGGGATGAGTGGCGGCCAGGCAGGTGGTCGGGTGCACTAACTGATGAGTGCACACGAGGCATCCCGACCCGCCGGTCCGGGAGGCCACCGCGGCCGGGAAGTCGTGACCTTCCGGGCACACCCAGAACACTTCCTGCTCGGAGCCGGCCACGACGTTGTCGGGCGTCAGGGGCCAGTTCCGTTCCGAGTTCCATTGGGGAACGAGGTGAGGATGGGTCGTGCGCAGGGAGTTCGTCTCATCGACGAGCAGGTTCGCACAGTACCCGCATCCGGAGCTCTTGTTGGTGCGCGCGTTGGGGCTGGCTTCGTAGGCGTGTCCCTCTTCGGGGCACAGCCAGAAGTACTCCACGCCGGTTCCCGACAGCACATCGGCGGGCGTGACTGTGCCGTTCTTCGTGGGGTGCCACTCCCGGGCGAGGTCCGGGTGGGTGTCGGCGAGCGACGTCCCCGGTGCCGCCTTCTTGCGTGCGCAGTATCTGCACCCTCCGCTGGCCTTTGACGCCTTCAACACAGAACCCGTCGAGCCGAAGGGATGCCCCTTGGGGCACACGTACTCGTTCTCGTCGCTCACTCGTTTGGCCACGTCGAACCGGGTACCCGCCGCGGGCGACTGCACGAGCTGCGTGAGCTGAAGGTGACGTACACGCGGGTAGAAGCTGGTCGTCAGCTCGCGGAGTTCGGCTTCGCCGTCCTCGGCGGCGAGCGCGACGAACGCGCACGGAATGGTGTGCGCTCCCCCCGTGGGCTGGTGACGTGCCGACCGGACAAGCAGCCAGATGGCGTCGACGAGGACGTTCCGGTTCTCCCCCGCAACGGCCGCTTCGATAGCGGCCGCGAGCGCGGAGTAGCGTGTTGCACTGTCGGCGTCGGCGAGCGCGATGCGGGTCGCGCCGTGCAGGATGCGGAGCACGTCGACCGCGACGACGAACCCCTTGGCGGGGTCGATCGGTGAGGCGTTCACGTTCGCCCACGCGTCGACGCACGCGAGCGTCTCGGCCAGACTGTGCGCATCGGCGAGGCCGTGTCGCCGCATCCGTCGGTACTCGCGGTCGGCGCGCAACGCCTCGGGTCCCACGCTGAACTGTTCGCCGGGGGTGGTCCCGGGACCGACCCACCGCATGTGGCGCCGGCACACGCGCGGCCCGTCGTGAGGCACCTGCTTCGCTTCGAGGCCAGGATGACAGCGGGCGCAGGCGTAGCGTTCCTGGAGGCCCGTGGCACATCTGTCGCAGGTCGTGCCGTCTGCGTGGCCGAAGTGGTTCGAGGCCCCCGCGAAGTGGCCGGCCCGCACGTTGCCGAGGCATTCAACCGCGGTCGCGCGTTCAAGCGCCTTATCGGCGCGCAGCGCGGCGTTGATGAAAGTGTTCCACGCACGCTTCGGGTAGAGATTCGCCGCCCGAAGCCTTTGTTCATAGCTGTCGAGCGACTCGTACTGCGCGGGGCGGACGCGCACAGGGAGCGGGTTGAGTTGTTCAAGCAGCATTTGCGTGCTCCTTCTTGGAGGTCGTCGCGAGCTCGCGAGCTCGGGCTTCATCGAGCAAGGACGCCATGTCGAGGTGGACGCTGTCGAGGTGTTCGCGGGTGATGAACTCGGCGTCCGCGTCGCCGTCCTCGATGAGGTCAAGGGCGACGGTCGTCAGGAGCCGGGACAGGGCGCCGAGCGAACCTCGGGTTCTCTCCCAGAGGTAGTCAGCCTCCATCAGCAGAGACTTCGGCTCCTGGTTGAGGAGCCCGAGCTTCTGCTCGAAGGCGTTGACGACGGCACCCCAGAACTGCCGTTCCCTCAGGGTCTTGCTGCCGAACTTCTCGAGTCGGACCAAGGTCGAACGTGAGGCGAACTGCGACCCCAGGCTGCCGCTGGCGAGGAGCGTGCGGTCGAGGTTCCAGCCGCGGCGCGGCTGGCATTTGTGAGGCGACGTAGCACGGACACCAAGCGCATGGCCGTGCCGCCGTCATAGCTGGTGCCGGCGATATCGTCGAGGATGCGTTCGGCCTCCCTCGTGGCATTGCCGATCTCGCGCGCGGTCTTGCGATGCTCAGACGCGGGCCGGGCGCCTGGCTGGTCAGAAGGACTGAGGGGGTTGGGCATCGCTCAATCCTTTCGCTGGCCACCGACATGCTGGAGGCACAGTCCCGATCGGCTACTGACTCGATGAAAGATGTGGCGCGGGATCCAGAGGCTGAGATCTTGCCTCCCAGAGTACTGCGTATTATTCTCCGCATACTGTGAATGTCCAAGAAGGCACCCGTCGGAAGGCATCGGAGCCGCTTGCTCGGTGCACCCCGCATGGTAGATCCGCCACGACGCCGTGATCATGACCGCCGATGAGGTCACCACCCATCTGGAACTTCTTGCTCTCGCCACCAGTGACGGCGTCCTGCTCTCCCAGGCATTCCCAGTCATCGATGGTGCCGTCGTCACAGGGCTGGGCCAGGTGCTGCGCGAACTCCACACAGGCATCGACGACCCCTGGACGTGGGCTCAGTGGCTCCGGTCGCCCCCCTGGGGCTACAACGAGGTTCGACCCAATCACCCCGAGAAGCTGATTGGTGGCGATGTGAACGGGGTTGTCCGTGCTGCGGCGCGGACAGCCTAGGCGTGGCGCGCGTAGTCATGCCAGCAGGACCACGGCGAAAGAGACGACAGCTCATGGCCGTCCATCCCCGGCGGCAACGCGATTCGCCAGTTCACGCTGTCGAGGTAGGTCGGGTCCCGAAGACGCTCAGGCTTGGAGCGCTATCGCGCGGTCGCGGCCTTGTCGCGCACGCTGAGCACGGCGATCCCCCCGACCCCCGCCACGCTCAGGACCGCAGCCGCCGCGACGACGGCCCGCGCATCGCCCAACGCGAGGAGTGCTGCGCTTCCCACAACTCCCCCGATGACGCTGCCCGCGTTGGCGCTGAGGGAGTTGAGCGATGAGCCGAGCTCAGGATTAGTGGTGGTCGTCGCCATGAGACCGGTCTGGATATAAGGCCCCAGAGCGCCAAGCGTGTAGCCGACGAGAGCGAGACCCAAGGTCGTCACGATGAGTGATCCCGAGAAGCCGAGCAGCCCGTAGCCGATCGCGAGAGTGGCGAGCCCCGAAGTCAACGCCACGCCACGGCTTCTGTCGGCGAGGGCGCCGCCGACGTAGTTGCCGACAGTCATGCCGAATCCGGTCATGGCGAGGAGGACTGGGACCAAAGGAGCGGACCCGCCCGGCGACTCCGTGATGATCGGAGCGATGAAGGTGATGATGGCGAAGGCACCCGAGTTCACGAGCGCATATACCGTGATCACGGCCCACAGACGACGATTTCCCAAGCCACGCCAGGCACCCTTGGGTGAGCCAAGTGCGGGGGCGGGCGAGAGCGACAGCATGCATCCGATCGCGGCGACCGCGAAGAGCGTACCGATCACCAAGTAGCTCCAGCGCCATCCCGCCACCTGACCCAGCCATGTGCCGAGCGGGACACCGACCATGCTGGCGATGGTCAGTCCGCCAATGACGATCGCAACACCGCGAGCCTCATGGCGACGCCCCAAGAGCTTCGCTGCGACGATCGCGGCGACGCCGAGAAACGCTGCGTGCGGCACACCAGACGAGATCCGGAACGCGACGACGGCCTCCACGCTCGTCGCCCAGGCGACTCCGAGAGTGATGACTGCCATCGCCAGCAGGGAGACGCAGAGAAAGAGCCGCGCTCGCAGAAATCGCGCGATGGGGCCGACTGCCAACGCGCCAAGGACGACTCCCGCCGCGTAACCCCATACGAAGATCGAAGCGGATCCCACGGCATCATTGCCTGACCCACCGCCGGTCAGTTCGGCCGCGGCTTCCGGAAGCACGCCCATTGCGAGAAACTCGTTGCAGCCGATGGCAAAGCCGCCGAGGGTCAGCGACAGCAGGGCGCCCCACCGACGCAACGATCCCACGACTGGGGCATCGAGCTCTTGAGGTTCGACGAGTTCAGTCAAGGAGCCGACGCAGAGTTTCGAGTTGGTGTGCTGCGGATGCTTCCCACGTCTCGTCCTCGGCGAAGACGTTGGAAACGATCAGCGCGTCTTCACGGTCGAGGAATCCAATGCCCCGAAGCGCAGCGAAGAGTTCATCCCAGTTGACATCGCCAGCGCCGATATTCAGGTGCTGGTGAACGCGAGAAGCGTTCCCGGGCGGGTTGCTGATGTAGCGCAGACCATGCGACCGTCGATGATCGAACGTGTCGGCCGTGTACACAGCGCCCAGACGGTCTCCCAGTTGAGGGATGAGCGTCGTAGCCCGGTCGCCGTAGTGGAAGGTGTGTGAGCCGACGTAAACGAAACCCACGAGCGGACTGTTGAGTCCCCGGATGACGCGCCAGGCTTCCAGCCCGTCTTCCACGAAGTCGTCGGGGTGCGGGTCGATGTTGAGTCGGATACCGTGCTTCTCCAACTCGGGCAGCAGTTCCTCCATCGACCGGTAGAACGCCGCTTCACTGTCCTCAGACCGCTCGGGTCGCCCACTGAACTCGGTGTTGATGACCGAGACCTCTAGCTCGGCGGCGAGCTGGATGATGCGTCGGAAGTTTCGCACGGCCGCGTCACGCTGGGGCTCGTCAGGCCAGCTGATGCGCTGCACGGGGAGGAGCGCTGCGATGGACACGCCAGCGTCGGCCGCGCGCTTCTTCAGGCCTCGGACCATAGCGTCATCCGCCTTCGGGTACCGGAAGAACGGGCTGAAATCCGCGTGCGGGGTGAGCTGCATGTGCTCGAACCCGAGGCGTGCGACGACGTCCGGGAACTCCAGCAGCTCGAAGTCGTGGTGCAGGGGCGTCGGGTCGTAGGCGATCTTCACCATTGATACTCTCCTGGTCCTGTGGTTGGGTGTCAGCCGAGCAGCGGGCGCTGCGCCTTCTGCTGTTCGACGTACTCTTCGCGTGCACGCCGTGTGCTCTCGATCTCCGACACCTCGGGGACCGGGACATCCCACCAGCCGTCCCCGTCAGGAGCGTAGATCAGCGGGTCGCTGTTGATGTGGATGAAGGTGGAACGTGACGATGCCTTGGCCGCGGCGACAGCGGCGCGCAGGTCGTCGATCGCCGACGCGCTCGGCTCGATCTCGATGACATCCAGCCCGTAGCTTCGCGCATTCATCGCAAGATCCACCGGCAGTGTCTTCTCGCCTTGGAAGTTTCTGGCCTCTCCGTCGTACTCCCGGTACCAGGTCCCGAACCTCTCCGAGCCCACGGTCTCGGAGAGGTGCCCGATGGAGGCGTACCCGTGGTTCTGGATGAGGATCACGATGATCTTGAGCCCCTCCGCCACTGCAGTCACCAACTCGGAGTTGAGCATCAGGTATGACCCGTCACCGACCATGACGATGACATCGCGATCGTCGCCGTCGGCATTCAGGCCGCGCTTGACACCGAGACCGCCGGCAATCTCGTATCCCATGCATGAGAAGGCGTACTCGACGTGGTATCCCAGCGTGTCTCGCACTCGCCACAGCTTGTGGAGGTCGCCAGGCAAGGAGCCTGCGGCCTGCACGATGACGTCCTCGGCTGCCGACGCCGACTGCACCGCGCCGATGATCTCCGGCTGCCCCGGGAGCGCCAATCCGGACGGAGAGAATGCCTTATCGACCGCTGCGTCCCAGATCGCCTTCTCCCGTGAGATGCGCTCGGCATACTCCTGCGAGATCTCATAGCCTTCGAGTTCGATCGACAGTTCGGCAAGCGCCTCGCGCGCGTCCGCGATCACCGGAAGCTGCGAGCCGTGCTTGTACGCGTCAAACGAGGCCACGTTGATGTTGACGAAGCGAACGTCGGGGTTCTGGAACGCGGTGCGCGATGCGGTGGTGAAATCGCTGTATCGAGTTCCGATGCCGATGACCACGTCCGCCTCGGCCACGATGCGGTTGGCGGCGAGCGTGCCCGTCGCCCCCACACCGCCGAGGTTCTGCGGGTGGTCCCAGATTAGCGCACCCCCTCCGGCCTGGGTCGTGCCGACCGGGATGCCGGTGGCTTCGACAAGTGCGCGAAGAACGTCCTCGGCACCTGAGTAGATGACGCCGCCGCCGGCGATGATGACCGGTTTCTTGGCATCCCGGATGACCGCCACAGCACGTGCGAGCGCTGCGCGCTCCGGCAGTGGACGGCGGACGTGCCACTCACGATCCTGGAGGAATTCAAGCGGAACGTCGATCCGCTCCGCCTGCACGTCTTCCGGGAGAGCGATGGTCACCGCCCCCGTTTCGACGGGGTCGGTGAGCACGCGCATAGCCGCCAGAGCGATCGAGTACAGCTGCTCCGGCCGCTGGACCCGATCGAAGAACTTGGACAGTGGGCGGAAGGCGTCATTCACGGTCAGTCCGATATCCCAGGGCTGCTCGAGCTGTTGGAGCACCGGGTCGGCGACGCGCGTGGCGAATGTGTCGGAAGGCAGCAGTAGCGCCGGAAGTCGGTTGGTGGTCGCCAACGCGGCGCCCGTCAGCATGTTGGCTGCGCCAGGGCCGACCGACGCGGCCGACGCGAGGGTGGCGCGACGACGGTGCATGCGGGCGAACCCCACCGATTGGTGCACCATGGCCTGCTCGTTGCGCGCCTGGTAGTACGGCATGAGGTCGGGGCTGAGCTCGTTCACCTGCTTGAGCGCTTGCCCGATGCCGGCAACGTTGCCGTGACCGAAGATGCCGAACATGCCCGGCACGGTCCGCTCACGGATGTCACCGTCGACCGTCCACTGATGAGCCAGAAACTCCACGAGCGCCTGGCTGACCGTCATCGTCTTCGTCGCTGCCATCAGAGCCGGCCTTCCTTGTCGTTCAGATACGGCAGTCGTTCGTCGAACTCCTGCTCGGTCCAGGTGTCGCGCACCCACGCGTGCGCCGGGTCGTCGCTGATGAGCCACTCGCGCTCAGGGTCGGGACCGGCCATCACGTTGAGGTAGTAAAGGTCGTATCCGGGGGCTGCGACAGCGGGGCCGTGATACCCATATGGGACGAGAGCGATGTCACCTGTGCGCACCATCGCGTTGATGTCGATCTCACCAGCGGGTGAAGAGTATGTGGAGAACATCCCGAACGCCCCCGGGGCCCTTTGCCCGTCTGCTCCCCCACGGACCGGTGCCGCTTCGAAATAGTAGATCTCTTCCAGGCGCGACTCGTGCCCCGGTATGTGCTCGTCGTGCTTGTGCGGCGGATAGGAAGACCAGTTCTCCGCGGGCGTGATGACCTCGCAGACGATGAGCTTCGCGGCGTCGAGCGCCTGGGGTGTGCCGAAGTTGTGCACCTGCCTGCTGGAAGCACCCGCCCCGCGAAGTTCCACGGGCGTCTCTGCCGCCGGGATGTGCCTGCTGGGCTTGACGACGCTGGTCGGCGCTGTCGCGACGGCGATGCGGCCCGCCCCCGTGACCACGGCCGTAGCTCCGGTCGAGAGGTAAAGGATGTCTGTCGGCCCGTCGAAGACCGAGCGCCGTCCCGCGAGGCGCACCGTGCGCGTCTCCGGCCCGTGGAGATAGGACACGGTGAACGATCCAGCGAGCGGCACAAAGATGCGCTCGACGTTGGTCTCACGCAGGGCGAGGGAGTCGCTCGGCCGCAGTTCAGCGACCCGAATGCCCGTGTGTTCCCAGCCTTCGGTGCTCTCGTCGACGACGCTCTCCCAGCCGTCGCGCGTAAGTGCACCGCGACGGTGGAACCAGCGGGAATCATGGGTGCTCATGGAAACCTCGGGGGAAGAGGGGTGCCGCGGCCAGATCGGAAGCCGCGGCACCCAGTCTTGCGGGTGGGACCGTATCAGTTGTTCTGCGGGAAACCCAGGTTGATGCCCCCATGCGTGGCCGGGTCGAGCCAGCGGCTCGTGATCGCCTTCTCACGCGTGAAGAAGTCGAACCCGTGAACGCCGTAGGCCTTGGCATCACCGAACAGAGACTGCTTCCAGCCGCCGAATGAGTGGTACGCGACCGGAACCGGGATCGGCACATTGATGCCGATCATCCCCACCTGGACTTCGTTCTGGAATCGACGCGCCGCTCCCCCATCGTTGGTGAAGATCGCGGTACCATTGCCGAACTGGCCCGAGTTGATGAGGTCCACGCCTTCGTCGTATGACCCGACTCGGACGATGGAGAGCACGGGGCCGAAAATCTCCTCCGTGTATGCCCGCGATGACGTCGGGATGTCGTCGATGAGGGTCGGCCCGAAGAAGAATCCGTCTTCATGTCCATCGACAGTGAACCCTCGGCCGTCGACGACGATCTTCGCGCCGTCGGCCTCAGCGATGTCGACGTAGCTCGACACCTTGTCGCGGTGGACGTCAGTGATGAGCGGGCCCATGTCGGGCTCGACGCCGTCGACACCCGCGCCATTGCCAATGCGCAGCTTTCCGATCCGCTCAGTGATCTTCTCGATGAGTTCATCAGCGACGGGCTCCACCGCGAGCACGACCGAGATGGCCATGCAGCGTTCACCCGCTGCACCGTAGCCGGCGTTGATCGCCTGGTCGGCGACGAGGTCGAGATCGGCGTCAGGCAGGACGAGCATGTGGTTCTTCGCGCCACCCAGCGCCTGCACGCGCTTGCCGTGCTTCGAGGCGGTCTCGTAGATGTACTGGGCGATAGGCGTGGAGCCGACGAACGAGATGGACTGGACGTCGGGGCTCGTGAGCAGGCCGTCGACGGCCAGCTTGTCACCCTGGAGCACGGTGAAGACGCCGTCGGGAAGCCCCGCTTCCTGCCACAGCTGAGCGAGCCACAGCGCAGCGGAGGGGTCCTTCTCGCTGGGCTTGAGGATGACCGAGTTCCCCGCTGCGATCGCGATGGGGAAGAACCACATGGGCACCATCGCGGGGAAGTTGAAGGGTGAGATGATGCCCACCACGCCGAGCGACTGCTTAAGCGAATACACGTCGATGCCGGTGGAGGCGTTCTCGTTGAACGCACCCTTGAGGAGGTGGGGGAAACCGGTCGCGAGCTCGACGACTTCCTGGCCGCGCAGGATCTCTCCCATCGCGTCGGAGATGACCTTGCCATGCTCGGACGTGATGATCTTTGCCAGTTCACCCTTGCGTGCGTTGAGAAGCTCACGGAAGGCGAAAAGCACGTTCTGTCGTTTCGCGATCGAGTAGGCGCTCCACACCGCGTGCCCGCGGACTGCGGACGCGATGGCCTCGTCGATCTCGGCCTGCGAGGCGAGGGCGACCTCGGCCTGCACCTCGCCCGTGGCGGGGTTGAACACCGGCGCCGTACGACCGGATGTCGACGGTCGCTCTGCTCCGTCGATCCAGTGCGAGATGACGCGCGTCGCGGTCTGGTCGGACGCCTGAGCGGCGGCGGTCTGGATGCTCATGAGATTCCTTTGGATGGGGTTGGGGCTAAAGGCCTGTGTGGACGAGGCCGGCTGCGGTATCGACCGCGGATGCCACGTCGCCGTCGGGCGGGTAGAGGAGGGTGCGGCCGACGACGAGGCCGTGCACGCCGGGGAGCCCTAGGGCTGATTCCCACGACGCGAACGTCTCATCGGGGTCAGCACCAGAGTCGCCACCGAGAAGAAGTGTCGGCAGCGTAGCCGCCTCCATCACTCGTTCCATGTCGGCGACGACCGGGAGCTTGAGCCAGGAATATGCCGAGCTGGCGCCGAGTCCGGAGGCGATGGCGACCGAAGTGATCACCGCGTCGGTACTGAGGTCGTTCACAACTCGACCATCGGACCAGGTGCTCATGAACGGCTCGAGCATGATCGGGAGTCGGGCCTCGGCTGCTGCCGTGACAGCGTGGGCGGCCGCCTCGAGTGTGTGCGCCGTGCCTGGGTCAGCGAGATTGATCCGCACCAGCAGCTTGGCTGCGTCCAGTCGCGACGTCATCATGCGAGGTACGTCGTGGCCGGTGAAGCGGTCGTCCATCTCGAACACCGCTCCGCGCAGGCCGCCCCGGTTCATGGAACCGACCGCGATCTTGCCGTCGAGCAGTCCCAGCAGAGCGAGATCATCGAGGATGTCCGGTGTGCCGAGCACGCCGTCAACGCCCGGACGCGAGAGGGCCGTGGCGAGTCGATCAAGCAGGTCGTACCGGTTTGCCATCGCCAAAGGGCTGTCGCCGACCGCAAGCGCCCCGCGGGCGGGGTGGTCCGCGGCGATGATGAAGAGCCGCTCGTCGCCTTGGACGAGGGGACGACGGGTGCGGGTTGCGAAGGCATCCGCGATGCGGTCAGGTTGCGAGAGGCGAGACCGGCGGAGCTGATCGAATGCGTCTGCCGTCACCAAAGCGCGGAGGTCAGTCACGGTCCGCTCCGTCCAGGATCGCCTCTACCTCGTATGTCGTGGGCATGGCGGTGGAGCACTCGCGTCGCGTCGCGACGATGGCGCCGGCGATGTTGGCGAAGCGAAGGATGCGCTCAAGCGACCACCCCTGGAGCAGGCCGTGGCACAGCGCACCGCCGAATCCGTCACCTGCGCCGAGACCGTTGACGACTTTCACCGGGTACGGCGCGACCTCAACGGTCTCGTCTGCTGTCTTGGCGAGGACTCCCTTGGGACCCTGCTTGACGATCGCCAGCTCCACGCCGCGCTCGAGGAGCGCATCGGCAGCTCGGTGTGGGTCGGTTTCACCGACGGCGATCTCGCACTCTTCACGGTTGCCGACGGCGACGGTGACGTGTTCGAGAGCCCGTGACACTTCGACGCTCGCCCGCTCTGGCGACGGCCAGAACATCGGACGGTAGTCGAGGTCGAGGATCGTCAGCGGGGAGCGGCCTCGTGCCGTCCACGCCGTGTGGTGGGTGGTGCGACTCGGCTCCTGCGACAGGCCCGTCACCGTGGACCAGAAGATCCGCGCGTGGTGGATCGCGTCGAGATCCAGGTGCTCGTTCGTCAGCACCAGGTCGGGTGCCGTCGGGTTGCGATAGAAGTACAGAGGGAAGTCGTCGGGCGGGAAGATCTCGCAGAAGGTGACGGGGGTGTTCAGACCCGACACCGTTCCGATGAAGCGGTCATCGACGCCCAAGCGGCGCAGCTCACGATGCGCGAACCGGCCGAACGGGTCAGCGCCCGTCGCAGTGATCACCGCGCTGCGGAGACCGTGCCGCGCCGCCGCGATCGCGACGTTGGTCGCGCTCCCCCCGAGGTACTTGCCGAACGTCTCGACGTCCTCGAGGCCGACACCGTCCTGAAGCGGGTAGATGTCGATGCCGATGCGACCGATGGTGAGCACGTCATAGCGCTTGTTCGTGCTGTTCATTGCCGTGCTCCCTTCCGATCCTGTTGCGAGACTAGCATACTTTGTCCTGACATACGCACATTATCGGGAGACGTTGTAGAAGTCGGGCTTGTCCGGCGAATCCACTTCAATTCGACCGCCCTGCTCGAGGGCGACGATGCCGGCTTCACACGCGAGGGAGACCAGGTATCCGTCCCACGCGGTCGGTCCGTCGATGAGATCTCCGCGGCGGACCGCGTCTACCCACCGCTGAATCTGAGAGTCGTAGGCGTCGGCGAACCTCGTCGCGAACGAGGTGTGGTCCTCCACACGGAAAGATCCGTCGCGCCACTGCTGGAGGCCGCGAGGTTCACCGATGCGCGCCAGGCCCTGCTCGAACACAGCCTGTGTGCCCACCTGGTACCCGAAGCCCACGCTGACGTTCATCTCCACGTCGACGAGGACACCGTTCGCCAGCTCGATGAGTACGAGAATCGGCTCGCGGAGGTGCTCAGGCGACCGAGAGTTCCGCCGCGGGTGCTTCACTTCGACGCTGCGGATCGTCGACTCAGCGAGCCACGGGGCGACATCGAACTCGTGGACGACCGAGTCGTTGATCAGCATCCGCTGCGTGTACGTGTCGGGCACCGCGGGGTTGCGATGAACGCATCGGAGCATGAGCAGCTCCCCAGCGTCGCGCGAGCTGATGAGTTCGCGCAGCTCGGCGTATTCGCGGTCGAAGCGCCGCATGAAGCCCACCTGGATGTGCGGCCGCTCCAGCTGCTGCTCCTTCTCCAGCACACGGCGTGCCGACTCAGAGTCAGGCGTCAGCGGCTTCTCACACAGGATGGGCAGGCCAGCCTCCAGCGCCGGCATGAGGACCGGCTCGTGGAACCGCCCGGGGGTGGCGATGAGCACCGCATCGACAGCGTCGGCTTCGATCGCGTCTTCGATGCGAGGGAAGACGAGGGCACCACAGCTTTCAGCGGCGGCGGAAGCCCGATCTGCGTCGGGCTCCACGACCGCCGAGACTGTGGCGCCGGCGATCCGGCGGGAGATGCGCGTGATGTGATCGGCTCCCATGAGCCCGGCACCCACGACGCCGATACGGAGATCCTCGGTCATACCTATTCCTTCAGAGCGGGGGGGCGGCGCGGACCGGAGCGCCGGTCCGCGCCGCGGCGGGTCAGGGAATCTTGACGGTTCCGGTCAGCGTGGCGAGGTCGGCTTCGAGCTCAGCCATTGCCTCGCCGCCGGCCATGAGGTCGGTGATCTGCTCACGGGTGCGCTCGCCCTTGCGGAACCCATCGGCCTTGCGTCCATGGATGAGCACGGCGAACTGATCGCCGACGGCCATCGCGTGGGTCACGTTATGCGTGACGAAGATGACAGCGATGCCTTGAGCACGCGCCTGCATGATCAGCCGCAGCACATGGGTCGCCTGCTTGACACCTAGAGCCGAGGTCGGCTCGTCGAGGATCAGGACCTTCGCCCCGAAATAGACGGCACGTGCGATCGCGAGGGACTGTCGCTCGCCACCGGACAGGGCGCCCGCGAGACGATTGCCGTCGGTCACCCGCGTGATGCCGAGCTTCTGCATCTCCCGCACCGTGATCTCGCCCGCCTTCTTCTGATCGAAGTAGCGGAACGGCCATACGCCCTTGGTCGGCTCCTTGCCGACGAAGAAGTTCCTCGCCACTGACATGAGCGGGAACGTGCCGCCGTACTGGTGCACGGTGGCGATTCCGACGTCGCCTGCGTCTTTGGGGCTGTCGAACACCACGGGCTCGCCGTTGACAGTGAGGGTTCCGGCACTGGGCTTGTGAACGCCCGACAGCACCTTGATGAGGGTGGACTTGCCGGCACCGTTGTCGCCGAGGAGGCAGAGAACTTCACCGGCGTTGACCTCGAGCGAAATGTCGCTGAGCGCGTGGTTTCCCGCGAACGACTTGGAGACGTTCTTGAGGGTGAGCAGCGGAGTTGTCATGACCCGTTCCTTAGTTCTTTGCCTTGGCCTTGCCGCCACTGAGAGCCAGGCGACGGAAGGTGTTGTTCATGAGGACGGCGGCCAGCAGCAGGATGCCGAGGATGAGCGATGCCCAGTCCGAGTTCCAGCCGGTGTAGTAGATGCCCTGGTTGACGATCGCGAAAGTGAGGCAACCGAGCATGACGCCGACCACGGATCCGTACCCACCTGTGAGGAGCACGCCACCGACGACCACCGCGATGATCGAGTTGAAGACGAAGGACTGTCCGGTGCCGGTCTGTGCTCCGTTGTAGAGCAGCGTCTGGATGATGCCGACGAGCGCCGCTCCGACGCTGGATGCGACGAACAGGGCGACCTTCGTGCCCACGACGGGAATACCGGAGGCCCGGGCGCTGACGGCGTCGCCACCGATGGCGAAGATCCAGTTGCCGTACTTGGTCATCTGGAGAATCCAGGCGACGACGATGGCGATACCGATCGCCCAGAAGATCGCGACTTCGAACTGACCGTTGATGAGGGTGCCGAAGATCGCCTTGAGGGCGGGGTCGTTGGGGATCGGGATGCTGGTGCTGCCCGTGAGAACGCGGGCAAGACCGAGGGTGAGGCCGGCGAGAGCGAATTGCATCGCGAGCGTCACGATGAACGACGGAACATTGGTGCGAGCCACCATGATCCCGTTGACGAGACCGGTGAGGACGCCCAGCAGAAGTGCGGCGAAGATGCCGACGATCATCGGCATGCCCCATGTTCCCGACACCACGGCCAGGGTGACGGAGCTGCTCGCGACGACGGAACCGACGGAGAGATCGAACTCGCCGGCGATCATGAGGAGCGCGACGGGAAGGGCGATGATCGCGAGTTCTGCCGCGATGTTGAGCCAGCTCGCGACACCACCGGAGGAGAGGAACTGCTGCCCACCGAAGACTGCGAAGAACACGAACACGAGCAGTGTGCCGACGAGGGCGCCGGTCTCGGGACGACGGAAGAAGTCGCCGAAGGAGCGCTGGCTGACGAAGACCGTCGATGTTGCCGGGCTCTGCGCCGAGGTGGTCTTCCCACCGGCTGGTGCTTGAGTGGTCATGGTTCTGCTTTCTCGGAGGAGGAGGTGGAGATGATGACTCCGCCTCCGGGGGCGACGCGAATCGCCCCCGGAGGTGGATGTCAGCGGACGCCGGCCTGGGCGCCCGCGAGTGCCGATTCGACGTTCGACGCGTCGATGAGAGCCGGTCCCGTTAGGAGGGGGCTCTGCGGGAGCTGGATGCCGTAGGCAGCGAGCTGGAATGCGGCCGAGACACCGTAGTAGCCCTGCGAGAAGCCCTGCTGGTCGATCGCGAAGAGCTGCGCTCCAGACTTGATGCGGTCCAGCGACTCGGTGTCGAAGTTCTGGCCACCGAGGCGCACCTTTCCGGTGAGTCCGGCCTGGTCGATACCGCTCGCAGCGGCGTTGGTGTCGGCCTGACCCGGGGTGAAGATGGCGTCGATCGTGGTGTCCTGCAGCAGCGCACCCTTGATCGCCTGCGCGACGGCCGTCGGGTCGCCGAACTGGGAAGTCGGGAGGGCGAGCTCCGTGTACTTCGCGCCACCGGGCTCGGCGCCTTCCTTCACGCCACGGCAACGCGCGTCAGCGTTGGTCGTGCCGGGGAGTGTGTTGACGCAGACGGCGTGCTTGGCACCATCGGCAGCGAAGGTCTGTCCGGCGAGCTTGCCCGACTCGTAGTCGTCGGAGCCGATGTAGGCCTGGGCGCCGACGTTCTCGACCTCGTCGATACCGGTGTTGTAGAGGAAGACGGGAATGCCCTTGGCGGTGATCGCCTTGATCGCGTCGTTCTGCGCGTCGGGCGCCCAGTCCGGGATGACGGCGGCGCTCGGAGCCAGTGCGTCGATGTTGGAGACGAGCTTCGCTGCGTCGGCGTTGAAGTTGTCGTAGTTCGGCATGGCGAGGAACGTGACGGTGCCCCCGGCGGCCTCGACGGCCTTCGCAGCGGCTTCGCCGCCGCGCTTCACGGTCGACCAGAACGGATCGTCCGTGGCACCGCCCATAACGACGATGGAGATGCCCTTGGCATCACCGGAGTTGGCGCCGGAGCTTCCGGACGGGTTCGGGGTCGTTCCGGCCGAGCAGCCGGCGAGTGCGAGGGTAGCGATGGCGGCGGTGGCAACGGCCACTGCAGCGTTCCGACGCTTCGGGTTGGCGCTCAGCGTGTCGAGCAGCGTGGACTTCATCCCGCGACTCCCTTCTTTGGGTTGATCCGCATTGGCGGTGATCGGCTTTGATCTGTCAACTAGTGTGGACTATGTCCGTACATATGGACAATCGTTTGATCGCGCTCGTTACCTCATCGTTACCAGATCGAAAGGCGCCACAATGACTGCTTCCGTGGGGCTCGTGGGCTACGGCGTCGGGGGCCGCTACTTCCACTCCCCCTATATCGTTGCATCCGAAACCTGCCGACTCGCGGGCATCGTCGCGCGATCGCCCGGCAATCTTGCTGCCGCCCGGGCAGATCATCCCGGGGTTCCGATCTTCGAAACGATCGATGACATGCTGGACGCGGGCGTCGACGCCGTCACCATCTCCACCCCGCCGGCCACGCGCCACGATCTGGCCGTCACGGCGATCGAGCGCGGTGTCGCGGTGCTCGCCGATAAGCCATTCGCACCGAGCGCGGCAGCAGGTCGAGAACTCGTGCACATTGCGGAAGAGGCAGGCGTGCTGCTGAATGTCTTCCACAATCGCCGCTGGGACGCTGACATCGTGACCGCGCGCGGCGTGATCGACTCGCACGCCCTCGGCAAGATCACCCGACTCGACCTGCGGTGCGATCAGGATGATGTCTCCACGCTCGAACGCGGCCCCGAAGGTGGTCTGCTCCGCGACTTGGGGAGCCATGTCGTCGACCAGGCGCTGTCACTTCTGGGGCCCGCCATCGCCGTCTCAGCTCAGCTTGACGTCGCGCACTTCCCCGAAGGCGCGACCGATACAGGGTTCGTCATCACCCTCATTCACGCGAGCGGTGCGCACTCACACATTTCAGCGAGCAAGATGAACCACCTCTCGTCGCGCGAGTTGCGGCTTCACGGCGAGCACGGGTCGTACTCGTCGAACTACTCGGACGTGCAGTTCGAAGCCGTGCGCGCAGGCCGGCGGCCCGCCGCGGACCGAGAGGCATGGGGTTGGGAGCACGAGGATCGTTGGGGCGTCCTCGCGGTCACGGACGGCAGTCGGCCAGTTCCCGCGCGCCAGGGGGACTACACCGACCTGTACGACGCATTCGGCGAAGCAGTCCTCAACGGCGGCACCGGCCCGGTTCCCGCCGCCGAGGGAGTTGCCGTTCTCTACGTCCTGGATGCAGCGCGCCGCAGCGCCTCGACCCACAGGACCGTAGCGCTTCAGCTTGACTAGACGCCATTCAGTGGCGCGGTCGTTCCCCGGACGACCAGCGCCGGATCCAGTGTGCGCCGCACTGCCGGCCCGGCCTCGCCGGACATTCGGGAGAGAAGCAGCTGAGCCGCCTCGTGCCCGACAGCGAAGCCGCTGTCGTCGATCGTGGTCAGCGAGATCAGACGGGTGCGCGCGAGGAAGGTGTCGTCATATCCGATGATCGACACCTCGCCGGGCACACTCCTGCCCAGTTCACGCGCGGCGCCCATCGCCCCAATCGCCATGACATCGTTCGCCGCGAACAGCGCAGTCACGTCCGGATGTGTGCGGAGGATCTGTATCGAGGTATCGAAGCCCGCCGACTCAGTGGCGGGACCCGTGTAGTCGGTGCACACCACCTCGCCACCCGCTGAACGCATGGCGGCATCAAAGGCCCGTCGACGCGCAGCCGCGGCCCCCCCACCCGCGCCGATATGAGCGACACAGCGGTGACCGAGCGCCAACAGGTGTTCCGCCGCCATCCGACCGCCGAACTCGTCGTCATTCGCGACAACGTCGACTTCCGGCGGGATATCTTCGCGAGTACCCGCTACGACGACAGGCGGCGCGCCCTCCATCATCAGCTCTACCGGCACATCCCGCGCGACGACTACACCGTCCGCGCGCATGGAGAGGATCGCGTCGATGGAGTCCTGCATCGACGTGTTGTCGAGAACACTGAGCCGGTACCCCGCCGGCGACAGCACTTGTGAGATGCCGCGAAGCAGATCGACGAACCACGGGTTCGCGAAGTCGTCGATCAGCACGCCCACGAGCATGGTCCGCGCAGCGGCGAGGTCTGTGGCCGCGCGGTTCGGCCGGTATCCCAACTCAGCGATCGCAACTTCCACAGCGGCGCGGGACGCGTCGCTGACCCGATTCGACCCGCGAAGCACCAACGAGACGAGCGACTTCGAGACCCCCGCCGCCTCGGCCACGTCGTAGATCGTCGGTCTGGCCATACACCTCTCCATAAATCCTATTGACAGGACATAGTATTCATCAATACGCTCACCGTTGGAGCGCTCCACATGGAGTCTCTCACCGCACCGGCGCCGTGAGGGCCGGACCTTCCCAACCTTGGAGCTACCTTGTCCACTTCCTCCCTCGGCGTCGCTGTCATCGGCGCCGGCATGGCGGGTAAGGCGCACGCCGCCGCATACCGCAACGCGCCTGCACTGTACGACAGCATCCTCCCTGAAGTTCGGCTGGTATCCATCGCCGACGCGTATGCGCCGGCAGGCGAGGCCGCCGCAAAGCGATTCGGCTACTCGCGATTCGACACGTCCTGGCAGGCCATTGCGGAAGCGGATGACGTCGACGTGGTGAGCGTGGTCGTCGCCAACCATCTTCACCGCGAGATCGTCGAGGGCCTCTTGTCGGCAGGCAAACACGTTCTCTGCGAGAAGCCGCTCTCGGACACTCTCGACGACGCGCGAGCGATGGCGAAGGCCGCCGACAACGCGGGCACCCTCGCGCGCATCGGCCTCACGTTTCGCCGCGCCCCCGGCATCGCGTTCATCCGCGAGCTTGTGCAGTCGGGGCGGCTCGGGAACGTACTTCACGTCAGCATCCGCTACTGGACCGACTACGCGGCGGATCCCAAGTCGGCGATCAGCTGGCGTTTCAAAGGACCCGCCGGGTCGGGCGCGCTCGCGGATGTGGGAAGCCACGCGTCGTACCTCGCGGAGTTCCTGGCTGGCCAGGCCGTGAACGTGAGCGGAGGACGCTTCAGCACGGTCATCTCTGAGCGACCCAAGCCGCTCGGCGCAGTCAGCGGCCACGGACACAGCGCGGTTTCCGACGAGTACGACACCGTCGAGAACGACGACTACGCGACCTTCTCGCTGGGCTTCGACAGCGGTGCCGCCGGAACCATCGAAGTCTCACGCGTCGCCGCCGGGCATGCCAACGACCTCCAGATCGAAGTGTTCGGCGAACGTGGCGCGGCCAAGTTCAATCAGACCCGCCCGTCCGAGATCCAGCTCCTCGTGAACGAGGGTCCCGCAGCTGAGCAGGGCTACCGGCGCATCGCACTGGGCAATCCGCACCCCTACATCGCCGGGGGAATGCCGATCGACGTGTCGGGTGTCGGATTCGGCCAGAACGAAGGCTTCCTCTTCCAGGCACGAGCGTTCCTCGAAGAGGTCGCCGGTCTCGAGGAGTCCGTCTCGCTCCCCCGCAACGCCGACTTCCACGAAGGCGTCCACAACATGGAGCTCCTCGCCGCCGTCGCCGAATCCGAGCGACACGGCGGATCCCTGATCACCCTCTAACCGGAAAGACAACGACTCATGCGACTCGGACTGTACAACGCGATCCTCCACGACCGTCCCCTGGCTGATGCCCTCACCGTGATCGGAGATCTCGGCCTCACCGGCATCGAGCTCAACTCCGGTGGTTTCCTCCCCGCAACCCACATCCCGACGTTCGACGACATCCTCGTCAGCGACACCGCGCGCGACGACTTCCTCGGCATCTTCGAGGGAACCGGCGTGCAGATCGCCGGCCTCAACGCAAACGGCAACCCGCTCCACCCGAACCCCGTCATCGGCGAGAAGCACGCTGAGGACGTTCGACGCTCGATCCGCCTCGCCGAGCGTCTCGGGCAGCACCGCCTCGTGACCATGTCGGGACTTCCCGCAGGCGAACCGGGCGGAGCCCGTCCGAACTGGATCGTCAACGCGTGGAACTCGGCGGCACTCGACGTACTCGACTACCAGTGGGACATCGCCGCGCGATTCTGGCGTGAAACCGACCGCCTTGCCGCGGACCACGGCGTCAAGGTCGCACTGGAGCTTCACCCGCAGAACATCGTGTTCAACTCCGCAGACGTGCACAAGCTCATCGAGCTGACCGGCGCCACCCACGTCGGCGTGGAACTGGACGCATCCCACCTGTTCTGGCAGCAGATGGATCCGGTAGCCGTCGTCCGTCACCTCGGCGAGCTCGTCTTCCAGGCCGCCGCGAAGGACGTGCGCATCAACCCCAAATGGGCAGCGCTCAACGGCGTTCTGGACAACAGCTTCCGCCGACTCTCCCCCGAGGAGCCTCGCGTCAACCTCGGCGGCGATGAGTGGGCCAATGAATGGCCGAAGAACTCCGCATGGGACTTCGTCGCGCTCGGAAAGGGTCACGGCGTCGAGTTCTGGACCGAGTTCCTTCGCGCCCTCCACGAGGTCGACCCCGACATCTACGTCAACATCGAGCACGAGGACGTCGAGCTCGGCCGCGTCGAGGGCATCGAGGTCGCAGCCAAGGTTCTGAAGGCAGCCGACGCCGCGTTGCAGGAGTCGCTGAGCGCCTAAGGCTCCACTGCAGCCTGATCGCTAAGGCGGTGAGCCCGGCGCGGGAAGAGACCCGCTCCGGGCTCATGCGCCTTCCACATCTCTCGCGGTGTTCTGTGTGCGTTGGTCTTGAGGCTGGCCCCGGGGCTACAGTCGACACGTGACGCAGCCGCAAGCGCCGGATACGCGCGAGGGGACCGTGATGGAGCTCGCAGCGCGAGCCCTTCTGGACCAAACGCGCCCGTTGCTCCTTCGCGTTATACAACAGAGCCGGCTACTTGACCCGCCACCCGCAAATAGCTGGTTGGGCCGCGTTGACGACAGAACGCGCCCGTTCGAGTCCTCGCAACACGTACGCGTATTCGCGCTCGTTGCAGCGGACAACTTGCAGCAGGTGGAGCGAACTCTTCGTCGCGGATTGCCGCCGTTCGCCTTGTACTCGTTGATCCGTTCAGCAGTCGAGGCATCGTCACTCGGGCTCTGGATACTGGACGCGCGAGATGAGCAGTTGGCAGCAAGCCGCATGCTTCGCATCTACCGCCAACACATCGCATCGGACCGATCTCTACACTCCACGTTCTCAAGCTCCTCCAGCCCAGTGCACGATCGCCTCCACCAAGAGGCACAACGTTTACATGGCGAATTGCCTGGCATTCGTGGATCAGATTTTGAGCGAGCCGTTAAGTCCACCGATGTCATCCGGGTCGTCGATTCCATTCACTCGCTCGATGGCGACCCTATGCATCAACCGGTGTCTGGCCTTGGAGTCTGGCGCGCTACGAGTTCAATCACCCACGCCAACAGCATCTCCATTGCCGGACTGCTCGAACGGCACCCTGACGGAATCCTGGGTGACGCCGCAACGCGCACGTCGAGTCTCAGCGTGGTCGCGAGTTTCTATGCGACGGCCTGCTCACGCGCTTCGACCCTCATCACGCTGTTTCGCTTACGATCTCAATTGCGTCGCGCGGGACGTTAGCCGACATGTGGCCACGACTCTCGCAAGTGTTCTCATGTACGAGGCAGCCGGTCGCGGTCGTAGGTGATGTCGGTGTAACCGTGCGGCTCGGGCCTGCCCTCGTCATCCAGGCTGACGAAAACGATTCTGTCGATGGCGAGGATGCGCTCTTTCGTGACCATATTTCGCACTTCGGCGCGCATAGTCAGTGACGTGCGTCCGAATGCCGTCGCCTGGAGCCCCATCTCGATGAGGTCGCCCTGGCGTGCCGAGCTCACGAAGTCGATCTCCGACATGTATTTGGTCACGGCGCGCGGATTGCCGAGCTGGATGATCGCGTAAATCGCGCCTTCCTCGTCGATCCAGCGAAGCAGGCTGCCTCCGAAGAGGGTGCCGTGAGCATTGAGGTCCTCCGGACGCACCCATCGGCGAGAGCGGAAGGTGAGGTCGGACATGGCGTCAGATTGCGGGGATCAGGATGTCGCGCACGACGCGGTCGAGCTGCTCGTCTGCTTCGAGGAACTGCCGCAGCGTGCGGACTGTCGCGCCGAAGATGTCGAACTCCGCCGGCGTCATGCCGTCCACGTCGTACGCGCGCCGGAACTCCGGGACCTTGTCGAGCAGGACGCGAAGGATGCGTTCATCCACGGGCACATCGATGCGGTCGTCTGCGACGATCCCGTTCTCCTGGATACGCAACTGCCAGTCAAACGGGGGCGAGACCACGAGGTCACCACCCTGCAGTTCGGACCACTGCAAGTAGTTGCGGAAGGCCGCTGAGAGCACCCGAGACCGGTATCCACGGTCACGGAAAACCTGATGCGCCTTCTTGAGCGCGGCGACGCCAGCCCACTCGAGTACGCCGGGGTCGACGAGGATGCGCTCCCGCTGTACGTACGCCTTCATCCAGTCGTCGAGACGACCACCCATGATGGTCACGACGGAGCCGAACTCGCGCTCGGGCTCACCCTCGGCCGCACGACGGTCGAGGCCGCGTTCGATCGCCTCGGCCGCGGCAACCGCCTGCGCCACCGTGAACGAGACAGTGACATTGATGCTGACGCCGCGGTAGGTCGCCTCTTCGATCGCCTTCAGGCCAACAGACGTGGCTGGAATCTTGACAATGATGTTCTCCGCCAGGCCGCTGAAGTGGACTGCCTGCTCCACGAGAGCATTGGCGTCGCGGTGAAGTCGGGGGTCGGTCTGCACCGACAGTCGCCCGTTTCGACCGCCGCTCGCCCGGAATGCGGGCAGCAACAGCGCCGCGGCTTCGACAGAGAGCTCCTCCACCACACGCCAACCGATCTGCGACTCGGTGAACTCGGGATGTTGTGCGGCGAGTTCGACGATGCGCGGGCGCCAACGGTCAAGGTGGGCGGTGACGGCCGCGAGGGCGATGACGGGGTTGCACGTTGCGCCGACTGCGCCGAACTCGATGGAACGGGTGAGTTCGTCTGGGTCCGCTGAGTCGTTCCAGAGGACCGTAGGGAACCGCCGGGCTGCGTCGGCGAGAACTGAAGTCTGGCCCGCCCTGTGAGTCATCGTCATCTTTACACCTTTGTTAGGACATTCTGACGTAAGTGTCTCACATCCAGCCAAATATTGACAACCGAACATGGACCTCTCGTTGTAAGGTTGTCGCGACAATACAACGTCAAAGAAGGACGATGATGGCCAAGGATGAGAACCTCCTCCCCAACGACTTCTTTCTGGACCTCGACCGGTCCAGTCCCGTCCCGCTCTACTTCCAGATCAGTAACCGTCTGGAGAAGGCGATTCACGACGAGTTACTGCCGGCCGGTTCGCGACTGGAGAATGAGATCTCGATTGGAGAGCGCTTCGGGCTCTCCCGCCCTACAGTTCGCCGCGCCATACAAGAACTGGTAGACAAGGGCCTTCTGGTTCGCCGGAGGGGAATCGGCACGCAGGTTGTCCACGGCCAAGTCACTCGTGGCGTGGAGTTGACGAGCCTGTTCGAAGATCTTGCCCGCACTGGCCAGAAGCCAACCACGCAGGTCATCTCGCGCGAACTGCTGAAGGCGGACGATGTCGCGGCGACCGCGCTGGGCGTTGAAGTTGGTTCACCTGTCGTGCGCCTCGTGCGGTTGCGTCTCGCGGATGGTGTGCCTATCGCTGTGCTTGACAACACGCTTCCGGGCGACTTCGCAGGGTTCAGCGAAGAGGATTTCGCAAATCATGGCCTATACCAGCTCCTGCGTTCGCGCGGCATCGCTGTTCGAGTCGCCAAGCAACGGATCGGTGCACGTTCGGCGACCCCGGCGGAGGCGAAGCTCCTATCCCTGCCGAAGGGCGCGGCAGTGCTGTCGATGTCTCGCACCGCGTTCGACACATCAGGCCGCGCGGTCGAGTTCGGCCAGCACTGCTACTCCCCCGACCTCTATTCCTTCGAGATGACACTCGTTGAGAAGTAGGTTCATCCAGCCGATTACGCGCGTGATTGTGACCTCCGCCGACCCTGGCAGGCGACCAGCAACCACACGGCGCGTCAGGTACGGAGTGAACGCGGCTACGAAACAGCGTCCGCGAACATAAGCAAGTCGACGATCCCGTTCAAGGCGGGTAGCGCGTGCTGCTCTCGCAGCTGGGTTGTCTCAGCGGATTGCCCGGCAGCGTCGGGACTCACGACTCTTAGACGTGGTCGAGGGCAATGAGCAGGGCCATGATGCAGCACGAGCTTGACTACGTCGCGGGATGCCCGTGGAGCGTCCGTGGGTTCATTGCGGATAGAGACGCCGTCCGAGAGACGACTCAAGCCGGGTGATTGTGCGCAGGTCCGGCCAGGCGGCACCACTCAGCACATTCCGAATAGTGCCCTCGTCGATGCCGGCGTCGCGGGCTACCGACCGGACGCTGCGGTCACCGATCGCCGTGCGGAGATTCAGCGCGAACTGACGAGCCTTCTCACCCGCCGCATCGCGCGACGGGACGTCCGGCCACGACTCGGTTAGCTCCGCTGGAGTCTCGCGTCGCCGGTTAGCCACAGGATCCCTCATGCGGAACCGAACGACGCGAGCCCAGTGATTTCATGTGCCAACTGCGTAATCTGTGCCAACTTGTTTGACGCGTGCCAACTTCAAGGTGCGTTTGTGCCAACTACTGTGACGCCGCACAGGGTCTTTAGAAGTCCCAGTCGTCGTCTTCGGTCGCGACGGCCTTGCCGATGACGTACGACGAGCCCGAGCCGCTGAAGAAGTCGTGGTTCTCGTCGGCGTTCGGTGACAGGGCCGACAGGATCGCAGGGTTCACATTCGTCACGGTCGACGGGAACATCGCCTCGTAGCCCAGGTTCATGAGGGCCTTGTTGGCGTTGTAGTGAAGGAACTTCTTGACGTCTTCGGTCAGGCCGATGCCGTCGTAGAGGTCCTGCGTGTACTGCACCTCGTTGTCGTAGAGCTCGTACAGCAGCGAGAACGTGTAGTCCTTGATCTCTGCGCGCTCCGCCTCGCTGAGCGTCTCGAGGCCCTTCTGGAACTTGTAGCCGATGTAATAGCCGTGCACGGCCTCGTCACGGATGATGAGGCGGATGATGTCGGCGGTGTTCGTCAGCTTCGCCTTCGACGACCAGTACAGCGGAAGGTAGAAGCCCGAATAGAACAGGAACGACTCGAGCAGCGTCGAAGCGACCTTGCGCTTGAGCGGCTCGTCGCCACGGTAGTAGTCCATGACGATCTGCGCCTTGCGCTGCAGGTTCGGGTTCTCCACCGACCAGCGGAACGCGTCATCGATCTCCGGCGTCGAGCACAGCGTCGAGAAGATCGACGAGTAGCTCTTCGCGTGCACCGACTCCATGAACGCGATGTTCGTGTACACGGCCTCCTCATGAGGCGTGATCGCGTCGGGGATCAGCGACACGGCGCCGACCGTGCCCTGGATGGTGTCGAGGAGCGTCAGGCCCGTGAACACTCGCATCGTGGTGGTCTGCTCCTCAGGGGTGAGCGTGGCCCACGACTGGATGTCGTTGGACAGCGGCACCTTCTCGGGCAGCCAGAAGTTGTTCACGAGGCGGTTCCACACCTCGAGGTCCTTATCGTCCTGGATGCGGTTCCAGTTGATCGCCTGCACGTGGTCGACGAGCTTGAGCGGTTCGGGGGTCATTTCGGGTCCTTGAATACGGTCGGAAGAACGATCAGAGCATGCACGAGACGCACTCGGACATGTCGGTGCCCTCGAGCGCCAGCTGACGCAGACGGATGTAGTAGATCGTCTTGATGCCCTTNCGCCAGGCGTAGATCTGGGCGCGGTTGATGTCGCGGGTGGTGGCGGTGTCCTTGAAGAACAGCGTCAGCGACAGGCCCTGGTCGACNTGCTGGGTGGCGACGGCGTAGGTGTCGATGACCTTCTCGTAGCCGATCTCGTACGCGTCTTCGTAGTACTCGAGGTTGTCGTTCGTCATGAACGGCGCCGGGTAGTAGACGCGACCGATCTTGCCTTCCTTGCGGATCTCGATCTTCGACGCGATCGGGTGGATCGAGCTCGTCGAGTTGTTGATGTACGAGATGGAGCCGGTCGGCGGAACCGCCTGCAGGTTCTGGTTGTAGATGCCGTACTGCTGCACCGACGCCTTGAGCTCGCGCCAGTCGTCCTGCGTGGGGATCTGGATGCCGTCGAACAGCTGCTTCACGCGGTCGGTCTGCGGCGCCCATTCCTGGTCGGTGTACTTGTCGAAGAACTCACCCGACGCGTACTTCGAGTCCTCGAAGCCGTCGAAGGCGCTGCCGCGCTCGATGGCGATGCGGTTCGATGCGCGCAGCGCGTGGAACAGCACGGTGTAGAAGTAGATGTTCGTGAAGTCGAGCGCCTCTTCGGAGCCGTAGTAGATGTGCTCGCGAGCGAGGAAGCCGTGCAGGTTCATCTGGCCGAGGCCGATGGCGTGCGAGCGGTCGTTGCCGTCTTCGATGGAGCGCACCGAGCGGATGTGGCTCTGGTCGCTCACCGCGGTGAGAGCGCGGATGGCGGTCTCGACGGTGCCGGCGAGGTCCTTGCCGTCCATCGCGAGCGCGATGTTCATCGAACCGAGGTTGCAGGAGATGTCCTTGCCGATCTGGTCGTAGGACAGGTCTTCCTTGTACGTCGTGGGCGTGTTGACCTGCAGGATCTCCGAGCACAGGTTGGACATGTTGATCCGGCCCTTGATGGGGTTGGCCCGGTTCACCGTGTCTTCGAACATGATGTACGGGTAGCCCGACTCGAACTGGATCTCGGCGAGGGTCTGGAAGAACTCGCGCGCGTTGATCTTGGTCTTCTTGATGCGTGCGTCGTCGACCATCTCGCGGTACTTCTCGGTGACCGAGATGTCGCCGAACGGCACACCGTAGACGCGCTCGACGTCGTAGGGCGAGAACAGNTACATGTCCTCGTCGTTCTTGGCGAGCTCGAACGTGATGTCGGGNATGACGACACCCAGCGACAGCGTCTTGATGCGGATCTTCTCGTCGGCGTTCTCGCGCTTGGTGTCGAGGAACTTGAGGATGTCGGGGTGGTGCGCCGACAGGTAGACGGCGCCGGCGCCCTGACGCGCACCGAGCTGGTTGGCGTAGCTGAAGCTGTCTTCGAGCAGCTTCATGACGGGGATGATGCCGCTCGACTGGTTCTCGATCTGCTTGATCGGGGCGCCCGACTCGCGGATGTTCGACAGCAGCAGCGCCACGCCGCCACCGCGCTTCGACAGCTGCAGCGCGGAGTTGATGCCGCGGGCGATCGACTCCATGTTGTCTTCGATGCGCAGGAGGAAGCAGGACACCAGCTCGCCGCGCTGCGCCTTGCCCGTGTTGAGGAATGTGGGCGTGGCGGGCTGGAAGCGACCCGTGATGATCTCGTCGACGAGCTTCTCGGCGAGCTCCTGGTCGCCGTCGGCGAGGCCGAGGGCGGTCATGACGACGCGGTCTTCGAAGCGCTCGAGGTAGCGCTTGCCGTCGAACGTCTTGAGCGTGTAGCTCGTGTAGTACTTGAACGCGCCGAGGAACGTCTCGAAGCGGAACTTGTGCGCGTAGGCGCGGTCGTTGAGACGCTGGATGAACTCGAAGGGGTACTTCTCGAGCACCGCGGCCTCGTAGTACTCCTTCTCGACCAGGTAGTCGAGGCGCTCCTTCAGCGAGTGGAAGAACACCGTGTTCTGGTTGACGTGCTGAAGGAAGTACTCGCGAGCAGCCCGCTTGTCGGCGTCGAACTGGATCTTCCCGTCCGGCCCGTACAGGTTGAGCATCGCGTTGAGCGCGTGGTAATCGAGACCTTCGAACCGGGGGTCGGTCTTGAAGGTCGTCTCGGTCACTGCAGCTTCCACCATCGTTCCAATCCGTCGGTTACCCGATCGACGTCGTCCTGCGTGCCGAACAGTTCCAGCTTGTACAGGTGCGGCACGTGGCACTTGCGGCTGATGATGTCGCCGGCAAGGCAGAACGCCTCGCCGAAGTTGGTGTTTCCTGCGGAGATGACTCCGCGAAGCAGGCTTCGGTTGTGCTCGTCGTTGAGGAACCGGATGACCTGCTTGGGAACCGCGCCCTTCTCCTCGCCGCGCCCCTGACCTCCGCCGTAGGTCGGAGTGACGAGCACATACGGCTCGTCGACTGTGACGGCGGGGTCGGAGGCGTGGAGCGGGAGGCGGACGGCCGGCATCCCGAGCTTCTCGATGAATCGCGCCGTGTTGCCGGAGACGCTCGAGAAGTAGACGAGCAGCGGCGCGTGAGTTGCAGTCAGCATGTCAGCGCCGCTCCTTCGTCACGCCAGCCGGTTGGCCAGTTCGTCGATCTTGTCGGGACGGAAGCCCGACCAGTGGTCTTCGTCGGTCACGACGACCGGGGCCTGCAGGTAGCCGAGCGACTTGACGTGCTCGAGCGCAGCCGGGTCTTCGGACAGGTCGAGGACCTCGTACTCGATGCCCTTCGAATCGAGGGCCCGGTAGGTCGCGTTGCACTGAACGCAAGACGGCTTCGTGTAGACCGTGATCGCCATGGTGATCCGCTCTTCCTCTCTAAAAACTGTGTTGCCCTCGGCGGGGGACCGACCGGGAGTCCAATACTACATATGGGTGCCGACATTGGGTGGCACCACAAGGGATAGTAGTTACATCCGTGTGATTTTCCACCGCTCTCCCCTGATACAACACAGGTTGTCCACCGATTCATCCACAATCGGCGATTTGATTCTGAAGCTGGAAAAGGCCTGAAATCCGGGCCTTTCCGGCGTCGCCTCAGGATCTCTCCACAGGCTGGACGCTACGGCGGACTTCCGACATCCGAATTCCTGTGGAAACCGCTCTTCGGCGTGTCGCGGGCGTGTCGCGGGCGTGCCTCTCGACGCCCTGCGCGTGTCGCAAGCATCCTCCGGGGTCGGTAGCGTGGAGGGGTGAGCGCGTACCGTGACCTTCTGAAGACTCCGGGCGTCGCACGCATCATCACGGCGCAGCTCGTCGCGCGCTTCCCGAACGGCATGACGAGTCTCGCGATCCTGCTCCACATCGAGCAGATCACCGGCTCCTACGGCGCGGCCGGACTCGTGCTCGCCGCCGCCTCCATCGGTCAGGCGGTCGCCGGTCCCGTCACCAGCCGCTGGATGGGCGTGTGGGGCATGCGGCGCGTCCTCACCCTCACGACCGCCGTCTGCGCCGTCGCGCTGCTGGTGCTGACCCTGTCCGACCTCCCGATCTTCGGCTACATGGTCACCGGCCTCGTCGCCGGTCTGTCGACGCCGCCGGTGCAGTCCGCCGTCCGCACCATCTACCCCAAGATCGTGAACTCCCGCCAGCTGACTCCCCTGTTCTCGCTCGACGCGAGCCTGCAGGAGATCATCTGGATCCTGGCGCCCGTGCTCATCACGATCGTCGCCACCCAGGCGGGCACGGTGCCGGGCCTGCTCATGGTCGTCGTGATCCTCGTCGGCGGCGGCGCGTGGTTCATCCTCTCTCCCGAAGTCGGCCGCGTGCGCATCCCGCGCAGCCGCCGCGCCTTCGGCAAGGTGCTCGCCAAGCCCGTCGTGCTTCTCGCGACGGTGGTCGGCTTCCTCCTCATCGGCGCATGCGCGGCTGTCGAGGCGGGCGTCGTCGCCACCTTCGGCCACGGCGGACTCGAGGCCGGCCTGGTGCTGGCGGTCTTCTCGGTGGGCAGCCTCGTGGGCGGCCTGTCGTTCGGGCACATCCCGATCGGCCCGTGGGCGATGGCCCGTCGCCTGACGGTCGTCGCCATCGGCCTCTCGGTCACCGTGATCTCGCTCTCCTTCTGGTGGCTCAACGCGTCGCTGTTCGTCGCCGGCGTCGGCATCGCCCCCGCTCTGGCGGTCATGTTCGCGATGACGAGCGCCAGCGTGAAGTTCAGCGAGACCGCCGAGGCGTACGGCTGGATCGGCACCGGCCAGCTCATCGGCGCCGCCGCGGGCTCGGCGGTCGCCGGGTTCCTCATCGACGGCGTCGGCCCCGTCGGCGCCTACTGGGCGGCCGCGGCCTTCGCCATCGTGGGAGCGCTCGTCGCGATCCTCTGCGTCCGCGGCTTCCCCGACCTCCGCGGCCGCGACGCGAGCCCGATTCCCGACACGGCGCCCATCGAGACGATCACCTGATCGCGACTGCCAGCTGACGGCATCCGCCTGCCAGGGGCCGGATACGTGGCGCGGCGACGACCCGGACCTCTTCTAGAGTGGCGGTCATGCCCGCACCCGTCACTCTGCCGCGTCAGTCGTGGGGCTCCCCCGATGCCGAGCGCCGTGCCCTGCTCATCCACGGACTCGGCTCCAGCGGCGCGCTCATGTGGCGGTTCGGCACGGCGCTCGCGGAAGCCGGCTGGCACGCCACCGCGGTCGATCTTCGCGGTCACGGCACCGCCCCGCGCGCGCTCGACTACTCGATCGCCGCATACGCCGCCGATGTGCAGAACGTCACGGCGCCGGGAAGAGACGGGTGGGACCTCGTGATCGGGCATTCGCTCGGCGGGGCCGCCGCCACGGTCGCAAGCGCCGCAGCACCGGGCTGGACGCGCCGGCTCGTGCTCGTCGATCCGGCGATCCACCTCGCCGGCGCCGACTTGACGCCCGTTCTCCAGAGCCAGCGGGCCGCCTTCGCAGACCCGTCGCCCGAGGCGGTGCGCGCTGAGCACCCCACCTGGCACGAGCACGACATCGAGCTGAAGTCGNCAGCGACGCAGCAGATGAGCCCGTGGGCTGCCGACGAGACCGGGGTGCAGAACCNTCCGTGGGACGTCCGCGACGCGGCCGCACGCCTCACCGTTCCGACGCACATCATCGCGAGCGATCCCGCGGTCTACTCGATCTTCACGGGACCGGTGGTCGACGAGGTGCTTCGCAACCCCGTCGTCTCCATGTCGATCGTCGAGGGCTCCGGCCACTCGCCGCACCGCGACAGGCCCGAGGAGACGCTGCGGCAGCTCTTCGGCATCATCGACTGACGCGCCCCGTGCGGCCGGTCAGGAGATCCGGCGGAGGACGCTCAGCAGCGCGAGCGCGTAGGCGTCGGCCGGCTCCGGATGCTCGAACTGCCGCACTTCGCCATTGACCTGGATCTCNACGACGTGCGTGTCGTCGGCACGTCGGAGCGACCGGAACATGCCGCGCAGGAGCTCGCGCAGCTGGTCTTCGCGGGGCAGCCACAGNGCNTCCTCGAGCGCGACGGAGTCGAGCGCCCACTCGGTCGTGCCGTTGAACGCGAGGATCACGCCGGTCGGGTACCGCCGCGGCTCGATCGTCATCTCACTGACCGTGAACACGTCGGCCTCGAACTCGGGCTCGTCGAGCTGGAAGCGGTCGCCCGATGCCGGATGCCACACCAGCCCGGCGTCGCGCAGCGCGAGGGCCAGGTCGGTCGAGATCATGTCCCCATCCTGCCGCGCTCCGGACCGACGGGCTCCGGGTCGGAGCAGAATGGTGANGTGACGTTCGATCCCGCCGCCCACCTGTCCGACGAACTGCTCGATCGCATCCGCGCNCGTGCCGCCGCGATCGACGCCGACAATGCGTTCCCCGAGGANGACCTCGCCGATCTGCGCGAGGCGGGCTACCNCGCGATCCTCGTCCCGNCNGAGCTCGGCGGTGCCGGTCTCGGCCTGGCCGAAGCCTCCGTGCTCCAGCAGCGCCTCGCGACCGCCGCCCCCGCGACCGCGCTCGCCATCAATATGCACCTCGTGTGGACGGGCGTCGCGAAGGTGCTCGCCGACCGCGGCATCGACTCGCTCCGCTTCGTGCAGGAGGGCGCCGTCGCCGGCGAGGTGTTCGCCTTCGGCATCAGCGANGCCGGCAACGACCTCGTGCTCTTCGGCAGCGACACCGATGCCTCTCCCCTGCCCGACGGCGGCTACGCGTTCACGGGCACCAAGATCTTCACATCGCTTGCGCCCGTCTGGACGCAGCTCGGCCTCCACGGCCTCGACACGACAAGCGCCGACGCGCCTCAGATGGTCTACGCTTTCGTGCCGCGCACGGATGCCGTGGTCACGCGCGACGACTGGGACACGGTCGGCATGCGCGGCACACAGTCACGCACGACCGAGCTCCACGGCGCCGTCGCCCCCGCCGACCGTGTCGTNCGCCGACTCACTCCCGGCCCCCAGCCCGATCCGCTCGTGTTCGGCATCTTCAGCGTGTTCGAGATCCTGCTGGCATCGGTCTACACGGGCATCGCACGGCGAGCGCTCGACCTGGCC
>Ga0065721_10004230_pt1 | contig 34314 bp, 30 predicted proteins | sample Mesricmetagenome_FD_59108 | JGI IMG/M metagenome (GOLD analysis project Ga0065721, IMG submission 59108) | Mesophilic microbial community from rice straw/compost enrichment Sample: eDNA_1 v2 (version 2) | ecosystem: Engineered > Solid waste > Grass > Composting > Bioreactor | place: USA: Davis... | reverse complement strand
CTTCAACGGTAAGGCCGTTCGGGACAGGCGTTCCGGTGCCGGTGGAGTATCGGCTGTCGATGCAGTCTACGTCGAAGGAAACGTAGATCATGTCGCAGTGGTCGAGCATTTCAAGGGCTTTCACCGCCATAACATCGGCGCCGTGCTTCTTAATATCTTCAATTTCAACAAAGTTGACGTTGTATTTGTTGATCAGATAGTTCTCCGGTTTTTCAAGGTCGCGAACGCCCACGTACACGATATCTTCAGGATAGACCTTAGGACCGGGCATGCCGACATTTTTGAGCTGTTCCCAATACTCGAGCGTCTCACCGCGGGGATCGTTCACCTTGCATTCCAGGTTGTCGATGCCGCAAGCCATGGCAAGCGCCATTCCGTGCATGTTTCCTGACGGCGTAGTAAACGGCGTATGGAGATCCGCGTGTGCATCGATCCAAATGACGCCCAGGCGAATTTTAGGGAAAGCCTTCTTAATGCCCGCGATTGTGCCATAAGCGGTACTGTGGTCGCCCGCCATTATTATAGGAAAGAAGTCGTCAAAGATGGTTTCGTAGACCTCCAGGCAGACGCGTTCTTCCATGATCATAACGCCGTCGATAAATTTTGCATAACTATGCTTGGCGCCGTCGAAAAGCAGTTCGTTTACATTCTCAACCTCGACCGACTCATACTGTTTGAAGAAATCAGAATTCATATCGAGGCTGGCAATCTTAATCGCTTCCACTCCCAGGCTTGCACCCCGGGTACCGGCACCGATTTCGGACTTGACTTCTATTATTTTTAGCTCTTTCACGTGGTGTAGAATTAGAAAATTGTAATGGGAGATTAAAAAATGAGAAAAAAGTTATTCCGGCCTGCCGTTAAAAATCCGGCAAAATATGGGCAATCAGGCAGGAAAAACGATCGTTCATGTGTTCTTTCGATTATTGCAAAGATGGCAAAATTATACCAATATTGCACTCCTTTGTAAAGGCGTTAATTGTTAAACGACAGCCGCAAATGCCTGCTAGCCAGGCGCGGAGACCAACTTTTAACGTTTATCGGTTTTAGGAGCGTATAACATTAACGAAATAACGTCTAAGGACTAGATGAAGAGTTACCGTGAGCTAATTGAACAGACCTTCGAGTTTCCTCAAAAAGAATTCAAAGTAAGGGACCACGAGCTCCTGTTCAACGATGTGCCGCTGATGGATATCATCAAAGAGTATGGCACCCCCCTGAAACTAACCTACCTGCCGCGCATCAGTGAAAACATCCGGTTTGTTCAGGCGACGTTTAACAACGCGATTGAGAAATTCAAATACAAAGGCTCCTACACCTATTGTTATTGCACCAAATCGTCGCATTTTTCATTTGTCCTTGAAGAAGCGCTGAAAAACAAAGACGTTCATATCGAAACGTCGTCATCGTTCGATATTCCGATTGTCCGCTCCCTTTATGAAAAGGGAAAAATCACCAAAGACACGTACATTATCTGCAATGGATTCAAGATGCCGCTTTACACCGGCTACATTGCCGACCTGCTGAACGATGGCTTCAGCAACTGTATCCCCATCCTCGACAAAATGGGTGAAATCGATGCCTACGAGGAAAAGGTGAATGTTCCCTATAAGCTTGGCATCCGGGTTGCCGCAGACGAGGAACCCAAGTTCGAATTTTATACCTCGCGCCTCGGTATACGCTACAGCGATATCAACAATTTCTACAAGGAAAAGATTGAAAAGAGTGAAAAGGCGTCACTCAAGATGCTGCACTTCTTCATTAATACCGGAATCAAAGACACGGCATATTATTGGAGCGAGCTAAGCCGTTTTATTTTCAAATACTGCGAACTCAAGAAAATCTGCAAAACGCTCGACTCAATTGATATCGGCGGAGGGTTTCCCATCAAAACTTCGCTTACGTTTCACTACGACTACCGGTATATGATCGAACAGATCGTGGAAAACGTGAAGTGGATTTGCGACAAGAATAACGTTCCTGTTCCGAATATCTTTACGGAATTCGGTAGCTATACCGTTGGTGAAAGTGGCGCGGTACTTTATAACGTCATCGACCAGAAACTGCAGAACGACAAAGAACTTTGGTACATGATTGACGGTTCCTTCATTACGCATCTCCCGGATGCATGGGGACTGAACCAGAAGTATGTATTGCTCGCCATCAACAAGTGGGACGATCCGTATCACAAGGTAAACATGGGCGGGCTCACCTGCGACAGCATGGATTACTACAACTCCGAAGCCCATACCGGTGAAGTGTTCCTTCCNATGATCAACGATGAAGAACCGCTGTATATTGGCTTCTTCCACACAGGNGCATATCAGGAATCCCTCGGAGGGTATGGCGGNATTCAACACTGTTTAATTCCAGCGCCAAAGCACGTATTGATCGACCGCAACGAAGACGGAGAAATTGTAACCAAACTGTTTGCACCTGAACAGTCGCATGAAAGCATGCTNAANGTTCTGGGATACAAGTCGTGATTTTCTCCTTCTAAAGATATAAACAAAGAAGCCGGGAAACCCCGGCTTCTTTTTATTTAAGCCTGCCTCTGCATTAGAGCGACCTTAACATCAGGTTAAATTCGACATTCAGACACTCCTGCACCTGGATCAAACCCATCATTTTCTGAGGCGGCTCAAGCTTGAAGTCTGAGAAATTCACCTCTTGTGTCCCTGTCAGGAGAAGCGTTTCGTTGTCCGGGGTGCGGGCAAAGTACCGTACCGTATACCTTTTAGTCGCGCCTGCAAGCGTAATATCAACCACGCCATCGACATAAGATTTATCGGAGATGTCATTCCTCCGGAATGATCGAAATGATATTTCGAGTTCCGGGTAACGTTCTGATTTGAGGGTACTCCAGAAGTCTTTCGTGATTTGCTTGTTCCCGCAGTCGAAGTTGCGCACTGGTATACGCATCCTGTTTCTGGTGAGGTTCATTTCGATGGATGCCTTGTCGCGAACGTATTCCAGCGTATCGTGCATATTGTAGGCACCCAACATGCATTTGAACGTATTCACATTAGTTGCTCCGTGAATAGAGAGTTTGCTTTGCGGATCAATGATCCAGCGGCCCTGATCAGAAAAACTGCTGCTCAACAGCGCGACGGCGGCGAACATTACGATGGTGAGAAGTTTTTTCATGGCAGGTGAATTTACTTTTTTTTTGAACATGTCAGTCCCAGGGTGCCCGGGACTGACTTTGATATTTCTGAAGTTCCGGGCTTAGAAGCCTATCACCGCTTCTACCACGATACCGTCAAACTCTGCTCCTTTGAATCTGCCAGTCCACTCGTTGCCTTTATATTTCTGCTGCACATATTCAACTTTGGCAAGAATGTTTTTGGTCATGAACCAGCCGCCACCGATGTTGACTCTGCTGATGTCCATGTTGTCGTTCAGGCCTTCTCTGGTTTTACCAGACACTGTGTTGTAACGACCGCCGAGGTAGAAGTTTTCTTTAGCTCCGAAGCGGTAAACCAGCTCACCACCAATTTGAGTGAAGGAACCTGCTTTGTCGGTCACAGCACCTACTACTACATCTTCTGCACCTGACGCAACTTCGTACACACCGAAGAACTCAAGACCTTTGAATTTTAGGAAGGGGTTCACCTGGATGGCAGTCAGTTTGGTGAATCTTGGGTTGTATCTGCCGTCGAAGTCGGTGTAAGTTACGGTGTTGGCGTTGTTAGGATCAGGCACTGTGCGGAGTACGTGGTAGTATCTTGAGCCTGCGCGGTCGCCACCGTACAAGTTGGTTCCGGAAGAGACACCGTGGTTTCTGTACCATGAACCGGTAAGTCTTAACCGAAGATCATCGTTGAGTTGTTTGTCGAAGCCGATTTTGCCGAAGAAAGAAGGCTTGTTGTCAGCACCAGGGTTTTTCACCACGTTCTGATTCAGTTTACCGTTAGTGACACCGAGTACCAGGAGAAGACCTTTGTTTTGGATTGTTACCTCACCGAAAGCTTCAGTGGCAAAACCGTCCATGATGAAGTTTTCAACGAAGGGGTTGTACAGCGCCTGGGCGTTGTCGCTTCTTCTGAAGTGAGCGTCGCCGTAGTTGAATTCATCAAGACCTACGCGTATAGTCGTATACTTCATGAGTTCTTCCAGGAAGCCAGGGGCGATGAAATCCAGTTTGTCGATTTGCAGGTGTCCGCCTTTTACCCACGCTTCATTGTGGTGACGAGAAGAGAAGTAGTTTCTCATGTGCAATCTGACACCGTCGTAGAGCTGAACGTCAATGTTAAGGTTCGCTGTAGGCAGGTTGAAATCTGATCCAAGTTCTGCCAGGTTGCCTTCGTCATTGGATTGGCTCAGGCTTTGAAATTGCATTGCAAATCCACCGCCGAGGCGTACTTTGATACCGTCGTAAGCTACCGTGTCTTCTTTTGAAGTTTCAAAGACGTGGAGCCCTTGCTGATCTTGTGGTTTATAGAACTGAAGAGCAGGTTGTTGAGCGTAAACGCTCTGAGCTAACAGGGCGAGCATCATGATGCTCATCAGTCGGATTGTGTTCTTGAGTACCATATTGGTAGTATTTAAAAGTTAGTATGTTTTCTATTGGATAAGTTTTGAATTCACTACGACATCGAAGTTAACCGTTACTTCGTCGCCTACTTTGATAGAGCCCATCATCGCGGTGGGTGGATCCATTTTGAATTCGGACATTTTAAAGGTGCGGGAAACGATCAGTTGAACGTCGCCGTTACTGAGCACTTTGTATTTGGCTTTAACCTGCATCGGCTTGGTTACACCCGCCATAGTCAGGGTTCCGTTGCCGTCGATGGTTCCATCAGGGTTTACTTTCGCATCCTTCAAGGTGTATACTATGTAGGGGTTCTTTGAAGAGTTGAAGGCATCGTAGGTCTTGCTATCCATCATCTTGCCTTTTGTACTTTTGATGCTCTCCACGGGAATTTTAACTTCCAGATTTTTTACTTCCTTTAGTTGGCTGTTGTTAACCAGGATTTCGCCTTTGAGGTCGGCCTTGGTTATCTCGGATTCCCAGTCATGGAGTGTTGATGATCCCTGAACAGACATTTTATTAGCTTTTACCTGAAGAGCTCCCTGGGCCATTCCAGTGTGAGCGAAGAGCAACAGTGCAGCGGCTGTCAGTAGGATGTTTATCTTGCTTTTCATTTTTCCTGCGGTTTAGAATTAATACTCGAAAGTATAGCCCCTTTTGGATCAAAAACCTGACGTTTTGCGCCTCAGGCCAGTGATTTTCTCACAGCTGGTTAGCTGAGAAACGTCAGGAAAGCTTGCTAAACCATTAAGATTCAGCGTGATTAACGGCCGGCAGAGCGATGACCGATTATACATTTCCCGGATGCAACAGATTCCCCTTTCTGAAATAAATATTTTTCGGCTACCTTCAATACACATTCCCTCAACCATTTCGAAACACAATCCCTGAACGCTGCGGCTGCCAGGTCTTTGGCCTATCCGCAATACCGGGGATCTAAAGATTTCAACCATGAACAACCTGTATGTTAACACACCCTCCCTCCCTTCCCAAACATACATGGACTTCATGCATTCTTCCACTTCTAAATTTTACATCCATGAAAGTCTACGACGACAAGCACATCAAGAACGTAGTTCTGTTGGGTGCGCCCAAGGCCGGCAAAACGTTGCTGGCCGAAGACATGCTTTTTGAAGCCGGTATCATTCACCGGAGAGGATCTATTGAAGGAAAAAATACGGTATCAGATTACCACGAGATTGAACAGGAACGCGGGAACTCCGTTTTTGCTACGCCGCTGCATACGGAGTGGCAGGACTATAAGATCAACATCATCGACACACCGGGATTCGACGATTTCGTTGGAGAAATGATCTCTTCGGTCCGCGTTGCCGATACCTGCGTCATCGTAATCAACGCTCAGTACGGTGTGGAGGTCGGCGCCGAACTGATCTGGAATTATATCAACGACTTCAGCAAGCCTACCATATTTGCGATCAATCAGGTTGACCACCCCAAAGCAGATTTCGAGATGAGCCTCGCGAGCCTTAAGGAACATTTCGGATCATCAGTCACACAAATGCAATATCCCCGTAACCCCGGCGAAGGGTTCAACCAGATAATTGACCTCCTGAAGATGATCATGTACGAGTTCCCTGAAGACGGTGGAAAGCCCCGGAAATTACCAATCCCGGATGATGAAATTGAAAAAGCCAATCGTCTGCACAACGAGCTGGTGGAAAAAGCAGCTGAAAATGACGAAGGGCTGATGGAAAAATATTTTGAGAAAGGTACTCTCGACGAAGACGAACTTCGCGAAGGACTAAAGCTGGGGATGATCCATCACGATATCTTCCCGGTGTTCTGCATGTCGGCAAAACGCAACATGGGCAGCGGCCGAATGATGGGATTTATTGATAACGTCGCCCCCACACCACGGGAGGCCAAACCTGAAGTTACCGTCGATGGTCAGGAGATTGAATTCAACCCCGACAAACCCACGGTACTTTTTATGTTCAAGTCGCACTTGGAACCTAATCTCGGGAAGTTGTCATTCTTCAAAGTGATCAGTGGAGAAGTAACGATTAACATGGAGTTGGTCAACAGCCAAACTGGCACGACGGAACGGTTGAATCAGCTATTTATCATGGATGGTAAAACGCGAACTCCTGTAGAGAAACTGGTAGCGGGAGATATCGGTGCAACCCTTAAGCTTAAAGATACCTATACGAATCAGACACTTCGCAGTAAGGGTTATGATGTAACAATACGGCCTATTGAATATCCGGCTCCGCGAATTCGCACCGCGGTAGTTGCGCAAAGCAAGAACGATGAAGAAAAGATCGGCGAGGTTTTACAAAAAATCCATCAGGAAGATCCGACAGTGGAAGTGCAGTTTGCGAAAGAACTCAAGCAGTTGATCATTTCCGCGCAGGGCGAACTCCACCTTGCAGTATGTAAATGGTTTATGGAGAACGTGTACAAACTGCATATTGATTTTCGGACACCGCGCATCTCGTATCGTGAAACGATTCGGAAGCCCGCTGTTGCTAGCTATCGTCATAAGAAGCAGTCAGGAGGTGCAGGTCAATTTGCAGAAGTGCACCTTAAAATTGAGCCCTGGTATGAGGGTATGCCCGAGCCAACTGATTACACCATTCGCGGCAAAGAAGAGATCGACCTTCCATGGGGCGGGAAATTAGTATTCTACAACTGCATCGTAGGCGGCGTCATCGATTTGCGTTTTATTCCCAGCATTCAGAAAGGGATAATGGAGAAAATGGAAGAAGGTCCGATTACTGGTTCCTATGTACGCGATGTGAGGGTAATGGTGTTCGACGGCAAGATGCATCCGGTGGACTCCAACGACATATCCTTCAAGATCGCGGGCATGATGGCCTTCAAAGATGCCTTTATGCGCGCGGAGCCTCAGCTGCTTGAACCTATGTACGACATTGAGATCACCACTCCTGAAGATGTTGTCGGGGAAGTAATGGGAGACCTTCAAACCCGGCGGTCAATGATACTGGGAGTGGACAGTAAAGGAGGCAACCAGATCATTAAGGCGCGTACCCCACTCGCAGAACTGGATCGATATACGACCTCACTGCGATCGCTGTCGCAGGGGCGGGCAAGCTTTTCACAGCAGTTTGCCGAGTTCGCCCCCGTTCCATTCGAGGTGCAACAAAGACTTGCGAAACAGTCGCAGGAGCTCGAAATGGCGTAATACACACCGCACACGAATGGGGTGGTCCAGGAAAAGGGCCACCCTTTTTTTAGTGAATTGCAGGGTTTTTAAAATTCTTTTCAAAAAGCCTGCTATAACGATTGAAGGGCATTGTTCGCGAACCTTCTTTTTATAGATTTGTTATTACGCACCGCCTGTGAGTAATGCAATTGTCATAATACCAACTTATAAAGAGCGCGAGAATATCCGTGCCATTATCGACACGGTCTTTGGCCTTGCAAAGGACTTTCACATCCTGGTAGTCGACGACAGCTCTCCGGACGGAACTGCCGAAATTGTCGAGGAACTTCAGCTCACCTACAACAGGCCTTCGGAAACGAAGTTGCACCTTTTAAAAAGGCCCGGAAAACTGGGGCTGGGCACGGCTTACATTACTGGCTTCAAATACGCAATTGCTGCGGGGTACGATTACATCCTGGAAATGGATGCCGATTTTTCGCACGATCCGAAAGACCTCGTTAACCTTTATCTACAGTGTTCGGAATATGGTAGCGATGTTTCCATCGGTTCGCGCTATGCCACCGGGGTGAACGTGGTTAACTGGCCTATTGGTCGCGTACTGTTGTCGTATTTTGCAAGCAGTTATGTGCGATTGGTTACGAGTATTCCAATTCGCGACACGACGGCCGGATTCGTGTGTTATCGGCGCACTGTACTGGAGACCATTCCTCTAGACGAAATCAAATTCGTTGGATATGCTTTTCAGATTGAAATGAAATTCCTGGCGTGGAAGTTTGGGTTTCAATTAACGGAAGTACCCATTATTTTCACCGACCGCACGAAAGGCGAATCAAAGATGTCGGCAGGAATATTCAAGGAAGCCTTTTTCGGCGTACTTCAGATGACAATACAAAGCTGGTTCAAGAAGTACATTCCGGGAATGACATCTCAAACCAGCTCTGCTAACTAGACTTCAAGCCCTACGAAGGAAATCGGTCCAACGTGTGACTTCACCAGTTCCAGATCCGGATCTGTGATTTCAACGTCATAACCATCCTCTTTCAGCATGTTGAGGATATCTTCAGCCGCTTCACGCTGTTTGTAGATGTGATAGTCCTCGCGCGCAAAAACAGGATAACGACCTAATTTCTGTTCGCGATCGACGAAGTTAAAACCGCATAAAAACAGCTTACTTCCTGCATGCTGAATGCGATACAAGGGCATCTGTGGATACGTTTGTAACCACTCGACAACGTCTTCACGGGTTCCCTGAACAATTTCCGTCAGCTTAAAAATCTTCATAACCTCGCCCTGATTCGGCTTATCGAGCAGACGAAGATCAAAGTTGTGTACATAAGCCGACAACCCCACGCAACCACATAATACCATTAGTGGATTCTGAGCGTCACCATGCAAACGCACATCTAGATTCTTAGCATTAAAAAATGCCTGTAACCTGCGATTCCGTTTTTGGATCGTTGGTGTCAGGTCTGGCCTGACTGGATTCTTAAATTTTAATTGCATAACCAAAAAACATTTCGATATAAGGTGGGCTCCTTACACCACAAAAGTATTAAAATAAATTGAAGTTCGAACGCTAATTCTTTCAAATACTTACAAGCCCGAACTAGTCAAACCGAAGTGCCTTGATCGGATTTACGCTGGCGATAATCATCGTTGGTAACAACAACACTATCGTCACAACGAAAAACATCAATACATTCAGCAAGATAACGATTTCCCAATTCCAACTAATAGGAACAAAGCTCATATAATAATCGTGCGGATTCAACCGCACAATTCGAAACTTATCCTGGAGGAAACAAATTCCCAACCCGAGAAGGTTGCCAAAAAACAATCCTCTGCTGATCAACCGCACCCCATTGAACACGAAAATTGAGCGGATTGTGTGATTTCCGGCGCCAAGTGCCTTTAGCAACCCTATCATCCGCGTGCGATCCATAACCAGGATCAGAATAATCGAAATCATATTCACCGAAATCACCGTAAGAATGATTACCAAAAGGATATTTACCTGGCGACTCAGCAAATTCAGCCAGTCAAAAACTTGTATATAGCGGTCGCTGACGCGTTCAATATTGAGGTCATAGTCCATCCGATCTCCAATGGCCACAATACTGCCATCTATAAGCTGTTCTTCATTTAGAGTAGGAATTAACCGCTCAAAGAAATTTTCTTTGTGTTCAAAATACACATCCTCGGAAAGAAGGGATTTTACGTTCTTCATGCCGTCGCGATTGAGGTTCAGGAAAACCTCCAATCCCCCGGCAATGCTATCCGACCAGTCGTTCAAACGCTGGATCATCCGGATATCCGTAAGAATGACACGACTGTCGAAATATTCGGAGAGGTTCGTTTCATAAATTCCGGTCACTCTTAAACGCCGATACCTGGGCGGATTTTGAAAAAAGTGAACCATAATGTTTTCGCCCACGCCGGCGTTCAGTTTGTCGGCAATTGCTTTACTTATCACCACCTGATTGGCGTAGCCGGAATCCGGAAAAGCAAAGAAACTGCCTTCAAGCATATTGGGTGAAAACCGATCCACGTCAAAGCTTTTCCCGACACCCTTGACCACCACGCCCAGCACTTCATCCTCCGTTTTGACCAGCCCTGGCTTGTGTGCATACTCCTGAACATGATCTACGAACGGATAATCCCGGAGGTTGTCGTACAAATCAATGTGAAAATTCATCGGTCTTTCCTCCGGTGAATTGTTCATGGAAAATTTTGTTATCAGAAGGTGCCCGCTGAAACCGAAAATTTTATTCTTCACCGTATTCTGAAAACCTTTCATGACAAGGAAAGAAACGATAGCCGCACCCAGCCCCACGCTGATGCTCACAATGGCGATCCTGTGAATCGTAGCCGCGAATCCGGTTGGATGGTCGCGGTTTATTCTTTTTGAAATGAAATACGAAAGGTTCAATGTTATTGCTAACTTATCGGCGTTAGTGCCCCGTGCAAATTAAGTTAACATTTGTGCCCGCACAACCCGAAACCCGACGACATTCTTGAATTTATGGCATTATTCAGACTGATATTTTTCTCCGGGCTCCTGTTGATCCATTCGTCCTGCCGTCCACAAACCCACGCCGATACGAAGCAAGAATCCAAACAGAAAGCTCCGGAGGTGACTCCGGCCAGGCTTCAGACAGGCGCAGAGCAGATTGATACATATCTCCCACTATTGAAGAACAAATCGGTGGCGCTTCTGGTAAACCATACGGCACTGGTTGGCGAGACGCACCTGGCTGATACGCTTCTGAAGCTCGGCGTACAAGTGAAAAAAATCTTTGGCCCCGAACATGGTTTTCGTGGCAATGCGGCGGATGGTGAGGCTGTAAAAAGTGGCGTCGATACCAAAACAGGCTTGCCTGTTATCTCGCTCTACGGAAAGAACAAAAAACCCACAAAGGAACAGCTCAACGACGTCGATGTTGTCATCTTTGACATTCAGGATGTCGGAACTCGCTTCTACACCTACATCAGCACCCTTCATTATCTCATGGAAGCTGCAGCTGAGAACGATAAAGAAGTAATTGTTCTTGACCGCCCGAATCCACATGGAGATTACGTCGACGGTCCTATGCTCGAGCCTGCGCAGAAATCATTTGTGGGGATGCACCCGATTCCGGTAGTACACGGCCTTACTGTTGGAGAACTGGGCAACATGATCAATGGCGAAGGCTGGCTGGGAGAACGGAAGTGCAAACTCACCATTATCCCCATGAAGAACTGGACGCACCACGATGATTACCTTCTACCCGTATATCCATCACCCAACCTTCCGAACAATCAGGCAATTCGTCTATACCCTTCGCTGTGTTTTTTTGAGGGCACGGTCATCAGCGTGGGTCGGGGCACTGAAATGCCGTTTCAGGTGCTGGGCAACCCGCTACTGAAGGACTTCCCGTTTTCGTTCACCCCTGTAACAATCAAAGGTGTCGCGGTGAATCCGCTGCATGAAAACAAGGTTTGCTATGGCATAGATCTGAGAGATGCTAAAGTTGAAAGACGAATTGACCTTTCGTATCTGATCAATATGTACGAAGCGTATCCTGACAAGGACAACTTTTTCACGAATCCGTTCGACAAAAATTACATTGATAAACTCGCCGGTACGACGAAGTTAAAAGAGCAGATCCGGAAGGGGTTATCGGAAGATGAGATTCGCGCCACATGGCAGGACGATCTTGAGAAATATAAACGTACCCGAAAAAAATACCTGTTGTATGCCGAGTAGTAAGCCCAGGATTGGAAAAGCAGAAAAGGTCAAGGATATCATTCGCATTCTCGAAAAGTTATATCCCGATCCTCCGATTCCGCTGCATCACAAGGATGCCTACACACTTCTGGTTTCCGTTTTGCTCTCTGCACAATGTACTGACGAGAGGGTTAACAAAACAACGCCTTTCCTATTCGCACGCGCCGACAATCCATTCGATATGGTAAAGATGAGCCCGGAGGAGATCCGGGAAATCATCAAACCGTGTGGTCTTTCCCCCATGAAAAGCAAAGGTATCTATGGGCTGTCTCAGATTCTGATCGAAAAGTACAATGGCGAGGTTCCTGATACATTCGAGGCGCTTGAAGCTCTCCCGGCGGTCGGTCACAAAACAGCGTCCGTGGTGATGACACAATGGTTTGGGAAGCCGGCTTTTCCTGTCGACACCCACATACACCGGCTTGCCCATCGCTGGGGTCTGAGCAACGGAAAGAGCGTAGAGCAAACGGAAAAAGATCTGAAACGCCTTATTCCGGAGAATAAGTGGAATACGGCTCACCTTCAGATGATCTATTTTGGTCGGGAATACTGCCCTGCCCGCGGACACGTATGGCAGGATTGTCCGATTTGTTCAAAGTATATGCGCAAAGAATTACGTACCTGACCGCATTGGCAGGGCTGAAAGACGCAAAAAGCCGTTGTTTTAAGCAAGTAAAACGTAATTTTGCGCATCGATATGAATACACTGAAAGTAATTTTTATGGGCACACCGGATTTTGCCGTGCCCTCACTCGAAATACTTCTGAAGAATAATATCAATGTCGTTGCCGTTATCACAGCGCCCGATAAGCCCCAGGGCCGTGGTCAGAAGATCCAGTTTTCCCCGGTGAAGGAATGTGCATTGAAACACGGCATCCCGGTATTGCAACCAACGAACCTCAAAGACCCCGACTTTCTTGCAAAACTCGACGAAATCGGAGCGAATTTGCAGGTAGTTGTGGCGTTCCGCATGCTGCCTGAAGCAGTCTGGTCCAGGCCGGCCTTCGGCACATTCAACCTTCACGCCTCCCTCCTGCCACAGTACCGCGGCGCGGCGCCTATCAACTGGGCAATCATAAATGGAGAAACCGAAACGGGCGTCACGACTTTCTTCCTTCGACACGAAATTGACACAGGGAATATCATCTTCCAGGAGAAGGAGCCCATCTCCGAATCAGACAATGCTGGAATGCTTCACGATCGCCTGATGATCCGCGGTGCAGAGCTTGTGTTGAAAACAGTTAAAGCAATTGAAACCGGGCAAAGCCAGGCTGTTCCGCAGACCGCCGTTGGCGATCTCCGTCATGCACCCAAAATCTTCAAAGAAACCTGTGAAATAAACTGGTCTCAGCCAGCCAGCATGGTTCGAAACTTCGTTCGCGGATTAAGTCCCTATCCGGGGGCATGGACTTCCATCCATGGCCGTATTTACAAAATCTACGAAGGAGTTGTTCTTACTGACGAAACCGCAGCAGCCGAAAATCTGGAGCCCGGAAAATTCAAAACAGATAATCGCGATCACCTCTGGTTTAAAACGGCGGATGCGCTGTACTCGGTAAAAAGGCTTCAGCCTGAAGGCAAAAAGCAAATGACTGTCGAGGATTTCTTCCGGGGTAATAAGTTATAGCCCATGTTTCCGAAACACGTTAAAAGAAATGAAAGTATCGCTTGTCGCCGCCGTCGCTGAAAACGGTATAATCGGAAAAAACAATGACCTGCCCTGGCGACTGCCGGATGACATGAAATTCTTCATGGAAAAAACGCGCGGACACCACGTCGTCCTCGGACGAAAAAACTACGAGTCATTACCCGAAAAGTACAAGCCATTACCGAAACGCATTAATATCGTGCTATCGCGAAGTAAAGACTACCAGATTCCGGGATGCCACGTTGTCAATAGCCTCGAAGACGCCTTCAAAATTGCTGAACAAAACGGAGAACATGAAATCATGATTATTGGTGGCGCTGATATCTACAAACTCGCATTGCCGCATGCGGATACCCTCTACCTCACCGAAGTGAAGGCATTCGTCGACGGTGATGTTTATTTCCCTGCCTTTGATAAAAATAAATGGGCGGAAGTTTCACGCATTCCCCACGAAAAGGATGAGCGCCACGCGTACGCGTTTGACTTCGTTGTCTATGAACGTAAATCTGAAAACTAAGTCCGATGGCCAACTCAATAAATGGCAAAGTCATCTGGCTGACGGGAGCATCATCGGGCATCGGAGAAGCTCTGGCGTATGAGCTCGCGGCCAAGGGGGCGAAACTCATTTTGTCGGCGCGACGGAAGGAGGAACTCGAACGTGTCAAAGGTAATTGTCCGATACAGCAACAACAGGACATCCGCATCCTTCCACTCGATCTCACTGCGTCGACGACGCTGAAACTTTCCACGGAAGCAGCAATCCAGTTTTTCGGTCACGTAGATATTCTCATTAACAACGGCGGCATCAGCCAGCGAAGCTTTGCGAAAGACACGTTGATTGACGTTGACCGTCGTGTGATGGAAGTAAACTTCTTCGGAGCAGTTTCCTTAACGAAACATCTACTGCCGCACTTCCTGCAACGCAAGCATGGGCACATCGTTACCGTGTCGTCGGTAACCGGTATTTTTGGAACACCCTTCCGTTCAGCTTACGCAGCATCAAAACACGCACTCCACGGTTTCTTTGATTCCCTTCGTGCGGAACTGTTCAAAGACGCAGGCGAAGCAATTACCGTGACAATGGTGTGTCCCGGCTTTATACACACACCAATCACGTTGTCGGCGGTAACAGGCGATGGATCGCCTCTTGGCAAAATGGATGAAGGTCAGTACAAAGGAAAATCGGCACAATGGTGCGCAAGGAAGATCGTGAAGGCCATCGAAAGCAAAAAAGAAGAAGTCTATATCGGCGGTAAGGAAGTTTTGGGCGTATGGTTCAAGCGCTTCCTGCCCAGACTGTTTTCAAAATACATCCGGAACGCGGCAGTACGCTGAAAATGCATTCACATCAACTCACGTTTCGTCGCCCACGTCGTCGCTCTGCCAGGGAGAGAATTCGTAACCGTCTTTTAGAAAATTCGGATATATCTGAAGGTGCTTCTTCTTGACCTCGTCGAAGATGATCTGTTTCAACTGAAGGCTGTTTTCACCCGTTGCTGCCGAAACAAAAACAATGTTCTGAAATCCGGATTCGCGGTAATATCCTTTCATTTCATCGAGATTCGCCTCCGCATGCTCCTGACGGTAAAGATCAATCTTGTTCAGCACGAGCACTGTCGGAATGTTTGCTGCGCCAATGTCTTTTAGGGTTTGAGAAACGACATCAATCTGATTGTCGTGGAAAGGATGAGCCACGTCGACTACATGAAGGAGTAGGTCAGCTTCCCTGACTTCGTCGAGTGTTGACTTAAAGGATTCGATGAGATGATGAGGTAATTTTCGGATGAACCCGACTGTATCGGAAAGCAGAAATGGGATTGTGCCGTAAGTAACTTTTCGCACAGTAGAATCCACCGTTGCAAAGAGTTTGTTCTCTGCCAGCACGCCGGATCCTGAGAGCAGGTTCATCAGCGTGGATTTCCCCACATTGGTATATCCTACAAGCGCCACGCGTACAACATTGGCGCGACCTTTCCGCTGCGTAGTACGCTGCTTTTCGATCTTCTCGAGCCGGTCTTTCAGTATGCTGATCTGGTAGCGGATATTCCTGCGGTCGGTCTCTATCTCCTTTTCACCCGCGCCACCACGCGTTCCTGTTCCCCCGCGCTGGCGTTCAAGGTGAGTCCAAAGCCGGGTCAGGCGTGGCAGCAGGTATTGGTTTCGGGCCAGTTCAACCTGGGTCCGGGCCTGGGCTGTCTGAGCACGGGCAAGGAAAATGTCGAGGATCAAAAGGCTTCGGTCGTATATCCTTACCTGGCTCTCCTCGCGGTCTTTTGGATTTAGCTCACGCTCAAGGTTTCGCAGCTGGGACGGCGATAAATCATCATCAAATATGACATTCTTAATTTCGTGGCTGAAAACGAATGATTTCAATTCTTCCAGCTTACCCTTTCCAACAAACGTCCGGGGGTCTGGATGTTCCAGATTCTGAACAAACTGCTTTACTGTCTTGATCCCTGCGGTTTCTGCCAGAAATGCCAGTTCATCAAGGTGTTCCTGCGTAATTTCTTCTGCTCTTGCTTTTCCTATTGCGACCAATGCCGCAGTGTTCTTTTGTTCTGCTTTCATATAAAAATGACGTCAAACTTAAGGGATTTTCAAACACCCCTCTTTACCAAGCCGCTATCTTTTGATACCTTTCCCGAACTAACCGGAATTTTGCGGAGATCATCCGTTAAATTGACGCTTCGTCGATTTGTCGGAAGTCGAAGGAAAGTTCTCATCAAATCTATGAGAATTGCCGTCGTTCTGAACACGTCCTGGAATATCTATAACTTCCGGATGAACTTTGTCACAGCCCTGCTTTCCAGGGGATATGAAGTTCATACCATTGCTCCCGTGGACGATTATACCCAGTATCTTCGCGAAGCAGGTTGCATCCACCATAACGTAAAGATGGACAGCAGGGGTGCGAATCCTCTGAAAGATTCGCTATTGATCGGCGAGCTTTATCTCATTTATAAGAAAATCCAGCCGGATGTCGTGCTGCACTACACCATAAAACCCAATGTTTATGGCACACTGGCGGCGACGATGCTTCACATTCCGGTGATCAATAATGTATGTGGCCTGGGAACGGTGTTTTTAAAAAACAACCTGGTCTCCGCCGTTGCCTTGCTTCTCTATAAGGTCAGTTTCAGGTTTGCTCAAAAGGTTTTCTTCCAAAACCCCGACGACATGAAATTGTTTCTCGACAAGAAACTCGTGCCTGCAGAAGCGGTTGACCTGGTTCCCGGATCAGGCATTGATCTCAGTCGGTTTCAGCCTATGCCGTTCCGTCGGAATAAGCCATTCACGTTTCTGATGATCTCACGTCTTATTTCTGACAAGGGCGTGTTCGAATACATTGAAGCTGTGAAGAAACTTCAAAGCGAAGGATTGAATGCACGTTTTCAATTGCTTGGCGCATTGGATCCGGAACACAAGCGCGGGATACAACCCGCGGTAGTTCAGTCGTGGATTCGCGATGGGCTTGTGGAATACCTTGGTACCACGAACAATGTGCGCGAGTTTATCGAACGGGCCGATTGCATCGTGCTACCCTCCTATCGCGAGGGAACCCCCCGTACACTGCTGGAAGCCGCGAGCTCAAACAAACCAATCGTGGCCACGAATGTTCCCGGGTGCAACCACGTAGTACAACACAACCATAATGGTCTGCTCTGTAACCTCAAAGATGCCGACGACCTGGCAGAGAAGATGCTCGCCATGAGCAATTTTGATGACGAAACACTGAAGGAGTTCGGACAAAACGGACGTAGTAAAATTGAAGCGGAATTCGACGAATCTCTGGTGATTAACAAGTATCTTTCCGCCCTTTTGAATTTACGGAAAGCATCTTAAGTTATCACACATTATGCAGGTTCTTCGCACACCGTTTGACGGATTGTTGGAGTTGGTGCCAACGATTTACAGCGACAACAGGGGTTGGTTCTATGAATCGTTTAAGAACAGCGTGTTCAGGGAATCAGGTATTGAATATGCTTTTTTGCAGGATAACCAGTCCTTTTCCAGGAAAGGAGTAATAAGAGGCCTGCATTTTCAACGCGAGCCCTATGCACAGGCGAAGCTTGCAATGGTGCTTGTCGGAAAGGTCCTTGATGTGGTCGTAGACCTGCGCCCCGGCAGCAAAACTTTTGGAAAGGTTTACAAATGCGTTCTCGATAGTGAACGCAGGAACATGCTGATGGTACCCGATGGCTTTGCCCACGGGTTTGCTGCACTTGAAGATTCCATGTTTCTCTACAAGTGTTCCAAAGAATATCACAAAGAAGCCGAAGGCGGAATAATCTGGAATGATCCGGATCTGAATATTGACTGGCAGGTGGCCAACCCAATTATTTCAGAAAAGGATGAGAAGTTACCTGCCTTCCGCGATTTAGTAAAAAATCTTTAATTTCACCCGGTTAAACACCCTTGAAACGTTGAGCAGACCCATTTTTTCAACTTTCTTAATTATTTCCAGTCTTGCAATGTTTTCCTGTGGTTCGTATAGGAACAATATCATGTTCCGCGTTCCAGGCGATACAGCGCTCCAGAAGGAAATTGCCAGTGCCGAGACAAATTATCGCATCCAGGCAGGCGATCTCATCTCTGTTCAGGTGTATACCAATGAAGGTGAGCGACTCGTAGATCCGGACTTCCAGCTGCTCAAGGAAACACCTTCCCAAAGCAATCTTGCTACGGTCAAGCCCGACAGAGCTTATCTGATCGAAGCCGATGGAACGGCAAAGATGCCTATGGTAGGCAATGTCAGCCTCGGTGGACTATCTATTCGCGAGGCGGAAAGCATTCTTCAACAAGCTTACGGTGAGTTTTATGAGAAGCCGTTTGTGACGATTGATTTCAAGAATAAACGCGTCGTAGTGCTGGGTGCACCCGGCGGAAAGGTCATTCCACTTTCAAATAACAACGTTACGCTGGCTGAAGTGCTGGCGCTCGCGGAAGGAATCGATAAGGACGCCAACGCCACCAATATCCGCGTCTTGCGAGGAAATGAGGCGATCGTGGTTGACTTCAGTACATTCGACGGGTATCGCAAAGGAAACATTATCGTGAACCCGGGAGACGTCGTCTATGTCGAACCGGTCAGACGCCCTTTTGCTGAGAGTATCCGCGACTATGCGCCATTAGTAACTATACTCGCCAGCATCACAACACTTATCGTCGTACTGGTAGGGCTATGACAATCTCCCCGTGATTCAAGATAAAAACATATCACCCTCGCAGTCCGAATCAATTGATTTCAACAAACTCGCTGCCGTTTTCAGGAATAACTGGATCTGGCTGGTGGGTATCTTTCTTGTCGTCAATGGCATCACTCAGATATATCTCAGGTACACAAAAAATCTTTACGAGTCTTCATCTGAACTGAAACTCGAAGTAAAGAACGACGCAAGCGAACTTGGTATCAAGAATGTAATTGAAGAACCAAACGTCAACATACTTTCAGGTGAGATTGAATTAATACAATCTAAGCTCTTTCTCAATCAGGTTTTAGACAACGCTAAGCTGGGGATTACATATCACAGCGTCGGACGGGTAACAAACGAGGAACTCTTTAACACGACCCCGTTTAACGTGGTGCTTAAGAAGCTTGATGGACACCGATTTGATCAGCCGATTCAGTTTGAACAGAAAAACAACAATGCCTATCAACTCAAGATCTCTGGTGACGAACAAATGGAGGGCGAATTCGGCAAACCAACACAGTTCGGAGGGTTTGAAATGATCATTACCCGAAATGATCATTTCATTGCTGGAGACGAGAAGGGCTACTTCTTCACCATTCACAGCCGCGAATCACAACTTCAGTATCTGACCAGAAACCTTTCGGCAGAACCACTCAACTACAATGCAAACACAATTCGCATTTCGTTCAAAGATTATAATGCATCAAAAGCACAGTACATCCTGAACAAGATCGACACGCTATACCTGATTTACAGCAACGAACAAAAGAACCTCGCGAACCGTCAGAAGATCAACTGGCTTTCCAACGAACTTGCCCAAATCGAAGCCAAGATGGAGGGCTTTGAGGACTATTTTGAAAACTTCACGTTGCAAAACAAAACCAACAACCTGGACGACGATCTTAAGAACATTGTTAAGCAGATAAACGAACTCGACTCTCAGCTATTCAGACTCACCCAGCGGATAGATCATCTTGACCGGCTTAAAGACGACCTGAAAAATCGCAAGGAGGTAATTTCCTCCTCACAGCGCCACAACATTCCCGGACCGGTTGCCGAAGCGATGGAAGAGCTTAGCAAATTGTGGATGGAACAAGTCAAACTGGGTATGTCGTACAATGAAAAAACATTTGCCTCACGACGTCTCCAGAAAGAAGTTGAAAGCCTTGAACTGAAAGTGGCACGCTACCTTGACGAGCTCCGTCGCGACGCTGTTTCAAGACTCGCTGACCTCAACAGCGTAAAGCAAAAGCTGGAAAAAGAGTTTGCCCACTTGCCCGACAAGAATACTGAATTCTCGAAGAACCTAAGGTTCTACAAACTTAATGAGCAGTTGTATCTGACGCTGATGCAGTCAAAGTCAGAGTTTGAAGTCGTGCAGGCGGGAACCGTTCCTGACTTCCGCATTCTTTCGCCTGCGTCGTTCCCATCAGAACCCATTTCGCCAAAACGCCTCATGATCTCCGGCGCAGGGCTTGTGATTAGCCTGACGCTTATGTTGTTGTTTGTAGGGATAATGTACCTCGTCAATAGCAAGATCACTAGTCTTTCGGAGCTGGAACGCAATTTGCAATTACCGGTAATTGGTGTGATTCCAGTTTCCCGACATATCCGGAATCACGGATTGTTCGTGGTCGATCAGCCTAAGTCGATGGTGAGTGAAGCGTTGCGGACCATCCGCACCAACCTCGATTTTTTCAATGCCGATGTTAGACACAAGATTGTCTCAATTTCGTCGACGGTTTCAGGCGAAGGGAAATCGTTCATTGCAGTAAACCTGGGGGCAATGGTTGCCCTTTCCGGGAAGCGTGTAGTGTTGCTTGACCTCGACATGCGAAAGAAGAAAACCAATGTGCCAGCGGTGATCACCGATAGTTCAAAGGGAATTAGCACCATACTCATAAAACGCAACACGTGGCAGGAGTCGGTCGTTAAAACTTCAATAGCAGAGTTCGACTTTGTTCCGTCGGGGCCTCATCCCCCCAACCCAGCGGAGTTGCTATTGAGCTCGACGTTCGAGGAGCTGCTGGAAGAACTAAAGCGTCATTATGACTATATCATAATCGACACACCACCGGTGGGGCTGGTAACGGACGGCATAATGGCGATGAAACATTCAGATTTATGTGTGTATATTTTCCGCGCCAATTATTCGAAGAAGGAATTTATGCTGAACCTTCAGCGGATTATAAACATCAATAAGTTTACAAACATCGGCATGGTTCTCAATGCCTTGCCAAGTACGGGCGCTCACAAGTACGGCTACGGCTATTATGAGGAGGCTGATGTAAACAGTAAATGGACTCAACTTTTTAATACCTAAGTGTTTAACTGGTTTCGAAAAAATAAACAACTCACTGTCGATCTTATGATCGACCTGCACTCGCACCTGCTTCCGGGACTGGATGACGGCGTAAGGTCATTTGAGCAGGCCGAAGAGATCATCAATAGGTTCATGGCATTGGGGTATTACAAACTTATCACAACGCCCCACGTGATGAGCGACGCTTATCGCAATACCTCCGAAACGATTCTTGGGAAGCTCGAAGAGCTCCGGGCCTATCTTGTGGAAAGAGATATTCACATCCGGATAGAGGCTGCAGCAGAGTACTATCTGGACGAAGAACTCTTCCGTAAACTTGAGCAGGCAGAGCCCCTGCTCACGTTCGGCGATAAATATCTCCTCTTCGAAACGAACTTTCTCACAGAGCCGCTCAATATGAAGGAGTTCATCTTCCTGGCAACGACACGTGGCTACAAGCCCGTGCTCGCACATCCCGAGCGGTATCTTTACCTCCAGCAGGATTTGTCGAAAGCGCAGGACCTGCTTGATCGTGGGGTTCTGTTCCAGGCCAACATAAGTTCATTCACGGGTTATTATTCAAAACAGGTTCAGTCTACCGTCAACAAACTCGTTGAAAAGCGGGTTGTGCATATGCTGGGAAGCGATTGCCACCATATCCATCATGCGAACCTCATCAGCGAAGCGCTGTCGATGAAGTACTTTCGAAAAGCGTTATCTTTGCCGTTATTGAACAAATCTTTATAACCCGCAGGCAGCGGAACAATTCGGAATCACACAATGGTTGCAGTTACAGGAGCCAATGGCCTACTTGGTAGTTTCATCGTACGCGAACTCATCAGGCAAGGGATACCATACATCGCGCTCAAGAGAAAAAACAGCGACACATCTTTACTTGCAGATGTAACCGGCAACATCCAGTGGCGTGATGCCGATATCCTTGATCCCGTTCAGCTCGGGGAAGTGTTTGACGGAGTTACGCGTATCATTCACACGGCGGCTGTCGTGTCGTATAATCCACGCATGGCAAGACAGGTGATGGAAATCAATAGCGTGGGTACTCGAAATGTTATAAATGAAGCGCTCGCCCGCAATGTATCGCGCTTCATCCACATAAGTTCGGTAGCAGCCCTCGGTCGGCAGAAGAATCAGCACGTCATAGACGAAACAAACCAATGGATCGACAGCCCCACCCATACAGTATATGCGAAATCAAAATACCTCGCAGAACTTGAAGTATTCCGCGCACATGAAGAAGGGCTCAGCGTCGCTGTTGTCAATCCTTCTGTAATACTTGCACCCGCGGATTGGAACAAGAGTAGCGCGCGGATATTTAAGTACGTGTGGGACCAGAAGAAATTTTATTCTGATGCCGTACTGAATTATGTTGACGCGCGTGATGTTGCACAGATAACGGTAAGGCTACTTGAAAATAATAGCATTGAGGGCGAACGGTTCGTCCTCAATGCCGGAAAGATTCGGCTTCCCGACCTGTTTGCAGAAGTCGCGTCAAGATTTGGAAAAACCGCCCCGAAAATCAAACTAAATAAGTCCACCCTTCAGACACTGGCCCGCCTTGAAGCTTTGCGCAGCCGGCTAACAGGCGCCGATCCCCTTATCACTCCGGAAACGGCAAGGTTGGCCGGAGCCGATTTTATTTATGACAATTCGAAAATCAGAAAATCGTTATCATTTGAATTTCAACCGATTGAGGCGACATTGGACTGGTGCTGCCAATATTACAGGGAAAAAAAGCGGGCCGAAAATTGAACTGAAAGGTTATGTTTACACTTTAAAATAACTATTTTAGAAAAACCCTTTGGTGCATGTCTAAAGAATACAGAAAACGGGAAGAAGGCAACGAACTCATTAAGAGCTTTGAAGACCACCTAAGAAAGAAAAGAACGGCGTTTTTCGACCTGGATGCTTACGAGCAGATAATCGATTACTACCTATTCAGAAATAAATTCAATAAAGCCTTACAGGCCGTCAATCAGGCCATAAGCCAGTATCCATTTTCAACTGAGCTGATTACCGTTAAAGCACAGATTCTTACCAACCTGGAAGAATTTGACCAGGCACTCGCATTGCTCGACCAGGCAAATGCGCTGCAACCCAACGATTCTGAAATTTATCTCACCAGAGGTTCAATTCTGAGTCTGCAGGGTAATCACGGCGAAGCGATCGAGAACTATGAGAAAGCTCTCATGTTCACCGACGACAAGGATGAAGTGTATTATAGTATCGGCCTTGCTCACCAGAGCATGGAAGACTACATAAGTGCAATTGACGCGTACAAACAGGCGATCGAAATCAATATCAATCACGATGGCGCGCTTTACGAACTGGCGTATTGTCTAGACGTAACAGGCCAGCTCGAAGGAAGTATTGAATACTATCAGAAGTTCATTGACGAAGATCCTTACTCCGCGGCAGCATGGTACAACCTTGGAATCGTTTTCAACAAGCTTGAAAAATATCAAGAGGCACTTCAGGCATACGACTATGCCACGACCATAGATGAGACGTTTGCGTCAGCACACTTCAATATGGGCAACACCTATATGAATATGGGTGAGTTTACTAAGGCGCTGGATGCTTTTCGGCGCACCATCGAGCTGGAAGGGCCGAGCCCGGAAGTGTATTGCTGCATCGGTGCCGCTTATGAGAGTTTGGAACAATATGACCTTGGGCTGAAGTACTTTCAGAAAGCATCCAAGCTTGACACCCTTTACGACGAGGCGTGGTACGGTGCCGGAGCCTGCCTTGAGAAACAGGAAAAGTGGTATCAGGCGCTTCATTTCTATAATAAAGCCCTCAAGCTTAATACCGAGAACGCCGAGTATTGGAAATCGGTGGCTCATGCCGAATTCAAGATCGGGAACATTGTTTCCAGCGTTGACGCATATGACGAGGCCAGCAAACTCGACCCCTCTGACAAGGAAATCTGGCTGAACTGGTCGTACATCTACTACGATCAGGGAGATCACGAAAAGGCGATTGAGACTCTTTTAGCAGGATTTCACGACATACCTGACGATTCCGAGCTGTTCTATCGGATGACCGTGTACCTTATTGAAGCAGGACGTTTTAAGGAAGCCTTTAATTATTTGGAAAATGCTTTAATTTTGGACTTTGATGGTCATACATCGCTGTTTGATTTCTTTCCCAAGCTGGAGACACAAAAAGCGCTGTACAAGATTATTGAACAGTTTAGAAAAGACAATCAGTAAATGAATTACGAGCTAAAAAATCTGCCTGAGCGAACAAAAAAGCCCAGGCAGTACGGTTTTACCATGGCCATGGACAAAGGCCTGAGTATCCGGCAAGCTGAAGATTTCGTCGACACATGTGCCCAGCATGTGGACATTGTTAAACTCGGGTGGGCAACTTCTTTCGTAACGCCAAGACTTAAGGATAAACTCAAGATTTTTAAAGACGCCGGCGTGCCGGTGTACTTCGGAGGTACCCTTTTCGAGGCATTCGTGATCAGAAACCAATTTGACGATTACCGCCGACTCCTCGACAAGTTCGACATGGCGTTCGCAGAAGTCTCAGACGGTTCAATCGACTTGGACCACGACAAAAAGTGCGATTATATCTCAAAATTAGCCGACCAGGTTACGGTCTTGTCAGAAGTCGGGTCGAAAGACGCTGACAAAATCATCCCGCCGTACATGTGGATTGATCTGATGCAGAAAGAACTAGACGCCGGAGCATGGAAAGTGATCGGAGAAGCACGCGAAAGCGGTAATGTGGGTCTTTTCCGCTCTACAGGTGAAGTTCGTTCCGGCCTCGTACAGGAAATCCTTACGAAAATACCCTTCGAAAAAATCCTCTGGGAAGCCCCTCAGAAAGCTCAGCAGGTGTGGTTTATCAAACTTCTCGGAGCTAATGTCAATCTCGGAAATATCGCCCCCGAAGAAGTCATTCCACTGGAAACCATCCGGTTAGGGCTACGAGGCGACACCTTCCTGCACTTCCTCGGAATCGAGAAAACGAAACACAACTCAGCCCCTCCTTTCGAAGTCGATTAATTTAGTCCACCACCTTGAGAAAATTATCTGATTACATTCTGCTGAACGCCAAGGGCGTAGCAATGGGCGCAGCGGATGCGATACCCGGCGTATCAGGAGGAACTATCGCCTTCATCACCGGTATATACGACGAGCTCCTCATGTCGATCCGTGCCGTCGATGTCGACGCTATTAAGCTTGCGACCTCCTTCCGGTTCCGGGAATTATGGACCAAAATCAACGGCAACTTCCTGGTGGTCCTTGTTAGCGGCATCGCCATCGGAGTTATCCTCAACCTGATACTTATTGACTATCTGCTCAGAAACCATCCTATCGCAGTCTGGTCATTCTTTTTCGGATTAATTCTCGTCTCCGCCCCGCTGATCTTGCGCGAAATACGGGTCTGGGACATCCGGACGGTAATTATGCTACTGCTCGGTACTGTACTAGCCTACACGATTACCGTGCTTACGCCGGCCAACACGCCGAATGAGCTTTGGTTTATTTTCCTTTGCGGCGCCATTGCCATCTGCGCTATGATACTCCCCGGAATTTCAGGGGCCTTCATCCTGCTGCTGCTCGGAAAATACCAGTATGTCGCGACAGCCGTCAAGGAACTAGATATTGTCGTAATTATCGTTTTTATTGCCGGCTGTGTCACGGGCTTGCTCAGCTTCGTGAGATTTTTAACCTGGATATTAAAGAATTATCACAATGCCACAGTAGCTTTGCTTGCCGGGTTCATGGTGGGGTCGCTAAATAAGGTCTGGCCGTGGCGCGAAGTCGTTGAGTATACCACGAACAGCAAGGGAGAACAGATCCCTGCTTTTGATCGCAGTATCTTACCGTGGGACTACTTCAACGTGACCGGAAAAGATCCACAGATTTTCCTCGCCATTATGCTTATGGCACTCGGCGTCTTTATCGTGGTACTCATTGAAAAGCTTGCCGCAAGGCATAAAAACAAGATCTGAACATGGAAAAAGTATTTGGACTAATCGGAGGTACCGTTAGTCACTCATTTTCAAAGTCATACTTCGATGAGAAGTTCTTCCGCGAAGGCCTGCGAGATTATCACTACGAATTGTTTCCCCTTAATAACATCTCAGAGATCGAAGCACTGCTGAAGGATACAAAAGGCTTAACCGGTTTGAACGTCACCCTGCCGTACAAGGAACAGGTGCTTAAATATCTCGATGAAGTTGATGCCTCGGCCAAAAGAATCGGCGCAGTCAATGTAATCCGCATTAAAGAAGGAAAACTTCAGGGATTCAACACCGACTCCGACGCGTTCTTCGAAACCATTGATAACTGGCTCCCCACTGACAGGAAATTCAAAGCTGTCGTCCTGGGAACCGGTGGATCTTCGAAAGCGGTGCAGGAAGCGCTTAAGAAAAAGAAAATTGAATTCACCCTCGTATCGCGGGAAGCACGGAAAGGCGTTGTCACTTACCAGGATCTTGAGAAAAATCCCAAGTATCTCTCAGGAGCTAACCTCGTGATAAACACGACGCCTCTGGGTATGAGCCCGAACACCGAGACCATGCCTCCTATCGATTATGAATTATTGGGACCTGATCATTATGTATACGACCTGATCTACAACCCTGCACGCACAATGTTCCTCCAAAAAGCGGAGATGCGTGGAGCAAGCATCAAAAATGGCCTCGAAATGCTGCACGTACAGGCAGAGAAATCGTGGAAGATCTGGAATAATTGATAGCGGAATACGGAACATATCACAAGCCTGAGTACGTTAAATGCTCAGGCTTTTTTTCTTTTCAGGAATTTCAGTCGATTAGTAAATTCGTTTCCCTACATTAAGCTTATGGACTTTAGACTCACCAGCGAATATGTTCCAACCGGCGATCAGCCGAAGGCGATTGAACAACTTGTGAAGGGCGTCGAAGAAGGTGAAAGACACCAGACACTCCTTGGCGTAACCGGTTCAGGAAAGACATTTACCATGGCCAATGTAGTTGCACGAACCAACAGACCAACGCTAGTGCTGTGTCATAACAAAACACTGGCCGCACAACTTTACGGTGAATTCAAACAGTTCTTCCCAGAAAACGCCGTTGAGTACTTCATATCCTACTACGATTACTATCAGCCAGAGGCCTTTATACCTTCGTCGAACCTGTATATCGAAAAAGATCTTTCCATAAATGAGGAGATCGAAAAACTCAGGTTGAGTGCAACATCGAGCCTGCTTACGGGAAGAAGGGATGTCATCGTTATTGCATCCGTATCGTGTATTTACGGTATCGGTAACCCGGATGAGTTCGGAAAGAATGTCATTCAACTCAAGGTCGGTGAAAGCATCCCGCGAAACCGTCTGTTGTTTGGGTTGGTAGACATCTTGTACAACCGGACAGAACTTGAGTTTAAACGCGGCACATTCCGTGTTAAGGGCGACACCGTAGACATCTTCCTGGCTTACGCCGATTATGCAATACGTATTTACTTCTGGGGAGATGAAATCGAATCGATTCAACGCATTGATCCGCAAAACGGAAAAAAACTCAGCGATGAAAAAGGCGTAACCATATTTCCGGCTAACCTGTTTGTGACGGGCAAAGAATCTCTTCACGTGGCCGTCCACGAAATTCAGGACGACCTTGTGGCACAGGTAGGCATGTTTGAGAGTGAATTACGCCACCTGGAAGCGAAACGCCTGAAAGAACGTACTGAGTTCGACCTGGAGATGATGCGCGAACTCGGGTATTGTTCGGGCATCGAAAACTACTCGCGTTATTTTGACCGCCGCAAGCCCGGAGCCCGACCATTCTGTCTGATCGATTACTTCCCCGACGACTTCCTTCTTATCATCGATGAAAGCCACGTCACGGTGCCTCAGGTTCGCGCGATGTGGGGTGGTGATCGTTCACGAAAAGTGAATCTTGTTGATTACGGGTTCCGTCTGCCATCAGCTCTCGACAACAGACCTCTTACATTCAATGAGTTTGAAGGACTGATCAATCAGGTTATTTATGTGAGTGCAACTCCCGGAGAATATGAACTGCGTAAATCGGAAGGCGTCGTTGTTGAGCAGTTGATTCGGCCCACCGGATTGCTCGATCCGGAAATCGATGTCCGACCAAGCAAAAATCAGATTGACGACCTTCTCGAGGAAATCGATGAACGCGTGAAAAAGAACGAACGCGTTCTGGTAACAACACTCACCAAACGAATGGCGGAAGAGTTGACGAAATACATGGATCGGGTGGGTATCAAGGTGCGTTATATCCATTCGGAAGTCGATACTCTTCAGCGCGTGGAACTCCTAAGGGAATTGCGCCTCGGGGTTTACGATGTGTTAGTAGGGGTTAACCTCCTCAGGGAAGGTCTGGATCTTCCGGAGGTATCACTTGTTGCCATTCTCGATGCCGACAAGGAAGGGTTCCTGCGTAATCAACGTTCGTTGGTACAGACCATAGGCAGGGCCGCCAGAAACGAGAATGGAAAAGTCATCATGTATGCCGACAGCATAACTGATTCAATGCAATTGGCAATTGAAGAAACAAACCGTCGCAGAAGTGTACAGATAGAGTACAACAAGAAGCATGGAATTACGCCGAAGACTGTATTGAAATCTCGCGAAGCCATTCTTGGGCAAACGAAGGTTGCTGATTCGAAGAAAACGTCAAGGAAATACTACGTTGAACCGGAAGAAGCAACACTTGCCGCCGATCCCGTGATTGCGTATCTCAACAGGGATGAACTCGTCAAGATGGCAGATCGCACACGGAAAGCGATGGAGAAGGCAGCCAAAGAACTGGAATTCGTAGAAGCAGCAAGATTACGCGACGAATATCTTGCACTGCAGAAACGCATTGAAGAAGGTAACTGATCACATTTGAATTAAGGTCTCATCCTGTCAGCAGTGTTCCGAAAACGATAGCGGAAAATTCGGTCAGATTATCAACTGTCAGATATCGACCGATACTAATGCAAATTGCGCCTATCAAACAAAAATTATTACGCCGCCGTTAATCGGATAAGGTAAACGGAATCGAAATCAGAATTTCCTTCTATCTTTGCGGGCGTTCGATAAAAACACATCGTGAATATTATTAAAATTGGTAGTGAGTACCTCCTCGACGGGAAAACTAAGGTAAAGGTTATCAAGCCTCTCAATCGATCCAACACTATCTTTTCCGTAGAAACACCACAGTCAAGTATCCTCACCGTTGAGAAGGAAAGACTGAAGGAATTCGAAGCCGGCCTGGGCATCATCGCCTAGTATTCGGAAGTTGGAAGTTGGTTTGTGATGCCATGAGAGCACCGCACCGGAAATTTATGTCCGCATCTGACTCAAAAGCTTTTGGCTGTAAATGCTATATTGCCGCTCACTGCGTTAGCAATAGTATTCCAAAACTTCCACTTCATGACAAAAGTTGCTCTATCATTTTGTCTACTGCTAAGTATCACCTTATGTCATGGCCAGGTCGACTTCAAGCCGGGCTACATCGTTGACCTTAGCGGTGACACCATCCGCGGAACGATCGAATATCGGGGAAACCTGTTTATGAGTAATACGTGCCGCCTGAAGACGTCTAACGGCGCAATAACAAGTTATTCTCCGTCACAACTCAGAGGATATGGGATAGACGACTCCAAGTACTACGTGTCACACGATGTCAAGGCCGACGGAGTTTTGAACCGGGTCTTCCTGGAAGTGCTTGTTTCCGGTACTGTCAACATCCTCTATTTCCGTGGCGATACAGATCGCTATTACATCGAAAAAGATTCTCTCGGAATTGCAGAACTGCCTTACTCCGAGACGGTGATCATTAAAGATGGCAAACAATTGGTCTCTCAGTCTACGCGGCACATTGGTGTACTTCAGTATTACATGCAGGACGTTCCTGAATTAAGGAGTGAAATTACAAGAATGAGAAAGCTGGAGGTCGATCCTTTGGTACAACTAGCAGACCGGTACAACAGACTGACCATGAAAGCAGATGAAAGTGTCTATCTGAAACCTAAAGCGGTGGCAAGTATTTACATTGATTTAGTTGGGGGCGCTGTATTTCCCAGAATGCCAGAAGTCATTACTGATGAAACATTCATGTTGGGCGGGCAGATCTTACTTGGGATGCCACGGTATAACGAAAAATTGTTTTTCCGAACGGGATTTATTTTTACCCACCTCAAGGTTGAAGGCTATACAATAAAAAGGAAAATCCCTGTGGCCTTCGAGTATATGCCAATGAAACGGCGCGTTAACCTTCGGGCATCATATGGACTGAATTTGTACAATGTTTCGTCTCACACGATATCGATCTCAGGAGGTCTAAATGTAAAATTCAATCAGAATGTTTCATTCAACATAATGCCCGAGATGGAGTTCACCCCTGAAATACTTCTTCTTCCCGGCAAGAGGGAATTTACCAATATCCATGGCGGCGTTTTGGTCCGTCTCAAATGATGCATTGATTCTCCGAGCAGTAGGGCAGGATTAATAAGCTGATTTACCAAATGCGCGCATCGATGAACTCAATCAGTGCCTTTGCCATCTCTTCATTTTGCGCCCTGCGTGGATGCCCGTCTTTAGCCGTAAACGGAAAAAACAGCGTGTAAATTTTGCTGTCGTTCATCGAATTGACAACATCGGTTACATAACCCGGCCAGACGGATCCTTTCGCTGTTGCATCCATGCTGCCCAGCGCACATATGATGTGCGCATCAGGATACTCGTGCCTGATACCCGACACAAATTTATTGTACGCTGCCTTGATTTGATCAGCTGTAGGCGGCGTTGTCCCAAAACGTTGTTTGAACGAAGGATGATCAGGCATCTTTACGAGCCATGAATCATTCTGCATCAGATTAACAACAACGATATCGGGCTTGCGTTGCGAAAAATNCCACCTGCTCGATGAATCATTTGGGTTATGGCGGTAGTATAANTCCGGCATTATCATTGGAAACCAGCTTACCATGATTCCGATTCCGGATTTNACGATACAGTGATAATCCGCATCGAAGTGNCTTGCCGTCAGCGCTGCATACGTATAGTAGTTATTCGTGTATGAACTATCNGGAGAATCCCCACCGGTATTGTCGTCAATTGCGTAACCTGCCGTTATNGAGTTTCCATAAAACTCAATGAAGCGATTATTTCCCTTTGGTAGATCAAGAAGTTCTCCGTCGATAACCTGTACACCATAAAACCAGGTGCTTCCTCTGTCGTATTCCGTTCCCTTGATCAATTCAACAGTATGTTCTCCGTCGGGAAGACCACTCGCCAACGTATAGAACTGCCTGGTGCTGTCGAGGCGGACATACCTGACACTATCGCCATCGATAACGACGTTAAAATAGTTTTTCCCTTTTTCATCGCGCAGCTGCGCCTTTAGCGACGCTCCACGAAATTTCATCTTTACCGATGATGCCGACCAGAATAGCCCCACCGAATCCTGGTGGAGGACACGGCCTGTGATTTTGATTTTTTCATCTGAAGGCTTGTAGTGCCTCGTGGAGAACGTGGATGTTTTGTCCTGTATCACGCACGCTGCCAGGAAAAACATCAGGGGTATAAAACTCATTCGAATCATGCGCTGACAATCGCTAATAAATAAATCTGATCGTTGTCCCGGGCCACATTACTCGACCTGTGACCGGGTAATCCTTTACGCAAGGTAAGTTAAAAAAACCGGGGATATCCGTTCCTCTAACGGTTTTTGGCTTTCGGTCGTATTTCCGAAAGAAGTCTTCCCAATGCAGCCATATTATTTCACTAGGTGCCAGCAGGTTGAGCTGGGCACACGGATATTCCGGCGAGTACTGGTAACTCACCACGCCCAGTAGTGCCAGGTCGACGGGGCGCGAAAGCAGCTCAGCGGGCGGAATTCCGGCGGGTGGATCGCATGACGAACTTTGAATAAACACCCGATAATCAATGGTTCCATCGGGCCTGACGAAATCAATGAGAAAGGAGAACGTGTTACCCTCAAGCCAAAGATTGGCTGCAGACTTCTGGAATGGGTCAGCGAATTCATGGACCGGTTTTTTTTGTGATCCGCTGAAAAACTTCACATGACGGAAATGCGGGTTGTGGTCAGCAAGGATCGGCCGCACCTGTATGGTCGACCCATCGTCAAGAGGGACCACAAAGGGATGGCGAATCACATCCGTCTTCGTCATCTGTGTCTCAAGTATTGCAACGCGGGAAGTATCCATAACACGATGACATATATTGAATCCTGTTTCGTTAAGGAACACCGGGAAACTGCTGTCAAGTTTGGATAACACGGCTGGAACGTCCATCAAATGATCATAGTGGCTGTGGCTAACCAGAAGCCCCTTCAATTCCACTGAATCGCCTAACAACCTCCTTATCGTTTCCACGCCGTGGCTGATCATTTTGGGATCGGATTTCATCGTTCGCGCGTTTCCACCAGCCAGGAACAAGGAGCGTCCGATCCGTCCGAAGCGCTGATTTGAAAAGAAGGGATCAACCAGAACGGCCGCGCCGTTCCGAATTACCAACACGCCCCCTGAGCCGAGGTAGGCCACCTTAACACTTCCGTTAGCCTCTCCGTTGGCCATGACAACGGTATCACTATCCACAATTTGAAGCTTATGTCCCTTCAGTTTGTTGACGGAGCCCGGCGTAACCCCACATGAGCCAATACCGTATACGATCGCCAGTGACGTACAAACACGAATGACCAGCGCGAGACGTGGGGATTGACTTGATGGTGCATTATGGGTATTCGTCAGACCGGGCATATCATTTTAAATTCTACTTGCACTAAATCCAGATGTTATATGAAAAAGTTATATTATCGCGGCCAACCATATGATTTTGAAGTATCAGAGTTGATGGGAAAGCGTTATTTCGTTTTATACAAAGATGGCGAGGTGGTTCAGTACGTAAAAGAGGATGAATTGGATATCCGTTCGCGGGTAAGCATGATTCTGGATGAGTACTATAAGGCACCTCAATCATCGGTGCAAACCAATATGGTTGGCTAAGTGTAGAACAATTTCCGCAATACATTAAGACGCATGTGAGAGCTTGCGTCTTTTTTCTTGGTCGTTCCAATCTAGAATCCTACTGTTAAAGTCGTTCGGTACCTGTATTTCACCCTACTTTTCCCCGGAGATAAGCCGTATATATCCCGTATATAAGCCGTATATAAGCCGTATATAACCTGTACCTATATAGGTACGGAACATCTACTGGTGAGCCCCGGATGGCGGAGATGAAAAACCTGCCGGGAAGTAGGATTGTTTAAACTTTTAAATAATCTAATAATCCGAGTTACAAAACGCCAGCCAGTGCATCAGAGCTTCCGGGGTCTCTTGCGATTCCGCGTTAGATCCTTTTTTACCACGGAATTTTTGTCCGGCTCAGCGCCAATCGCAGTAAAAGTGGCTCGCCGAACCTCCTCGATAGAACGTCTCACCCTAACGTCCATCTTCTTGAGTTCGTCGATATATGTAGTGAAGTCATACTTTCCTGCATTGGAAAACCGCCTGCCTATTTTACGGGTCTCACTATCATGCACAACAATAGACTCATGAACGAGTGAAAGGTCGACTTTTTCAAGATTGATAACCTCGAAGGAGATGTTTATCAGGTCGCCCAACTCAATGTTACATGCCTCGCGCAAAGCACGGCTCACCGTAAAGAAGCGGCTTCCCTCCTTCCCGTATTGAATTGCTTTGGAGAAAGGTGTTCCGTTAAGTGTACCCCGCACCCTGAAACGCCCACGAGGTAGATCGACCGTCACATGGTGTGGAAGAAAGACTGCCGTCGTAATATGCTTTAGCTTAATTGTTTCAAGGGGAGCGACGAACGAAAACTCATTCTTTTTCATTGCGATGCTTCGTTTATGATTACGATTGAGTGGCTCCGTTTTCCGAGATAAAAAATTCCAATAACCCATGCATCAACTCAATCTTAATGGATGATTCATTTTTTATTTCAACAACTTCATCGTCGACATGAGCCCGTGAGCCGTCCCAGAAAATCTCAAGTTTCCTGGCTTTTACAATGTTGAAAAACGGTGGTTCATCTTTGCCCTGGATCATTGAGTCGACATACGCAATAAATTTTTCACGCTCAGACTCCGTTACCATGACCACTTCAAACTCTCCGTCGGAGGGATCGGCGAATGGGGCAAGGTTAAGTTTTGGTCCGATGGAAACAGTATTCATTACCTCCACCATCAGGTAATTTCCCTTGTGTAC
>Ga0065721_10004927_pt1 | contig 34342 bp, 29 predicted proteins | sample Mesricmetagenome_FD_59108 | JGI IMG/M metagenome (GOLD analysis project Ga0065721, IMG submission 59108) | Mesophilic microbial community from rice straw/compost enrichment Sample: eDNA_1 v2 (version 2) | ecosystem: Engineered > Solid waste > Grass > Composting > Bioreactor | place: USA: Davis... | reverse complement strand
TTGAAGTTGATGAAACCGAAGATGGGGCTGAATCTGCGGCGAGTCTTTGCAGCGACGTGAACTGGTGGTCCGCGGCGTTTGATCGGCCAGAGAAAGTAAAAAGGCGGCGACACCTTCCAGCATCGCCGCCTGATTCGACACAGCTGAAACGCCGCCGTTACGCCGCGTTCGCCGCCTCCAGTCTCTTCGCCACGCCCTGCAACTCTTCACGTAGCTGGCTCGGCACGCGGCTGCCGTACTCATCCAGATACTTGCCGATCGCATCGACTTCCTGGCGCCACGCGGCGGGGTCTATTGAGAGCAGCGTCTCGAGCGTCGACGAGTCCATGTCCAGGCCGCTGATGTCGAGGTCCTGCTTGCGGGGCACGAGGCCGATCGGGGTTTCGACCGCTTCGGCTTTGCCTTCGCAACGGTCGGCGATCCACTTCAGCACGCGCAGGTTTTCGCCGAAGCCGGGCCACATGAACTTGCCGTTGCGGTCCTGGCGGAACCAGTTGACGTGGAAAATCTTCGGCAGCTTGCTGGCGTTCTTGCCGCTGCCGAGCTTGAGCCAGTGGCCGAAGTAGTCGGCGAAGTTGTAGCCGGCGAACGGCTTCATCGCCATCGAGTCGCGACGTACGACGCCCATCTGGCCAACGGCCGCAGCGGTGGTTTCGGACGCCATGCCGGCGCCGACGAGCACGCCGTGCGCCCAGTTGCGCGCTTCATAAACCAGCGGCGCGACTTCGCGACGACGGCCGCCGAACAGGATCGCGGAAATCGGCACGCCTTCCGGCGCGTCCGCGAGCGTGGAATAGATCGGGTTCTGTTTCGCCGAGACGGTGAAACGTGAGTTCGGATGAGCGGCGGGACCGTTGCCGGTGTACGGCTTGCCTTGCCAATCCAGCGCCGGCTTGCCGGTTTCCAGGCCTTCCCACCAGGGCTGATTGTCTTCGGTGACCGCGACGTTGGTGAAAATCGTGTCGCGCTGGATCATGTCGTAGGCGTTGCAGTTGGTCTTGCGGTTCGTGCCGGGCACGACGCCGAAATAACCAGACTCCGGATTGATGGCGCGCAGCTGACCTTCGTCGTCGACGTGCAGCCAGCTGATGTCGTCGCCGAGGGTCCAGATCTTCCAGCCGGGCATGGAGGCCGGCGGCACCAGCATCGCGAGATTGGTTTTGCCGCATGCGGACGGGAAGGCCGCGGCGATGTAGTGCGTCTTGCCTTCGGGGCTCTGCAGGCCCATGAGCAGCATGTGCTCGGCGAGCCAGCCTTCTTCGCGCGCCTGGTAGCTGGCGATGCGCAGCGCGTGACACTTCTTGCCGAGCAGGGCGTTGCCGCCGTAGCCCGAGCCCACGCTCTTGATGGTGAGCTCTTCGGGGAAGTGCATGATGAAACGGCGGTCGGGATTCAGGTCGCCGATCGAGTGCAGACCCTTCACGAATTTATCTTCGCGCTCGATGCGCTTGAGCGCCGCGTCGCCCATGCGCGTCATCATGCGCATGTTGACGACCACATAGGGGCTGTCGGTGATCTCGACGCCGCAGCGGGCGAACGGCGAATCGATCGGGCCCATGCAGTACGGGATCACGTACATGGTCCGGCCCTTCATCGCGCCGGCGAACAGGTCGTCGATCTTGCGATGAGCCTCGGCGGGCTCCATCCAGTGGTTGTTCGGACCGGCGTCCTCTTTATTGCGCGTACAGACGAAGGTCAGGTGCTCGACCCGCGCCACATCGGAAGGGTGGGAGCGATGCAGGTAACAATTGGGATGGGTGTCCTGGTTGAGCTTGATAAGATCGCCGCTCTTGAGCATCGCTTCGATCAGGGCGCTGTTCTCGGCATCCGACCCGTTGCACCAGTGGATCGAATCCGGCTGGGTGAGTCGGGCAACATCCTCCACCCAGCGTTTGAGCGATGCATTAGACGTGGTCATTAGAGCGGCAACCTCGCGGCTTCATGAAAACTCATAGATCTATTAGTGGCAGTGATTATACCCAGCGCCTTTCGCGCTGCATGGCTTGTCGAGTTCCTTGACGCTGGCGGTGTGCAAAGCGCAACACGGAGCTCGGGAATCGATGCCAAAATTTTACGTAACTCGATGAAATTCCTGCTTTTATTGTCCGTGTCGCTGACAACGTTGGCCACGCTTGCGATGGCCACCGAGGCGGTCGAGCTGCGCACTCAGCTGGTCGCGGAAGTGCGCGAGAGCGCCGGGACAGCGGAGCGCCCGATCTTTCGCCTGGTGCCGGCAGACCGGCTTTCGCAAGGGCAAGTCGTCTACTACACGGTACGAATCACCAACCCAACGCCGGTATTCGCCAATAAGGTCCAGGTCAGTCAATTGATTCCAGCCAATACCACCTATCTGCCCGGGTCCGCGTCCGGACCGGGGGCACAGGTCGAATTCTCGATCGATGGCGGACTGACCTTCGCCCGGCCCGAGGACTTGAAGCAGGCCGATGGCACCCGGGCGCCCCCCGAGCGCTATACCCACATCCGCTGGACGCTGCGCAATCCGCTGGCGCCAGGAGCCACCGCGCTGGCGCGGTTTAGAGCTACCTTCAACTAGGGTCTGTGAACACTCATTTCATGGGCTGCGTTGCGCCTCCAATCGCCTGCAGCAAGGCGCAAAGCGCAGCCCTTATGTCGATAAGGGCAAGCTTTGCAACGCAGCGGCAGGCGATTCGAGGCGCAACCCATATAATGAATGTCCTTCGATGGGACGAGCTGTTGCGGTTCAGGACGTCGTTAGTCCTCCCTTGAGTACAGAGAGTACACGGCGGTCGTCCCGCCTAGCCCTGAACCGCAACGGCTCGTCGCAGCCCATCAAATGAGTGTTCACAGACCCTTGCAAGACTTCGAGGAAATCTTTGGTGCCGAGGGACCGCTGGCAGCGGCGATTCCGGGCTTCGCGACGCGCGATGAGCAGATCGCGATGGCGGAGCATGTCTGGCAGGCATTGCGCTCGCAGGGCCGGCTGATCGTCGAAGCAGGGACCGGCACCGGCAAGACGTTCGCGTATCTGGTGCCCGCGCTCTTGTCCGGCCGGCGAGTGATCATCTCCACGGGCACGCGCAATCTGCAGGATCAATTGTTCCATCGCGATTTGCCGACCGTGTCCGCCGCGATCGGCCGGCCGGCGCGCGTCGCTCTATTGAAAGGTCGCGCGAATTATCTTTGCGTGCACCGGCTCGAAATGGCCGAGCAACAAGCCGTGTCTCGCGGCCTGCGGCGTGAAGTCGCCGCTGCGTTGTCCCGAGTGCGGGCCTGGGCGCAAGTCACGAAAGAAGGCGACATCTCCGAGCTGGCGCAGCTCAGCGATTCGGATCCGGTGTGGCCGTGGGTGACGTCGACGCGCGACAACTGTCTCGGGCCCGATTGCCCCTCATTCGATCGTTGTCACGTCGTCAACGCGAGGCGCAATGCGCAGGGCGCTGACATCGTGGTCGTGAATCATCATTTGCTCATGGCCGACCTGGTGCTCAAGGAAGAAGGCTTCGGCGATCTGCTGCCGGGCGCCGACGCCATCGTCATCGACGAGGCGCATCAGTTGCCCGAAGTGGCCGCGAACTTTCTCGGCTTCACCGTATCGAGTCGTCAGCTGCAGTCGTTGGCGCGCGATCTCGCCAGCGAATTGATGCTCGCCGGCCCACAGCAATCCGTGTCTGCGGCGTTTTCGCAGACGATCGATCGGCAGCTCGTGGATCTGCAGGATTCCTTGCGCAGTCAGCGCGAGCGCTGCGAATACAAAGATTGGCCGACGCTCACGATCGAAGGGCTCGCGAATCTGCGCACTTCGCTGGACGATCTGACCCAATCGCTGGTCGAGGGTGCCAAGGACAATACGGGCCTGGCGAATCTGCGACGGCGCAGCTCGGACCTGGCGGATCGCTTGACCTCGATGATCGAAGAAGAAGCCAAGGCGGCGGTGCCCAGCGTGCGGTGGGCCCAAAGCTCGGGTCAGGGCGTGTCGTTTCATCTGGTGCCGCTCGACGTCGCCGAGCAGCTCGGCAAGCTGGTGCAAGCGAATGCCGCGGCCTGGGTGTGCACGTCCGCAACACTCGCCATCGGTGAGAGCTTCGACCACTTCATGCAACGGATTGGCATGCGTGACGCGCGCACCGCGCGCTACGGCAGTCCGTTCGATTATGAATCGCAGACGCTCATGTATCTGCCGAAGGGATTGCCGCCGCCATCATCGCCGCGACATACGGTGAGTGTCGTTGATGCCGCGTTGCCGGTGTTACGAGCAAGTGGCGGACGAGCGTTCATGTTGTTCACGAGTCATCGCGCGCTGCGTGAAGCGGCCGATTTGTTGTTGGCGCGCTTGGGGCCGGCGTTGCCGTTCCCAGTGCTGGTGCAAGGCGATGCGCCCCGCGAAGTGCTGTTGACCAAGTTCCGGGAGCGGGGCAATGCCGTGCTGCTGGGAACGAGCAGTTTCTGGGAAGGCGTGGATGTGAAGGGCGCGGCACTGTCGGTCGTGATCATCGACAAGCTGCCGTTCGCCGCGCCGGACGATCCCGTGCTCAAGGCGCGCCTGGATGCCATCGAGCGTCGCGGCGGCAATGCATTCTTCGAAGAGCAGATCCCGCAGGCAGTGATCACCTTGAAGCAGGGCGTCGGCCGCTTGATGCGCGATCCGAGTGATTTCGGCGTGATCATGCTGTGTGACGAGCGGCTGCGCACCAAGGGTTACGGCCGCATTTTTCTCGACAGTCTGCCGTCCATGCCGCGCACCCAGAATCTGGTCGACGTGCAGCAGTTCTTATATGAGCGGTTGAGCGCCATCGGGCTGGCGCCCGATCCAGATGCAATGAATCCCTCAGCCGTGATCGATTGGTAGTTCCATGCGTTTGCTTGCAATTGATACGGCCACTGAACGTTGCTCCGTCGCTCTCCGGCTCGACGGCAGAGTGATCGAGCGCAGCAGCGAGCAGCCCCGGGGAGCCGCGGATCTGGTGTTGCCCATGGTCGAAGCGGTGCTGGCAGAGGCCGGCGTGCGATTGGCCGATGTCGACGGCATTGCTTACGGGCGCGGGCCAGGCGCGTTCACCGGCGTTCGCATCGGCGTCGGCGTCGTTCAGGGGCTGGCATTCGGCGCGGGCCTGCAGACCGTCGGCATCTCGAATCTTGCGGCCGTGGCTCAGCAGGTCGCCCGGCCCGGAGATCGAGTGCTGGTGTGCATGGATGCCCGCATGGATCAGGTGTACTGGTCGAGCTTCGCGCGCGAACCTGGTGCGGAATTGGTTACACCGTCAGCAGCGGAACGCGTGGATTCGCCGGATGCCGTCGCTGACGGCAACTACACCGCCCTGGCCGGAACGGGCTTCAGAGCTTATCCGCCATTGCGAGCACGGCTGGCTACCGGGGACCGCATCGTTCACGAGGCGGCACTGCCGAAAGCCAGCGATATCGCGTTGCTCGCGGAAGCTGAATTCCGGGCGGGGCGGGGCAGGCCGGCCACCGAGGCCGAGCCTGTCTACGTGCGCGACCAGGTTGCCCATGCCAAAGGCGCCTGAGACGGCGTGAATCTGTCAACAAGCTGCAATACCGGGGCCTGCCGTGTCGGGTTCGCAGCTCTGTCATTTATCAGGCATTTTCCCACGCCGGCGTCATGGGACTGTAATACTGGGTTGTTGTAATGTGCCCCGTCACCCATGTCATTGAATTGAAGGCCTTTCGCTTAACTCATGGCAACCAAGCAAATTCTGATCGTCGAGGATGAGCGGCCCATCCGCGAGATGATTGCGTTCGGATTGCGACGTAGCGGCTTCGAGGTCAGAGAAGCGGCGGACGTGAGCGCGGCACGCGCCAGCATTGCCGATCAGCGGCCGGATCTGGTGTTGATCGACTGGATGTTGCCGGACATGAGCGGCCTGGAGCTGACTCGCGCGTTGAAGCGCGACAAGGAGACCCAGGAAGTGCCGGTGATCATGCTCACCGCCCGCGCCGAGGAGCAGGACAAGGTCATGGGGCTGGACAGCGGCGCCGACGACTACGTCACCAAGCCGTTTTCGCCCCGCGAGCTGTTGGCTCGCATCAATGCAGTTTTGCGTAGGTCGACCAACGGCAGCGGCGAGGAGCTGATCGAAGCCGAAGGTCTGGTGCTCGATGCGGCCGGTCACCGCGTCACTGTCGGCGATCGCACCGTGCAGCTCGGACCCACCGAATATAGGTTGCTGTCCTTCTTCATGACGCATGCGGAGCGGGTGTACAGTCGCGCCCAACTCCTTGATCGCGTGTGGGGAGGCAATGTTTATGTGGAAGAACGAACGGTCGATGTGCACATCCGTCGCTTGCGCAAGGCGCTCGAGGCCTTCAATTACGATCGTTTCATCCAGACCGTGCGAGGCTCGGGATATCGGTTCTCAACGCGCGCGGAGTAGCTGTTGAAGAAAATACTCAGCGCGCTTTCGCCATCGGGCTGGCGATCGGTGTCCCGGCTCGGCATTGCGCTGGCAGTCGCTTTCCTGATCGGCCTGATGTTCGGCCGTGTGGCGCTGGCCCTGGCGATCACCTTCGGCATCTATTCGTTCGTGCAGCTGAGGAACGTACTGCGCGTCGAGTACTGGCTGCGCCACCGCCGTGTCGAAGCGCCACCGGACATCAGCGGCGTGTGGGGAGAAGTCGTGAGCATCGTCAGCCGCATTTATCGACGCAAGCAGTTCCATCGGGCCCGAGTCACCGGGCTGCTGCGCGAATTTCGCCGCCTCACCAGCGCCATGCCCGAGGGCGCCGTACTGCTCGGCCCCGATCATGAAATTCTCTGGTTCAACGGCCGCGCCGGCGAGTGGCTGCGGCTGAGGCGCAAGCGCGATGTCGGCATCCGCATCGAGAACCTGGTGCGTCATCCGGCGTTCGTCGATTACCTGAAGACCGGGCATCCGAGCGAAGGCCCGGTGGTGCAGGATCTGGAGAGCGACCGCTGGCTCGCTTTCAATATCGTGCGCACCGGCACCGCGGAACGGCAGCTGCTGATGGTTCGCGATGTGAGCCAGGAGCAGCAGCTGCAATCGATGCGCAAGGATTTCGTCGCCAACGCGTCGCACGAGCTGCGCTCGCCGCTGACCGTCATCAGCGGTTATCTGGATGCGCTGGCCGACGACGAGCAGCTCGATCCCGCCTGGAACTCGCCGGTGCTGGAGATGCGCCGTCAGGCCGAGCGCATGCGGACCATCATCAAGGATCTGCTCGAGCTGTCCAAGCTCGAGTCGGGCGAGCACACGCAGGAAGAGCACGCGGTCGACATGGGCGGCATGCTCGCGCTGTTGCGCAAGGAAGTGATGGCGCTCGATGAGCATCCCCGCAACGTGCGACTGAATCTCGAAAGCGACGCGCTCCTGAAAGGTGTCGAGTCGGAGCTGCATTCGATCGCGTCGAACTTGATCACCAACGCAGTGAAGTACACCCCTGTGGAAGGCGAGATCGAGTTGCGCTGGTGGACCGACGAGAGCGGCGCGCACCTGTCGGTCCGAGACACCGGCATGGGCATTGCCGAAGAACACATTCCGCGCCTGACCGAACGTTTCTATCGCGTCGATCCCGGCCGTGCACGCACCATGGGCGGCTCGGGGCTGGGCCTGGCCATCGTCAAACATGCGTTGCAGCGTCATGACGCCACGCTCGAGATCAAGAGCAAGGAAGGCGTGGGCAGCACGTTTACCTGTCATTTCCCTCGGGCTCGCGTGATCCCACGCAGCACCGGCGTTCTCGCCACCGGCTGAGCCCGTTCGAGCCTGTAACATTGCGCATGTCGCTGTAACGCAACTGACATCAAACGCCGCCGAAACTCGCTCGCTGCAACATAACTGTAATAAGTCAGCCGTATAACGCTCCCCATTCAAGCTGGGTTGGGACACAGTGCGCATGTCGCGGACCGTTTCCCCAAGCCACGAACGGAGAGCAACGTGAAGAACCTCGTCCTCGCAGCCGCGTTGGCGACTGCACTGTCGTCGGTGTCGACGGGCGTCCAGGCAGCCGGCACGTCCAGCGAGCTGGCGCAGATTCGCGAACAGCTCGAAGCGTTGCTGCAGCGGGTCGACCGGCTGGAGAAGGAAAACAGCGAGCTGAAGTCGGAGAACCAGTCGCTCAAGGCCACGGACGAGAAGCTGCTCGCCAACGACGACTATCTGAAGAGCGAAGCCCGCGGCCTGCGCAAGGAAACGGCGCAGCAGGCCGTGGAGGTCGCCAAGACCAAGGGCGCCGACTGGGCCAGCAGGGTCGCGATCACCGGCGACATGCGGTATCGCTATGAAATGATCGAGGACGACACCTTGAGCGGCGGCCAGCAGACGGCCGATCGTTATCGCGAGCGCATCCGCGCACGCCTCGTCGCCACCGCCAGGGTGGCGGACAACCTCACCGTCGGCATCGGCATGACCACGGCGGAGAACGGCGACCCGCGCTCGGGCAATCAGAGCCTGAACAACGTGTTCAACAAGAAGCCGTTCGACCTGGATCTGGCGTACTTCGATTGGCGCTTCGCCGACTGGGGCAACCTGATCGGCGGCAAGATGAAGCAGCCGTTCGTCAAACCCGGCCAGAGCCTGTTCTGGGACAACGACATCACGCCGGAAGGCCTGGCGGTCGGCTTCCAGCGCGGCGTGTGGTTCGGTTCTGCCTATAACTACTGGTTGCTCGAAACGTCGGGTCCCGAGACCGCTCGCACCGCGGACACGCTGCTGCACGGTGTGCAGGTCGGCGCGCGGATGCCGATGGGATCGAACAGCATGCTGATGCTGGCCGCTCATTATTACGATCTGAGCGCGGCAGTGGGGCGTTCGCCCTTCTATAACGGCGACGGCAACGTCAATAACGCCAACGGCAACACTGTCATCGATCTCGATCCGTCAGCCGCGACCAATGCCGTGCTGGCTTACAACTACGAGGTCGTCAATCTGAGCGCCGAGCTCAACACTCAGCTCGGCGAGGTGCCGGTCCAGCTGTGGGCGGACGTGGCGCAGAACCAGGACCCGTCCGACAACAACGATGCCTGGGCCGCGGGTGTGCTGTTCGGCAAGGCCTCGAACTATCGCACTTGGGAACTGGGCGCCGGCTACCAGAAGATCGAGAAGGATGCGCTGTTCGCGCAGCTGATCGATTCCGACTTCGCCGGCGGCTTCTCCGACAATGCCGGTTGGGTGCTGCGCGCGGGGTACGCGCCGGTACGCAACTGGATCATCAACGCCACTTACTTCTTGAACGAGCGCAACGTCGACGTGGCCAACAGCGCCGCTCAGCGGGACGTGGATTACGAGCGTCTGCAGGTCGATTTCAACGTCAAGTTCTGATTGCGCCGGAGCTGCGAAACGGGGCGGGGAGCGCGGCTTGCTCTTCGCCCTTTTCTTTTCCCAGTCCGCAGGTTATACAGCCGAACGATCGCAAAGGTGATGTCATGGAAAAGTCCGATCTCTCTCATCACATCCTGAGTCGCTACAACGACGACCTGGAGCGCGTGCGCAGTAACGTGCTGCAGATGGGCGGCTTCGTCGAGGAGCAGCTCAAGCTGGCCGTGCAGGCGCTGGTTCAGGGCGACAGCCGCCTGGGCGAGCAGGTGGCGCGCGGCGATCAGAAGGTGAATGCCATGGAAGTGGCCATCGACGACGACTGCAGCCGAATCCTCGCAACCCGCGCACCGGCCGCGTCGGATCTGCGCCTCATCGTCGCCGTCATCAAGACCATCACCGATCTGGAGCGCATCGGCGACGAGGCGGAGAAGATCGGCTACATCGGCTCACGCCTGGCGGCGGTCGAGCGGCCCGCGGACCGTTATCGCGAGATCAAGCATCTGGGCCGTCTGGTCGGCGACATGGTGCATGAAGCGCTCGACGCGTTCGCGCGCCTCGATCCGGAAGGCGCGGTGGCGATCGCCAAGAAGGATCGGCTGGTGGACGAAGAGTTCGAAGCGATCCAGCGCCAGTGCATCACGTTCATGATGGAAGATCCGCGCACCATCCGTCGTGCACTGGACGTGTTGTGGGTCGCTCGCGCGCTGGAGCGTATCGGCGACCATGCGAAGAACGTCTGCGAATACGTGGTCTACATGGTTCACGGCAAGGACATCCGCCACCTGTCCATGGAGGACGTTGAAAAGCATCTGCAGTCGCGCTCGCAGCGTCAGCAGGATCTACCGCCTCCGCTTGCCAAATAATGCTGACCATCAATCGTCGCGTCGGTAACGCGCTCGGCTTCATCGCTTGTGCGGCCCTGATGGGCTACGCACTGTATGCGCAGCACGTGCTCGGCCTGGAGCCGTGCCCGCTCTGTATTTTTCAGCGTGTCGCCGTGATCACGGTCGGCGTCCTGTTTCTGCTCGCCGCACTTCACAACCCATCCTCGAACAAGGGAGCGTTCGCGTACGGGGTGGTGATCGATCTGGCGGTGCTCGCGGGCATCGGCATTTCCGCGCGTCACATCTGGATTCAGGCGCAGCCGCCGGGGTCGGTGGCGGCCTGCGGCGCGGATTTGAATTATTTGCTGGACATCCTGCCGCTGACCGAAGTGATCAACAAGGTGCTGTTCGGCTCGGGCGAGTGCGGCAAGGTTGATTGGACCTTGCTCGGTCTGTCCATGCCCTGGTGGGTGCTGATCTCGCTGGTCGGGCTGGGGGCGTGGGCGGTCCTCGTGAACATCGTGGCCCGCCCCAGATAGCTATCTCGCCAGCATCAACTCCATCACGCGCTCGTACATGTCCGTGAGCGTGATGATGTCGTCCACGCGCACGTTCTCATTCACCTTGTGAATGCTGGCGTTGAGCACGCCGAGCTCGACCACCTGCGCGCCGGTGGGCGCGATGAAGCGGCCGTCTGAAGTGCCGCCGGTGGTCGACAGCTCCGGGGTGCGATTCGCTTTCTCCTGAATGGCCTGCACGACCGCCTTCGACAACGCCCCCGGGGCGGTGAAGAAGGGCAGGCCGGACACGAACCATTCCAGGGTGTAATTCACCTTGTGCCGGTTCAGGATCTCGGTGATGGTCGCCTGCAGTTTCTCGACCGTCTGCTCGGTGGAGAAGCGGATGTTGAAGCGCGCCTTCAGCTCGCCAGGGATCACGTTCGGCGCGCCGGTGCCGGCGCTGATGTTCGAGATCTGGAAGGTCGTCGGCTGGAAGAACTCGTTGCCCTTGTCCCAGGTGCGAGACGCGAGCTCCGCCAGTGCGGGCGCAACAGCGTGTACCGGGTTGTCCGCCAGATGCGGATAGGCCACGTGCCCCTGTATGCCGTGCACCGTCAGCTTGCCGGACAGGGAGCCGCGCCGGCCGATCTTGATCACGTCGCCCAGCTTCTCGGTGCTGCTGGGCTCGCCGACCACGCAGTAGTCGATCTTCTCGTTGCGTGCCTCGAGCACTTCCATGACGCGACGGGTGCCGTCGACCGACGGGCCTTCCTCGTCGCTGGTCAGCAGGTAGGCGAGGGTGCCCTTGTGATCGGGGTGCTTGGCGAGGAAGCGCTCCGTGGCGACCACCATGGCGGCCAGGCCGCTCTTCATGTCGGCTGCGCCGCGGCCATACAGAATGCCGTCGCGGATGACCGGCTCGAACGGATCGGTGCTCCACTCTTCGCGCGGACCAGTCGGGACCACGTCAGTGTGTCCGGCGAAGCACAGCAGCGGACGCTCGGTGCCGTGCACCGCCCACAGGTTCTCTACGGGGCCGAAAGGCATGCGCTCGATGCGGAAGCCGGCAGCTTCGAGGCGCTGCCCGATGATCTGCAGGCAACCCTGATCCTCGGGGCTGACCGAGGGACGACGGATGAGGTCCTGGGTCAGGAGCAGAGTCGGGTCGTCGGCGTGAGTCGGCAAGGGCGTGAACTCCAGGCAGGGCGGCAGCGGGGGCAGGGTGGCGCGGTCTTATATCCAGGGTTGCTGCGGCTCGCAAGTACTGTCGCTAAGTCGCCGCACTACAAGCGAATTTACGCGCTCCTCGGCGGCGTGTTACGTCCAGATGACGGAATTGCGGCCGCGCCAGGGCGACTGTAATACGACTGTCATCGAACGCCGTCACACTGCGCGCCAGCCAGGAGATGCTCCGGTCAACGAGTGACCGGGTCGCGTCTCCGTCCTCACTCCTGTAACGAGGTCAAAATCGATGAAGTTGTGGCACAAGTTGGGCGCGTCGATGCTGCTGACGAGCGTTGCGGCCGTGGCGGCGCCGCAGTTCGCGCACGCGCAGAGCGTCATCAAGATCGATGGCTCCAGCACCGTGTTCCCGATCGCCGAGGCGGTCGCCGAAGAATTCCAGATTCAGAAGAAGGGCAAGGTCCGTGTCACCGTCGGCATCGCCGGGACGGGGGGCGGCTTCAAGCGCTTCTGCCGTGGCGAGACCGACATCTCCAACGCCTCGCGTCCCATCCTGAAGGAAGAGATGGAGGCGTGCGCGGCAGCCGGCATCAAGTACATGGAGCTGCCGGTGGCGTTCGACGCGCTGACCGTGGTGGTCAACCCGCAGAACACCTGGGTGAAGGCGCTGACCGTGGCCGACCTGAAGAAGATGTGGGAGCCGAGCGCGCAGGGCCGCGTGACCAAGTGGAATCAGGTGCGTTCCGAGTGGCCGGCCCAGCCGCTGATGCTGTTCGGCCCGGGCGCCGACTCCGGCACCTTCGACTACTTCACCGAAGCCGTGAACGGCAGGGCCAAGGCCAGCCGCGGCGACTACACCGCCAGCGAAGACGACAACGTGCTGGTGCAGGGCGTGGAGAACAACAAGAACGCCCTCGGTTACTTCGGCTATGCGTATTACATCGCGCACAAGGACAAGATGCGCGCCGTGCCGATCCTCAATCCGAAGGGCAAGGAAGTCAGCCCGAGCATCGCAGCCGTGAACGACGGCAGCTATGCGCCGCTGTCGCGCCCGCTCTTCATCTACGTACGTGACACCGCGGCGGCCCGGGCCGACGTGAAGGAGTTCATCCAGTTCTACCTGAGCGACGGCGCCGAGCTCGCCAAGGAAGTGGGTTATGTCCCACTGCCGGCCGAGGCTTACAAAGTGGCGTTGAAACACTTCAGCGACAGGAAGCTGGGCACGGTGTTCGGCGGCGTGCCGGAAGTCGGCGTGACCATCGAGGCGCTGCTGGCGCGCGAGGGCAAGCTCTGAAAATCGACGGGCGCGGCGGGATTTCCGGCGCACCCCGTGCCGGGAGTTCCGCCACAGTGGCCATGACATCTGGGATCGGGGACGCCGGGACACTACAATGGCGCCCTTTCGCAGCAGGGCCGATGCACCCCCGAGGTGCACAGACGGACAGCGAGTAGCGGGTATCTAATGGTTTCCACGGCGGCCACACAGTCCAACGATCTGGTTTCGCGCAGCGGCCTGCGCTATCGCAAGATCCGGGACCGCATCATCGAGACCCTGCTGCTGGCGGCCGGTCTGGTCGCGGTGTTCACGACGCTCGCCATCGTCGTCATCCTGTTGACCGAGTCATCGGCGTTCTTCGAGCACGTCTCGCTGAAGGACTTCCTCACCGACACGATGTGGACGCCGCTGTTCGCGGACGCCCACTACGGCATCCTGCCGCTGGTCGCGGGCACGCTCACGACCACCATCGTGGCCCTCATCGTCGCGGTGCCGGTTGGCACCATCATCGCGATCTACCTCAGCGAGTTCGCGTCGCATCGGCTGCGCGAAACCGTCAAACCCATTCTGGAATTGCTCGGCGCGGTGCCGACCGTCGTCTACGGCTACTTCGCGCTGACGGCGGTGACGCCGTTGCTACAGAAGCTCATGCCGGAGCTGCCGGGCTTCAACATGTTGAGCGCTGGCCTCGTGATCGGCTTGATGATCGTTCCTTATGTCGCGTCGGTGAGCGAAGACGCGATGCGCTCGGTGCCGCGGTACATGCGTGAAGGCTCGTATGCGATGGGCGCGACTCGCTTGCAGACCGCGCTGCGCGTGGTCGTGCCGGGCGCGTTCTCGGGCCTCGCGGCCGCTTTCATTCTCGGCATCTCGCGCGCCGTCGGTGAGACGATGGTGGTGGCGATCGCCGCGGGCATGCAGCCGAATTTCACCTTCGATCCGCGCGAGCAGGCGGCCACCATCACCGCTTACATCGTGCAGGTCAGCCTGGGCGATCTGCCCCACGGCAGCATCGGTTATCAAAGTATTTTCGCCGCTGGTCTGGTGCTGATGTTGATCACGCTGATCTTCAACGTCATTGGCTTCTCGCTGACTCGTAAGTTCCGGGAGGCTTACTGATGGCCGGATTGCCCACCGTTCCGGAGTACTTGAACCCGGACTCGATCCGCACCGGCCTGTCGCGTCGGAAAGTGCTCGATCAGGTGTTCGTGATCGTCGGCCTGGTGCTGATGTTCGCCTGCCTGGGCATCCTGGCGGTGCTGTTCATGAACCTGGTGCTCGATGGCTCGGAGCGCTTCGGCTGGGACTTCTTCACCAACTTCCCGTCCCGCCGCGCCGAGCGTGCCGGCATTCTGGGCGCCTGGGTGGGCACGTCGCTGATCATGCTGGTGACCGCGTTCTGCGCGGTGCCGGTGGGTGTCGCGGCGGCGATCTATCTCGAAGAGTACGCGCCGAAGAACTGGTTCACGGCCATCATCGAGATCAACGTCACCAACCTCGCGGGCGTGCCGTCCATCGTCTACGGCCTGCTGGCGCTGGGCTTGTTCGTGTATCAGTTCGGCCTGGGGCAGAGCATTGCCGCGGCCGGTTTGACGCTCGCGTTGTTGATCCTGCCCATCGTCATCGTCGCGACGCGCGAGTCGATTCGCGCCGTGCCGAAATCGATTCGTGAAGCGGCCTACGGCTTGGGTGCAACCCGTTGGGAAGTCACCAAGGATCACGTGCTGCCGTACTCCACCGGCGGCATTCTCACCGGCATGATCCTCGGCCTGTCGCGCGCCATCGGCGAGACGGCGCCCATCATCACGATCGGCGCGCTGAGCTTCATCGCGTTCCTGCCGTCCTCGCCGATCACCAGCGAGTTCCCGTTCATTTCCTTTGCGTGGCTGAAAGATCCGTTCACGGCCATGCCGATCCAGATGTTCAACTGGGTCTCGCGTCCGGATCAGGCGTTCCAGGCGAACGCCGCGGCGGCCGGTGCCATTCTGCTGGGCATGACGCTGCTCATGAATGCGGTGGCGATCTGGATCCGCTATCGCTTCCGCAAAAAGATCAATTGGTGATCTATGATCGACACCAGCACACGGGCCGCCCCGGAGAGCACATTGCGTAACGAAGAACCTGCACGCTCGAGCCAACCTGCGGCGGGAGCCGCGACGCCTCGGGTCACCATCGCCGTGGATGACACGCGTCAGGCTCGCGCGATCACCAGCGTCAAGGCGCAGGTCGAGAATCTGAATTTCTATTACGGCCAGAACCGCGCGCTGAAGAACCTCTCGATTCCCATCGCGGACAAGCAGGTGACGGCGCTGATCGGTCCGTCGGGCTGCGGCAAGAGCACGTTCCTGCGCTGCTTCAACCGGATGCACGATCTGCAGCCGGACACGCGGTACGAAGGCAGCATCACGCTGCATCCGGACAACATCAATCTGGTCGGCTCGGGCATCGATCCGATCGAAGTGCGCATGCGCATCGGCATGGTGTTCCAGAAGCCGAACCCGTTCCCCAAGACGATTTTTGAAAACGTCGCGTATGGCCTGCGCCTGCGCGGCGTACGCAATCGCGCGACGCTCGCCGAAGAGGTGGAGAAGGCGCTGCGCGGTGCCGCGCTGTGGGATGAAGTCAAGGATCGCTTGCAGGATTCGGCGCTGGCGTTGTCCGGCGGCCAGATGCAGCGTCTGTGTATCGCCCGCGCGCTCGCGACCACGCCGGAAATCCTGCTGTTCGACGAGCCCACCTCGGCGCTCGATCCCATCGCGACCGCCAAGATCGAAGAGCTGATCTCGACGCTGCGCGATCAAGTCACGGTGCTGATCGTGACTCACAACATGCAGCAGGCCGCGCGTGTCTCCGACTACACCGCCTTCATGTATCTGGGCGAGCTCATCGAGTTCGACGAGGCCGCCAAGATCTTCACGAATCCGAGCAAGAAGGCGACCGAAGACTACATCACAGGCCGCTACGGCTAAGCTCGATCGATCATGAGTACCCTGGGCGGACCCGATCCGGTGGAAGGCCACACCGCCAAGGCATTCGATGCCGCGCTCTCGGATCTGCGCCTGCAGATCGTAGGCATGGGCGGGCTGGTGATCGATCAGGTGTCCTCCGCCGTGCACGCGCTGCTCGATGGCGACGCCGATACCGCCAAGCTGGTGTTGGCACGGGAAGAGAAGGTCAACGAGCTGGAGCGCTTCGTCGATCGTGAAGCGTTCCGTCTGATCGCGCTTCATCAACCCATGGCCAGCGATCTGCGCATGGCCAAAGCCGCTTCACGTATCACTGTCGAGCTGGAGCGCGCCGGTGATGAAGCGAAGAAGATCGCCAAGTTCGCAGGCCGCGTCGCCACCGGCGAGCCGCAAGGGCCAGTGCTCGCAGTCGCACGTTTCCTGCGCCACATGGCCGAGCTCACCACCGGCATGCTCCGCGACGCCGTTCGCTCGCTCGACGAATCCAATGCAGACATGGCCCGCGCGGTACGCGCACGCGATTCCGAGCTCGACGCCGAATTCGCCGCCGCGCTCCGCCAGATCCTGACCCTCGCCATGCAGGACGCCCGTTTCCTCGGCGCGACCATCGACACCGTGTTTGCGCTCAAAGGTCTGGAACGCATCGGCGACCACGCCAAGAACATCGCCGAGCAGGTCCTGTTCGTGACCAGTGGCGAAGATGTTCGGCATAAGAAGAAAGCGGCTGAGGCGGGCACGCCGGAGAAGTAGCTGGGGTGGTGCGATGTAGGGCGCCGCGCCAGCCCGATGGGGAGGCGAGGCGTCATTGGGTCATAACGAACGCACGCTTCAAGAAGAAACAGGGGACAGATTCATTTCCGCCGCGCCGAGAAAAATTTTGGCGCGATTCCCCCAACGCGCTCATTCTCCACGCTCCGCCGCAGCACGGCGGCAGATCGACTCGGCGCGGATCCCTCCAGCGCCTCGGCATCGTATGATGCGACCGAGCAATCAGAGGAGTCTGCCATGGGTCGTCGCGCGCTATTCCTGTCCGTCGCATGCACCGCTTTCGGCTTCGCCGCCGGCATCTTTGCCGCGTCCGGGCCACGGATGATCGTCACCCCGAGCGACAGCATCGTGTTCAAGCCGATGGACCCATCCCGGCCGGCGGGTGCGCAGGTCGCGGTCCTGCGTGGCGACCCGGAACGCGGGCCGTCGTCGATGCTGATGAAGTTCGGCAAGGGGGCGGGGCCGATCCACATTCACTCATCCGACTACGATCTCGTCGTGCTCGAAGGCGAGATGAAGCATTGGGCGGCCGGCGAAGACGTAGCAACTGCCAAAGTGCTGGGGCCGGGCAGCTATTGGTTCCAGCCCGGCAATCAGCCGCATGGCGACGATTGTCTCAGCGACGAGTGCGTGATGTATGTGCAGTGGGCCGGCAAGCGCGACGGCCGCGCGGCAGAGGGGACGAAGTGACAATGCCCATGTATGAGCACACGCGCCAAGCAGCGGCATCGCGACGGGCCGCAAGGGTTCGAGTCACGAGTTTGTGTCTGGTGGCGGCGCCGTTTCTTGCGAGCGGCGCTGCTTTTGCAGGCTCGCAGTCAGCTGCGATCACGGCGGCCGCGCAGAAGAACTTCACCGAGTATCTCGATTTGCTGGCTCTGCCGAACGTTGCGGCCGAGCCGAGCGACATCGTGCGCAATGTCGAATTCCTCGAGCGCAGCTTTCAACAGCGCAACTTCAAAACGCATCGGCTCGACAACCCGGCCGGGCGGCCGATGATTCTCGCCGAGCTGAACGGAGCGAAAGCCTCTCTGCCGACGATCCTGTTCTATGCGCACTTCGACGGTCAGCCCATCGTGAAAGAGGAGTGGGCGCAGCAGGATCCTTTCCAGCCGGTGGTGAAGCAGCGGAACGAGCAGGGCGCGTGGCAAGAGGTGCCACGTGAGCGATTGTTTGCAAAGCCGTTCGATCCAGAGCTGCGCGTGTTCGCACGTTCGGCGTCCGACGATAAAGCGCCCATCGTGATGTTGCTGACGGCGCTGGACGTGCTGCAGGCTCAGCGCAAGGCGCCCGCGATCAACGTCAAAGTGCTGCTCGATTCGGAAGAAGAGATGGGCTCGCCGAGTCTCGGGGCGACAGTGAAAGCGAACGCGGAACTGTTCGAGGCCGATGCGTTGGTCGTGCTCGATGGTCCCGTGCACGCCTCCGGCAAGCCTACGCTCGTGTTCGGCAATCGCGGCATCACGCAGGCGACGCTGACGGTGTTTGGCCCGAGAGCGCCGTTGCACAGCGGACACTTTGGCAACTACGTTCCGAATCCGGCGCAGCGATTGGCTTCACTGCTTGCGTCGATGAAAGACGATGACGGTCGGGTGCTCGTCGATGGCTACTACGACGGCATCCAGTTGACCGCCGCCGATCGTGCGATTCTCAAAGCGACAGGCGACGACGAGGCGGCGCTACGCAAGCGAGCCGGCATCGCGCGAGCCGAACGCGTGGGTGAGAACTATCAGGAGGCGCTTCAGTATCCTTCGTTGAATGTGCGTGGCATGGCGTCGGCATCGGTAGGGGCGAAGGCCGCGAACATCGTGCCCGCGGAGGCGGTCGCCGAGATCGATATTCGCACCACCCCCGAAACCGACGGTCGCCGGCTGTTCGAGCTGTTGAGAAGTCACATCGAGAAGCAGGGTTATCAGTTGATCGACGCGGCGCCAACGGACGAACAACGGGCGAGCCATGACAAGCTCGCGAGGTTCACACTCGGCAGCTCGCAGGCTGCGCAGCGTATGCCGATGGATGCGCCGGTAGGGCGCTGGGCGATGACCGCGTTGAAGTCAGCGACCGGGCCGACGCCCGGGGCGGATCCGGTCCGGATTCGCATGATGGGAGGAACGGTGCCCACCGACGTGCTGGTGGACGCATTGAAGCTGCCGTTCGTGCTGGTGCCGACCGTGAACGCCGACAACAATCAGCACACGTACGACGAGAACATGCGCCTGGGCAACTTCGTCACCGGCACCGAGACTGTTTACAGCCTGCTGGTGACGAAGTACCCGAAGTAGGGATCAATCGCGAAGCAGCTCGTTCAGGCTGACCTTGGAGCGCGTCTGCGCATCGACGCGCTTCACGATCACCGCGCAATACAGGCTGCACTTGCCGCTCGCGGACGGCAGCGAGCCAGCCACGACAACCGCGCCTGCGGGCACGCGACCGTAAGTTACTTCGTCACGCTCGCGATCGTAGATCTTGGTGCTGGCGCCGATGAACACGCCCATCGAGATCACCGCGCCTTCCTCGACGATCACGCCTTCGACGATCTCGGAGCGGGCGCCGATGAAGCAGTTGTCCTCGATGATCGTCGGATTGGCCTGCAGCGGTTCGAGCACGCCGCCGATGCCGGCACCGCCGGACAGGTGCACGTTCTTGCCGACCTGCGCGCACGAACCGACCGTTGCCCAGGTGTCCACCATCGTGCCTTCGCCGACGAACGCGCCGACGTTCACGTAGGAGGGCATCAGGATCGAATTCGGCGATACGAACGCGCCACGACGGACGATGGCGTGGGGCACGACGCGTACGCCTTCGGCACGGAAGCGCGCTTCGTCATAATCCGAGTACTTCAGCGGCACCTTGTCGAAGAACTGGGTGAAGCCCGCTTCCATCGGGCGGTTGTCATAAAGCCGGAACGACAGCAGCACCGCCTTTTTCAGCCACTGATTCACGACCCACTTGCCGTCGCGTTTCTCGGCGACGCGCGCCTTGCCGGTATCGAGCAGGGTCAATGCCTGTTCGACGGCACCCCGCACGTCGGTGGGAGCGTTCTTGGGATTGAATTCGGAGCGACGCTCGAAGGCGTCGTTGATGATGTTGGCTAGCTCGGTCATGGGCCGCAGTTTAGCGGAAAAAACTCCAGTCTTACTGACTAAAGTTAGTGTTCGGCCCTCTCATTTCCGATTCTTGACGAAGTCGCGAATTCGCGCTGCCGCTTCGATGCACTCGGGCACCTTGGCGACCAGCGAGATGCGCACGCGATCGCGCCCGGGATTGCTGCCGTCCGGCATGGGGCGTGCGATGTAGCTGCCCGGCAGCAGTGTGATGTGCTGCTGCTCGAACAGTTCGCGCGTGAAGCGCTCGTCGTTGTCGACCTTGGGCCACAGATAGAACGCCGCCTCCGGCATGTCGACCGGCATCACCTCACGCAGGATGGGCACCACCGCGGCGAACTTCTGACGATACAGGTTGCGATTCTCGAGTACGTGCGCCTCGTCATCCCAGGCCGCGATGCTGGCGATCTGCGCGGGCGGCGGCATGGCCGAGCCGTGATAGGTGCGATACAGCAGGAACGGCTTGATCAGCCGCGCATCGCCGGCCACGAAGCCCGAGCGCAAGCCGGGCACGCTGGAGCGCTTCGACAAGCTGTGAAATACGACGCAGCGCTGGTAGGACGTGTTGCCGGCGGCGGCAGCGGCTTGCAACAGGCCCGGCGGCGGCCGGGTCTCGTCGAAATAGATTTCGCTGTAGCACTCGTCGGAAGCGACGATGAAGTCGTACTTCTCGGCCAGGCGCAGCGCGTGCTGCAGATATTCGATGCTGGCGACGGCGCCCGTGGGATTGCTGGGCGAGCACAGGAACAGGATCTGGCAGCGTTTCCAGACCTCGGCGGGCACGCTGTCCAGATCTGGCAAGGCCGAGTTTGCGGCGTCGTTCGGCATGAAGTACGGCTCGGCCCCCGCGAGCAACGCCGCGCCTTCATAGATCTGATAGAACGGGTTCGGCATCACCAGCAGCGGTTGCCGGCCGGGATCGACCATCGCCTGCACGAAGGCGAACAGGGCTTCGCGCGTGCCATTCACCGGCAGCACCATGGTCTCGGGCGACATCGATCCGGCGGGTAGCTTGAAGCGCCGGGTCAACCAGTTCGCAATGGACTCGCGCAGCTTGGGGATGCCGGCGGTGAGCGGATAACTCCCGAGACCTTCCATGTTGTGAGTGAGCGCCTCGATCACGAACGGTGGGGCCGGATGTCTCGGCTCGCCGATATACATGGCGATCCAGGACAACTCGGCGGGGGGCGTGGCGCCGGCCAGCAGCGTCCGCAGCCGTTCGAAGGGATACGGCTGCAGCTTGTTCAGAGCGGGATTCATACGCGACGGTCGAGTGTTTCAGTGATTCGTTGCGCCATCTGCTGCCGGGCTGCCGCGCTGAGCGGGCCGCCAGCGGCGTCGGTGACGTAGAACACGTCCTCGGCGCGCTCGCCGACGGTCATGATCTTCGAGGTATAGATCTTCACCTGTTCGCCCATGAACACCTTGGCGACCTGCGACAGCAGGCCAGGGCGGTCGCCGGCGATGATCTCGACGATGGTGCGGCCGTTCACCGGGTCTTCGCTGAACGTCACCTGCGTGGCGGTCGTGAACATGCGCACTTGTCTCGGCGCGCGACGCGTGACGGTCACCGCGACGTTGTCGGGCTTCGCCAGCGCATGCGAGAGCTGTTGTTCGATGTCACGAATGCGGGCCGGATCGGTGATCTCGGCGCCGGTGTCTTCCAGCACGTGATACACGTCGAGGCTGAAGCCATCGGCAGTGGGCGTGATGCGGGCGTCGACGATGTTCAAGCCGAGCTGGTCGAGCAGGGCAGTAGTGCGGGCGAAGCTGTGCTGAGTTTGCGGCGTGTAGGTGGTGATGCCGGTGCCGCCGCGGCCGGAGAGTTGCTGTACGGACACGAGCGAGCCGTGATCGCCGGCGTCGCGGTCCGACAGCATCTTGGTATGCCAGGCGATTTCCTCCGGCGTGTGGCGCAGGAAGTAATCGACGGTGAAGCGCTGCCACACGGACTGCCGCAGGATCTCGCCGACTCCAACCCGCGTCGTGAGCTCTTTGGCTCGCGACTGGGTCTCGGCGATCAACTCGTCCTTGTCGAGCGGGCTTTCCAGGCCACGGCGCAACGCCTGGCGCGTGCGCTCGTAGAACTCGGCGAACAACGACTGCTTCCAGTTGTTCCAGAGCTTTGGATTGGTGCCGCGGACGTCCGCGACCGTCAGCACGTACAGATAGTCCAGATGGGTCTGGTCGCCGACGTGCTTGGCGAATTCGTTGATGACCTTCGGATCGGAGATGTCTTTCTTCTGCGCGGTGACCGACAGCACCAGGTGATTGCGCACCAGCCATGCGACCAGGCGCGCGTCGTAACGCGACAATCCCTGCTCCAGGCAGAAGGCTTCCGCATCGACGGAGCCGAGCTCGGAATGATCGCCGCCGCGGCCCTTGGCGATGTCGTGGAAGATGGCGGCCAGGTACGCCAGCTCCGGCTTCGGCAGCGACTGCATGATGCGCGACAGGGCCGGGAATTCATGATCGTACTTCGGCATCGCCAGGCGACGCAGATTGCTGACCACGAACAGCGTATGCGCGTCGACCGTGTACGCATGAAACAGATCGTATTGCATGCGGCCGACGATGCGGCCGAACGCGGGGATGTAACGGCCGAGCACGCCGTACAGGTTCATGCGCCGCAGCTCGTGCGTGACGCCGACCGGCGCGCTCAGGATCTCGAAGAACAAGCGATGATTGCGCGGATGCTGACGGAACTCTTCGTCGATCAGCCACAGATGGCGCGTGAGCTGACGGATGGTTTCGGCGCGCACGCCGCGGATCTTCTCGGAGTTCTGCTCGATGATGACGAACAGCTCCAGCATGGCCGACGGATAGCGGTCGAACACGTCGTCGCTGGTGACTTCGAGGAAGTCGTTCCGAATCTGGAAGCGCGCGTTCACCGGCACCGGCGGCACGTTCGGATTGGTGAGGATCGCCTCGCGGAACAGCTGCAACAGCATTTCGTTCAGCAGGCTCACGTCCATGGCCGTGCGGTAGTAGCGCTGCATGAACTGTTCGACCGCGAGCGTGTAGGTCGCGTCTTCGTAGCCGAACATTTTCGCGAGCCGGATCTGGTGATCGAACAGCAAGCGGTCTTCGCGGCGCGAGGTCAGCACGTGCAACGCGAAGCGCACCTTCCACAAAAACGCCTGCGCGGTTTTCAGCTTGCGCAGCTCGCTGCGGGTGAGAAAGCCGTGATCGACCAGCTCGTCGAGGGACTCGGCGCCGAAGTGACGCTTGGCGACCCAGCCGATGGTCTGAATGTCGCGCAGGCCGCCCGGGCTCGATTTCACATTCGGCTCGAGGTTGTACGCGGTGTCGTAGTAGCGGTGATGACGCGCGGTCTGTTCGTTGACCTTGGCTTCGAAGAAATCGCGCGTTGGCCACACACGCTCGGGCGCGAGCGCGCGGCGCATGGCTTCGAACAACAGCTCGGGACCTTGCAGCAGGCGAGCTTCGATCAGGGTCGTTGCGACGCTGACATCGGCGGCGCTTTCGCGCTGGCAGTCGTCGATGGTGCGCACGCTGTGGCCCACTTCGAGGCCGATGTCCCACATGAAAGTGAGGAATTTCTCCAGCGAGCCCTGCCACGGAGCCGATTCGCTCTTGGGCAGCAGGATCATGATGTCGATGTCGGAGCAGAGGTTCAGCTCGCCGCGGCCGTAGCCGCCGACCGCGATCAAGGCAACGTCGCGAACGTGCTCGCCGATGTGCTTCGACCACGCGGTTTTCAACAAAGCATCGACCAGGCGCGCACGGTCACGCACCAGGCGCTCGACCGGCTCGTCGTCGAGGAAACGCTGCTTGAGGCGGTTGTCGCCCTCGGTCAGGGCATTGCGAAAGGTGGCGATATCCTGCGGGTGCGCGGCCAGCTGCGGCTGCATGGCTGCCAGGTAGTCCCACAGCGGGTCGCTCGCCGGCTTGGCGGAGGCGAGCTCTTCCAGGTCATCGGGCGTGACGACAGGCATTGGGACCGGCTAACAACCAGAGAAGGGCGCAATGATACTCAGTGCCGGGCGCCTTTAGCGCTGGGCGGCACCGAGCGTCAGCACTTCGTAGCCGGTGTCAGTCACCAGGACCGTGTGTTCCCATTGCGCGCTCAAGGAGTGATCCTTGGTGATGACGGTCCAGCCATCGGGCAGCAGCCGCACGTGGCGCTTGCCGGCATTCACCATGGGCTCGACCGTGAAGGTCATGCCGGGCACCAGCTCCACGCCGCGGCCACGCTCTCCATAGTGCAGCACCTGGGGATCCTCGTGGAAGATCCGGCCGATGCCGTGTCCGCAATACTCGCGCACGATCGACAGATGCTGAGGCTCGACGAACGCCTGGATCGCCGCACCAAGATCGCCCAGGCGGGCGCCGGGGCGGATCTGGCGGATGCCGATCCACATCGCCTCGTGCGTGATATCGATGAGCCGCTGGGCGGCCGGGGCGATCTTGCCGACGGCGAACATGCGGCTGGTGTCGCCGTGCCAGCCGTCCTTGATGACGGTGATGTCCAGATTGATGATGTCGCCCTGTTTGAGGCGCTTGTCCGGGCTCGGGATGCCGTGGCACACCACATGATTCACCGAAGTGCAGATCGACTTCGGGAAACCACGGTAATTCAGCGGAGCCGGGATCGCCTTCTGCACATTGACGATGTAGTCGTGGCAGCGGGCATTCAGCTCCTCGGTGGTCACGCCGGGCACGACGTACGGGCCGATCATGTCGAGCACGTCCGCGGCCAGGCGGCCAGCGACGCGCATCTGTTCCTGTTCGGCCGGGGTTTTGATCGTCACCTGCATGGCGTGGGGGGCGGAAGTCAGGGAGGCCGCGCTTTCTTCGACGCCGGCGACTTTACGATTCAGAGACTGCAACAGCCCACGCATCATGGGGTTACGGCCAACAGGAAAAAGTTGTGAACGATCATGGAGTTTATGGTATAAAGCGCGCGTTTTTTTGGCAACGAATCTCTGTCTTAAACCTGAATTCTCACATCTGACCGACACATGTGACGGGGTGCCTGTAGTTGATCTATGGGTCGTCACCTGGGGCAGATGGAGGCTCAACCCCTAGGAGTTTGCGATCATGACCAGCGTGTCCATGCGACAGATGCTGGAAGCGGGCGTTCATTTCGGACACCAAACCCGCTTCTGGAACCCGAAGATGGCTCCTTATATCTTCGGCGAGCGTAATCGAATTCACATCATCAACCTCGAAAAGACGCTGCCCATGTACCAGGAAGCAGCGGGCTTCATCCGCCAGGTCGTGGCGGACGGCGGTCGCGTGCTGTTCGTCGGCACCAAGCGTTCCGCCCGCGAGGCAGTGAGAGCAGCGGCGCAGCGCGCCGGCATGCCTTACGTCAGCCACCGCTGGTTGGGTGGCATGCTCACCAATTTCAAGACCGTGCGTGGCTCCATCAAGCGTTTGACCAACCTCGATGAGATGGCGACCAACGGCACGCTCGAACAGCACAGCAAGCGCGAGGCCCAGGGCCTGCGTCGCGAGCGCGAGAAGCTGGAGCGCAGCCTGGGCGGCATCAAGGAGATGGAGTCGCTGCCGGACGTGCTGTTCGTGATCGACGTGGGTCACGAAAAAATTGCCATTCACGAGGCGAAGAAGCTGGGCATCCCGGTGGTCGCCATCGTCGACACCAACTGCACCCCGGATGACGTGGACTACGTGGTGCCGGGCAACGACGACGCCATGCGCGCCATCCAGCTGTACGCCGAAGGCATTGCGGATGCAGTGCTCGACGGCCGTTCGGCGCAGCCCGAAGTGCCGGCGGGCGAAGACGAATTCGTCGAGCTGGACGAGGAAGGCAAGCCGAAGCCGAAGGCGGCGGCGGGTGCGCCCGCTCCGCGTCGTGACCGCAAGCCGGCCACGGTGAAGAAGAAGGCCCCGACGCGCCGTCGCGCCCCGGAGAAGATGGCTGAAGGGCAGGTCGAGGAAGTGGTTGCCGCCGAAGTCGATGACGTCGAAGGCGACGTGTCCCCCGAAGAGTTCATGGCCCGTCGCCAGGCGGCGCTGGCCAAGCGTAAGCCGACCACCGGTGGCGCGACCCCGGCTGCCGGCGGCACGCCGACGGAGTGATTGATCCATGGCAGTTACAGCTGAAGCAGTAAAGATCCTGCGCGAGAGAACTGGCGCAGGCATGATGGAGTGCAAGAAGGCGCTGGTCGAAGCCAATGGCGACTTGGACGCCGCCGCGGAAGCGATGCGCAAGGCCGGTCTGGCCAAGGCCGACAAGAAGGCCTCGCGGGTCGCCGCCGAAGGCGTGATCGTTCTGGAGCGCTCGGCCGACGGCAAGCGCGCCGCGATCGCCGAAGTGAACTGCGAGACGGACTTCGTCGCGCGCGAGAAGGACTTCCAGAACTTCGCCAGCGCGGTGGTCAAAGTCGCCCTCGAGCAGCGTCCGGCCGATGTGGCCGCGCTCGCCGAGCTGGCGCTCCCGGACGGCCAGTCGATCGAACAGACCCGCCGTGCGCTGATCGCCAAGATCGGCGAGAACATCAGCGTGCGCCGCTTCCAGATCGTGGAGGCTCCGGCGGTGGTCGGTGCCTACCTGCACGGCACGCGCATCGGTGCGCTGGTCGTGATGAAGTCCGGTGACGATGCGGTCGCCAAGGACCTCGCAATGCACGTGGCCGCCATCAACCCGGCGCGCGTCACGGCCGCCGAAGTGCCGGCCGAGGAAGTCGCCCGGGAAAAGGGCGTGTTCGTCGAGCAGGCCGCGCAGGACCCGAAGAATGCCGGCAAGCCGCGCGAGCTGCTGGAGAAGATCGTCGAAGGCAAGGTCCGCAAGTGGCTGAACGAGATCACGCTGCTGGGCCAGCCGTTCGTCAAGGACGACAAGCAGACGGTCGAGCAGTACCTGAAGAAGGCGGGCGGCGAAGTGCTGTCCATCGTGCGTTACGAAGTCGGCGCCGGCATCGAGAAGAAGCAGGAGGATTTCGCCGAGGAAGTGCGCAAGCAGGTGGAGAGCGCCAAGAAGGCGTGACCCCCCGGATCGCTCCGCATTACGATTTGAACCCCGCTTCGGCGGGGTTCTTTATAATGGTGGATAGTTTTATCTGAACACCAGGGTTTTCATGGCAGCCACTCCCGCCACTTCCGCCCCGAACGGCCTACGCCGCATCCTCCTGAAGCTCTCCGGCGAGGCGCTGATGGGCGATGAGGACTACGGCATCGACCCCAAGATGCTCAAGCGCGTGGCGATGGAAATCCGCGAGGTGATGAGCCTCGGCATGCAGGTGGCGGTGGTGATCGGCGGCGGCAACATTTTCCGGGGTGCCGGCCTGGCGCGCGCCGGCATGGACCGCGTCACCGGCGACCACATGGGCATGCTGGCGACGGTGATGAACTCGCTTGCCATGCAGGATGCGGTCGAGGCGCTCGGCATGCACGCGCGCGTGATGTCGGCGATCCGCATCAACGAAGTCTGCGAGGAATACATCCGACGCCGTGCAGTACGCCATCTGGAGAAAGGGCGCGTCTGCATCCTCGCCGCCGGCACCGGCAATCCATTCTTCACGACCGACACGGCGGCCTCGCTGCGGGCCATCGAGATCGAAGCGGACCTGCTGCTCAAGGCCACCAAGGTCAACGGCATCTATTCCGACGATCCGATGAAGAATCCGAACGCCACGCGCTATGCGCGGCTCACCTTCGACAAGGTGCTGATGGATCGATTGAACGTGATGGACGCCACCGCCATCGTCATGTGCCGCGACAACAACCTGCCGCTGCGCGTATTCGATTTGAACACCCCCGGCGAGCTGTTGCGCATCGTGCGCGGCGAAGACGTCGGCACGTTGGTCACCAACGGGTAGTCTGGAGAACTCACATGCTGGAAGACGTAAAAAAAGACGCCGTCGAGCGCATGCAGAAATGCGTGGTCGCGTTTCGCAACGAGCTGAAGCGGCTGCGCACCGGCCGCGCCCATCCGAGCCTGCTCGAGCACATCCGTGTCGAGTACTACGGCAATGAAGTGCCGCTCAACCAGGTGGCCAACGTGGCATTGGAAGATGCGCGCACCATCACCGTGACGCCGTGGGAAAAGACCATGGTGCAGGTGATCGAGAAGGCCATCATGAAGTCCGACCTCGGCCTGAATCCGAACACCGCCGGCACGGTGATTCGCGTGCCGATGCCGCCGCTCACCGAAGAGCGCCGTCGCGATCTCACCAAGGTCGTGCGTCACGAAGCCGAGAACGCACGCGTCGCGGTTCGTAACGTCCGCCGCGACGTGAACAACGAGATCAAGGACATGCTCAAGGAAAAGCTGCTGTCGCAGGACGACGAGCGTCGCGCCCAGGAAGAAGTGCAGAAGCTCACCGACAAGCACATTGCCGATATCGAGCAGGTGCTGCAGGAAAAAGAAAAAGAGCTGATGCAGATCTGAGCCGAAGCAGCTCGTGAAGAAACCAACCTCCGGCGGCAGGCCGCGGCACATCGCGGTCATCATGGATGGCAATGGCCGATGGGCCGCCGCTCGCGCGCTGCCGCGCTCGGCGGGTCATGGCATGGGCGTGCGCACGGTCAAGCAGATCGTCGCTGCCTGCGCCGAGCGCGGTATCGAAGCGCTCACCCTGTTCGCGTTCTCCAGCGAGAACTGGCAGCGCCCGCGCGAAGAAGTCTCGATGCTGATGAACCGCTTCCTCGAGGCGCTCGATCAGGAAATCGAGAGCCTGCACAACAACGGGCTGCGCCTGCGTTTCATCGGCAATCTGTCGCAACTGTCCTCGGCGCTGCGCGAACGGATGGAAGGGGCCATGCAGCTGACCGCCAACAACCAGGGCATGGCTCTGGTGATCGCGGTCGCTTACGGCGGCCGCTGGGACATTGCGAATGCCTCCCGGGAGCTTGCGCGCCGCTGTGCTGCCGGCGAGCTGCAGAGCGACGCGATCGACGAGGCGACCGTTCAGGAGCATCTGGCGCTGGCCGGGCTGCCCGATCCCGATCTGCTCATTCGCACCGGTGGCGAACAGCGCATCAGCAATTTCCTGCTGTGGAATCTGGCCTACACCGAGCTGTACTTCTGCGATGCGCTCTGGCCGGACTTCGGAGTCCGCGAGCTGGACGCGGCCATCGAGCATTTTTCGCGCCGCCAGCGTCGTTTCGGCCTGACTCCGGGCCAGGCAGGGGCGCGCTGATGCTTCGCCAGCGGGTGATTACGGCGCTGGTCCTGGCTCCCTTCGTCCTCCTGGTGATTCTCTGGGTTCCTCACCCGATCACCGCGGCCATCCTGGCGCTGCTGGTGGCGGCGGGCGCCTGGGAGTGGTCGGCGTTTCCGGGCTTTACCCATCATGCGACGCGGCTGGGCTACGTCGCATTCATTGCGGCGTGTGTGGTGCTCGCCTGGCATCTGGGAGTCGATAGTTTCGAATCGAACCTGTTGCTGTATGCGTCGCTCGCGTGGTGGGTCCTGGCGCTGCTGTGGATCCTGCTGGCGCCGGCCAGCGTGAACCGTGCCACCGCCGCCGTGGCCGGCTTGTTTGCTCTGGTGCCGGTGTGGCTGGCGCTGGTCCGGCTGCATGCGCAGGGACCGCAATTGATGTTGTTCCTTTTGCTGCTGGTGGTGGCCGCCGATATAGGCGCATATTTCGCAGGTCGGGCCCTCGGGCGACACAAGCTGGCGCCGCGGGTCAGCCCAGGCAAAACCTGGGAAGGGGTAGGCGGAGGCCTGGTAGCCGCGGCGCTGATGGCCGCGTTCGGCGTGTGGTGGTTCAGCATGGACACCGTGCCTTTCATGGCGTTGTGCGTGCTGGTCGCGGTCGCCTCGGTGATCGGCGACCTGACCGAGAGCATGTTCAAGCGCCACGCCGGCCTGAAGGACAGCGGCAATCTGCTGCCCGGTCATGGCGGCGTGCTCGACCGCGTCGACAGCGTGACTGCCGCCGCGCCGGTGTTCCTGATCGGTCTGGAGCGGCTGGGGCTGCTGCGATGAGTGAGCGCATGCGGGTTGCTGTACTGGGCTCCACCGGGAGCATCGGCCTGAGCACGCTCGACGTGCTGGCGCGTCATCCCGATCGTTTCGACGTTTTCGCGCTCACGGCGCACAACAATATCGCCCGGCTGCGTGAGCAGTGCCTCGCGCATCGTCCTCGATTTGCGGTGGTGGTCGACCCGGTCGCTGCCGCGAAATTCAGCTCAGAACTCATTGCCGCCGGTTGCACCACGCGCGTATTGGTAGGTGAAGCCGCACTCAGCGAGGTTGCTGCTCACGAGCAGGTCGACGCAGTGATGGCCGCGATCGTAGGCGCCGCTGGCCTGCGTTCCAGCCTGGCCGCCGCGCGTGCGGGCAAGCGGATCATGCTGGCGAACAAGGAAGCGCTGGTGATGTCCGGCCCATTGTTCATGCAGGCAGTGCGTGAGGGCGGCGCGACATTGTTGCCCGTCGATAGCGAGCACAACGCCGTGTTCCAGTGCATGAGCGGGCCGGGCGCGACCCAGGCCGGCGTGACCCGGAGCGATGTCCGGCGGGTGCTGCTGACGGCCTCCGGCGGACCTTTCCTGCGGACCCCTCCGAGTGCGCTGGTGGCGGTCACGCCTGAACAGGCTTGCAAGCACCCGCGTTGGGTGATGGGGCGCAAGATCTCGGTGGATTCGGCCACTTTGATGAACAAGGGACTGGAACTGATCGAGGCTTGTCTGCTGTTTGCGTTGCCCCCGGCGCAGGTCGAGGTGGTGGTGCATCCGCAGAGCATCGTGCATTCGCTGGTCGAGTACGTCGACGGCTCGATGCTGGCGCAGTTGGGCAATCCCGACATGCGCACGCCGATCGCTCACGTGCTCGGCTGGCCGGAACGCATTGCCTCGGGTGTAGAATCGCTCGATATTCTGCGGGCCGCGCGGCTGGATTTCGAAGCGCCCGACGCGACCCGATTCCCATGCCTGCGGCTGGCGCGTGCGGCGGCGGAGGCGGGCGGTACCGCACCGGCGGTATTGAACGCCGCGAATGAAATCGCTGTCGAAGCTTTTTTACAGCGCCGGCTGTCATTCCTGGAGATTCCGGAAGTGATCGAGCGCGTGCTGGCGCGTCACCGTACGTCGCCGGCCGGCTCGCTCGATGACGTGCTGAGCGCGGATGACTGGGCGCGTCGCGAGGCGCAAGCGGCCCTCACGGCGGCCGCGGGAGTGTGTGCATGATTACACCGAGCAATCCGCTGGAATGGCTGATCTCCGCCATCGGATTCATCATCGCCATCGGCATCCTGGTCTCGGTGCACGAGTTCGGGCACTACTGGGTGGCGCGCCGGCTCGGCATCAAGGTGCTGCGTTTCTCCATCGGTTTCGGCAAGCCGCTGTGGCGCCGGGTCGGTCGCGACCGCGACCAGGTCGAATACGTGATCGCGCCCATTCCGCTCGGCGGCTATGTGAAATTGCTCGATGAGCGCGAGGGCGACGTGCCGCCGCAGGACGTGCACCGCGCGTTCACGCGCCAGCCGGTGTGGAAGCGCATCGCCGTGCTGCTCGCCGGTCCGATGTTCAACCTGATTCTCGCGGTGTTCTTGTACTGGATTCTGTTCATCGCCGGCGTCCCGGCGCCGCGCTCCATCGTCGGCGAGGTGACGCCGAATTCGATCGCCGCGCAGGCGGGCCTGCGCTACGAAGATCACATCATCGCCGTCGACGGCCGCCCCACCGATACCTGGGAACAGGCCACGCTCGGCATCATCGACGATCTCACCGACGACGGCACGATTCACCTGCGCGTGCGTGGTGTGGACGGCGGCGAACGGGAGCTGACGCTGCACGCTGGCAATCGCAGCCGCGAGCTGACGCAGCCGGAGGCGCTGCTGCCGGGCCTGGGCTTCGACATCTGGCAGCCCAAGGTGCCCGCGGTGGTCGCGAGCGTGATCGACGACAGCGCCGCCGCGCGGGTCGGCTTGCAGCCGGGGGATGAAATCCTGAAGCTGGACGAGCAGCCGGTCGACGACTTCAGTCAGCTGGTGGCGCTGGTCAAGCCCAACCCCGGCCGCGACGTGACCCTCGAGATCCGTCGCCACGGCGAGATCCTGTCGGTGCCGCTCACCATCGGCGAGAGCACCTCCGGCGGCAAGAGCATCGGATTGATCGGCGTGGTGCCGGAGAACAAGCCGATCCAGACGGGGCGCACTTACGAAGACATGGTGGCGCTGCAGAAGTATGGCGTGTTCGCGGCGGTCGGCCACGCGGCCACCAAGACGTGGGACACGTCGGTGTTCACGTTGCGCATCATGGGCCGGATCGTCACCGGCAATGTGTCGCTGAAGGCGATCTCCGGACCGATCAGCATCGCCGAGACGGCGGGCTTCGCGATCCGGCAGGGCTGGCGCTACTTCCTCGGTATCCTGGCGCTGATCAGCATCAGTCTGGGCGTGCTGAACCTGCTGCCGATTCCGATCCTGGACGGCGGCCAGATCATGTATCAGCTCGCGGAACTGGTGAAGGGCCGGCCGGTCTCAGAACGTGCACTGCAACTCGGGCACAGCATCGGCATCGCGATGTTGATCCTGATGATGACACTGGCCTTCTACAACGACATCGTGCGACATCTGAATTAACGCCGGCATTGCGGCGGCGTATTCCAAAGAGAAACTAGGGGCATAGGGCTGATGCGGTTGAAGTCCATCATCCACGCGACACTCGCGGTCGCAGCGGCCGGCGCTGGCCCGAGCATTTGGCCGGGCGCAGCTGTCGCACAGGTCGCGGCGTCGCAGTCGAGCTTCACGGTCGGCGATATCCGTATCGAAGGCCTGCAGCGCATTTCCGAAGGCACCGTCTATAACTACCTGCCGGTGAACATCGGCGACCAGATCGACGAGCGGCGCGTTCAGGAAGCGCTGCGCGCGATGTACAACACCGGGTTCTTCCGTGACGTCGAGATTCGTCGCGACGGCGGCACGCTGGTGGTCGCGGTGCTCGAGCGTCCCTCGATCGAGAGCTTCGAGATCAAGGGCAACAAGGACATCAAGACCGAGGACCTGCAGAAGTCGCTGCGCAACGTCGGTCTGGCCACCGGCAAGACCTTCGACCAGTCGGTGCTCGATGAGGTCAAGCAGTACCTCACCGACCAATATTTCTCCCGCGGCAAGTACGCCGTGCGCGTCGACACCAAGGTCGAGGAAGTGCCCGGCAACAAGGTCAAGCTCACCATCGACGTGAACGAGGGCAAGCGCGCCCGCATCCGCCAGATCAACATCGCCGGCAACAACGCGTTCAGCGACGAGGAGCTGCGCGAAGAATTCGAGCTGAACACGCCCAACTGGCTGTCCTGGTACAAGCAGGACGATCGCTACTCGCGCGAATCGCTGTCGGGCGATCTGGAAAAGCTGCGCTCGTACTACATGGACCGCGGCTACGCGAACTTCCATGTGACGTCCACCCAGGTGGCGATCGCGCCGGAGAAGGACGACATCTTCGTCACGGTCAACGTCGATGAAGGCGAGGTGTTCAAGATCTCCGAGATCAAGATGGCCGGCAACATGGTGGTGCCGGAGTCGGAGCTGCGTCGGATGATCTTCTTCAAGCCCGGCGACACCTATTCGCTGCGGCAGATCACCGCGACCCAGGAGGCGATGAAGCTGCGCCTCGGCGTCGACGGTTACGCGTTCGCGAGCGTCGATCCGGTGCCGACGCCGAACAACGAGACCAAGGAGATCTCGCTGACCTTCGTGGTCGATCCGAAGAACCGCGTGTACGTGCGCCGGGTGAACTTCAACGGCACTTCGGGCGTGAACGACGAGGTGTTCCGCCGCGAAATGCGCCAGTTCGAAGGGGCCTATCTGTCGAACTCGGCGGTGGAGCGCTCCAAGCAGCGTATCCAGCGCCTGCCGTTCATCCAGAAGGTCGAGGTGGAAACCAACCAGGTGCCGGGCGCGGCCGACCTGGTGGACGTGGATTTCCAGATCGAGGAGGGCCTGCCCGGTCAGTTCGGCGGCGGCATCGGCTACTCCGAGTCGCAGTCCATCATCCTGAACGGCAACTTCGTGCATTCGAACTTCATGGGCACGGGCAACCGTATCGCCATGGAAATCAACTCCGGCCGCTACGCCAAGGCGTTCAGCTTCTCGCACACAGATCGCTACACCACCATCGACGAAGTGCAGCGGACGATTTCGGCGGGCTATCGCGACGTCACCCAGTTCACGTCGGCGACTTCGGACTTCGACACGACCACGATCACGCTCGGCATCAACTACGACTGGCCGATCACCGAGTATCAATATCTCGGCGTGGGTCTGTCGGGACAGCGCGCGGAGCTGGTCACCAGCCAGAACGGAAGTGCCGTGCAGGCGACCGATTGGGTGCGTTCCAACGGTAATTCGCGCACGCGCTGCGTGGATGTGTTCAGCGATGGGGTTTGCGCGCCGGGCGTCAGCCAGGCCGATTACTTCCTCTACAGCAGCGACTTCGACACGCTCGAGCTGAACCTCGGCTGGCGTTATGACTCGCGCAACCGCGCGATCTTCGCGGACCGTGGCGCGCGC
>Ga0065721_10004608_pt1 | contig 34342 bp, 52 predicted proteins | sample Mesricmetagenome_FD_59108 | JGI IMG/M metagenome (GOLD analysis project Ga0065721, IMG submission 59108) | Mesophilic microbial community from rice straw/compost enrichment Sample: eDNA_1 v2 (version 2) | ecosystem: Engineered > Solid waste > Grass > Composting > Bioreactor | place: USA: Davis... | reverse complement strand
GAGACTTTCGGCACGCGGTCGCTGCGCTCCCTTATTTCGCGCCGAAACTCTCTCCTCCCCCGCCCTTCGGGTTGCACTGCACCCTCCGGTTGCTAAGGCGGAAAACCGCCTTCACGGCAAAAAAACGTGGAGGGGAAAGGGAAAGAGACCATGACGCTGGTGGACATGATGGACGACCTGATGCACGAAGACCACATTGCAGGTCTGCCGCAATGGACGGGAATGCCGCTGGGGCAGCTGGTCACCGATTACCACCACCCCGACGAGCTCGACGCGGCCTGGCGCCGTTGGGTCGAAATCAAAGGGAACTTCAACAGCGTCTTCCTGTCCAAAATGTGGCACCGCAGCTACACCGTCCATCACATGAACATCGGAGAGCACACGTTCGACCTGTACGACGTCGACCTTCGGTGCGCCGCAGGTGCCCATGACTCTCGCAAGATCGACGACCCTCCCGGCCCGCTCTGCCAGTGCGTCGGCAGCATCACCGCCCAGGCGATCTGCTCCCACTGCTCCTGGCACCACATCGGCACCGAAGCCGAATGCGTCGAGGTCTGGCACGACCACGCATTCCCCGGCTGGCGCGACCTCCCTACCCTCCCCGGCAAGATCCGCGGCGGAATGGGCCCCACCCGCATGACGCCCAAGCTCGAGGCTTGGCTCGAGGACAACTACCCGCCCGCATTCCGCGTTCCGGGCGCCCCCATCCTCACCGAACGCCCCAGCTACGGCAGCCGCCACGTCCCCAACTACAGCCCCTTCGGCGGATTCGACCTCTCCGCCTCCAACCAGCCCTAATAGTACTAATCCCGTTACTGACAGGAACGATGATGACCAACCTCACGCCCCGCGACATCGAAACCCTCCTCGACGACCTCGCCCAGCTACTCCCGTTCCCCACGACTCTCTACGTGGACATGGGCGCCGACGAGTGGACAGCTCAGCTCTACTACGGCCCCGTCGATCCCGACAGCGAATTGCCCATCCACCGCGTCGGCATCGACGCGAACACCGTTCGCCCCGTCTGGTGGATCGACCTGAACGAAGGAACCCGCACCATCCTGCTCGAGGAAGTCACTCCCGACGACGTGTGCACGGTCGCCGCCCGCGTAGCCGAGACACAGCAGCATGACTAACCCCATTAGTACTGTTCCCGTTACAAGACCGGGCGGGAACATTACTGATACCGGCAGACGAGCTCCAGAGAATTCAGCGGCAGACGGAGCAGCCGCCGGCATCGGACGATCGGACGGAGCCGATCGGCAGTCACGGCCTGTCGGCCCGTTCTTTTGCCGTGAAGCCTTCGGCAGCATACGGTCGACCACCCTGCGCGCCAGAGCTTTCGCGGCATATCCTCGCTCGCTTCGCTCTCTCCGGTATTCCACGGTCACTGGCACTACGGCCGCTCTCCCTAGCGGCGATAAATCGCCTTCACGGCAAAAAAACGATTGGGATGGGAGGATCACGAAATGGACAAGCTCACGGTTTACACGACGGGCCCCAGCTGCGGAAAGTGCTCGATGACGAAGATGATGCTGAAGGGCAAGGGCATCCCGTTCGTCGAGGTCGACATCACTCAGAACCCGGCCGCACGCGAGTACGTGACGGAAGAACTCGGCTACAGCATGGCCCCGGTTGTCGTTGTGGACGATGACGATCACTGGTGCGACATGCGCCCCGACCAGATCGACCGGATCGCCGCGAAGTTCGCCGCCTGACTCCCGTCAAGAACAGTACTAATCCCGTTACACGCTAGACCCCGAATACCTCTAATAGTACTAATAGGGGTATAGACACCGGATCGAATCACAAGGAGACGCCATGGAGAAGTTCACCGTTACCCGCCTCGCAGACCTTCGGGCGGGGGACCGCCTCGTAAGCCTGGACGGCCGCACGTACACTCCCGTGCGGATCGTCGCTCAAGGGCTCGGGTACATCGGCGCAGGTAGCGTCCAGGGCGTCCGCTTGGTGAATCCCTTCCCGAGCAGCGACGTCGAGCACGTGTTCTACCCGTCACAGATGGACGGGCATCGGATCGAGGTTGAGCGCAACAACTAACCTCAATACCTCTAATAGTACTAATCCCGTTACCATACGGAGAAATCCGAGCCTCTCGTGTGTGCGCCGCTACCGCCAAGCGCACCCCTAAGAGTACTATTACCGTTACAAGGAAGGTGCCCCAGATGACTCTTCGCATCCTCGCCGTCGTCGGACAGAAGGGCGGCGTCGGTAAGACGACGACCGTCATGAACCTCGCCGCAGTGCTGTCAGATCATGCCCACGTTCTCGTCGTCGACGTTGACCCGCAGCGCAGCGCGACCGACTGGGCGGAGGTAGGAGGGGACAACGTGCCCTTCGACTTCGCTACCGAATCAGACCCCCAAGTCCTCGCCGGTCTACGGCGAACCAACGAGTACGACGTGATCGTCGTGGACACCCCGGGAAGCTTGCGGGACACCGACGTTCTCGGCGCGGTCCTCGACAACAGCGATTTCGTGATCCTGCCCATGGAGCCCGCGACGATGAGCGTCAAGCCAGCAGTCCGCGTTATTCGCCAGCTGATCGAGCCGCGGAACTTGCCCTACCGGGTCCTGGTGAGCCGCGTGAAGCGCGATCCCTCCGCGGTGCGTCGCAAGGACGACGCCCTTGAACTCCTTGATGAGATGCGCCTCCCACGCTTTCGCAGCGTGATTCGCGAGTACGTCATGCACACGGACGCACCCCTGACCGGGGAAGTGGTCACCACCTACCCCCGCAGCCGAGCCACAGCCAACGCCATCGACGACTACAAAGACCTCGCCCTAGAGCTCACCAGCCTCTGGGCCAACGGAAAGAGATAGGGGATCTCCTATGGCACGCAAAACGCTTTCCTCCCTCGTCGGGCGCCTCGAGGACGACCAGCCCGCCGAAGCCCCACAGTCGGCGCCCGCGGCCGCCGTCCCCGTGGAGAAGCCCGCCGAGGTGGTCCCCGCGGCCGAGGCTCCCGCGCCGAAGAAGCGCACCAAGTACCCGCCGAAGGTGTCGTTCTACCAAGAGCTCGAAGACACCGACCGCATCCGCGGTGCGATCCTCCACACGTTCGCGCAAGAAGGGTTTCGCAACCTCTCGCAGTTCCTCAACGCCGCCGCGATGAAAGAGGTCGAGCGCCTCGAGGCCAAGTACAACGACGGCAAGCCGTTCCCGCCCGTCAAGGCCCGCGAGTTGCCCCAGGGGCGCCCAATGGGGGTGTGACGTGAGCGCTCGAGCGCGGCGCGGCTGGGCGCTGGCCGGGATCATCCTCGCAAGCGGAGGTATCGGATACGGCCTCCGCAGTGCCTTTCCGCCCTACCCTGCGCTGACCACACCCGTTGTCATCGACGAAGCTCTCTGGCGCGCGATTCTGAGCGGGCCCCCGATGGCCGGCGTCTTCGCTGTCATCGCCGCCGTCATCGCCTTCACTCCCGCCATCCGCTCGACCAAGATCGCCCGCGAGAACGCCGCGCGAGAGCAGTGGTGGAACCGCGCGCAATGGGCCCTGGGGCTGGCCGCATCTGACGACCAGGAGGACCGCGAGGTCGCAAACGACGCCCTCCAGGCGCTGCTCGAGGACGCGACCCCCACCGAAGGCAAGATGATCTATCGCACGATCAAGAACCTTCAACGTGCACCCGCCGTAGACACGCCCGCGATCGCGACGGAAAATAGACGTGGAAGGAAGGTGATCAGATGGCTCATTACCGCTCGTCCGTCACCGGACGCTTCGTGACATCGAACAAGGGCAGCCTCCAGCGCCGCATCGCGGCAGGCGAGGCCGACCCGATCAGCGATCGCGAGCGCGCGCAGCTCCAAGAAATTCGCCAGACCTACATCCGCAGATTCGGCGTCGACCCGGAGGCCCAAACGGTCTCCAAGACCGCCTGAGACGCGCCTGAGAAGGGACCGTGCCCACCGGGCCGGTCCCTTTTTTCGTTCTCGAGCATCACCAAGGGTGAACTCCTCGCCGCCGCAGCGAGCGACCTCCTCGCCACAGCGTTCGATCCTGCCGTCATGCCCGCTGTCGACAGCCCCGACTCCGGCGGCATCGAAGCGCACCAACTCGGCGAGCTTCTCGCGACTCTCGCCCCCCACGCCGTCGGCGCATCAGTGACGGTTTTTGACCCCGATCTGGACCCGGACGGCTTGTACGCTCGTTTGCTCGCAGACGTGATCAGCGACGGCCTGAACGAACTTGGGACCGCCGCCCTCCGCTAGCTCAGAGCGGTGCAGAACCGATCGGTTTTGCACGCCCGGGGCGCCTTAGTAGAGGGCAGCTTGGATTGCTGTTTCGAGGTCGTTCCACCTTTCGATGACGAGCGGCTGGCCATTGACGAAGAACGTGGGCGTGCTGCCGACGCCGAGCGCGCGGCCTTCATCGAAGTCAGCGCGCACGCGCTGCTCCGTTTTCGGGTTGGCGACGGCGGCGTCGTAGGCGGTCATGTCGAGTCCGAGGTCGGCGGCGTAGCTGCGGAACAACTCGGCGCGGGACTCCTGGGCTTCGCCCCACTCGGCTTGCGTGTCGAAGAGGCGTTGATACATCTCCTCGAAGCGGCCCTGCTGCGCGGCCGCCTCCGCTGCGACGGCGGAATGGGTGGAGTTGAAGTGGCCGGGGAGGGGGAAGTAGCGGACCACGTAGGTGATCTGGCCGGCGTACTCCTGCCGCAGGTCCTCCACCACCGGGTAGTAGGCGCCGCACGCTTCGCACTCGAAGTCCAGGAACTCCACCACGGTCACCGCGCCGTCGCCGCCGTCATCGAGAACGTGTGAGTCCTCGCGCACGACCGCTGCGGCCGCGGGGTCGGGTGCCTGGGCTCGTGTGACGAGGAAGGCGACAAGGCCAGCCACGATGACAGCGACGAGAACGGCGGCCGTGATGATCAGCGGCTTGGTGTTCGTCTTCACAGTCAGTGGTCGTGGTCGTGGTGGTCGTCCTCGAGGAGCATCCCGACGGAGGTGGCGCAAGGGTCGCCGCGCCATGCCTCGATGCCTTCTCGGATTGCGAACGCGGCGATGACGAATCCGGCGATCGCGTCGGCCCACCACCAGCCGAACAGGCTGTTCACGACGAGGCCGATGAGCACCGCGGCCGACAGGTAGGTGCAGATGAGGGTCTGCTTCGAGTCGGCCACGGCCGTGGCCGACCCGAGCTCGCGACCCGCTCGGCGTTCCGCGAGGGACAGGAAGGGCATGATGACGACGCTCAGCGCGGTCAGCACGATCCCGATCGTGGAGTGCTGGACATCGACCTGGCCAACGAGGGCGATCACCGACGTTGCGGTGACATACGCGGCGAGGGCGAAGAACGCCACGGCGATGACGCGGAGCGTGCCCTTCTCCCAGCGTTCGGGGTCGCGGCGGGTGAACTGCCAGGCGACGGCCGCGGCGGACAGGACCTCGATGGTGGAGTCCAGTCCGAACCCGATCAGCGCGGACGAGGAGGCGATGGTGCCCGCACTGATCGCAACGACGGCCTCGATGAGGTTGTACGCGATCGTCGCGGTGACGATCCACTTGATGCGGCATTGCAGGACATGCCGACGGTCGTCGGTGGGGCGAGGTGCGGTGGTGGTCATGCGCAGGTGCAGCTTTCCCCGGCGCAGCAGCCCGGTTCGACGTAGAGGACGACGCGTAGCAGCTCATCCAGAGCGGGCGCGAGGTGAGAATCAGCGAGCCGGTACCAGGTGCGGCGCCCGTCTGGCACGGCCTCCACGAGCCCGCACCCACGAAGGCACGCCAGCTGGTTCGACATGACCTGACGCGAGACGCCGAGCGCGTCCGCCAAGTCCGACGGGTACGCCGGCGCCTCCCGCAACGTGAGGAGGACACCCGCGCGAGTGGAGTCCGATAGGGCGTGGCCCAAACGTGCGAGAGCGGCAGTATGAGTCGCGGTCGCTGTCACGGTTGCAGTCGCCATCCCTCAAAAGTACATGGAACGCTGAATAAACGAAAACCTGTACACAGGTATACCCCAGGGGGGTATTCTGGCGGGGTGAACGACGAGACTTCGACCCACGCGCACCACGGTCCCCACGGCCACGGACAACATGATCACGGGGACGGCGGTCACAACGAGGTGGCTCCTGCGGCGGGTCATTCCGGTCACGGTCACGCCGACCACGGCGGTCACGCCGGGCACGGGGATCACGTCGCGAGATTCCGGCGGCTGTTTTGGATCATGCTGGTGCTGGCTGTGCCGGTGGTCGCGTTCTCGATGATGTTCTCGATGCTTCTCGGGTACTCCCTGCCGGAGGCGGGGTGGGTGTCGTGGGTGTCTCCCGTGGTGGGGACGGTCATGTACGTCTGGGGTGGGGCCCCGTTCCTGACGGGCGCGGTGAGCGAGCTTCGCGCCCGAAAGCCAGGGATGATGCTGCTTATCGCCCTGGCAATCACCGTCGCCTTCCTCGCGTCCTGGGGGGCAAGCCTGGGGATTCTGGACCACGAGCTGGACTTCTGGTGGGAACTGGCGCTGCTGATCGTGATCATGCTCCTCGGTCACTGGATCGAGATGCGCTCCCTCGCCCAAACGACCTCCGCGCTTGACTCCCTCGCTGCTCTTCTGCCCGATGAGGCGGAGAAGGTGGAAGGTGACAGCACTGTGACGATTGCGCCGTCGGAGCTGGCGGTGGGGGATGTCGTGGTCGTTCGCCCCGGCGGGCGTGTGCCCGCGGACGGGCGGATCGTGCAGGGCTCGGCCAGCATGGATGAGTCGATGATCACCGGCGAATCGCGTCCGGTACGCCGCGGCGACGGCGAGCAGGTCGTCGCGGGAACGGTTGCGACCGACTCGGGTGTGCGGGTGCAGATCACCGCAGTGGGGGAGGACACCGCCCTCGCCGGCATCCAGAAGCTGGTCACGGACGCGCAAAGCTCTTCCTCCCGTGCGCAACGGCTCGCCGACCGTGCCGCGGGGTGGTTGTTCTGGTTCGCCCTCGGCGCCGCCGCCGTCACCGCACTGGTGTGGACGGTGATCGGGCTGCCCGATGAGGCCGTGGTCCGCACCGTGACGGTGCTGGTCATCGCCTGCCCGCACGCTCTGGGTTTGGCGATTCCGCTGGTGGTGTCAATTGCGACCGAGCGCGCCGCCCGCGGCGGCGTCCTCGTGAAAGACCGTCTCGCGCTGGAGAGCATGCGCACCGTCAACACGGTGCTGTTCGACAAGACCGGAACGCTCACCAAGGGCACCCCCGCCGTCACCGGCGTTGAACCGGTCGACGGGTACGACACAGACACCCTGCTGGGGCTGGCTGCCGCCGCAGAAACAGACTCCGAACACCCCCTGGCCCGCGCGATCGTCGCGGCAGCGAAAGAGAAGCAGCTCTCCGTCCCGGGCGCGACCGGGTTCGAGTCCTCGCCGGCGGTGGGCGTGCGCGCGAGCGTGGACGGTCGCACGGTCCAGGTGGGCGGGCCCTACCTGCTCGAGCAGAACAACGTCACCGAACTCCCCGTCGCGGACCAGTGGCGCGAGGAGGGCGCGATCATCTTGCACGTCCTCGTCGACGGACAGGTGGCCGGCGCGCTGCGCCTGGCAGATGAGATCCGCCCCGAATCGCGGCAGGCGATCGCCGCACTACATGAGCGGGACGTGCAGGTCGTCATGATCACCGGTGACGCCGAAGCCGTCGCCGCAAGCGTCTCCCACGAGCTGGGTATCGACCGGTTCTTCGCCGGTGTCCGCCCCGAAGACAAAGCCTCCAAGGTCACCCAGTTGCAGCAGGAAGGCCGCAAAGTGGCAATGGTGGGAGACGGGGTAAACGATGCCCCCGCCCTCGCCCAGGCCGACGTCGGCATCGCGATCGGCGCCGGCACAGACGTCGCTATCGCATCCGCCGGTGTCATCCTCGCCAGCGACGACCCCCGGTCCGTGCTGTCGGTCATCGACTTGTCGCGAGCGAGCTACCGCAAGATGAAGCAGAACCTGTGGTGGGCCGCCGGGTACAACCTCCTCTCCGTCCCCCTCGCCGCGGGCGTACTCGCACCCATCGGGTTCGTGCTGCCGATGTCGGTCGGTGCCATCTTGATGTCGCTGTCCACAATCGTGGTCGCCCTGAACGCGCAGCTACTTCGCCGCCTGAATCTCCGCCCCGAGGCCGTCGTCAAGTAGCACTTCGCCGCCAACAACGTCATTACCCTGGGAGGCAAAGGAGGTGGACGTGTCGCTCATCGCAGCCGCAGAACGCGTGCACGCCCGGCACGCGCCGGTGCGCAAGCTGCTGATGCTCGTCGCGATCACCGTCGCCGTCATCGCCGGGCTACTGGCGATGCACTCCCTCAACACCCACCCCACCACGACAGGTCACAGCAGCGCCGTCGCAGTCACCACGGCCGACCATCACGACGCCCCTGCCGCTGCATCGGTGGGGAGCTCGGACGCCTCACATGAGGGGTGCGCGGATTGTGCCGGCGATCATGCAATGGCCTGGATGGTCTGCGTGCTCGCGCTGCTGGTGGCGACCCTGTTGTTGTGGCGCTCGTTCGCACGATGGCGCACCCCCGGCACGAACCTGCTCATCCGCATGCCCGTAGCGCGCGGGCCCACCAGCTCGCTGTTGCCGCTGCCACCTTCACTGACCGTTCTCTGCATCAGTCGAACCTGACGAGCCGTCTGTCCGCTTCGCGGACACCGCTCATCACCCTGCCCGGATATCGGACCGGGCAACTCGACTACAGGAGAACACCATGAAAAACCGCATTGCGACCACCACCGCACTCACGCTGACCGCGCTTCTCACCCTCGCCGGATGCGCGAGCACTTCCGGGTCCGGGTCCATGCCCGGAATGGACCACAGCGGCGGCAGCAGCAGCAGCGCCTCCGCGCCCGCCACCGCCGACGCCAACGAAGCAGACATCATGTTCGCCACGATGATGATCGAGCACCACAAGCAGGCCATCGAGATGTCCGACACCCTCCTCGCCAAGGACGGGATCGACGAGCGTGTCGTCACCCTCGCCGAAGACATCAAGGCCGCCCAGGAGCCGGAAATCCAGCAGATGCAGGGATGGCTGTCGGACTGGGGCGCCGAATCGAACAGCTCCGACATGGGCGGCATGGATCACGGCGGCGGCATGATGTCCGAAGAGGACATGCAGGCCCTCGAATCCGCGGAAGGAAATGAGGCGGCTCGCCTGTTCCTCGAGCAGATGATGGAGCACCACCGCGGCGCGATCGACATGGCGAAGGACGAGCTCAACGACGGGCAGAACAGCGACGCTGTCACCCTGGCCCAGAGCATCATCGACACCCAGACGGCCGAGATCACCACCATGGAGGACCTCCTCGCGACCCTCTGACCGACATGTGGGGCGCGGATGCCGCCGCGCCCCACACCCGGCTCACGCGCAGGAACACCTATGCCACACACCGCCCTTCATGCTGCCCGCTCGCACCCGACGCGCCGCGCAGCACACGTCATCGCCCTGGTCAGCATCGTCGCCGCCACACTGGCCGGGTGCGCCGCACCCGCACCCAGCACCGGCACCGACCACGCCGACTCACCGTTCAGCCACGTGCACAGCATCGTCGCCGACCCCGCCGGAGACGGGTTCCTTCTCGCCACCCACGAAGGCATCCACCCCGCCACCCCAGACGGGGAAATCGGGACCCCCGTCGGCGGGCACGACTTCGACGCAATGGGCCTCACCGACGTCGACGGCACCCTCATCGCCTCCGGCCACCCCGGCCCCCGCACCGACGAACGCCTTGGCGCCCCGCACCTGGGCATCATCCGCAGCACCGACAATGCCCTCACCTGGGAGCCCGTCGCCTTCATCGGCGAGAAGGACTTCCATGCCCTCACCGCTGGCCCGGACGGGACCCTCTACGGCGTCCCCACCGACTCCACCCAACTCCTCACCAGCAACGACAAGGGACAGACGTGGGTGGCCGCGGGCGAGCCCGCGGCCGCGCTGGGGCTCGTGGTCGACGCGACCGGTCGCCTCATCGTCTCCACCCCAGACGGACTGCAAACCAGCTCGGACGGCGGAAAAACCTTCACCGCATGGTCAGGTGCCCCCCGCCTGTTCGGGCTCAGCGCCTCTCCCGACCATCAACGCCTCGTTGGGCTAGGCAGCGGCGGCACCCTCTGGACCCTCACCGCCGGCGGCACCCAGTGGACCCAGGCGGGTACCGTCCACGGTGCAGCAATGGCGGTCACCGTCACCAACAGCGGCGACATGCTTGTCGCCGACGACAGCGGCCTCACCCGCCTCCCCACGCCCTAACCGGCCAGGGCGCGGGGTCTACTTCACCCCCGCGCCCTCGCCTGGGCGCCCTTTGCCGTCATTCATCTTCGCCAGCCTCGTGTCGCAGCCGCGGCATGCTCGGCGGCTATCTGAAAGCCCCGCATGTCTTCTGAGCTTCATCACCCCACACCCGCCTCCACCGCACCGTCGTCCGTAGGGCTGCGCCGTCGCACGCGACCTCAACCAACCCCGACCACACGCCGAGACGCTCGCGCAGCGGTCACGATGGCCCACGCATTCGCTGCGGTCACACCGCACGCGCGAGACATCACGATGCCGGAAAGCACGCTCCGCTCCCGACACCGACCAAGCCCTCTTCCCGCCGCTTCTCACACGGTCGAACCAGACGCGCTGCAGCTCGCCCTTCATACCCTCAGTGCTCGGCCTGCTACGCCCACACCAACAGCAGCAGCCGCCGTCCCCAACGCTGCGCACCAAGACGCCACGTCACACCCCCCGTCGCGGTCTGGCGCCCTCCGCGCGATCGCTCTGTCTGTGACAGCACTGGGCGTCGCGACTTCCGTCATCATCGGGATGACGACACCCGCTGAGGCTCTTCCGCATGAACACGCAGATCGATCGCTGTCAGCAGGATTCACCGCAGAAACCCGGTCGGTGCAGGCGTACGCGGCCCCGGCGCAGCAGAGCCCAACCGCGTTGCAACGTGATGCCAACTTCGTCGTGGGTACGCTCGTCGATTTGGCCGGAACCGTCGGGATCTCGAACTTCTCTGATGCCGTCTTCTCTAACGACCCCGGATGCAGCATTCAGTGGCCGTACGCCGCAGGCGTGCCCATCACCTACGGGTACGGGATGCGCGACGGCCGCCTTCACGAAGGCACCGATTTCATCCCCGGCGCCGGAGCGCACATCCAAGCCATCGCAGACGGCATTGTCCGCACAGCCACTGACAACGGTGGAGCCTTCGGCGTCACCATCGTCATCGACCACACCATCGACGGCCGGACCATCTCCAGTAGATACGCCCACATGGAGTACGCCTCCCGCCAAGTCGAGGTAGGCGACACCGTCAGCGTGGGCCAATACATCGGCCGCACCGGCGACACCGGCAGATCCTTCGGAGCGCACCTGCACTTCGAAATCCGCCAAGACGGCACCACCGCGATCGACCCGCTGCCCTGGCTAAGGGCCAACGCCCAGTGCTGATGCCAACCCCCTGCTCGCCCCACCGTGAATCGCACAGACGCTGCCCGTCCGGCTAACTAGGGCATCAGCGCGGGTTCGGCTGGCGCGTCGGACGGTATGACCTCCGTCATCGGCGGGACGGGGCGCGCCGCTACGTGCGGCGCGTGTACCAGCTGTAGATGATCAACGCGATGCCGCCCACCCAAAGCGCGTGGATGGCGACTACGAGAGGTATGTCCCCTCCGCTCGCACGCACTGCACCGCTCACCAAAAGTGCAAACGCCACGCATCCAAGCAGGATGAGTACCAGTCCCAGGCCAGTTGCCAGGAGCGAGCTTCGGGCATGCGTAGACATAGCTGTGAATCGTGGCAGTTGCTCTCCCTCACTACAACGCCTTGACGGTTCTTCCTCCCTGTCTGCATAGGAGTTCACAACACAGGAGAGGGCCTGCACGTGTGAACGTGCAGGCCCTCCCGTGTTCGGATCAGACGCGCTGGCTGATCGTGCCGCCGGGGTTGCGGTTGGCGGTGTTCTCGGTGACGAACCGGCCCGTCGACGCGGAGCGGTGCACCGTGGTCGAGTTGCTCGTGCCGGAGCCGACACGTTCGGTCGTGGTCTTCCCGGGCCAACGGGCCGCGGCGGCCTTGGTGACGAAACGACCGGTGGATGCGGAGCGACGTACAGTTCCCACAGGAACTCCTAACTGTTTGTGCCGGGTGCCGTGAGGCGGAGCGCCGCGCGTGTGCGGCTGCCAACTCCGGTACAGTCAGTGCTCTGGATGAGACCTGACACTCTCAGGGCTTGTGAGCCGTCCCGTTCCCGCGGGGCGGCTCTTTTCTGTTGTGATCCCGACACCTCGGTATATGTACGCCCGCGGTTACTTCCCCTCGCGGCCGCGCAAGTTTTTCGACGAGATGGTGTTCGCCGCTGATCGGGACACGAGGGACTGCGCTTTGCTGGCGGGAACGGATCGCCGCGCTGCCTTCGCGCTCTGCGTCCCGAAGGATGACCGTTCGACCTTGCCTCGAAATTGATCGCTCATGCCGACTCCAGGTTCTCTCGTACTTGCTGACGTGCTCGCGCGATCGCGGATTCGACCGCCTTCGCGGTCATCCCCAGCTTCTCCCCGATCTGCGCATGTGTGAAGCCATGCGTAACGCTGAGGTAGAACGCGGAGCGGACTCGCTCATCGGTGATCTTTCCGAACGCTCGGCGCAGCTCATCCCTCAGCTGGGCGGCCTCGCTGGCATCCGGGGCCAGCGGGGTCGACGGACCATCCTCGAACTCATCTGCCCATTCCGCGGTTGCCGGGGGCGCCTGCGGCTCCGTGTAGGAGCGCAGCTCCTCCCGTCGCCACCGCTTGTAGACGTTGCTGAATTGCCGGAGACATTGGCCTACGAAGAAGGTCCGGAGGGAGGCGCCCTTGGCGGGGTCCCACATTCCCGGGACGAGGACGTTATCTCGGAACGCCCGCAACGCCAGCACGACCGTCTCGTCAGCGAGTCCTTCGGCGTCATCGACCATTGCGCCTAGTCGAGGCTCGGGCTCCAGCGCACCGAACCCCTTCCGTGCAACCTCGGCTCGGATCTGTCCCTTGTAGATCCACCCACAGATAACAGCCCACCCATACTTCGCGATCTCCGCTGCGAAGAAGTCATAGTTGCGCCCTGCAAAACCCTCGGCGCGCAGAGCCGCCGCCAGATCTCGGTCACCCGCCAGACGGTCTACCCGCTCTTCGGCGCTGATCCGGTCTCGATCGACCAAATTGGCCTGCTGTGCTGCCCAAGCCTGGACGGAAAAATCACCATCAGACGACGAGTGCTCTCCGAGCTCATCGGTACCGGTCATGGCAATCCTCGCGATCCTGGGTCAGCTCATAGTCACCACGATCCCTCATATGTCCGACATCGCCGCCTTCCCCTCGCGGACGTCTGGAGATTTCGTTGGGTCTACGCGCCCGTCTTAGAAGCGTCGACCTGGTGCAAACTCGATCGGTTCTGCGCCGACCGCTACAGTCCCGTCATGAGCATTGCTGTAGACGAGGTCGGTGTCTTGGCGACGATCATGCCGGTCGCGTTGCTGCTCGTAGGGTTCGAGGTCAGAGCTTTTCCCTCGCTCGTCGCAACCGACAAAATTGGCACCGTTATGCTCTGGTGTCTCGGTGGCCTGATGACGCTGGCCCTGGCAATGGGCTTTCTCGCAGAGTGGCGAATGGTGCAAGCGCTCCTTGACGGTGTCGGGTTGACGGGCGGAGACGTCGTCCTCGTTCGCGTGGGATTCTGGCTCATCGGCATGGTCAGCTTCTGGCTCCTGGCTGGCACGCTCTTGTTCAAGCTGGGTGTATTGCAGCGTCTTGGCGGACGTGCGTGGCAGCGGACGAAGACAAGCCCGAGACGGCTCAGCCGCCAGATCGATTACGTGGACAAGCACCATCCGAATTGGCGGAACCCCGAGCAGAGTTGATGCGTACGGATGGCTCCGGTGGGTGATGCAGAACCGATCCGTTCGATTTGTCGGCCCCGACGCCGCCCACGATGCCGGCGAGGATGAGAAGCGGGCCTTCCACGGGAAACAGGAACTCCCAGCTTGACTCCTGGTCACCACCCGGCGCACCCACGCGTCGTGCACCCTTAGGAACGTCCTCACCGCCTTTGAAAGGGCCCCGCCCCCGAGGTCATCAATGACCCCATACGCCGACTCGATGTAAGGGGCATTGCGCTGATGCGCCATCGCACGAACTAGTGCATGGTTGCGTCCTCATCCGCGATGAGAGTCACTCGCAGCATGTCATCTGCGTACCAGAACGCCGTGTAGCGGGTCCCCGGGATGTGCGTTGCCCACCAGGTGTAGGTGCTGACGTACCGGTGCCGGGGGTCGCGCTTCGCTTCCTCGACGTCGGCGGCGATGTCCTGCAGGGCGGCGTACAGCTTCTCGCTGTCGCGGTCGCTCATTGAGGCCTCAACAGCCAGCGACTCGTCTGTAAGAAAGATGTCCATCTGCCAAGCTTACCAGAATGGGGCAAGTTGGCATGTTCCATAGTACCCTAAAACGTGTTACGGTTTACCGGTGAACTGCGGGAAGAAAAATCGAAGTTCACAGTGGGCGGCCAACAGAGCCGCGGCGAACAGAGCAAAACCACGACCCCTCAGAATCGAGCCAAACATGACTCTTGTGCACACCGACAGCCGGGGCCGAGTCAGCCTCGGGAAGCTCCTCCAGCCTGAACGCGACTACCGCGTCTCCGTGGGCTCCCACGGCGTCGTCGTGATGGAGCCCGTCACGACGATCAGCGACTACGAACGATCGCTACTCAGCAACGACACGCTCGTGGCGGCCCTCGAGCGTGGGCGCGAGCAAGCTGCTAACGGCCAGGGAGCCGTCTTCAAAGGACGGCCCAACCGTCAGTCCTGACGACACCGACTCGGAGGTCCCGTTTCCCACTTGAGGAACCGGGGCCTCTGTCGTTTCAATTGGACGCGAAGCAGCACGTCACCGATAGCGTGGCTCGATGACCGTTCTAGACGAGATCATCGACGCCAGTACGGACTCTGCCGTCACAACCGCCGACCTGCTGCGAAAGGTGCAGATCGTCGCGCACCGGCTTGGCGCCTCAGAAGTGGTGCGATGGGCGAAGAGTGAACTCACCGGCTACGCCGATGACGCAGAGCTGCCGACCTATCGGATCATGCAGACATCGGTCATGGGAACGTTCACCGGCCCAATGCAGTCAGTAATTCAGCAGCACCTGACACCGGTGACCGGCAGGCTCGAGTCCATGTGGGCCATGGAGTTTCGAGTGCCACTCACTGAGCTCCAGGCGCTAGCGTCCTCCAAGTCTGACCCGCAGCGGGAGTGGCCCACGTTCATGGTGAAGGCCTATGAGGCGACTGGTGCGTTCCGCATCCAATATCACCATTTGTTTTCCGCTCACAACGTCATCACGCGTCAGAGCTTGCTGGGGCTCCTAGACGTTGTTCGTTCGAAGGCGATGGAGTTCGCCCTAGAGCTCCAGACGGACTACCCAGACGCGGGCGCGGTCGGCGGCCCTACAATCTCCAGCACCCCCGGTCTATCGAGCACCGTCTACAACGTGACCAACAACATCTACGGCGATGGCAGCAACATTGCGACCGGCTCACACGCCAGACAGCGATCCCGCGTAGAGAAGGGTGACTCCAGAGCGTTCCTCCGCGCGGTCGAGGATCTAGGGCTTACCGCTGCTGACGCGAGCGAATTTGTTAGCGCGGTTCAGGAGGAGGGGGCGCTGCACAAGCCTCGCGTTCAAGGGTTTTTGAACCGTGTTCGTAGCGGCGCCTTACAGCTTGGGGGCGCGATCGCCACAGACACGGTGGCCGCGAGCCTGGTTGAGCTGGGCAAGGGGTTTCTCGGGCTGCAAGCGAGCTAGCTGCGTTACCCGTCGCCCTGAAGCTCAAGGACACAGAGCAGGCACACGGTCTGCGCTGTCACCAGTCTTCCGAGGTTGCGTTCCACCGGCCGTTGTGATCCCAGAAGCCGAACGGCGACGTCGGTCTTTCCAGCTTCGTCTCCACCTCGAGGTGCCACTCTCGATGCACCTCGTGATTACCTCTCGCGATCAAAGCTCCGCAGCGCGAGCACTCTTTGCGTTCTGCCTCAGCCATGGCTCAGAGCGTATCGACCTGTCGAGCGTGAACTGGTTCCTCGTCGCGTGGGGCGGTTCCAGGTGGTGCGAAACCGATCGGTTTCGCGTCACTCATGGGGTCTTACTCAAGGCCCTGAGATTCTGCGCGTTGTGCTGGTGCAGAACCCCGGTGCGAAACGTGTCCGAATGAGGATCGCTATTCGGTACGGCGTGGGTCGGCGGTGTGACAGCACGCTTCTCCCGAAACTGTGCGGGGGAGTCCCGTACCGTATAGGCGTTCGGTAGTACATACCGTGGAGGGGTGCCTATGCGGTACGCTCCGCTTATGAGGGTGGGATACGCGCGGGTCTCGACAATCGAGCAGGACGCCGAGCGACAGGTGGCTCGGCTGCTCGAGCTCGGCGTGCCGGAGGACCGCATCTACAGCGACGTCGGTTTCAGCGGCGCGAAGATGACCCGGATCGGGCTGGACAACGCCCTCGCCGCGGTGCGAGAGGGCGACACGTTCGTCGTTCCCGCGCTCGACCGCCTCGCGAGGAACACCGAAGGAGCACTCGAGGTGATCCGCCGCCTGACGGATGCCGGGGTGATCTTCCAGAACGGCACCACGCCATACGATCCGAAGGACCCAATGGCGAAGCTGTTCTTCACCATCCTCGCCGCCGTCGCCGAGGCGGAGGGCGGGTGGATTAGCCTGCGCACGCGCGAGGCTATGGCGCGACCGAAGGTCCGCGCGAAGCTGAAAGGTCGGCGCCCGAAACTGTCCGAGCGCCAGGACGAGAACATCGCCAAGAACATGGCAGCCGGCGATCTCACGGTCGCTGAGATCGCGCAGATGTTCAACACGTCACGCACGGGCGTTTACCGAGCCCAGGCGCGCCATCAAGCGCGCAGCGCGAAGAAGGTGGGGGAGTGATGGACACGCTCAGGATCGTCGGTCTGGTTGTCGGCGGGATCATCCTCCTGGGGGCACTGGCGACCATGGGGGTGTGGGTGCCGAAGGTGCTCTATCGCAGCCCGGAACCGGGCAAGCTCGACGGCCTCACGGTGAAGTTCACCGATGCCCGGGTGTCCGAGGACCGCGTCATTGACCGCACCTGGGCGGTGTCGGTGTACATGCAGAACGAAGGCAGCCGCCCGCGGGAGATCCCGCGGATGGCCTACGACACCGCGTTCTGGTCGAACAGGCGAACGGGCCTGACCCGGGCCCGCACCGAGTACAAGGGCCACCTCGAGCACGATTTCCAGTACGAGGTCGTCCAGGGCAACGGCGTCGTAGCCAATCGCGTGCTCAACCCCGGCGACACACCCGCCGTGTTCACCGCCTACGTCACGATGCCGGGGGACCAGCGCCCCGAAGCGCTGGATATCGCGTCATTCGACGGGTCTCAGGCCGCCAAGCATCTGCGCGGGCGCCTACAGGTGAGCGCCGACGCATGATTTCCTCCACATGGGCCCAGGGCCCGCGCCTTTCCGGAGGGCTGTCGATAGCCTCGATCACACGGCTGATCGAGGGGGGCAGAGATGGCACCACGTCGTCGCGCGCAGCGGCCACACGAAGGGCAGGGCGTCTTCGATCTGTGGGGGCTGTCCGATCAACAGGCCGACCAGAGCATCGAGCAGGCGCGGAACGCGCCGCCCACGCCCGTCGAGCAGCAGCTCGTCGACGGGCAACTGGACTTCAACTTCGACGAGGACACGGAGGTTCGCGATGAACCGGTACGGGATGCTCGCACGCGAGCACTGGACGAAGTACGCACCCAGCAGGGTGGCGCAGCTGGAGAACCCGGACGAGTTCTTCGAGAGCCTGGGGGAGCAGGTAGCGGATCGGGTGACGACCCTCTCTCGGACTCTCGAGGGGCAGCATCGACCCTCCCCGGACTACGTCAATCAGGTGGCGTTGCTGAACGCCTACCGGAAGCAGGCGGAGGAGCGGGCGCTGAGCGACCTGGTGTGGCTGACGCCGGATCAGGTGGAGTACGACGAGGCGGAAGCGGCATCCCAGGAACTGGGGGAGCTTCCCGATCGAGCGGAGCTCGAGCGGCAGATTCGATACCTGCAGGAGGATCAGAACGACCCGGATTCGGCGCTGCTGACGGCGGTGTACGAGGAACGTCTGACGCAAATGCAGCAGACGTTGGCGCGAATCGTGGAACTGGAAGCGAAGGTTCCAGAGGGGTACTGAGCTTCCGTCCTGCCGCGCAGGACGAGCTCGCCCCCTCGGGTGCCAAGGCTCGCTTCCAGGCGAACATTTCCGCCATCGAGACCGTTCGTCGCCTCGATGCGGAGCAACGGCCGGCGACCGCCGATGAGCAGGCCACGCTGTCGCGCTGGTCGAGTTGGGGCGCCATCCCGGAGGTGTTCGACGAACGCCGCGAGGACTGGGCGCGTGAACGGGAGCAGCTGCAGAGTCTTTTGACGGATACGGAGCTCACCGCCGCACGCCGCACGACCATCAACGCGCACTACACCGACCCCGTCTACGTCGACGCAATGTGGGCGGCGATGCAGCGCCTCGGCTTCGAGGGCGGGCGCGTGCTCGAGCCGGGTAGCGGCGCGGGGACCTTCATGGGCATGGCGCCGGTCCGCGCCGAGATGACCGGTATCGAGCTTGATCCGCTCACCGCTTCCATCTCGCGCGGGCTGTACCCAGCCGCAGAGGTGCGCACCGAGTCGTTCGCGGACACCCGCTTTCCGCGGGCATCGTTCGACGCCGCGATCGGCAACGTCCCGTTCGCCGACGTCGCGCTGCACGACTCCACGCACAACCGTGGCGGGCACTCGATGCACAACCACTTCATCATCAAGTCGCTCGCCCTGACGCGCCCGGGAGGGCTCGTGGCCGTGCTGACGAGCCGGTTCACGCTCGACGCGCAGAACCCCGCCGCCCGCCGCGAGATGAGCGACATGGCCGACCTGGTGGGCGCGGTGCGCCTCCCCACCGGGGCGCACCGTCGCGCCGCCGGCACCGAGGCCGTCACGGACCTCCTCATCCTTCGTCGACGAGAACCCGGCGCCGAGCCTGCGGACTCGACCTGGGAGAGCGTCACCCCGCGAATCGTCGACGGGGAGAAAATGTACGTCAACTCCTACTTCGACAACCGCCCGGATCATATCCTCGGCGCGCTCGAGGTGGGAACCGGCATCCACGGTTCGACCACGCTGCAGGTCCGCGGAGATCTCGCAACCGCGGCCGCGCAGCTGGATGCCGCCCTCGCCGACATCACAACCAGCGGCATCGAACGCGGGCTCACCATGGCGGCGCCGAGCGCCGACGTTCTCACGTCGTGCTGCAGCCGGCGCCGGCCCCCGTCGCCACCGCTGACCCCGGCCCCCCAGGTGCCGGGGCGAACATCCCCGTCCTGGTTCCGCCCGGGTTCTCCGAACAGGCGGCGTGGTCGCTGCCGATCGCTCCGCGCAGCGAACCCCGTCTCATCGACGAGCGGCGGCTACTGATTATCACGGACAGCGGCGAGTTGAACCTCGTCGAGGCCGCGACCGGCGCCGTGACGTGGCGCGGCACCCAGGCCCCCCGCGTGAACGACGTCGTACACGCCTCGGAAGTGCAAGGACGCCCGGTTCTGGCCACGGGTGAGTCCTCGCTCACCCTGTGGCCGCTGGACACGGATCAGTCCCCCGTTGCCCCCGTTGAAGTCAACGTCGGTCGCAGCGCAGAGGTGACATACCTCGGCTCACAACCGCTCATCACCTTGCCCAACCAGACCGCGGGCCTGTTCACCAGCGACGGTCTCACGCTCCGCGACGTGCCCGTCACAGCGGTCCCCATCCTGTCGGGCCGGGAAGGAATCATCGCGGCCAATGAAGAATCCTGGTGGACCATCACCGCGGATGCGGCGCCTGTGAAGAAGCCGCTCCCCCGACCCGAAGGCGTCGAGGGAGCCCCGCTGTTGATCTCCGCGGCCGACGATGACACCCTCATCGTCGTCTGGTCGCAGCGTCCGGCTCTCACCGTGACACTGGTCGACCTCTCCTCCAACACGATCACGCTCACCGCACCGATGAACGCCCGGATCACCACCCAGGACGTTCCCATCCACGCCGCCGACGCCGAAACGCTCACCCTTGGAGAAGCGTTTATCGACTACAGCGCCGCCCCGCGCGCTGTCCCGCTTCCGAGCCGCATGACACCTGTCGCCGTATCCGGCTCCACCGTCTACGGCACCGAAAGCAACAAAGCCGTCCTCGTCGACGCCAGCGCCAACACGCCAAGCTCGGAGCCGTTCACGACTCTGACCACCGGAGTATCGGAGTCGCCGCTCGCAGCGCTCACGACGACGGTCTACGTCATCAGCGAGAAGGTCGACGAGACGCTGGTCTACGCCTCGACCACAACCGAAGGAGATGCCCCATGATGAACGTCAGCATCGACACAGACGGTACGGGCATCGTCACGCTCCCCGGCCAAAGCGTGCCCATCACCGCCGCGGACTCCGACGCCGCGCGCGCACAAGCCGTCGAGGTGCTGGTGGCGTACACCGCCACCACCGGTCAACGGCAGTACGCCCACGCAATCGACACGGGCACTTCCCTCATGCTCACCATCGACCCGGCCGGCACCGTCACAGTCGACAGGGAGCACGCCCGCGCCCTGGCCCCCGTGAACGAACCCCCAGCGGACGAGGAACCCGCACAGCCGATTCGCGAAACCGTCGACGAGCTCCCGGCGACACCCGCAGTAACCCCCGAGCCCGCCGCCGACACGGCGCCGGCACCCGCAGCGCACATCGACCCCGACTTCGACCTCACCAGCGGCGGTGAACGTCGCTCGCGCGTGCGCAGCGCCATGATCACCTTCGACGACGGCTCCACCGAAATCATCCGCGGAACCATCCTGCTCGGACGCCGGCCACCCGAGGACGCCGAGGGTGTCGACGCCACCGTCACCGTCGACGACCCCGCGCGCTCAGTATCAAAATCCCACTGCATCCTGTCGTTCCACGACGGCACCCTCTGGGTCACCGACCAGTCCTCGGCCAACGGCACCACCGTCACCGAACCCGGAAAAAACCCCATCGACCTCACCCCCGGACACGCCCGAACGGTCGTTACCGGCACGCGCCTTCAAATCGGCGATCGCTCATTCACGGTGACCATTCCGGCTCCTCGAGCAACGCGGGTGCGATAGACGGCGCGGGCATTTCTCCCACACCCGCCGCGGGTCTTTGCGTACCCTACGAAGACCAGCATCCGCGTTGTCGAGTCTGCGCACCCCCGCATTGAGTCGGCAAGCTCCATCGCTTTGCCATACCCAGAATCCAGGAGCCCCGAAGTGCCAGCACCGACAGTTCCAGCTGACGCGATCGCGCTGCTGGCCCGCACGGGCCCCCGCAACATCATCAACTACCTGGTGAAGCACCCCAACAGTTACTACGGCGAGATCCGTGAAGCGACCGTCACAGCCGTGAGCTCACTCACCCGCGACCTGCGTCTCCTCGAATCCATCGGAGTCATCCGCACCGACGTAGAACAGCCAGTCGGAGAACGCCGCGGCCGCGCTCCCCGCTACACGGTCGACGTCGACCGCATCGACGCGCTCATTAGCGAGCTCCGCACACAGTTGCTCGGATAAGCCCCAGCGCTTCGCACAAGCTCCGAACGGGCTTGATAGTGGTGGCGCTACTACGGCGTGTCAGCGCGTTAACGGTGGCGCTACCCAATACGTTCGCCGTATGGCAGTTCGTCGGCTCCCCCGAGGTACGCGCGTGGATACCGTCGCGCTCGGTTGGAAGGTTGAGAAGGCTCAGAAGGAACGCTTCGAGCGCCTGGCCGCACACGCCGGCGTCTCCGCCGCTGTGTTCTTCGAAGCGGTCGTCGACCACCTCAACACCGAACTGACCTCGCGCGGCTTGCCCGAGTGGTGGCCCGCACAAGAACTCACGGACGGGGAGTTGCCTATCGACTCGCCGTAAAAGAGAAGAGGCCCGCCGAAGCGGGCCTCAAAGCTCATGTGCCTCATCTGACTTGCTTGCCGGCGGGTCCCAGATGAAGCGGTTTTCAAGAAGTACCGGTGGAACCGGGCCTTCGTCGTTCCCTGACGCTGACCAGGAGAACAATGCACACTTTAGCGCGCCCGCGCGCCCAGACGCATTCTCTGAACGCAAATCCGTCCCGCGTGTCGCGGGAATCTACCCCTGCGCGCCCCGAGGACGGCGCACAGCGCGGCAGCCCGCCCAGAGGCGGCAGTTGGGCCCTCCCTGCACCCGAGGGCGTCTACGGCCCACTGAGGGCCTGGCCCAGTGCCTCCGTCTGGTTCGACGCAGTGCTGGACATCCTCCGCACCCCGGAGGGAGAAGAAGCCCGTCGACGCGCGAAAGTCGCCCCCGACACGCTGCTGCGCGTTGCGCATGCCGACCGCACGGCCGCGGACCAGTCCACGGGCCGTGGCGTCGCCACGGCGCACGACACCGTGGCGGACGCACTCGGCATGAGCGGGAAGACCGTGCAGCGGGCACGGCAGCTGCTCGAGGCGCTCGGCCTAGCCGTCACCGTCGCTGAGGGCCGTTACCTGACCACAACTGAGCGTGAGCAAGCCCACGCAAAGCACGGTGGCCAACAGCTGCGGGCAGCGTCCACGCGCGCGCTCACCCTCCCCCGCGAGTACACGCCCCCCACCGGCAGCGCCGTAGCCGGCGCCGATTCTGCTGCTGTGGAAAATGTCCAGCTACCCACCCGTAGGGGGGTTAAGAACTTCTCTCCCATTAATAAAAGATCACCAAAGCGCGCGCATCCGCGCGCCCAAGAGGACGCCGCTGCGCGGCGCCCCGCTACGACAAAAACTCAGCAGAAATCGGCTTCGCAGGGACCTCGCCCAATCGACATCCAACGTCTCGCCGCTGGGCTGTGCGCCCGAATGTCGTGGCTGGAACGCGCGACGTCGCACGTCGGCAAGCTCTGCGACGTCCTGGCCGCTCACGGCCTCGCGGGACGTGGCTGGACGGCGGAATCGTTGCTCGACGCGATCCAACGCGGCCGCCTCGAGCGGCGTATCCCCCTCGTCGACGTCACCTCGCAGCGAGACTCGTTTGGGTACTTCGTTTGGCTGCTGCGCGCCACCATCGACCCCGGCTCCCCCGCTCCATTCCTGCAGCTGCAGATCGAAAGTCGGCTGCGCGCCGAGCGTCAAGCACTCAAAATCGCACACGAGGCCGCACGTCGAGCCGAGATCCGCGCCGAGGCGGACGAAATCTCCGCGGTGATCTCACGGATGCGCGAGCACTTCCCCTCCCGCCCTCGCCCGAGCCGGAAACACTTCACCCCGCCTCGCTCCGCGAGGTGATCGAGCCGGCTACGCCGACCAGCTAGGGCCTGTCGGCCCGTGTTTGCCGTGAAGCCTTCGGCGGCTCCCTCCGCTTCGCTCCGGTCGTAGCTACCTCCGGGCTCCGTTCAAGTGGCTACGCCACCGGCTCCCCCGAGACTTTCGGCACGCGGTCGCTGCGCTCCCTTATTTCGCGCCGAAACTCTCTCCTCCCCCGCCCTTCGGGTTGCACTGCACCCTCCGGTTGCTAAGGCGGAAAACCGCCTTCACGGCAAAAAAACGTGGGGGGATGAGCAGGAAATGACTCTATTACCGGCACGAAAGGTTCCGAACATGGCACGCACCGTCAAGAACACCAAGACCGCCGAGCAGCGTCGCGCCGAGGCCGACGAGCTGCAAGCGAAGATCGCGGATCAGGTCGAGGCGCTGCGCGAGTCCGAGGCGTGGGCGCGGTTCCTGGACTTCACCAAGGCATTCCACCGCTACAGCATCAACAACCTGTTGCTGATCTTCGGACAGTGCCCCGAGGCGTCCCACGTCGCCGGTTACCGGACGTGGCAGAAGCTCAACCGCCAGGTGCGCAAGGGCGAACGCGGCATCCGCATCTACGGCGGTCGCGACGTGCGCGAGACGGTCGAGAACCCCACCACCGGCCAGGAGGAGGAGCAGCGCCGAACGATGTTCTTCCCGGTGTCCGTGTTCGACATGGGGCAAACCGACCTCATCGACCCCGAGGCGGGCGACCCCGCCGACATTGCCCGCCCCCTCACGGGCGAGGACAGCGCCGGGATTCTCGACGCCGTGACGGACTACCTCACCGGCCAGGGTTGGACGGTCGAGCGCGAGAGCATCCCCGGCGGCACTCAGGGATACACCGACCCCGAGACGCGCCGCGTCGTGCTGGACTCTGACCTCTCCCCCGCCCAGGCCGCGAAGACCGCCCTTCACGAGGCCGCTCACGTCCTGCTGCACGCCGAGGAAGATCACGCCGAATACGTCGAGCACCGCGGCATCAAGGAGACGGAAGCCGAGAGCGTCGCCTACGTCGTCGCCGGGATTCTCGGACTCGACACCAGCGGCTACAGCGTCGGATATGTCGCCGGGTGGAGCAAGTGCGACGCCGAGACGATCAAGGCCACCGCCGCCAACGTCCGCCGCGCAGCTCACACCCTGGCCGACGCACTCACCGAGCAGCCCGAGGCCGTCGCCACCGTCGCCGCCTGACGGCAATAACTCTATTTCCGGCAACACCAGCAAGGAGGAAACCGTGAGCATGGATACCCTGTTCGACCTGGCCGAGTTCGAGCGCGAGGCTGTGGCCGCGACCGCATGGGACGGCGCGCCCCTGACCTACACGACGAGCTACTACAGCCCCGCCGAGCTGGATGCCGCATTCGAGCGCTACCGCGCCGAGTTCGGTCACTTCGGATGCGTCCCCCGCTCGCACATGTGGAACCGCAACGAATGGAACGCGGGCGCGCGCGTCGTCACCGAGGACGGCCACGAGCTGCACACCTTCCACGCGGACACGAGCTGTCGGCAGGCCGACCACGACCACAGCGCCGCCCCGCTCCCCAAGGGCGGCGGGTATCTCGTGATCTGCCCCGGCTGCGCCTGGCACGTCATCGCCGACGACGAAAACGCCGGGATCGAGGCATGGCACGACCACGCGATGCCGGGGTGGCGATCCCTGCCCGTCATGCCGCAGCTCACCAGCGACCGCACCGACGAGAAGAAGACCCGCGCCGCCGCCGCGAAGTGGTGCGCGAAGAACTACCCCGCCGAGTGGCAGCGCCCCGGCTCCCCCATCCGCACCGTGCGCGGCCCCCACCAGGGCCGACACGTCGAAGGCCGCTCCCCGTTCGGCGGGTACGACCTCGCCGCCGACCACTGACACCGAAGGAGAACCCCCGTGGACACCCTCACCCCCGCCGCCGTGGCCGAGCTGCTGGAAGACCTCGCGCAGCTCCTCCCGTTCCCCACGTCCGTCTATACCGACATGGGCGCGGAGAGCTGGACGCCTCAGCTGTATTTCGGGCCGCTCGACGAGTCGAGCGGCCTCCCCAGCCACCGCGCCGGGATCGACGCCGACACCGTGCGCCCCGTGTGGTGGATCGACCTCGACACCGGAATGCGGACGATCCTCCTCGACGAGGTGACCCCCGACGACGTGTGCAACGTCGCCGCCCGGATCGCGTCCGAGTACCCCGAGCACCGGCAATAACTCTATTACCGGCAACACCCCCATTACCAACAGGAGAACCCATCATGCGACTGACCTTCCCGGACGGATCGGCCCTCGACGTCGAGCCCATCGGCACGACCAGCAAGGGCGCGCCCGTCGTCGACGACGACACGGCATTGCAGATCGCGGAAGCCTGGCAGGACGTCCAGGGCATCGACGAGTACCGCGGATGGACCGCACCCGACGACGACAGCCAGCCGGTGCCGTACATCTTCGGCAGGGTCGCGCCCGGTTCCATGACCCGCGTGACGTTCGACGAATGGCCGGTGATCTACGACCCCGCCGCCGGTTTCGACGGCGAGAGCAGCGCCTACAGCCTCCACGCCTTCCCGTACGAGCTGGACATATCCGAGTGAGCGGGAGCGGCCCCCACGGGGGCCGCTCCCCCGTCCCGGCATCCCGAGGCCAGGCACCACCACGGCGGCCGGCAGCGGACGGAGCCGCCGCCGGCTAACGGACGGTCGGACGGAGCCGACCGACTGTAAGGGCCTGACGGCCCGTTGTTTTGCCGTGAAGCCTTCGGCAGCATCCGGTCGATCGGCCTCCACGCAAGCCCCCGCTGACGCGGGGGCCGGCTCCTCCGAGACTTTCGGCACGCGGTCGCTGCGCTCCCTCACATCGCGCCGAAACTCTCTCCCCCACCGCCCTCCGGGTTGCGCTCCACCCGCTCTCCCTCCGCGGCACATTCGTGCCTTCACGGCAAAACAACGAGAGGGAGAGAACCCATGAGCACCAGCAACTACAGCCGCGGGGACGCGATCATGCTGGACGAGCGCCCCGGCGTCGTCATCGAAGACCTGGGCCGCGGAAACCTCCGCGTCTCGACCTTCCCCGGTCAGGAATCCCTCATCGGGGATCGTCACTCGGGCCTGTCCCCCGTCGTGCGCGACTCGGCGGTGTGGGTTGAGCGCATCCGCGAGATTCGCGACTACTTCGGCATCCCCACCGAGGGCGACCGCGAGCCGTGGCGCAGCCGCCGAAACCCCGAGCTGCGCGCCAAGACCCCCGACGCCTTCCCCGAGGCGATCTTGACGTGGGGCGTCGACTACCGCCCGCGCACCAACTGACCACCCGTAAATAACTCTATTCCCGTCAATAACCCCATTACCGGAGGACACCATGACCGCCATTCAGGAACTCACCCCGACCACGCACCCCGAGCTGTGGGCGCTCCTCGCGCTCGGAGACGACGCCCCGGAACGTCTGTGGGTCCGCGGCGACGTCGACGCGCTCACCGCCCGCCAGGCCGTCGCCGTGACCGGATGCCGCGCGAGCACCGCCTACGGCGAGCACGTCGGCGGCGAGCTGGCCGCAGACCTCGCCAAGACGCACACCATCGTCACGGGCGGCGCGTACGGCATCGACGCCCAAGCCGCGTACGCCACGCTCAACAGCAGCGGAACCGGCGTCATCGTCGCCGCGGGCGGCGTCGACCGCGTGCACCCCCAGGGACACCGGGGACTCGTCGCGCGCATCATCGAGACGGGCGGCGTGATCGTCAGCGAGGTTGAGCCCACCGAGCCGCCCAACCGCTACCGCTTTGGGCGCCGTCAGCGCCTCGTTGCCGCCCTCTCGGCGGGATCGGTGATCGTCGAGGCTGGGTGGCGCAGCGGATCGCTCAGCGTGGCGACGTGGGCGCGTGAGCTGGGCCGTCCTGTCGGGGCCGTGCCGGGTCCGCTCACGAGCCCGACCACATCGGGGGTTCACGCTTTGGTCAGGGGTGGGGCAACGCTCATCACGTCGGCCGACGACGTGCGGCAGATGCTTGCCTGAGCAGATCGGGGGCGGCGCAGCCGCGCCGCCCTCCCCCGCGGTCGATTCTCGAGAACCGGTCACGACCACCGCGGCCGGCAGCGGACGGAGCCGCCGCCGGCTGATGGACGGCCGGACGGAGCCGGCCGACTGCAAGGGCCTTCGGCCCGTTCTTTTGCCGTGAAGCCTTCGGCAGCGTACGGTCGGCCAACCTGCGCGCTAGTGCTTTCGCGGCATATCCTCCCTCGCTGCGCTCAGTCCGGTATTCCACGGTCACTAGCACTCCGGCCGTCCTCCCTAGCGGCGAATGAATTCGCCTTCACGGCAAAAAAACGAGGGGGAGGAGAGGAACAATGAGCAACATGATTTCGGGGGAGCTGGTCGTCTACAGCAAGCCGTCGTGCGTGCAGTGCACCGCGACCTATCGCGCGCTGGACGGCAAGGGCATCCCGTATCGCGTGGTCGACCTCAGCGAGAGCCCGGAAGCGCTGGAGTACGTCAAGGAGCTTGGCTACACCTCAGCCCCCGTCGTCGTCGTCGACGATGAAGACCACTGGGCGGGATTCCGACCCGACCACATCGACCGCGTGGCAGCTCACTACGCCGCGTGACCCTCACCCGTAAATAACTCTATTCCCGTCAACACAGGTATTACCGACACCGGAGGATGACATGAGCACCAACAACCTGACCCCGTACGACACCGGCGACCGTTTGGAGCCGCAGCTCTGGCCGCTCGGGGAAGACCCCGACAGCTATGGGCGCGTGGACTTCGACAACGACGAGAGCGCAACCGTCCTCACGGCCTACGTCGAGCGCGAGGGCGACGGATACGCGATGCACGTTACGGGCATGGCCGAGCCCCTGAGCCTCGTCGTCGACGGAGGCGGGCGCGTCGTCCCGGTCAGCGCCGAGCTGGTCGAGGGCATCGACGAGCTGTTGAGCATGGCGCAGCGTGGCCGCGAGGACTTCGAGCACCAGGCGAGCTTTGGCGACTACACCGCCGAGGATCGCGCCGCCGCAGATCGCCGCTGGATTCTGGCCGAGGCCGTGGCAAATCTCTTGCGCGGAGAAGCCGCCAGGGGTTGACGGTAATAGAGTTATTACCTAGAATAGAGTTATTACCAAGGAGGACAGCATGGCACTCGAAACGCTCACCATCACCCGTCTGGCCGATCTTCGATTCGGGGACCGGATCAAGAGCTGGGACGGCAACACGTACAACCCGCCCCGCCGTGTCATGTACGAGCTGGGACCGATCGAGGCCGGTTCGCCCGTGCAGGGCGTCCGACTGGAAAACCCGAACCCCGACAGCACCCTGGAATACGTGCTGTACCCCTCGCAGATGGACGGACGCCGTTTGGAGGTCGAGCGCTACATCGTCTGACCGAAGAAATAACCCTATTCCCGGCAATACCAGTACCACCGAACGAAGGAGCATGACATGAGCTACATCACCCGCACCGGCAACCTGGCCGCTACCCCCGAGCTGCGCCAGGGGGAGCGTGGCCCGTACACCTACGCGCGAGTCCTCGTGACCGACCGCATCAAGCAGGACGACGACACCTACGCCGACGGCGCGACGATCGGTTACGACGTCGCCGTGAGCGGCAGTGCGGCCGTCAACCTCGTCGACGCCGCCGAGGCGTCCGGGAACATCCGTGTCACGTTCTCGGGGCGCTACCGCGTCACCGAGTACAAGGGCGAGAACGGCACCCGCGTGCAGCACCAGGTGAACGCCGACGAGGTGAGCGTGAGCCTCCGCGGGCAGCGCGTCCGCGTCGAGAAGGGCACCGCCGGCACGGAGGCCGGCTCCGAGGCCGGCTACGGCGACGACACCCCGTTCTGATAGACGAACCGAGGGGGGCGCACGCGCCCCCCTCCTCATCGTCTCTCCCACCAGCAACACCCGTAATAGAGTTATTACCGTCAATGGAGGTATTTCATGCCCGCTCGCATCCTCGCCCTGTGCAACCAGAAGGGCGGCGTCGGCAAGACGACGACCACGTTTCAGCTCGCCCGCGCGGCAGTGAAGGCCGGTCGCCGTGTCCTCGTGATCGACAACGACCCGCAGGGCAACCTCACCAGCGATATCGCGGGGGAGCCCCTAGAGCCCACTGACCCCGGCCTGGCCGACGCGCTCAGCACCCGCGCGCCCCACACGCTGCGCGAGGTCATCGTGCCCGGTATCTGGCCCGGGCTCGACGTCGTGCCGACGTCGGGGCGTTCGCTCGGCAGCGTCCGAGACGAGCTTGTCGGAGCCGGTGTCGGCCGCGAGGCGCGGCTACGTGAAGCCCTCGCAGACGTCCGCGACGACTACGACCTGATCTTGATCGACTCGGCACCCTCACTCGATCAGCTCACGATCAACGCCCTGAGCGCGGCTGACGGTGCTCTGATCGTCACGCACTCGAAGAAGTACAGCCTCGACGGGCTCGGGCAGCTCCTCGACACGATCGCGACCGTCAAGGCCTACACGAACCCCGCGCTCGACGTCACCGGAATCATCGTCAACCAGCACGAGGACCGCACCGTGGGCGGTGCCGCATGGCTCGACGAGCTCAACACGTTCGCGGAACACCGCGGGCTGCGCCTGATCGGGCGACCCATCCCCAAGCGCGTCGTGATCGCAGACGCCACCGAGGCCGCACGCGGCCTCGACGAGTGGGGGAGCGCCGAAGCGACGGCGCTCGGAGCGATCTACACCGAACAGCTCGCCGTCATCGAAGGAGAATCCGCATGACCCGTCCCCCCCGCCGTCCTTCCGCCCTCGCAGGTGCGAGCGCGTTCGATCACCCCGTGACGGCAGAAGCGCCCCAGGAGGCTCCCGCAGCCGTTCCGGCTCCCGCAGCACCCGCCGCGGCCCCCAAGGTCGCGACAGCGCCGCAGAGCGCCGCTGAGAGCACGAAGCCCGCGCCCAAGGAGAAGCCGAAGAAGCTCACGATCTACCAGGAGCCCGAAGACACCAACCGGATGCGCGGCGCGATGGTCGGCACCATCCAGCACGAGGGCTTCAAGACCCTGTCCAAGTTCGTGCAGGAAGCGATCATGGAGAAGGTCGAGCGCCTGGAACAGCGCTACAACGGCGGCGAGCCGTTCCCCGCAGTCGGCCCCGGTGTCATCCCCGCGGGTCGGCCAATGGGGGAGTGACGCCGTGATCGGTAGGTCCGTTGATGCCGGGAACGTTTACAGCTCCGCGCGAGACGCTGCGCGTCTCGCCGTCACCGAGGGGGAGAATTTCGGCCTGACCGACGTCGCCACCGAAGACCAGTGGGTGAGCATCATCGCCACGGGGGCCGGCGTGCTCGCCGTAGCCGGCTCGCTGCACGGCGTCATCGACGCGCTGCGCGTCATCGGCGCAACCACGGCCGACGTGCTCAGCCAGGACGGCAGCACCGGAGGCGCGCCCCTCGACCCGTTCGCCGTGGCGCTCGCCCGCGGGTGGGTAGCCAACGCAATCGGTCTCGACCTCGACGAGGAGGGCGCGCAGCGGCTCGTGTCGGCCGAGCTGGTCGACCGGGGATGGTTGATGGAAACGGGCGCGATCGCGCAGCTCGTCCTCTCGGTCGTCCTCGTCGGCGCTCACGCGGCCGAGAAGGTCACCGACCGGCGCCGATGATCCGCGCTGCGCGGGATCTCTGAAACGGTCGGCGGCGACCATTTCTCGAGCGTCACTTTCGGTTGCTCGTCGACGGCCCCGTGGCCTTGACGTATTCCGCCCAGGTGCATTCGACCGCGAGGCGCATCGCGTCCTCAGGGAAGTACCCGATGAGCTGACGCAGCGCCGGGTCGTGATCGAAGGTCACCGAGCGCAGCAGCTTGCGCCCGTGCACCTCGACGACGCGGACGATCGCTATCCGCTTGCTCTTGTCGAAGATGAACCACACCCCCGGCTCGGGGGAGCGCTGTAGCTGCGACATGGGCGACCACACTTGCACCATGCGCGGCCCCCTACGCCTCGTTGACGGTCACGAACCGTTGATCCCGCCACCGGGCACGCCCGCCGAGATGATGACGCGGTGCAGCCGCTCCGTGGCCGTTTTGAGCGACGTCGCCCAGCCGAGGACTTCGCCGCCGGCTACCTCGACCCGGTAGCGCGGCCCGTCGTCGGTGCGGCGCAGCTCGATCGTGCCGGCCACCTTGTCGCGGGCGTCGAGCATCACCCAGTGAGCGGGTGACGTCTCGCGCGCGAGGAGCTGGGGGTGCCAGCGGGGGCCGTCGTCGCGCATGTCGTCAGTATCGAATATGTGTTCGATAGGTGCAAGTCGCCAGAGCTGGGGCCGGCGTCGGCCGGCACCCCGCCGAATGGAGCGCCGACCGACTCGCCCCCGGTCGGACGTGGCTCGTTCCAGGGGTTGCGACCATTCTCGCGCAGAAGGCCCCGCACCCGGCCGGCGCGAGTCGCGTGGGGGGACGCGGGGGGGCAGCGCCGACCGGGCAGACCAGACCCTACGCGGACGATCCCGACGAGGGATGCAGCGCCGCGGCGACGACCGCCGCCAGGCGCTCATCCGTGATCCGGTAGGCGTACGTCGTGCCCTCGCGCCGAGCCGACACCAGCTTGGACAGGCGGAGCTTGGAGAGGTGCTGCGACAGGGAGTTGTCCGAGCCCGGAAGACGCGCGTTCAGCTCGCGCACCGTCAGCTCGTCGACGTCGAGCAGCGCACGCACGACACCCAGCCGGATCGGGTGGCCGAGGAGCGCGAACAGCGTTGCAGCGTCGGCGGTGTCGGCATCCGGCTCAGTGTCCATCCGTCGAGGTTATGACGATCTTCGCAACCGCTCACGAGCTGCGCGCCGTGGTGCACAACCGATCGGTTTCGCACCACCCGCGGAGCCGTCGACGAGGTGCCGGAATCTCGCGGATCGTCGCGGTGCAAAACCCCGTCGCAAAACCCGAATTGGTGCGAAATTCAGTAGAGCCCTTTTGCATCATTTGGTAGACTTGGGGGGTTGAAGGGAGCCACCGTGGCCGAGTCTCAGATGAAGATCGAGCAGCAGTACCCGGAGCTGTTCGCGCAGCTCGACGCCAAGCAGCGTCGCGCCGTGGTGCAGTCACTCGCCGCCGGCTGGCACGAGGGCTGGGAGCCCACGCGCGAGGACGTCGAGAACCTGACGGACTACGTGCGCGGCGCGATCGACGCGGACGAGTACGACCGTCGTTCGGATGCCGCAGCTCACCGCGCGGCCGAGGCGTCTCGACGCGCCGCCGGCATCGTCGGCGCAGCCTGACGTGGCCGACCAGTTCGACACCTGGGAGTCGTACTTCTACCCCGAGACGATCAACGGCCTGACCGGTGTCGGGACGCTGCGCAACAAGTTCGACGAGCGCGACTTCTTCGAGCTGAAAGAACGCGAGTACGGGCGTACCGCCCGCCGCGGCGCAGAGCTGGAAGCGGGGATGGTCGATATCCCAAAGACGTTCGACGCGGAGCACTTGAAAGCGATCCACCGGCACCTATTCCAAGACGTCTACGACTGGGCGGGGGAGTACCGAACGGTCAACATGTCGAAGGGTCCGGGACGCGAGTTCGGTCGCGTCGACAACGGCGAGCTGGACCGCTACCTGTCCGAGGTGCACCAGCTCGCGACGTCGACCGACTGGGCCTCGATCAGCCGTAACGACTTCATCGCCACCAGCTCCACCGTGTTCGCTTACGTCAACCAGGCGCACCCGTTCCGGGAGGGCAACGGCAGGACGTCGAAGCAGTTCATGCACGACCTGGCCGAGGGCTCACCGTTCCGGTTTGAGTTCGACCGGGTGACCCCCGAGCAATGGAACCAGGCATCCGCCATGAGCCGGCCCGACCTCGACAAGCACGCCCCCGATCCGACGTCGCTCGTGCCGATCTTCAACGCGATCAGCGTCGAGAAGCCGGCCCCCGCGGCCGACCCTCTTGCAGACGTCCGAGCCGTCATCAGCGGCAGCTACCAGCGGTCACCGAAGGAGGCGACCCGGGGCGCCGGCCAGAGCGGCCAGCTACCGCCCCAGGCGCGCCGCAGCGGCCCCGGCTACATGTCCGACCGGTTCCCGACAGGTGGGCTCGAGAAATGACCGTGCCAGGCATCGTCATCATGGCCGCGGGGAGCTTGACGATCCTCGTCGGGATTGTCGCCCTGTACCGCACCGCACGGCACGTCGACGAGCTGCGCCGCCAGCGCGCGACCCTCGTCGCGCTCGTGATCTTGTACGGCGGTTTCCTCGTCGGGTATCTCGGCGTGTGCGTCGACTCGGGACAGACCCCGAGCGCCGCCGTCATGATCTTTGTCGTCGTCGCCGGGGGAGCCCTGGCCCTGTGGGGGAAGAACATTCAGCGGGCATCCGAGGCCCGTCGACAGAGCGAGGAGGAGCAGCGATGACGAAGGTGATCGGGTACGCCCGTGTCTCGCGTCGGGAGCAGAACCCGGAGGCGCAGGAGGCCGAGCTGCGCGCGGCCGGCGCTACCCGTGTGTTCGTCGACCACGGCGAGTCCAGCCGTATCGCTGCGCGCCCTCAGTGGGTCGCGTGCCTCGACTACCTCCGCGAGGGTGACACCCTCTTGGTGCGCCGCCTCGATCGTCTCGGCGGCAGCGAACGGATCATCCTCGACACGCTGAACGAGCTGCGCGAACGCGGCATCGACATTCGGAGTCTGACCGAACCGCAGATCGACACGACAACCCCGATGGGCCGTGCCCTGTTCGGGATCGTCGCCGTGTTCGCAGAGCTGCGCATCGACACGATCCGAGAGAACACGCAGCGCGGCATGGACCACGCCCGCGCCCAGGGTAGGGCGATCGGTCGACCGTCGAAGCTCAGCGCCGATCAGCTCACGCAGCTACGCCGCATGCGGGAGGACGACGGGTTGAGTTTCGCGCACATCGGGCGCGTGCTCGGCGTCGACAAGTCGACCGCCTCCCGCGCCTACGCCGACCTGTCTCGCGACGTCGACGAGCAGCAGCCGGCAGCGTCCTAACCGGACGTCATCACCACTCTTTCCCCGTCCCCCTGATACATGCCGCCCTTCACAGCACGACACCCCGTCAAGGGTGCGGCTTGCCGCATCA
>Ga0065721_10004817_pt1 | contig 34349 bp, 27 predicted proteins | sample Mesricmetagenome_FD_59108 | JGI IMG/M metagenome (GOLD analysis project Ga0065721, IMG submission 59108) | Mesophilic microbial community from rice straw/compost enrichment Sample: eDNA_1 v2 (version 2) | ecosystem: Engineered > Solid waste > Grass > Composting > Bioreactor | place: USA: Davis... | reverse complement strand
CCAAGCCAGCCGCGCGGGCAAGAAGCGTTAGCGTCTCCGCCCGCGTAACGACGGCGTTCGGCCGGAAGGTACCGTCGGAGAAGCCAACGACGATGCCTCGCTCGGCCGCCGCGGCGACGGCGGATGCCGCCCACGCTTCGATGGCGTCGGCATCCGCGAAACGCGGCGCGGCCCCGCTGTCGACCTTGAGCGCTCGCATCAGCATCGTAACGAATTGCGCCCGCGTAACTTGCGCGTTCGGCGCGAACGTTCGGGCGTTATACCCGTACGCAATCCCAAGCTCTGCCGCTCGCGCGACGAACGATTCCGCCCAGTGACCATCCGTGTCGAGGAACCGCGTCGGCTTCGGTGCGGGAGCCGGTGTCGGTTCCGCAGACGACGCTTCGACGCCGAACACGGCGAACTTGGTGAAATGATCCGCCGACGCCGCGACAACCCCTTCCTCGACGCGGCTCTCGATCTCCACCCATTCCCCGCGAGCTTCGTCGAAGTAGAACAAGGCCGCGCGGAACTCTTTGGGCACCGCCGCCGCGTCGAACGCGAAGCGAAGAGTTACCGGCTCCGGGAAGGTCGTTCCCGTGCTCAGCAACAGTTCGAACACGTCGCTCGCCAACCGAAGCCCGGCCGGTACCGAATCCGGAGGCAGCTCGATCTTTTCGATCGTGACGATCGCGTTCCCAGGCAATCCGGGGATCTCGATCGTCACCTCCTCGCCGAACTTCGCCGTGCATCCGCCGCTTGAGCAGGCGGTCGTCGTTTTTCTCGTGACGGTCGGCCCCGCAGGACCCGAAGCCGCTTTTCCCTCGTCGTCGCGCGACGGCTGGTAGACTTCGACTTGGATGTCGGAACGAAGGCCGCCGTATTCGACCGAGATCGTCGCCGTCCCCCGCGACTTCCCCCGAACGATGCCGTTCTCCCCCACCTCCGCGACGGAGGCGTTCGAGGTCGCATACGTCGCCTCATCGGTGACATCGATCCGACGTCCGTCCGAGTACGACGCTTTGACGAGGGTAGCATGGGACGATCCGACCATCAAGCGATACGAAGTCTCGTCAACCTCCAAGCCGGCCAAGGCGACTGGCGCTTCCTTCACCGTAATGACCGCCGTCGCCGCCAACCCGCCTGGATTCGTCGCGCCCGCAGGCAGCGCCAGTTCGCCCTTGAAGGTATATCGTCCCGGCGTATGGCCGTCGTATGCCGGGACGCCGCCATCCCATGCGACTTCCGTCGCTTCCGACGTTCCGTCGCTCAGTTCGACGTCCACCGTCGTCGGCAGACCGACCTCGGACAGCGGCGTGCCGTACTCGACCGATACGTCCGCCAACGAGGAGACGGACGCGATCGTGACCGGATTCGCCGTAAAGACGAACGATGTCGCTTCGCCGACCTCATACCCGGCCGACGGGTCCGCTTTATACCGCACGAACACCGTCTGATCTCCGGCGAACGTCGGCACGGCACCGTTTCCGTATACGACGTAACTCACGCTGCCGTTCCCTAAGTATTCCATGTCTTCCGTCAATCCGACGATGACGTTCGCCTCGTCGTCCTCCGCAAGGCCCTTCGGCGGTCCGACGCGCATGTCGAATAAGTTGGCGTCGTTCCCGGCGACCCGGTACGAGCCGTCCGCGAGCTGAAACGCGGATTTAATGTTCCAAGTACCGGGAATCACCTTGATCCATTGCTCGTTCATGTTCGCGTCCGTCTTCAGGAGGACGCCGTCGCCCGCGTTGGAGCCGCCGTATATCAGAAAACCCCCGTCCCTTGTACGCAGCAAGCCTTCCGCGACCTGGGCGCCTTCGTGAGGAAATTCCTTTCTCCACAGCTCGTTCCCGTTCGCGTCCGTGCGGATCACGATGATATTTTGCTCGCCCCCCGCCTCCACGTTGCCGACCAAATAATAACCCGAATCCGCGCCTGCATCCGCCAAAGCCTGCAGAGTAAGGCTACCCCCGTCGCTAAAGAACTTCTTGATGGGGCCTACCCCGGAACGGGCGCCGTAAGTGTACAACATGCCGAACGATGAACCAATCCCTTCGGAACCGTAGCCGACGATCGCTACGTTGCCGGACGATAAGGTCAGCCCGTCGAACGGACTGCGACCGTATGCGGTCAGATGGACGACACCCGCCCCCGGATTACCGTTCTCATCGAGGACAAAGACCGAGTTTACCGTCCCGTTGTCGGGAAATGGCGCGATACCGCCAACGAGATATCGCACAGTGCCGGCATCGTCCATTTTCGCGATGAAATTCGCGGAGCTGCCCCCCGGCAGCTGCACGCCGGATTTAACGACACTCCCCGTCCGGTTAACTAGACCGTAAAGCATGCCGTCGTTCATCCTGCCGACGAACATATAACCATTAGGCGTCTCCAGCACATCGTTCACAGCTGGAGAAATAGCGGTAGCGTCGAACCCTAGCGAAGTTCTCCATTGCAAATCGCCGTTCGCATCCCATTTCGCCATGAACAACTCCGGGTCTTCGCCGCCTGCGTCGGTCCCCGCCGCGACGTATCCTCCGTCCGATGTCGATATGTAATCCCCGTAGCGAATATGGGGGTCCCCCGTAACCGTGTCAGCGGCGACGGGCTCCAGCACGAACCGATCCGCGGCTAGCGTCGAGGAATAACCGGAAAACACGAATAAAGGGACAAGCAGCGACAGAGTCCATCGCCTCAAAGACCGATTTCCGAACCTCACATAATCTCCTCCGTTTCGACATCATCCCTTGATAATTAACATTGTAAAGGAATGCCGGTCCAATAGGAATACCCCGAAAATCGCCGCCACGACAAAAATACCGCCGTCAAGAACTGACGGCGGGTAGCCCTTCCGAAATCGACAACGCATAAATATACGGAAGACGGTTGTTGCTGAATTCGGATATCAGTCCGATCCCCGATACTCGAACCAGTCGAAATGAGCCGGCGAAGCCGACTGCGCGCCATTGCCGGTAGCATACATAGCGATCATGACGCCGGTGAAACCGCCCGCAACCTCCGCGGCCAACAACGCGCACTCTCCGCGGCCCAGCCACCGCGTTTCCCCGTCGCCGCCCGCGAATCCGAAAGCATACCTCTCTTGATCCGCCCGGACAATGAATTCTACCGAATCGGCGCTCCAGGGAATTTCGTTCTCGACCTTCTGCAAAGAACCGAGTCGTCTGCGGAAAATCAGCTTTCGTTCTCCCATCGACAGCGTCATCGCGATCTCGTAGTGGAATTTCTCGTTCATATAGACGGCGAGGCCGGCCTCTTCCCCGTCTCGGCTCGGCACGAAAGACAAATGGGCCGAGACTTGGCACGAGAAATGCTGCTGCCGCCTGCCCACGAACGCCGGAGCGCCGCCGTCGTTCAACGTGACCGGCGTGCCGCGAAGCGTAAGGCAGCTTGCCTTCTCGCTCAGCGACCAGTTCGCCCGATCCGGCGAACGCAGAAAATTCAACTCCGGCGCTAGAGTCGCCCCGTCGAAGCCGTCCCTCTCCGGAGGCGCGGGCCACGGCTGCAACGGCAAATCGCCGGAAGGCATCGCCTCCGCGACCCGCCCGTTGTCGCCGATCGACGGCCACCCGTTATCCATCCAGGCGACGGGCGCCAAGAACGTTTCCCTGCCGAGATGGTGGCGGAACGGATAGCCGACCGGCCGAATGCCGAGGAAGACGGCCCACCATTCGCCTGTCGGCGTCTGGACGAGGTCGGCATGTCCGGTCGCTTGTATGGGCGACAACAGGCTGCGGTGGGTCAAGATCGGATTGTCCGGACAGCTTTCGTACGGTCCGTCCGGCCGTCTGCTTCGCGCGACGGTCTCCATATGACCGTATTCCGTGCCGCCTTCCGCGATGAAGAGATAATACCAGTCCCGAATTCGATAGATATGCGGCGACTCCGGATACTGGCCGCCGGTACCGCTCCATATGAGGCGGGGTTCCGAAAGCCGCTCCCCCGTCCTCGCGTCGATCCGGCTCTGGTAAATTCCCTGACGATAGGACGTCGTGTAATAGACGGTCCCGCCCTCGTCAAAGAACAGGTCGGGGTCGATACCCGGATGATCTACGGCTACCGGGTCCGACCATTCCCCGAAAGGATCGCGCGTCGTGACGAAGAAGTTGCCGATCCCCGAGACGTTCGTTGTCGTCACGTAGAACGTCCCGTCGCGGAATCGAATCGTCGGCGCGTAGATGCCGGCCGAACTGCGCGCCTCTGCCAAGTTCAGCTGAGATTCCCGCGTCAGGCAATGGCCGATCTGCCTCCAATGGACGAGATCTCTGCTATGGAATAAGGGAACGCCTGGAAAGTACTCGAACGAACTCGTAACCAAGTAATAATCGTCTCCGACCCTGCAAACGCTGGGGTCGGGATGAAAGCCGCCGATAACCGGATTGCGGTACGTCATAGGATTTTGCCAACTCCCGTCCGTAAAGTGATCGGTTTCGTCGTTATTTGACCGCTCCGATCGTAATGCCTTTTACAAAATATTTCTGAAAGAACGGGTACGCGATCAAGATCGGCAATACGCCGATCGCGGCGATCGCCATGCGAACGGACGTGCTCGGCAGCTGGGCCGCCGCTTGGCCGGCTCCCGTCCCCGCGGCGTTGCTGTTGCTCGTCAGGAACTGGATGTCCATGATCATTTTCGTCAAGATGGTCTGGATGCCGAACAGCCGGGAATCCGTCAAATAAATCAATCCGTTGAACCAATCGTTCCAATAGGCGATGGCCTGGAACAACCCGATGGTCGCCATGATCGGGAGGGACAACGGCAGAACGATCCGGTAAAATATCTTGATTTCGCCCGCCCCGTCGATGCTGGCCGCCTCGATGAGCGCCGGCGGAATCGAAGTCAGGAAGAAGGTTCGGACAAGCAGAACGTTAAACCCGTTCATCAATAGGCCTGGGACGAGCAGTCCGAACAGCGTATTCTTGATTTCGAACAACTGCGTGTAGACCAAGTACGTCGGGACAAGCCCGCCGTTGAACAGCAGCGTGAAGAAGACGAGGAACGTCCAAAACCGCGCCATCGGCATATCCCGGCGGGATAACGGATAGGCGAGCATGGACGTGATCGCAAGACTGACCGCCGTACCGATGACGGTAATCAGAACCGTAATTCCGTAGGCTCTCCCGATCTCGATATGATGGCGCCAGAGATAGTCGTACGCCTTCAGGCTGAATTCTTCCGGAAAGAACGAGTAGCCGTTCTTGATGATGCTCGCTTCGCTGCTAAGCGACGCGATGAGAAGCAGCGCGAAAGGAATCAAGCAGGCCGCCGCGAACAGCGTCAATACGATGTTGGCGAGAAGCCGGATCCCTCTGTTTCCCAATGCCATGGCGGAACACCCCGATACATGATTTTCAAGTTTAGAACAACGCGTTTTCCTTGTTCACTTTGCGCACGATCCAGTTGGCCGCGAGGACGAGGACGAAGCCTACGACGGATTGGTATACGCCCGCGGCGGACGACATGCCGATATCGCCCATGACCATCAGTCCCCTGTACACGTACGTATCGATGACGTTCGTCGTATCCGAGAGAATGCCGGTGTTCATCGGAACCTGGTAGAAGAGCCCGAAGTCGGAATAGAAGATCCGCCCGATTCCGAGCAGCGTAAGCATCACGATGACCGGCGTAATGAGCGGAATCGTGATCTTCCGAATCTGCATCCACTTCGATGCGCCGTCCAGCGTCGCCGCTTCGTAGTACTCCGTATCGATGCTGATGATCGATGCCAGGTAGACGATGCAGGAGAATCCGACCGACTTCCACAAGTGCACGATCGTCAAGATGTAGGGCCAGTACTTCGGTTCGGTATACCAGGAAATCGGATCGATCCCGAACATCGGCAGGATCGTCTTATTCATGAAGCCCGTATCCATGCTGAAGGCGGCATAGGCCAAGTAGCCGACGACGACGAACGAGATCAAGTGCGGCAGCACGATCACGCTCTGGTAGAAGCGGGACAACAGCTTCCGCCTAATCTCGTTCAACAGGATCGCGAAGGCGATGGCGAAGACGGTTCCCAGCACGATAAAGGCCGCATTGTACAAGATCGTATTTCGCGTGATGATATAGGCGTCGCTCGTCTTAAACAGATACTCGAAATTTTTGAACCCGACCCAGTCGCTTTCGAAGATGCCTTGCGTAAAGTTGATGTTCTTAAACGCGATAAACATGCCGAACATCGGCGAGTAATTGTTGATCAGCAAGTACGCGAGCCCCGGTAGCATGAGCAGCATTAGCGGCGAGTACTTTGCGAATTTAATCCGTCGTCCTTGCCCGATAAGCCTCATCGAATTCCCTCCTTCCCCTGAAAGACGCGATCCAACCGGCTCTTACCGGTTGGATCGCCTTTTCTCGCTTATTGCGCGCCGCCATTCGCGGCAGCCCATGCGTCCAGCTGATGTTGCTTTTCTTCGATAATTTTGCCGATCCCCGCGTCTTCAAGCTTCTTCAGGAATTCCGGGAGCACTTTGTCGACGTCCGCCGCTCCGCTCTCCAGCACTCTGCGATACTGTTCGAGGACGGCATTGCAAGCGGCAATTTCGTTCTTGACCGACTCTCCGTTGAACGAGAAGCCGAGCGCTTTCGACTTGGCGGCGGATTTATTGAACTCGTCCATCTTCGAGTAGACGTCCGGGTCATCCCCTTCGAACACGTAGGACAGGAATTGGTTTCCGTGCATCCAGCTATAATTTTTGTATCCGACATTGTCGCCCGTCACGCCGTCCGGGTATTGGATCATATTGTCCCGACCGTCGAGCTTCACGTAATGTTTGCCTTCGATGCCCCAATCGATGAGGTTGACGATCTCCTTGTCGGTATACATCAGGTTCAGGAATTGGAGCGTCTTCGCCGGATTTTTCGAGGTGGCCGCTACCCCGATCGTCACGTTCGTGACCGTATCGGTCTTGGCGACGGCCGGCGCGGTTCGGACGGCGACCATTTCCAGACCGACGTTGCGGCTTTCCTGCGCTTCGAATCCGGGCTTCATGGCGGACAGCCAGCCTGCCGCTTTACCGGATTTCACGACGGCTTGGTTCGACTCCGGATTCGTAGCCGCATCCTTCAGCAGGTAACCCGCCTGATACCAGTCGCGCAGCTTGCGAACGATCCGTTCGAACTCTTCGGATGCGAACCAGTTGACGACTTTCAGTTCGTCCAGACCGTTGTTAAGCAGTACGCCAAGGTCGTTGCCTAGCGGATCGTGCGTCTTGTACGTGGACAGAATCGAGCCGTTCGCCAAGCTGGTCGCGCCGACCATACCCGGTTCGTTATCTTTAATGACTTTGAATATTTTCTCGAAATCATCGAACGTTTTCACCTGGCCGAGGTCGATGGCGTGCTTGTCGACGACATCCTTGCGCAGGACGAAGCCGAAATCCTGCGCAAGATCCCGTATGCTCGGCACCCCGTAGCTTACGCCGTTCACCTTGGTCGCGTTGTAGTAGTCCTCGCCAAGCGCGTCGATGGTTCCTTTCGCGTTCGTCTCCATGATGTCGCCTATCGGATAGAGGGCTCCCCGGGACACCTGGGTGCTGTAGTTGCCGAGCATGGCGAACATGTCCAGCTTCTCCCCGCTCGAGAGCATCAAGTTGATCTGGTTCGTAAACGCGCTGTTGCTGATCGGCAGCAGCTTCACCGTGGCGTTGATCTTGGCTTTGGTAATCTTGTTGATCTCGTCTTGTACCAGCAGAATGTCCGCCGGAACGTTCTCGAACGTCGGGTAGGCGTAGACGATCTCGTACGGCTCCTCGCCCCCGTTCCCTGCAGTTTCGTTCGTCTCTCCCGCCGCATTGCCCGCGGCGTTCCCTTCGTTCGAAGCGCTGCCGCCGTTCGAAGAGTTCCCGCCGCAAGCGGCCAACACGAGCATCAGCGCCGCTAGCAGGCTGACCCAACCGAACTTCTTACGCATTTCTTCATCCCCCGTATCGTAATCGATTCCGATTCGTACTTTGTCGAATCTGAATTCATTGTACGGTTTGCCCGACCCGGTCACTACCCGGAAATCGACCTGTCCGTTGCACGTATTCGACCCTTACGATCGATGGCTTCCATTGAACCGCAACCGATATTCGTGCGGACTCGCGCCGGCGAATCGCTTGAACCGCCGGGAGAAATGCGCCAGGTTCGCGTAACCGGCTTGCGCGGCGATCGTGCCGACCGGCAAGTCGGTCCGCTCCAGCAATCGCTGCGCCAGCAGCATCCGGCGTTTCACGATCAATTCGGTTACCGAACAGCCGGCTTCCTTCTTCAGCAGCCGATCCAGATAATCCGCGTTGAGGAAGACGTGGTTCGCCACATCTTCCCGCGTCAATTTCTCCGCCTCGATCCGTTGCGCGATGAACTGCTCCACCCGGGCGATGACGGAAGGCGAATGCTGCACGGTTCCCATATATTCCATCGCTTTCCGGACGGTATGCTTGACCCACGCGATCATGTCCGCTACGGAATGCGCGGCGCGCTGGAACCGTTCGCTAGAGTCCGGGTCGTCGAACAAGAGATGCGCTTCGATGCCTTTGAGCTTGAGCACGTAAAACACCGTCTGCAGCAGGTTGTGGTGGAAGCGGTACAAGTTCTCCGCATCCATGCTCTCCGATCCGATGAAGCTGGCCAAGAAGGCCTCCGCCTCGCGTATGACTTGATCGCCCCGGCCTTCCTTCAACATGAAGGACCACACGTCCATATCGGGGAGAACGATCTCTTCGGGAGCGCGCCGGCTGCGTTCCCACAGGAACACGCGGTTGCTGACGGCCACGTTGCGTTTGTCCCATTCCAAGAGACGGCGCACCATCTCGCTCAGTTCATGGCCGAATACTTCCGTCCCGATATAGACCGACAGATCGCAATAGAAATACGAAGCCGAAAATTCGACGAACGCGAGGCAGCGCTCGCGCATCTCGTCCCGCAGCGACGGGAAGTCGCGTTCCGTCGGGATCAGCGAGAGCAGCTTGCGGTCCGACAGCCGGAACAGCAATCCGATGCCCTGCAGCCCTAGCATCTCTTCCCCGCTGTTGGTCAGGGCGTACTCCATGATTTTCTCGTCTCGGATCGTCAAAGGCTTATGATAGCGGTCGACCGTTATCAGCACGGGAAGCAGCCGCATCCGTTCGTCGAACGGAATGTTCCGTTCGTCCGCTTCCTTCTTGATGAACGCCAGGTTCGCCGGAATCGTCTGGTCGATGATATCGAGCCATAGGCGCTCGGCCAGCAGCGGCTGATGGCGGGACCAGTACTGGCCGATCCGGCTGTATTGCGCCCGTTCGTTGTCCTTGCGGATCTTCTCGACCGCCCGGGAGACGACGACGCGGAGTTCGTCGTACGGGACGGGCTTGAGCAAGTAATCGAAGCTGCCGAGCTGCACGGCTCGCTGCGCAAGCTTGAACTCCGCATGACACGTCATGAACACCGACTCCGTTCGCGGATACCGCTCCTTCACCCACGCCAGCAATTCGAGCCCGCTTTCCTGGGGCATCTCGATATCGCAAAGCATGAGGTCGATCGATTCCCTCTCGAACACTTCTTTGGCTTGCCGGGCGTTATAGGACGGAAAGACTTGTCCGATCCCCAGATCCGCCCAATCGATGTCCGACTTGAGCGCGTCCGTGAGCAGCCGCTCGTCATCCACGATCAATAAGCTGAGCATCGCATGACCCCTCCCTTTCCTGATTCGCCGGTCTGGATTCGGGGGCGAGGGGCAACGATAACTCCGCCGTAGCGCCGTGAGGCTCCGTATTGTAGAGTCGGAGGCTCGCCCGATCCCCGTAGAGCAACCGAAGCCGCTGTTTCACGTTCCATATCCCGATATGCTCGCCCTCTTCGTCGACGATACGCATGCCGCGTTCGACAGTCTCGATGACGCCCGCTTTGAAGCCGGGCCCCGAATCCCGCACTTGAATCCGCAAGCCGGGTACCGGACCCTCGTGCAGCTCGAGATGGACTCCGATGCGGACGGGTTCGTCCAGTGTGACCGCATGCTTGATCGCATTTTCCACGAATGTATGAATGACAAGCGGCGGCACCGGCATGCGCATGATGAATTCCGGAGCCTCGATCTCATGGACGATCTGTTCGGGGAACCGAAGCTCCTGAATGCGGAGGTAGTTCCGCACGTGCTGGAGCTCGTCCTTCAGGAGCACGAAGTCCAGATTGCTTTGGAACATGTACCGGAAATACCGCACAAGACACAACGAAATCTCTTCCATGCGCGATACATCCTTCGTTCGGGCCAACATATGCATCATGTTTAACGTGTTGATGAAGAAGTGCGGCTTGATCTGAAGCTGGAAATGCTGCAATTCCGCCTTCTGCTTGTTCAACTGCTCCTCGTATACGCTGATCCGCAAGTCTTTGATCTGGGTCATCATATGGTTGAACGTATCGGTCACGACCTGGAATTCTTGCGACGTCGGAACCTGCTTCATCTGCATATCCAGATTGCCCTGCCGAATTCGGTTCATCGTCTGCAGCAGCCGGTTAATCGGGACAAGCAGCGTCTTCCGCAGCAGGATGAGTCCGATCAGCAAGATGATAACGGAACCGAACGGAAGCCAGTACGAGATGAATCTAAGCGTAGGCAGTTGCTGCAGGATCCGATCCTCCGGGATAAACGCGTAGAGGCCGTAGTCGCCCGAGCGCGAACGTTCGCCTACCGCCAAGAAACGGTGTTTCTCTCCCGTCAAGTAGTACGTGGGGGCGTCCGGCTTGATTTCCACGCCGTTATCCCGCACGAACCGTGGATTGACGATCGCGTTTCCCGCGCTGTCGCTCAATAAGGCGGCTCCTTCATCTCCGATGCCGAGCAAGTCGAGCGGCGTTCGGAACGAGCCGGCATTGACCCACGCCCCGATGACGGACGCGTTGCTCATCACGAACGTCCGGACGAGATAGAACTGATCGCCGTTTCTTGCGATATACCATTTCTTGCGGTTGTGTTCGGCCGGTGCCGGAATGCGGCTGACGTCCTGAATGACGTGCGACTTGACGTACATCCGGTCGGTCATCGTCGAGCGGTCCCTGAAGGCGTACAAGTATTGATCCTCGGGAGGAAGGTAAATAAACAAACCGTCAATGACCGGAAAACGGACGATGGCGTTCGTGATGTCCTTCGACAGCCGCTGCGCCGCGAATACCCGCTCGTTCGGATCGAAGACGAAGTCCAAGTCCGAGAAGTCCGGATTCGACATCAAGCCGAACAAGTAGTTGTCGACTTCGTTCAACCTCCCGTCCAGCTGTTCGCTGTATAACGAAAGCAAATCTTTGTTCGACTTGGCTACTTGAGTGCGAACGACCTCGATGGCGTAGACGTTCGAATAAAGAATAAACCCGATTAACGGCAAGACGATCAAGAGCAGCCCGGCCATCATCTTTACCCGAATGGAACGCCAGGTTAATTTTTGCAAAGGACTGAAGTTCGTTTCTCGCTGCACGCCGCATCCCCCTTGATCGAACCGCTTCATTGCTTTCATACTAATTCATTCCGCGGCGGCTGACGACTATAACTTCAGCCAACCTGGCCGGATGCAACTATTTTAAGGAATTCCGACGGCGATGCAAGTCCCGGAATCGACTAGTTGGTTGCACGAGATCGACCCGTCCGCGAACATGCCAATGACCTCCCGGCGCGAAATCTCATGCAAATAAGCCGCGATTTACGCGACGTGACAGGGAACAAATAAAACTGCGCCTCAAGGTTGGGCGTTATCAACCATTAAGGCGCAGTTCTATTAATTAGGTTGCTTAATATCGACAGCGACCTCCAAGTCCTTCAAATAGAAGGGATCGCCGAACTGCTGCGTGACAATGTAGATCGGATCGATGCCCCTTACATTGGAGAAGGTCGCTTTATACGTATCGGAGCTTCCATCGACGCGAATGGGCTGACCGTCTTTGAAGTAATCTTTGCCCTTGCCGTCCTCGAGCCAGATATTGCCGACTTGCTCCCACAAGTGCTCTCCCGACACCTCATAGATAAGCGTCAGCTTGTCGTTCTCCCATTTCTCGTCCACGACGGTTATCGCGCCCGCTTTTCCTTGGGACAGGACGATTGGCGAACCTCTCCACGTGCCATTCGCTTTGGTTTCGCCAGCGGCACCGATAAAATACGGTTGGATTTTCACCTGCTTCGGAAGGGTCTCGAAAGGTTCGAAGAAATATGGATTCCGACTTCCGTCGTTCAGATTCCCTCCGCTGTTACCGCTGAGCGGCTGCAAAACGCGTCCCTGATCGTCGGATACCCGGAATCTCCAGAACGGCGACGCCGTCGTCGAGTTGTCCTTGATATGCCGCAGCCGGAACGCGATCTCGGTTGTCGTCGGGAACAACGAGATGGCGTCATACCGCATTTCGAGATTGTTCCAGGTCCTGGTTTGCGCGATCGCAAAGGAGGAGTAGTCTCCCCGACGCTCGACCGGGAGCATGGCGATGGTTCGGTCTTCTTGGCGGGATCGAATTTCCAGCATGAACGAGTCGGGCAGTTCGCCGCTCGTCGTTATGGCGTACGTTCCCGCATACGTTCCGTCATGCAGTTGCTTCGCGCTGGCTCCGCCGCCGTAATCGGTTAACTTTTGCCCATCAATCGTATAATCCATGTCGTGTATGAACGAGAAAATATCGGGCTCGTCGGTCGATACGGTAAAGCCGAGGTTAATATTCGACCCGTCGAACAGGCTTTCGGTAAACGTCACCTCGTGGCCCGCAATGCGAACCTGTTGGCCCAATTCCGTTGCCAGATGAAGTTGACTGCCCCTTCGCATGCCGACATCGCCGGCAAACTCGAATACGGACCCGATCACCGGAATGGATTTCATCGCCTCGGCCAAGGCCGGCGAGAGCGACGACGCGCCGAATGCGAGAACGACCGAGGCCGCTGCGGCTACGGGCATATAGCGAAGCTTGTTCGTCCCGGATCGGTCGCCTTTGAGCTGCTTTAGGGTCAACCGGACTCGCCGGTCGACGGAATCGGGCAAAGCTGCGTTCGCATGCCGTTTCAGTTCCCGCTCCCATTTTTCCATTCGTAGACCTCCTGTTCTTCCCAGATTCGGCGCGCCTTCTCTCTTGCGCGGCGCAGCCACGTCTTGATCGTATTCTCGGGCGCCCGATAAAGGTCGGCCAAATCTTTAATCGAGATATCCTCGATATGGTAAAGCTTCAGAAGATCTCGGTCTTCTTGAGGAAGAGTCATGAGCAGCTGTTCTATTTCGACCTTGGCGAAACCTTCGTCCGCAGCCGGCGCCATGCGCTCCGTGATCTCGACCACTTTCTTGTTGTGTCTGTGAATCCGGTTGCATTCGTTAATCACGATTCGCAGAAGCCAAGTTTTAAAATACGCGGGCTCCCGCAGCGACTTCAGGTTCTCGAATGCTTTCAGCATGGATTCTTGCATGGCGTCGGCACAATCCGCGTCGCTGTGCAGTATCGTTTTGGCCACCCGATACATGACGACTTTGTGTGAGTTCATTAAGCGCTCGAAGGCGCGAACGTTGCCTTTTCGAGCCTTTTGGACATCCCCGATCAAGTCCTCCTCCTACCTCCTTCCGATTGGACAGCTATTAGATGCAAGAAGGCACGGCGAGGTTTCAAATCGGATCGATCTTATAAATCTTGCGATAGACGTATCATATCTATAACTCGTATCCCGTTTTCAAATATTTCTTCATCGTAATGTCTGGCAAAAAAGTCTCTGTCTACCCCGGTTATTCTAAAGCCGCATTTCTGATAAAGGGCAAGCTGTCCAACGCCGGAATTGCCGGTGCCGACCTCGATGGTTTTAAATCCCAGTCCCGCGGCCATTCGTAAGGCATGCTTGACTAACCGTTTTCCCAACCCTTTCCCTTGATGCCTTTCATCGACTGCTACATTTACTAGTTCAACAGTATCCGGTCTTGTCGGCAGCAGTACATAGACGCCTATTACCTGATCATTCAACGAGCCGATAAAGCAATATCCCCTTCGGAGATATTCTTCGACGAGCTTCCGTGACGGATCCGCTAATAGGAGTAGTTCAAATGGCGGTTTTTCTTTGGCACTTAACTTTCGTATTTGCATCTTTATGGCTCCCCGATTCCAGCATTCGTCGATTGTTTCCCGCAGAATACTCCTGAAGATCAATCCTGCCTATTATACCAATTATAATGTCGATACGATCCGATTGCCGCCCCTCATTCGACAATAAAAAAACGCACGGCCGGCTCCAATAAGCCGGCTGTGCGCCCGTCTACGGTTTTCAACTTATACAGGGATCGATTCCGATTCGCATTCGCGAATCCACACGGCCATCTCCCCGACGTTGCGGTTTGCCCAGGCGAAGTAAGGAATGAACCGTCCTATGAACGACTCGGTTTTCAGTACCGCCCGGGAATCCTCGAGATACAAATGATCCTGCCAATCATCGGAGGCCGCTCGATGCACGGTCGTCTCGATGACGTTCACGCCGCCGAGCAGATCAGGGATGAAGCGTACGGAAAACGGACTCTCTCTCGGCAAATGGATTTGATGCAAATTCCGGCCGTTATCCGCCTCCTCCATGCAATAGACGAATGGACCGCGCTGCAAGGCGACCTTGCCAAATGTATCCCGCACATAGGGATGGCCTTTCATCCGCCGCACCCGCATGTCGAAAACGACTTCCACCGTGTCTTCGTTCGACCATACTCGGTCAATCTTTAAGTAGCCCGCCTCGAGATCGGCATGGTCAAAGGCGTAAGGTTGCCCGTTCAACAGCAGGGTGGCTTGGCCGCCGGCCCAGGACGGCATGCGAAGGGCCAGCGCGAATCTCGTCGGCTCGTCCGTCTTGACCGTCATCCGCGTCATCCCGTCCCAAGCATACGCCGATTGCTGCTCGAGACTCACCGTCTGCCCGTTCAGCTCGAGCTTGGCTTGCCCGCCGATGTACAAATGCGCGTACACCGTTCGATCGCGCACCGTGTAGATGTATTCGCCCAACGAAGCGAGCAATCTCGCGATGTTCGGCGGACAGCATGCGCATCCGAACCAGCCTTGGCGCTCTGGCTTCACGTGATCGTAAATACGGTTTTTGCCGCATGCCTCCGGACGCACTTCCAACGGATTCACGTAGAAGAACTTCTTGCCGTCCCGCGACATCCCGCTGACGACCGTGTTATACAGCGCTCGCTCCAGCACGTCGGCGTATTCTCCGATCGGCTCGATCTCGAGCATTCTCCGAGCGAAGAATATAAGCCCGATCGAAGCGCACGTTTCCGCGTAGGCCGTATCGCCCGGCAAGTCGTAATCGAGCGAGAACGACTCTCCGTGGGCCATCGATCCGATGCCGCCCGTAATGTACATCCGTTTGGAGACCATATTACGCCATAGCTTGCGGCAAGCCTGCAACAATTCCTCGTCCCCTGTTTGGGCGGCCACATCCGCCATCGCCGTCGTCATGTAGACGACTCGGACGGCATGTCCCTCCGCCGTCTCTTGCTGCCGTACCGGCAGATGCGATTGACTGTAGGCATGGTCATGAGCCATGTCCAACTTCGGGAAATGGACGGCCCCGTTTCTCTTCTCGAATTCTTCCGAAAAATAATGGGGCTGCGCGCCGCGTTGATCGAGGAAATACCGGCTAAGCTTCAAATACTTCTCATTGCCGGTCGCCCGATAGAGCTTGACCAGCGCAAGCTCGATTTCTTGATGGCCGTCATACCCGTGCAACTTGCCGGGCTCCGATCCGAATACCTTATCGATATAATCCGCGAACTTGCAGACGACATCAAGAATTTTACGTTTGCCTGTCGCGTTATAATAGGAAACAGCCGCTTCGATCATATGGCCCGCGCAATAGAGTTCATGGCATTCTGCCAGATTGGTCCAGCGGCGATCCGGTTCTTTCAACGTAAAATAGGTGTTCAGGTAACCGTCGCTTTGTTGCGCTTTCGCGATCACGTCGACGACTTCGTCGGCGATTCGCTCAAGCTCCGGATCGGACTGCGTCGCGAGTAAATACCCGACCGCTTCCAGCCATTTCGCCACGTCGCTGTCCTGAAACACCATGCCCCCAAACTCGCCATGCTCTTCCCCCGCCGCAATCTTGAAGTTTCGCACCGCGTAACTGGGTTCGGCACCGGGAACGCGATCGTTGAGCGCTTCCCATTGATAAGGCACGATGACTTCCCGAACGAGCCGAATGTATTCGGACCAGTACGGATCTTCGATTCGTACTTGGTTTAACTGCAAGGAACGCGATAACCCCGTTGTGTATGGGGTCTCCATGTTTCTGTTCATATGTTCTCCCGCTTTCTATCTTTTGCTGCTTTCTCGCTTCGGACTAATTTTTCAATCCGGTCAGCGTGATTCCCTCTACGAAATATCTTTGACCGATCAGGTAGAAAATGACGCCCGGAGCAAAGGAAAGACACGTGGCCGCCATCGTCAGCGACCAGTCCGATTTTAATTGGCCTCTGAAATTGGTAAGCCCCAAGGCAATCGTGTATTTATCGCTCGAATTAATGTAAATCATCTGCTGGAGCAAATCGTTCCATAGGCCGATGAAAATAAACAGCGCGACGACGATCATGGCCGACTTGATCGCCGGGATAATAATGCCGAACAAGATGCGGAAGTATCCGGCGCCGTCGATCGTTGCCGCTTGGTCGAGTTCTCTCGGGATGGAGAGGATAAACTGTCGGATCAAAAAGATATTAAAGGCGCCGCCCCCGCAGAAATAAGGCAATATCAAGGGCAGATAGCTGTCTTGAAGCCCAAGGCCCCGCGTCCATCCGATGTACAGCGGAATGAGCGTAACCATGGTAGGCAATAGCATCGAACCGATACAAAGGACCCAGATCAAGCTTTTGCCCCGAAACCGCAGCCTCGCAAAAGCATATCCGCACAAGGTGGCCGTAAACGTTCCCGCCAAACAAGAAGGAACGATAATGATCATCGTGTTCCACAGATACTTCCAGAACTTAAATACCTCTAAGGTTTTTTCATAGTTGGAGAACAGCCAATTTTGCGGCAATAGAGATGGCGGGTATTTGTAGATCTCGGCATTCGTCATCAGAGACGTACGGAAGATCCACCAGATCGGGAAAAGCACGAGAGCCGCAAGAAGCACGACGACGGCAAACGTGATCAGGTTCGTCGTGAAATCCCTGCGTTTCTTGCTCCTAAGCCTGCCGTATGCCGCAACGCTCATTTGTCGTCGCCTCCTTCATTGAAGATCCATCGATGGGACGTCTTGAACAATACGGCGGTAAAGACCGCAAGAATAGCAAAGATAATAAAGGTAGTCGCGCTGGCATAGCCCAGCTTGTAATTCACGAACGCTTGATCGTACATGAGATAGGTCATGAATCGGGAAGAATTGCCCGGGCCGCCGTTGGTCAGAGAAAGGGCCGGCGTGACGACTTGGAGATTGGCGATCAAGCTCATCAACAAGTTGTAAAAGATGATCGGCGTCATGCAAGGCACGGTGATATGCCGGAATCGGTTCCACCCGTTCGCCCCGTCCATTTCGGCCGCCTCATGGTAGACGCTCGGAACGTTCTGAAGCCCGGCCAAGAAAATGACGATCAAGTTCCCCGCCAGCCAAACCGAAATCAACGAAAGAGAAGGCACGACATAGCTGGAATCGGCAATAAAGAGAACTTTACGCAAGCCGGCTTCGGAGAGAAGAAAGTTGAAGAAGCCGAAATTCGCCTCGTAAAGCCAGGACCATCCGACGTAGATCGCTACGGCCGGCAAAACGTACGGCACATAGAATACGGCTCTAAAAAATCCTCTCGCCGGAATTTTACGATTCAGGAGCATCGCGATAAAAAGCGAATAAATCATGCTTCCGACGACGGATAAGACGGCAAAGTAAATCGTCGCCAGAATGGAGTCCATAAGATAAGGATCGGCGGTAAACAGCTGGACGTAATTATCGAAGCCGACGAATTCGGGGCTTTTCAGCCCGGTCCAATTCGTCAAGCTGATTCCGAGCACCCCGACCAGGGGCAGATACGTCAGGAAGATCAGTCCGAGAAAGGCAGGAATCAAACAAATATAAGCCACGCGCGCCTCGCTCGAATAAAAACGGGAACGGCGTCCCGGAGGTTTATTAACGCTTTCCATATCTCGCTCCCCGCCTCATGTTGAAAGGATGACCGCCGCTTGCTCGATCCCGGCGGTCATCCTTTCTATCTTTTCATTAGCTGCCTTTATTAGCCGCTTTCAATGCCTCTAGATTTTTGGAGATCGCGTCCTTGGCGGTTGTTTTACCGGTCCAAACATCTCCAAGAATCGAGCCGAGCAACGTGTTGAATTCTGTCGTATTGTTCGTGTAGAACCAGGCAGCGGGTTTGGCGGCGGTAGAGCGTGCATAATCGACTACCGCGGACTTGTACTCGTCATAAGGCGGGAAGTTCGGATTTTCGACCCATTTGCGGGTGAGGGCTTCGTCCGTATACCACTTCTCCAGCGTCGGCATCCAGATTCCCGAACTAATGAGTCCCCAGTTGTTTTCTTCGGAGTTGTACCATTTGAGCCATTCCATCGCTTCTTCCGGGTGCTTGGTCTGAGAGAATACGACGTTCGCGCCTCCCGTGCTGAGGGTCACTTTATCCTTCATGTAAGGCAGCACCGCGACGCCGTAGTTCAGGCCTTCTTCCTTGGCGACATTCAAGCTGGTTCCCACGTTCCACTGGCCGTTCGTGGCCATGGCGACCGTTCCCGCGATAATGGTGCGCTGGATGCCGTCATCGGTTTGGCCGACGGACAACGGCGCGACATGATCTTTCAAGTAGAGATCCGCGACCTTCTGAATCGCCTCGATGCTGGCGTCTTCGCCGATTCTCACTTCCGTGCCGTCGGCGGAGTAATAGCCTCCGCCATTGCTGAGAGCCCACGTTTCCAGCTGCCACGGCAGGTTTTCGACGGATGCGCCGAACTGGACGATACCCTCCGGATCGAAGCCGTCTTCGCCGGGATGTTTGCCGTTCTTGTCGATCGTCAGCTTCTTGGCCGTCGCTACGAATTCGTCCCACGTCCATGCTTGATCCAAGGCGGATGGCGGATAAGGCACGCCCGCTTTGTCGAACATGTCTTTGTTGTAATACAGGAGGAGGATTTCATTGGCCGCCGCATAAGCTACCGTTTTGCCTTGGTATTTGTACGCCAGGCTATCCAACGGTTTGCTGTCGCTTCCTTCGTACATGGAGCTAACGTCGTTCAGCATGCCTTCGGTGGACCACTGGATGACGCCGTCCTCTTTTAACATCCCCGTATCCGGCAATTGTCCTCCCGTGGCTTGCGTATTCAGCTTCGTCATGTAGCTTTCCCAAGGAATCGCAACCACTTCGACTTCGATTCTGTCTTGGGAAGCATTGAATTTGTCCGCCGTCGCCTGGACGGTCTTCCCTTCTTCGGCGCTTCCCCACATCGAATAGGTAATCTTGACCTTCTCCGTCTTGGAAGACGACGTTTCAGGTGCCGGGGTAGCTTCCGCTCCCGATGACGCTGGCGACGATGCCGGGTTCGTCCCTTCGTTGTCGTTGCTCCCGCAGCCGAGAACACTGAGTACCAACGCAGCCGAGAGTAGACCTGCCCCGATTTTCTTTCCTTTGTTCATTGCCCCGCTCTCCCTTCAAAATGTACAAGAGTGTATATGTCTATCCGTTCGACCCCGACTTCGAGTTAAACGTTTAGAACCATAATGCTGGAGCCCCCCGGTAATGATCGCCTGAACGCAAGGTGAAATCGGAAGCGCTTTAATCGTATTGTGACATGGGTTCTCTTTAAAAAAAACATCTTATTCCAACCTATTTTTCAAATATTTCAACCTTTTACGCTTTCATTCGAAGAAATCAAAGGTATCGGGGTTTGTTGCGAGAGGGAGAAAAGCAAGCGGGACATGCAGACCGGGTGATCTAAACGTTTAGATTCATATTTATCTACGACAACAAAGCGCCCTCGCTTAGAGGACGCCCTGTTCGATATTGTTAGCTTATTGCTGAGGGATCATGTTGTTGTAGATGTTCGTCGCATTAACCTTGCCCGTACCGACGTCATCGGTCGTGAAGCCCGATACGATGTTGCCGACCTTGAACTCCTTCTGCAGCAGCTCCTCCGAAGGCGCGGCGGCCGTCGGGCCGTCGATGCCCATCTTCGTCTCCGGAGTCACCGTGACCCACAGATCGCCTACCTTGAAGCTTTTGCCGTCCGCGCTCACTTCGGAGATGACGCCTTCGATGTTGACCGCCGCCTTGCCCATGATCGGAGGCTTCGCCGTCGCGGCAGCTTCAGGCTGGGACGCCGGCTTCGTCGCCGGAGAGTTCTGGTTCCATACGAGAATGCCTACCCCGAGCACCGCGCATGCCGCGATGCCGGCCATCCAGCCCCTTGCTTTTCTCTTCTTCGCCAATTCCATGTTCATCCGCTCCTTATGATCCATCAATTTTTTGTAGGTTGCATCTTGGAAATCCTCGCTGGTCTTCAAATGGGACATCGCGGACTTATAAACAGACTTCTTCATCCTCCGCGCCTCCAATCTTCTTCTTAAGGAGCGCGCGTCCCCTTGCCAGCCATGTCCCCACCGTGGCGGGTTTAGCCTCGAGGATCGTCGCGATCTCTTGGATGGAATAGCCTTCGTAATAGTGCAGATGGATCGGAATCCGATACTTCTTGTCCAAGTCCAGCACGGCCTGCAGAACGTCGATTTCTTCCTCGGGGAGGTAGCTCAGGTCTTCGGGAAGCGGGTTGCGGCTTCGGAACCACCCGGCCTTCAGCATATTTTTGCTTTTATTGATGGTCGTTCGAATGAGCCAAGCCTTTTCGTGTTCGCCGTTTTCGAATGCGGGGCGCTTCTGCAAATAAGCGAGGAAGACGTCCTGGGCGACTTCTTCCGCGTCCGCCGTGTTTTTTAAGAAGGCGAAAGCGATCTTGATCAAGCTTTGCGAATAAAGATCCAAGGCCCGTCGCACAGATTCATTGAGCTCGAATGAATTGTACACCTCAGCGCCTCCTTTCACTTTCAATACAACCGGGTGCTCGATTATTTTTCGTTAGGGGCGAACTTTTTTTAGAAAAAGCGTCCGCTTGGCTCAAGACGAGCAGAGACCCGCAAAGGTATGCAGCCTTCCGGCAAGAAAAATATCCCGTCTCTTGAAGAGACGGGATGCCTGAAGGATCACGCTATTCCGATGTCGCGCTCCTGGTCGATTAATTGAATCCGCCGTTTACGCGGATCGTCTGCCCCGTTATCCAACGGGCTTTATCGCTAACGAGCAACTCGAGAGCATTCGCGATGTCCTCCGGTTCGCCGAGCCGTCCGAACGAATTCATTCGGCGGAAAGATTCGACCAACTCCGGCGATTTGCCCTCCAGAAACAGTTCGGTCGACACTTGCCCGGGCGCGATGCAATTGATGGTGATGTCCTTGGGACCGAACTCCTTTGCCAATTGGCGCGTCAATTGCTCGACCGCGCCTTTCGTTGCGGCATAGACGCTGTACGTCGGAAGCATCGCTCCGGAGACGGAAGTCGAGAAATTAACGATTGTCCCGCCTTTCGACATATGCTTCATGGCTTGTTGGCAAGCGAAGTAAGTCCCTTTCACGTTCGTCGCGAAATGCCGATCGAATATCTCCTCCGTCACGTCCGCGATCGCATGGTTTTCCATGATGCCGGCATTATTGACGAGTATGTCGACGCGCCCGAATCGCTCGAGCGTCTCCGAGAACAACGCTTCGATCTCGCTCGCCTTGCTTACGTCGGCTTGGATTTCAGCCGCTTCTCCGCCGAATTGCTCAATCGCCCTTACAGCCTCTTTCGCTCTCCCAAGGCTAGAGGAGTAATTGATAACCACCTTTGCTCCGGATTGGGCCAATTGAATGGCGGCTTGACGTCCGATGCCGCGAGACGCCCCGGTGACGATGGCGACTTTTCCATTTAGACTCATATCCTTTTCTCTCCTTTATCTTGTTGTAGTTCTCTCTTCGATTCGCGGTCTACAATGCAAGTTCAAAATGATTATATGAAGTATTCGCATCGTACCGATAGACCATTCCTATTCGATCCTTGCCTAATTCTCTTCCGACTCCATATAATGAAAGCAAAAAGAGCCTCGCCCGGGAAGGAGTCGGCATTGAATAACCTGAATGAATCGCAGCGCTTAAGTCGAGCCTTGCAGCAACTGGCGCTATTAATACGCCGCCACGCCCCGTCCAGCGGCACGTTTCGGACCGCCGTCCCTTCTTTATCGTTGATGCACGCCGTTCGTTCGTCGTCGGAACCGTTGGAATCCGTCTACAAGCCATCCATCTGCATTGTGGCGCAAGGAGCTAAGATCGCCTCGCTCGCGAACGAAACCTTTCGATACGATCCTTCGACTTACCTGGTCACTTCCGTCGAATTGCCGATTACGGGCAGAATCGTCGAGGCTTCACCCGAGATCCCCTACCTGAGTTTGAAGCTGAGCTTCGATGTCGACGTCGTCATGGAGATCGTGAAACAAACGAATCGTCTCGCTTCCGTCTCCGTGGAAGGAGGCCGAGGGATAACCGTGAATCAAACCTCTCCCGCGCTGCTCGAATCCGTCGTGCGGCTCATGGAGATGCTCGACGCGCCCGAGGACATTCCGGTTCTGGCACCGCTCGTCATACGCGAAGTCGTATATCGAATGCTTCAGGGAGAACAAGGCGCGCTCCTGTATCCATTTGCGATCAACGGCAGCCACGGTTACCGCATCGCTCAAGCCATCCGGTTGATCAATCGGCAATATGACCGCCCTCTGTATGTCGAGGAGCTGGCCAAGTCCGTGAATATGAGCGTATCGGCGTTTCATAAGCACTTCAAACGCGTGACGGCGATGAGCCCGCTGCAATACCAGAAAACCGTTCGTTTGCAAGAATCCCGGAGGTTAATGTTGACGGAATCCGTGCCAGCCTCCGACGCGGCGTTCCGCGTCGGCTATGAGAGTCCGTCCCAGTTCAGCCGGGAATATGCGCGGATGTATGGCCGACCGCCGATGACGGATGTTCAAAATCTTCGCAGTTCGATCCAGGATTCCCATGAAGGAAGCAAGGTTTGACGCAAGCGTATGCTTCTTATTGCACCGTGGATAACGAAACGAGGACCGGACCGGCAAAATCGGAAGCCTCCTCGCCTTTCGGATTGTGCAGACGGAACAGGTAAGCGGCGCCCGTGTCCGACTGCCACACGATATAATCGTTAACCCCTTCTCCCGACGAGGTTTGAAGGTAAAGCTCGGCGGAACCCAGCGGATGCTCGACAAGCTCCCCGCTATAATCGGAGACTTCGCCGATCCGTTCTAATTCCTCTCTTCCCGCGGTTTCAAGCTGCATGAGATCATAGTTTGCAGGCAGCGATTCGATGTCGACATAGTATTCCGGATTGCGCTCAAGAAATAGACGTCCTTCGGCGGCGTCGAAAGCAAACTTCTCGAAAACGTACAAGGAAAAGTCTTCGCCTTGATGCAAGGCGGCCGTGAATGACCGGTTCCCCTCGCCAGTCATCCATTCAAAATTTTGGCTCGGGGGACGAGTCGATTCGGGAGCTTGCTCGTTCTCGGTCGAGGGAGCCGTCACCGATGCACTGGCCGGCGGGGACGGTTCAGAGCCGGCAGTAGGTTCGGAGGCTCCCGAGCAGGCCGTAAGCGATAAAACCAGGACGAAAATCGAAACTTTCATGAATGCGGAATCCTTTCGGTTCACGTTTGATCACGCCTTTCTGTATCGCTTCATGGAGTCCTGTTACGGCAACAGGTTTTCGTTTTAGGAGTATGCTTTATTATACTGCTTTGCATATTGGTCGATATATCTCATCATTTCGGATATGCCGATCATTTGATTTTTCAATTGCTCGTTCAGCTTTTGCAGAGCCACCTTGAAGGAACGTTCAACGGCAGCGAGATTAAAGGTTTCCAAAGCTTCAAGCAGCTGTTTCATGTTTTCGATAAAATAGACGGTTTTCCGTAAACTGCTTAGCACGATAATCTTTTTTAAATCCCGCGACGTAAAGACCCTGTATCCGTTATCCGGGTTCCGTTGAGAGCGAATGAGCCCCTCCTTCTCCCAATGTCGAATGGCGGACGGGTTAACCCCGGCGATAGCGGCGACCTCCCCGATCTTCATCTCTTCCGACACCTGCACGTTCCTGTACTTGGAGAAGTCGGTTTTTTGAATCAGGTTCATGATTTCTTCGAGTCGTTGTTTCTCGGCTTGGATATTGTACTGATGCAGATTGATTTTCCATAGAGCCTGTTCGACGAGGCCTTTTTTTAACAAACTCATGACCTCGTAGCAGACGGGAATATCGAATCCTTTGATTAAGGCGCGCAAAGCTTTGAATGCCTGAACATGCAGCGGAGCGTAAGATCTTCTGTTGCCGGCTGACCGGGGGACGTCGGGAACCAGATCGAGATTCTCGTATCTTCTCAACGTGGTCGTGCTGACATGAAGCTTCTCGGACATTTGTTTCGGCGTAAAGGTTTGGTCCATCGGCGACACCTTCCTTAAAGTCAAACCCTAAAGTAAATCACCAACATTATAGAAAATACCGCCTGCTCCCACAAGGAGCTACCGACAAGCGAAGGGCCATCCTTTGCAGAATGGCCCTCTCCAGATTATCCTTTGTTCCGAATGCGTCCCGGCTTACTGTTGACTAGCCAGATAACGGGTAAGTTGTTCGAACGTGCCTTCGAACCCTTGGGCAACCATCGGCGCCATCGAGTCGAACGCTTCCTGTTCCTCGGCAGAGGCGTTGATCGGCCCGCCCTGCAGCGTTAATACCGTCTTTCCCTCGTTTTCCTCGAGCGTTAATATATTCAGAATCTCAAGCGGCCAGTTCGGATTAAACGGGGCGCGAACCGTATTCCCTTCTTCATCCGAAAAAGATTGGACCCATACCAGTTTTTCCGGATCCTGCACCTCCCGGTACACGAACTTGCCCCACATGGCTTGCTGCCCATCCGGAGACTTCTGGCAGCCCAGAAACATCCCGCCCGGTCGGACATCCATTTTTGCCACTTCAAGAGAAAACCCTTTGGGTCCCCACCAATTTCCGAAGTGAGCCGGATCGGTCCATACCTTAAATACCAGCGCCCTTGGGGCGTCAAACTCTCGTTTCAACAACAGTCCTTGTCGGTTGTTCATCGGATTTCCTCCATTCGATTTTAAGTATGAACGGATGCTTTTCATAAGAAAGAAATCATCGGCCGAAGTTTGCTAGGGCCTACCTGATGACTATGTTACAGCGTACCGGAGGCTTTCTTCAGCAGCCCCGACAGCAGCGGCAGATCCGGAGCGTCGCCTTCCCGTAATTTAATCCACTTCCGTTCGGCAGGTCCTTCGAATCCCTTCGGAAAGTCTATGCCGTTCGCGTTCATGATCATGAACGCAACGGCGTCCTTCGAAGGCGATATGACCGCTGCATAATGACCGTTTTTGAGAAAATGTGGTTTCTTGTACTGAATTCGTTCCTCCGCTTCCGGAATCGTCTCAAGAATCATACCAGGAATATTCCGTCATGGAATATAGAAGATATTTCTTGTTTGTCCCCCTCGCATTCGCTTTGCGGGAGCCGGTTTTTTCTAATGGAATATTCACTCGAACTGCGCTACTCCTTCACGGCGCCTAGCACGATCCCCTTAACGAAATATCGCTGCAAGAAAGGATATACCACTAGGATCGGAAGAGCCCCGATAAAGATTTGCGCCGATTTGATCGTGCGCTGCGCGATGTTCTCCAGATCTTCTGGCCTCGCGGCAAGCTTGGAGAAATCCTGCTGCACGATTACGGTTTGCAGAAACGTCGCCAGCGGATAATTTTCTACCCTTGTCATGTACAACAGTCCGTCAAACCAGGCGTTCCAATGGCCTACCATCGTGAACAAACCGAGCGTGGCGATCGCCGGCATCGAGACCGGAAGGTATACGCTCACCAAGGTTCGGAAATGGCCCGCGCCGTCGATCCATGCGGCCTCCTCCAGCTCCTTCGGTACCTGGCGAAAAAAATTCAGCAGCAGTATCGCGTTGTACACGTTGACCAGAGAAGGCAGAATGAGCGCCCAGATCGAGTTGAGCAGTCCTAATCTCTGAATCAGAATATAGTGGGGAACCATTCCGGCTTGAAACAGCATCGTGAACAAAAACAGCCAGACGTATAGGCTCCTCCCCTTAAATGCCGCGTTTTCCTTGGACAACGGATACGCCACCAGGAGAACGGTCAACATCCCCAGCACGGTTCCCGCCGACGTTCTTATTACGGATACACCCAACGACCGGACGAAGTTGCGATTGCCGACGGTTTTCTCGTAAGCATCCCAAGTGAATTCTATCGGCCAGAAGCCTACAAGATTCGCGCTTGCCGCTGCCGCTCCGCTGAAGGAAACCGCCAGCACGTGAACAAGCGGCAGCACGCAAAGAACGGAAACGGCCAGCAAGCCCGTATAGTTCGCGAAAGTAAACCATCCGTAAGCTCGGCTAACATGCGGCATGCGAGTCTCCCCCCGTTCAGAAGATCCGATAGTGGGCATATTTGTATGCCACGCGGTACGCGATAACGATCAGTGAAAAGCCAACGACGGACTTGAATAATCCGACTGCCGTTGCAAAGCTTAAATCTCCGCTTAGCATGGCCAACCGATAGACGAACGTATCGATGATGTCCCCTCTTTCATAGACGAGAGGGTTGTATAAATTAAAAATTTGGTCGAAGCCCGCGTTCAGAATATTGCCCAGCGAAAGCGTTCCGACGACGACGATGATCGGCGCCATCGACGGAAGCGTTATATGGAGCGTCTGCTTCCAGCGATTCGCTCCGTCAATGATCGCCGCTTCGTAAAGCGACGGATGGATTCCGGAGATCGCCGCGAGAAAAACGATCGCGCCGAAGCCGAACTCCTTCCAAATATCGCTTACGACTACCGTGAACATAAACCAACCGTTCTCTCCGAGAAAGAAAATCGGCGAACCGAACATCGAAGCCAGCAAGCGATTCAACAGGCTTTTCTGCGACAGGATATCCGTTAACGCACCGCCTAAAATCACCCAAGATAAGAAATGAGGCATGTAGACGAGCGTTTGAATCGTTCGTTTCCACGGCGTACTTCTGACTTCGTTCAAGAGGAGGGCGAACGCAACGGCCGCCAGCAGACCGAAAATCATTTTTAGCGCGGAGATCACGAACGTATTCCGAATGACCTTTAAGCTGTCCTCCCTTTCGAACATAAAGCGAAAGTGTTCCAGCCCTACCCAATCCGATCCCGCGAAACCGAGCCACGGTTTGTAATCCTGAAAGGCCATCACGATGCCGCCCAGCGGCAAGTAGGAAAATAAACCGATCAAAACAAGACCGGGCCATATCATGAGATGAAGAGGCCATGTTCTTCTCAAGCGCCAACCGGAAGCTGCGCGCCAAGAAGCGCTGCGTTCGGGCAAGCCGGATTGTCGCGGTTTCATGCTACCGGTTCCCGTTAACCGACTGATACCAATCGTTTACTTCTTTCGTGATCTCGTCTCCGCCCGAGCTCTTCCATTTCCGAACGAATTCATCGAAGCTATCCGGCGACGCGTCGCCGTAGATGATCTTGGTGAAAGTTTCGTTCTCCAGCTTTCTCAGGAATTCGTCCCGGTTTTTCATCGTTTTCGTAGGCGCTCCGATGAATTGCTCGGGTTGGGAATAAGGCAGCATTTCGTAATTGACCGCTCCCGCTTGATGCACTTCTCCCCCAAGGCCATACAAATACTTCTCGAAAGCCGTCTCGGGCGCCTTTCCGTTGTGCAAGTCGTAATAAACCTTCGATTGCTTGAACGGGATGCTCGGCTCGTCATTGGAAAGAATGACTTTTTTGGCTTCGATTTTTCCGCCCGGGATTTTGGATTCGTCGTATACGGGCTCTCCGTTTTCCATCGCGTAATCGTAGCCTTCGGCGAATCCGAAACGCAATTCGTCGGTTTCTTCGGAAAATCCGAAGCCGTACAAAGCGTCGTAATATTTCATGATCGCGTCCATATGCTTGAAATCTTTACGGAACAACAGTATTCCGTCGAAGAGCTGGGTCGCTTTTCTTGCGATTTGCCCATTCGGTCCGGCAGGAAGAGGGAAAGCTTTAACGACGGCGCCCGGCACGTTTTTCTTGACATCCCCCAGCGGCCAGCCGACGTTCCAGAAAGCTCCGAAGTAAATGCCGGACTTTCCGGCATTAAAGGCTTCCGCCGCTTTGCCTCCGTCCATCAATGCCGCTTCTTTGTCCAAATACCCCTTTTTCATCCATTCCGAGTATTTGACCAGAGCCTGCTTCGCGTTAGGCTGTATCGATCCGTATTGAAGCGTTCCGCCGTCCGTCTTGTTCCACTGGCCCGGAATGGCGTTGCCATACGATCCGAACAACCAGCTGGCGTCTCCGATAACCGAAAATACGTTATCCTTCAGTCCCGCGGACATTCCGATCGTATCCTTCTTGCCGTTTCCGTCCGGATCCCGGTGGACGAACGCCTCCATCACCGTCTCGAATTGTTCGATCGTCTTCGGCGGCTGAAGCCCGAGCTTCTCGAGCCAATCCTGACGGATGAACATGACCGTATCCTGAACGTCCCCCGCGGACAAAACCGGCAATCCGTATCTTTTTCCTTCCTTCGTGACGGGATACCAAACTTGCGGATATTCGGCGTACAGTTCCTTGATGCGGGGCGATGCGTATTTCTCGAAAGCTTCCGTAATATCGAGCAGCTTGCCGGCATCGATCAGTTCGCTCGCAAGCACCCTGTCGTACACGAAAAAGGTATCCGGGAGCGGCTCGTTGGCGGTAAGAGAGAGACGCAGCTTCGTATTGTACGCATTATTCTGACTGCTGGCCGTCCACAAATATTTGAAGTCGATTCCGTGTTTTTCCCTTGCCCATCTCGTATGCCAGTTATTTTCGGCGGTTTCCCCGTTCTTAAAGACCATGGACGCCACGATTTCTTCTACGGTCGTAATCGTAATAGGGCCTTCGGGCTCCGCGCTAACCGCAAGAGATGGGGAAGGCTCAGACGATGCTTCCTTGGATGGCGTGCCGCCCGGTTCCCCGGATCCGGCGCAAGCCGACAGCAAAACCGCGAGCGCCGTTACGACAGCGAATACGAATAGAGAACTTCTCCTAAGCTCCTTTCCCATTGTCGTGATTCCCCCCGTTACCAAGATTGTCGCGAGACAATTCTTATTGTATCGGCGCCGTCTTTTGCGATGTAGAGCAATCCTCCAACATATCGGGTACATTTCGAAGCCGTTGCAGATAACCCTGCCTGGTTACGAGTTTACCCATTCCGATTCGGAATCGGGAACTTGACGATAAGCTTCCCATACCTGGCGCAAATGCGCATAATCCGCTTCTTCGAACGGCTCGCCGGAAGAAGCGATCCCCCACAGATAGTAGGTAACCGGGATGCCTATCCGGGCTTGAACCGACAGATAGCTTCTCCACGCATCCTTATCGACAATCAGATCGTTATCGGTATCGATTAACCACTCCGGATTGCACATTCGCGCGATGGTTGCGCGGTTCCGCATGATGTCGAGTACGTCCCTCGAGGCTCCGTCGAGGTCGTTCAACCTTAAAGCGTCCGCAACGTCGGCGAAATAGGGATTAGCCGTATGCGAGATGAGCATGGCATCCGGCTTGACCGTCTTCATTGTCGTATAGACGACATGAAGATAAGCTCTCAGCAGCTCGACGCCCCACAAGCTGCCGCCCGTTTGAATAAGCTCGGTCCTGGCCTCTCCGAGTTTCGGGTAAATATGCTCGGGACTCGATTCGTTAAGCAACGCCAGACTCGTCGACAAATAATTGCGGAACTGCCCCCGCTCGGAAGGCACGTTCTGCGTAAAATCGATTTTTAAGCCATCCGCGTTCAAACAGCCGGGGCCGTCGCCGAACATTCGGCGTAATTGCTCCGTCATCACCGTCTTATATCGTTCGGAGGTCGGATCGGCGGCCACGATTTTACCTTCCAACGTCATGCATGCCTCCGGCGGCAGTCCATCCGCCAACAATGGCGAGTACCATAGGAGCACCTTGCGTCCCAGCGCATGCTGATCTTCTATGAAGGCGCGCATATCGGTCCATTTCTGCGGATCGGGCTCTGCCAGGGCATCCCGCTTCGCCCATTTGTAATCGATGATAATCGTGCCCGGATGGATGCCCTTCTCGCGCATAAAGGCGGTATATGAACGGTATTTCTGTTCCGTGGCATACTCACCCACGTTCAGAAAATGGCCGTTTTCCGTTCCGTTGTGATCGCGGCGGTAGTCGTATCTTTGCTGCCCCCACCCGCAAAATATCGGCTCTTTCCACCAGGGCGGAATATTCGGGGAAACGGCGCTCTCCTTCGCCCGATCCAGCCCGAGCCTGTCGCGCAAGGCTAGAATATAGCCTCGAACCGCCTCGTTCCCGCTCGAAGCCCGTTTCAATCCGAACCGGATGCCCGGCGAACGAAAACCGTTCTTCCCTACTGCGGTATGTCCTTCGAAATCCAGCTTGAGCGAATGCTCGCCGTTAGACGATACGACGTAATCGAAGCCGAGAAAATTAAATTGCCCGGGATCGGCGACGACGCCGCAGCTCATCCACCGCCCATCCTGTTCCCATGCATAACAGAACGGGGGCGGACTTAGCCACTGCTGGCAGCTAAGCGAATCGGACTGGTTCGGTTGCCGGTAGACGAATCCCGCCGTCCAATCGAAGCGAGGAGCATAATAGCGCTCAAATCCGGCCCGTCCTCCTCTCCATGATCGGACAAGGCCGTCTTTCCCGTCCGCTTGCCGCTCGGCCCAATCGGACGCAAAGTAATAAACGTCGTCGACGCGTCTGCCTTCGGCCGCGACTTCAACATAATACGTCACGCTTTCGGGAGCGAAAACGAACAGATATCTCTTGCTGTCCCATAAGACGGAAGCTCCGGCTTCGAACGCAAGCTCAAGCCGGTGCTCCGATCGCTCCGTTCCTACCCATGCGACTTGTCGGTTAGGGAACCTATCGGAGCCTTCCAACGCATGAACGCAAGAATGGATCGGCAGACGAGTCAGAAGCTTCTCGGCCATCTCCGTCCCATGACTCGCCAAGTCGCGCTTCAACCGCAAACTCCATAGTCCCTCGACCGGTTCGAAGGCGGCTTGATAATACGGAGTCGATACGCTCAGGCTATTTTCGGAATCAACAATGAATTGCAGCGAGCTTGCCTCTGTCATCGCCCTTCCCCCCTTATGCCTTGATCGCGCCGGAGGTAAGACCTTGGACGAAAAACTTCATCGTGAAGCTGAACAACAGCATCAAGGGGACGGAAGCCAGCGACATTGCCGAAAATACTTGACCGTATAGGATTTGTTGTTGGTCCATAAACCGGTATAAGCCGACCGTCAGCGTCATTTTCTGTTGATCCGGGAGAACAAGGAGAGGCCAGAAAAAGTCGTTCCACGTGTTCAGAACGGTGACCAGTCCCATGGACAAGATAATAGGAAGCGAAAAGGGAACGACAAGGCTAAGGAAACAACGGAATTCGCTGCCACCGTCGATTTTGATGCTCTCGAACAGCTCCTTCGGAATGCCTTCGAAAAAAGTCCGCATGACGAAGATCGTGACCAATTGTCCGCTGGCGATGAAGGGAAGTATGGCCGCCCAGGGAGAGTTGATCAAACCCATATTTTTGACGAGCACGAATTGGGGGATCAGCGTCAATACGCCCGGTATCATCAAAAAAACGAGCAGCGTAAAAAACAACGCGTTCTTGCCCCTGAATCGGAATCGCGCAAAGGCATAGGCGGACAAAGACGACAGGATAAGCACGCCGATCGCGCTAAGCGCCGAAATGAAGGCGGAGTTCATCATGTACGTTTTAATTTTCATCATGGCGTTACCGTAATAATGAAATTGAGGTTCGATTGGAAAACCGAAATAATTGCTTTGGAGCTCCGCATTCGTTTTTACGGAAGAAACAAGCATGAAATATAGCGGGAATAAGGTGCAGAACGCAAAAAACAATAACAGCGCGACGATGACGATTCGTGAAGTGCGATTCGCTTTCATGGATTTCCTCTCCTAAGTCCGCGATTTCATAAAACGTAGATTCAGAACGGTAAACAAGGCGATAATCAGGAATAAAGTAACGCCGGCAGCCGAACCGATACCGAGCTTGCCGTAGGTAAAGGCGTTATTAAACAAAAATAAACCCGGTACCGTCGTATCGTACCCCGGACCGCCTTTGGTCAAAATATATTGATCCCCGTATTGCTGAATCCCGCCGATGAGGACAAGAATCGTCGTCAGCTTGAGCTGCGGGATAATGAGAGGCAAATCGATGCTCCAAAATATTTTCCATCCGCTTGCTCCGTCGATCCGGGCGGATTCTCGCACCGATTCATCGAGCGATTGGAAACCGGCCAGGTAGATCAGGAATCCGATTCCGCTAATCCAAGGAAATCCCTTCATGAGCAACGAGCCGATGGCGCTGAATTGGCTTTCGCCCAGCCATACTTTCTGCCAGCTTTCCAGCCCGAGCTTGCCGAGCAGCACGTTCAACATGCCGTTGCCGGGTTCATAGAAGAATAGCCAGAACAAAGTAGTGACCATACCCGGAATAACCATCGGAATGATAAAGGAAACCTTAATGACTTGAGCGAATCGACTTGCTCCGAGCAAATAAATCAGGTAGCCCGCGAGGACCGAAATTCCTTGAAGGACAACGAGCGCCCACCCCAGAAAGATGGCCAATACCTTAAAGGATTCGATGAACACGTCGTTATTGAAAATCTCCCGAAAGTTGGCTAGACCGACAAAGGTCGGATGGTAGTAATCCCGCATGTTCCAATCCAGGAAAGAGATTCGGATGGCTTCAAGGGTCGGATAGATCAGAAAGACGGCGACGAATAAGTACGTCGGCAGCAAGCATAGGTACGCCGCCTTGGATTCCGTTGCTTTTAACGATTTCATTGCTCTCACTTCCGTTTCGCCGCGAATTATTGAATAAGGAAGGATAGAGCGAAACGCTCTATCCCTTCGTTGCCCGTATGATTGCCTATTGCAAATATTGTTCCAATTTCCATTCGGGATTAAGCTTGATCGCGGCATCCGCATATTTTTCAAGCGATTTGATAGTATTCCCGATGAATTGGTCGGCCGTCAGCTTGCCGTCCAAATATTGCTGTTGGGCTTTGAAAAAAATGTCCGCTTGTTCAGGCTCGAATCGAAATGCAGTGAACGCGATCTGCTTCTGACTGCCGAACGTATCGATAATCGGCTGTACTTGCTCCGGCGCCTGAATCCCTTTAACGACGGGAATAAGGAATAATTCATCCGTCATGATCTTCGCGCCGCCGTTCGGATCGGTCCAGAAACGAAGCCAATCCAGCGCCGCCTGAAGCTTTCCTTCCTTCTCCGCTTTCGAAGTAATCGCAACGTAGGCTTCTCCGCCTATCAAATAATTGTAACGCTGATCCGTACCGAGCTCGGAATAAGCCTTGTCAAGATAAGGAATCGGAGCAATGCCGTAATTCACCGTTAGATCGTTCTGCAGGTGCTGATTCGGATACCAGCTGCCGTTAAGGGCCATTGCCGACTTGCCTTCATTAAACAATCCTTCGAATTCCCAGCTTGCCGTATTGAAGCCCTTATTAAAATAAGGCGATAGATCCTTGATTACGCGCGCATACTCCTTAACCTCCGGTGAATCCTCCGTTATCATGCCTTTCTTCACGGCCAACGCCCATTCGGCCGTATTGACTCCGTCGTCGCGATCGATGACATCCAATTGCTCCAGCTTCGGCTTCCACAAGTACCCCCACAGATCGGTTGCCAGCCAACCCAGATTCCAATCCATCGAATTCTGAATGCTGAATCCGGTATAGCCGGCGTCTTGGGCCTTCCGGGCAACCGCGAGCAGTTCGGTAATGGTCTTAGGCGGTTCGTTTACGCCGATCTCATTGAAAATATCTTTGTTGTAGTACAGGTTAACGGTGGTCAACTGAATCGGCATGCCGTACAGCTTGGCCGGCGGCAGCTTATCCGTTGCGGATTCGATGACTCCGTCAATAAACGATTGCTTCCATGGGGCATTCGTGAATCTGCTGACCTCATCCATATGGGGCAGCAGGTTGACGATCCAACCGTTTTTGAACCAAGCGGATTTGTCCCCCGGACCGCCCATAATGATATCGGCCTCGCTGCCGGCAATAAATTGCGCGTCCAAGTATTTCTCGAATTCGGCTGCGGGCACATATTGAAGCTTAACCGTATGGCCCGTCTTCTCCTTAAAAGCTTGCGCCATCTTCTCGTAGGCCGGCCAGGAAAATTCCCCTTGAGAATAAACCATGGTCAACGTCTGCGGCTCCTCGGCGGGCGCTTTGCCGTCCGTTTGGGCCGAAGCC
>Ga0065721_10004965_pt1 | contig 34351 bp, 22 predicted proteins | sample Mesricmetagenome_FD_59108 | JGI IMG/M metagenome (GOLD analysis project Ga0065721, IMG submission 59108) | Mesophilic microbial community from rice straw/compost enrichment Sample: eDNA_1 v2 (version 2) | ecosystem: Engineered > Solid waste > Grass > Composting > Bioreactor | place: USA: Davis... | reverse complement strand
GAACGTTCGCGCCGACGCGCAGCGTCACCCGCGCCGAATTCGCGGCCATGATCGTCAGGGCGCTCGGTCTGCCGGCTCAGGCGGACTCCAGCTTCGGCGATGTGAAGGCAAAGGATTGGTACGCTCCGTTCGTGGCGACGGCGAAGACTTATGGTCTCATCAATGGCTACACGGACGGAACGTTCCGTCCGGCTCAGACGATTACCCGCGCGGAAGCGGTAGCCATCCTTAATAAGGCATGGGTACTCGCCGGCAAGACTGCGATCGGCGAGACGGAATCGGCGCTTACTCTCGAGAGAATCGCCGACCAATCCGAGATTCCGGCTTGGGCTCGCGCCTCCATCGGTTCGGCCGTGCAGTTGGGACTTCTCACCGGCTACGTCGACGGCACCGTGAAGCCGCTTCGCACGGTATCGAGAGAAGAAACCGCCGCGATGCTGCAGAACCTGCTCATCCGCAGCGACTTGATTCAATCGAAATAAAGAAAGATAGGAACGCGACATCCTCTCCCTTTCCAAGGGCGCGGATGTCGTGTTTTACTTAATAGGGATTCAAGAATCGGATATAAGGAGATGAAAAGCCCNTGCCGACCGACAAAATTACTCCCTTTTTGTGGTTCGACGACAACGCGGAGGAGGCCATCGATTTCTATAGCTCGGTGTTCAAGAACGGAAAAACGTTGAACGTTACCCGTTACGGAGAGGGAGCGCCGTTCCCGAAAGGGACGCTGATGTCCGCCACTTTCGAGCTGGAGGGACAGCGATTCATGGCGTTGAACGCCGGTCCGCACTTCAAGTTCAACGAGGCCGTTTCGTTCTTCGTGAACTGCGCGACGCAGGAGGAAGTCGACGAGCTGTGGGAGAAGCTTGCCGCCGATGGAGGGAAACCCGGCCGGTGCGGCTGGCTGAAGGACAAATTCGGGCTGTCGTGGCAGATCGTTCCCGCCCTCCTCGGAGAGCTGCTGGCGGACAAGGATGCCCGGAGGGCTCGCAACGTATCGGAAGCTATGATGCGGATGGATAAAATCGATATTCAAGCTTTGATGGATGCTTACGAGAAATAAGATAGATTAAAAAAGCTGCCGACGCGATCGGCAGCTTTTTTGCGTTAACCTTTGCTTGAACTCGGCTCCCCGATCCCGACCGCCTTCCAAGCGTCGCTTACCAGCGAGGCGAGCGCGCTCTTCTGCTCGGCGGTCAAGCCGGAGAGCCTGGAGGCGGCGGCGACGTAGCCGTCGCGCGCCTCCTTGAAGTCGGCCGTCGGCGAGAGAAGACGATCCCGAAGCAGGACGTAGGTGAGACGCCCCAGCGTGTCGCGGCCCTTCAGGCCGATGTCGGCGTTGTCGATCTTCAGCGCCGTCAAGTAAGCGGCGCGGTTCGGGATTCCGCTGTTGAGATGGACGCCCCCGTTGTCGTGCTTCTCGTCTTCGGGAAGCTCGACGTATTCGCTCATGTTGGCCGGCTGCCCGTATTTGGCCGGATCGGCCAAGCTTCGCGAAGCGGCTCCGGTATCTTCGCCGATCTCCCAATCGTCCGAGTCCATGACGGCGGCCATGATGTCCGAGATCGATTCGCTTAAAGCGCCGGACTGGCCGCGATATTCGAGCCCGACCGTGTGCTGCGTCACGCCATGGGTCATCTCGTGGGCGACCAGGTCGAAGGCGCAGGACGTGCAGTCGACGCCGCCGTTCTTCAGGCCGGTGGCCTCGCCGTAATACATGGCCCAACCGGTCCATACCGCATTGTTTCGCATCGCGGCGCTGTCGACGTGCACGAACGACAGGATGTCCATGTTCTTATCGTCGATGCTGTTGCGTCCGAAGCGGTTTTTGTAGAACAGGTAGACCCGCTTGGCATGGACGGTCGCATCCACGGCCGCCGCATCCCCGAAGGTCTTGGAGCCGGACGCGATATAATCGAAACCTTCCGGACGGGACTTGTTTTGGACCGCCTTGCGGAAGTCCAGCGTCTTGATCGCCGCCGGCCGGGTATCGTCTATCATCTGGTAGACGGTCTTGCCCGAGGTTTTCTCCGATTTGATATAGAAAGACTGCAGAACGCCGTTATAACCCTTGCCCCAACCGACAAGAGGAGCAGGAGCGGCTGAGGCTTGGGCTCCGCTTAACCGGCTGTATTCGTCGATCAGGCGCCCCGTATGCGCATCGATGTAGCCAACCCAGTCTCCTAGCTCCGGCAGCGTGAACCGAAGCTCTACTTCATAAGCAAGATACGCCTCGCCATCAAAAGGATAGATAAGCAGTGTCGCCGAAGGCTCCGGTACATCGCCATCCTCCGCTCCGACGCCTATTTTCCCGCGAAGCTTGCGTTCCAGGGCCGTCCGATAGAAGGAGATGGCCTCGTTCCCCATAATCTCGGGCTCGACGTTCACCTCGGATAAGTCCGGAGTCGGCTTCGGCTCGCCGCGAACCTGAATGTCCGCCGAACCTGCCTTCAGATCCAGCGAGAGGTAGCTGCCGTGAATGGGAACTCCTCGATAGATAGACTGCAGCAGATAGCTGGCGCTCCCATCGGGGTTCGCGCTCTTATGGAGCACTTGGTAGTTTCCGTCGTCTTCGTAAGGCTGGGGCAAAGTCGGGAGAGAGACTGCGCTTGCATGCAATCCGGTGGAAAAAGAGGAAGGCGCTGCCGCCGCGGTAAGCAAAAGAATCGCTGCCGCGACGATCATCGTTCGGGCCATAGAAAGCGTTGTCGTTCTTAAACGGTAATGCCGCATGAGGACCCCCTGTTATCCGAACGACGCCTCCGGCAAATTAATGGCCGAAGGCGTCGGGACATGTTCTTTCTATTATACTATAGTCTCTACGAACATGGGGATGATCGTTTTGGACCGAATCAGCTCGTTCGCTCCTGCTCTTTCAGGATGACGTCATGGGCGCCGCCTTCCACGATGCTGGTCGAAGATACGAGCGTGATTTTCGCTTTCTCCTGAAGCTCCGGAATCGTCAGCGCGCCGCAGTTGCACATCGTGGATTTGATTTTGCTGACGGTGATGTCGAGGTTGTCCTTCAGCCTTCCGGCGTAAGGAATGAACGAATCGACGCCTTCTTCGAATTCCAGCTTCGACTCCTTGGCCGCGCTGCCGAAGTCGTACCGCTGCCAATTGCGGGCCCGGCTGGAGCCTTCGCCCCAATATTCCTTCACGAAGTTGCCGTTCACGAGCAGCTTGCGTCCCGGCGCCTCGTCGAAGCGGGCGAAGTAGCGGCCGAGCATGACGAAGTCGGCTCCCATGGCGAGCGCCAGCGTGATGTGATAATCGTGCACGATGCCGCCGTCCGAGCAGATCGGCACGTAAATGCCCGTCTTCTCGTAATATTCCTGTCTCGCGGCTGCGACCTCGATCACCGCGGAGGCTTGCCCCCGGCCGATTCCTTTCTGCTCGCGGGTAATGCAGATCGAGCCGCCGCCGATGCCGACCTTGACGAAGTCCGCCCCGGCCTCCGCCAAGTACAGAAACCCGTCCCGGTCGACGACGTTGCCGGCTCCGATCTTCGCTTTCTCCCCGTACGTTTCCTTCACGAAGCGAATCGTCTCCGCCTGCCATTCGGAATAGCCGTCCGAGGAATCGATGCACAGAATGTCCGCCCCCGCTTCCAGGAGAGCCGGAACCCGCTGCGCGTAATCCCTCGTGTTGATGCCCGCGCCGGCGATCAGCTGTTTGTTCTCGTCGTGCAGCTCCAGCGGATTTTCCTTCTGGCTGTCATAGTCCTTGCGGAAAACAAGATAAAGAAGGCTGCCGTTCTTATCGACGATAGGCAAGCTGTTCAGCTTATGCTCCCAGATCATGTCGTTCGCTTCGGAGAGAGTTATGCCTTCCTCCGCGTAAATAAGGGAAGAGAACGGCGTCATGAACTCGGACACCGGAGAGGAGAGGGGCGTGCGGCTCTCGCGATAGTCGCGGCTCGTGACGATCCCCATCAGCTTGCCGTTCGGAGCTCCGTCCTCCGTAATGGCGATCGTGCCATGGCCGGTTCGGGCTTTGAGCGCGAGCACGTCCTTTAACGTATCCTCGGGACGCAGGTTGGAATCGCTCATGACGAACCCGGCCTTGAACTTCTTGACTCGCCGTACCATCTCCGCCTGCTTCTCGACCGACTGCGAGCCGTAGATGAACGAGATGCCGCCGCACTTCGCCAGCCCGATCGCCATGTTCGCGTCCGAGACGGCTTGCATGATCGAGGAGGTAATCGGCAGGTTCATCGTAAGAGCAGGCTTCTCGCCCTTCTTGAACCTCGTAACGGGAGTTTGCAGATTAACGTTATCCGGAATGTTGATCTTTCGCGTCAGTCCGGGAACCAACAGATACTCGTTAAATGTCCGGGAGGGCTGCTCGTAGTAAAAAGCCATGCTTTTTCTCTCCTCTCTAGCGTTAGATTAACTTACACGTAAGTCAGACATCGAACGGGTACGCCGAGATCCGTTTCCAGCTTGCGGTAATGCTCGCCCTTGGCGATGATCGCCTGGATGCCGGCCATCTCCACGCCCATCTCGAGGAATTGGGCCGCGATGCACCGGATAGTCGCTCCCGAGCTGATCACGTCGTCAACGAGCAGGATGCGATCTCCCTTCTTGAATCCGTCGAAGTACAAGTAGTTCTCGTTGTACGCCGTCTCGCGCTTGATCCGCACCTCGTATTCCTCGTAAAGCTCCGTGCTGAGGCGGAGAATGTTCATCGGCTTGCCTAGCTTGTAGGCGGCGAGCATTCCCCAAGTGTGGCCGCCCGGCTCCGGCGAGACGATATAATCGTATTCCCCGAAATGCTGCCTGGCGCTCTCCGCCAAGCTGTCGGCAATCTCCGCCATCAACTCGGGCGCGATGTACGTGCCCCGCTCGCCGAACGGATACAGCTTGAAATCGTAGGCTGTGGTCGGCGTCTTCATGATGCGGACGCTTCTTGCGTTGCGGATAGACTTGTCGAGCTGCGCATAAACCTTGGTCATCGTTCTCACTCCTTGAGGGTAGGGTAGGCCAAATAGCCCCGAGCGAAGAGGCGCCGCCGGAGCGCGCTTTCGTTCGGCCGAGGCAGGGAGCGTGAAGCGTGGCTCGGGGCGAGAACGGGCAGCGTCTCTGAGTCAAGCGCCTCTTGTAGCCTGGGGCAATTATCGGTTGCCTGTAGATACGCCCGCACCGTATTAGCGGGCTTATACAAGAGATTGCAGGTCGATGTTATATTTCATAACATGAATGATTTTTACAATAGTATCATCGCGGAAAATGGCTGTCAATCGGTTATTTGCCATATCGGCAGAAGGTCCCATCCGCGCCGCTTCATGGTACAATGACAAGAAAAGAGAAAGACAGACTTCTCTTGGATGGCTGAGGTACCTTCGAATGGTCTATTTCGTCAAGTTCGTTTATAGCTTCCTGCTTCCTCCCGGCATTTTCGTCGTGCTGTTGCTGCTTCTGTCCATTTGGCTGTGGCGAAAAGTTCGCCGCGCTTCGCTTCTGCTAGCCGTTCTAACGGTCCTGTTCTATCTGAGCTCCACTACGCTCGTCGCGGGCGCCTTGATCGGCGTGCTGGAACGCACTTACGTTCAGCCAAGCGATCCGCAAGGAGACGTCATCGTCGTCCTGGGAGGAGGAGCGACCCGCGCCACGCCCGACCTTGACGGTCAAGGCAATCTGTACGGCGGCGCGGCTAATCGGCTGCTGGCGGCGGCCCGCCTGCATCGCGAAACCGGGCTTCCGATTCTATTCTCCGGCGGGCAGGTCTACTCCTACACAGGCAACGAAGCGGATATCGCCCGCCGTCAGCTGATTGCGTTGGGCATTCCGGAACAGTCCATCCTCGTCGAGAATCGTTCGCTCAATACGGAGCAGAATGCCGAATACTCCGCCGAGATTCTGAAGCAGAAGGGATTTACTCATCCGGTTCTCGTCACTTCCGCCTTCCATATGGCGCGGTCCGTGCACGAATTCCGGCACGCCGGAGTCGACGTTCTGCCTTATCCCGTCGATTACCGGACGGACGAGGAGAGGAGCTTCTCGGTCTCCAAGCTGACTCCGAACGCGGACGCGGTGTCGACGACCGGGACCGCCTTGAAGGAGTATTTAGGGCTGCTCGCGGCCAACATTCTTCGTTAACGAAGCGAGAAACCGGCGTTCGGGATTTATCCCGGCGCCTTTTTTTCCGTTAATTCGTCCTTAAGAGCTTGATATAGCTTGCGGCTGGCTAGCGGCAACGGATCGGATCGCTTGCGGAGAATCCCGATAGGCATATGGATGAGGCTGTCGCCGATAGGCCGTATTGTCATTCCGCTAGTCAGTGGCTCCGCGGCGATGCGGGGAACAAGCGCCACCCCTATTCCGCTCTCCACGTAAAATTTCAGCGCGGTCATGCTCCCGATCTCCATCGTGTCCAGCTTTACGTTGCCCTTCTCTTGCATCACGCTCTCGAGTTTTCTCCGGTAGGGGCACGTTGCGGACGTGATGAGCAGCCGGTGTCCCTCCAGATGCTCCGTTTCAACCTTCTCCCGATCCGTTAACGGATGGTCTTCGGGCAGGAGCAGGACGAACTCCTCCCGCAATAGGGGCTCGAATTCGAGCTCCGTTCCCAAGCTGGGAGCCGTAGAGATAGCGAAATCGAGTTCTCCTCCGAGAAGACGTTCGCATAGATGAGGGGTGCCCGAGATCTCCAAGGAGATTCGGATGTGGGGAAAGCCGCGCATAAATCTGCCAAGGACGGCGGGAAGGCGGCAGCTGGCCGTCGGCTCCGTTACCCCCAAGCGGACATGTCCGGCCTCGCCCAATCTCATATCCGTTATGCTTGACTGAAGCTGATCCATCTGCTTAACGATCTGCAGGCTCTGTTCGTAGAACAAGCGCCCGGCTTCCGTGAGACGGAAGTCTCTCCCTCGTTCGATCAGGACGACCCCCAGATCGGCTTCGAGCTTCTGGATTTGCATGGTGACCGTGGATTGCACGTAATTCATTTCTTGCGCCGCGCGGTTAAAGCTTCGATGCTTCACGATGGACTGAAAAGTTTTGAGCGTTTTAAGATCCATCCCGATCCCTTCCGATCGAATTCAATATTTTTGAATAGAATACTCATTTAATTCAATTATACGGAACAGACTCTGCCGATTACAATGAATTCAACGAAGCAGAGGGAGTGGATGCGGGATGAAATGGCTCGGCAAGGTGGCGCTTGTGACAGGCGGGGGAACGGGAATCGGCCGAGCGACAAGCTTGGAGCTCGCCGAAAGGGGGGCGAAGGTGATCGTGAATTATTCGCGTTCCCATGGCGAAGCGGAGGATACCGTGAGGCTGATTCGAGAGAGAGGGGGACAGGCTCTGGCGATCAAGGCCGACGTGTCGCGAGATGCCGACGTTCGCGGGATGATGGAACGGGCCGTTCGTTCTTACGGTCGCATGGACATGCTCGTAAACAATGCAAGCATTACCCGCCATATCCCGATGGAGGATTTGGATTCCGCGACCGAGGAGGCTTGGGACGAATTGTTCGGCGTGAACGTGAAAGGCATGTTTTATTGCGCGAGAGCGGCCGCCCCCTGGATGAAGGCGGGCGGACAAGGCGCCATCGTCAATCTGGGAAGCATCGCCGGCCAGACGGGACTGGGTTCTTCTCTTCCTTACGCCGTGACCAAAGCGGCGGTCCATGGCTTGACCAAATCGTTAGCGCGAGCCTTGTCGCCGCATATTCGGGTGAACTGCATCGTGCCGGGGGCGGTAGCGACCCGGTGGTGGGAAGGCAGGGAGGAGCAGATGAAGAAGCTTGCCCCGAATCTTCCGCTGCGGCGGATTTCGACGCCCGAAGATATCGCCGCCATGATCTGCTCCGCCCTGGAGCAGGAAGCGATGACCGGGCAGATCATTACCGTAGACAGCGGGCAGACGTTATAGCGGAACAAGGCGGCGAAGGGATGAACCCTTGCGCCGCCTTGGCCTTGTTGTCCTTAAACGCCGGAATAAGCCATGAACCCGCCGTCGACCGGAATAACCGCGCCGGTAACGAAGCCCGACGTGTCGTTGTCCAGCAGCCACAGCACCGTGCCGAGAAGATCCTCCGGCACGCCGAATCTTCGCATCGGGGTGTGGGTCAGGATTTTGTTCGAACGGGCGGTCAGGCTTCCGTCCGGGTTGCGGAGCAGCGTCTTGTTCTGCTCCGTCTCGAAGAAGCCGGGAGCGATCGCGTTCACGCGAATGTTCGATTCGGCGAAGTGGACGGCCATCCATTGCGTGAAGTTGTTGATCGCGGCTTTGGCCGCGCCGTAGGCCGCTACCTTCGTCATCGGGGCGTACGAGCTCATCGAGGAGACGTTCAGGACGACGCCTCCTCCGTGCTCGGTCATGGACCGAGCGAAGACCTGAGACGGGATCATCGTTCCCATGAAGTTCAGGTCCAGCACGTTGCGGAAGCCCGGGATGCTGAGATCGAAGAAGGAAGTGATGCCGTCTTGGTCCAAATCCTCGGGTTTATAAACCTCGTTCGTCGTATTCGCGCTAGGATGGTTGCCGCCGGCTCCGTTCAGCAGGATGTCGCACGGGCCGAGCTTCTCGCCGACGGCGCATTCCGCTTCGCGAACGCTCTCCGCGTTCGTCACGTCGCAGGCGACGGCGATCGCCGTTCCTCCGAATTCGCTAATCTCGCGAACGACCGCCTCGCCCTTTTCCAATGTACGGTTTAAAATGGCGACCTTGGAGCCTTGGCGGGCGAGCTCGATGGCCATCGCTTTGCACAGAACACCGGAGCCCCCGGTAATGACGACGACTTTGCCGCTTAAGGAAGAATGAATAGGAAGTCCGCTCATTCCGCTGCCTTCTTTCCGTTATTTTTGAGCGCTGCGCTCGGCAGCGTCCCACAGTCCCCACAAGTACATGATTCCGAGAGCGCGATCGTACAGCCCGTAGCCGGGACGGCACTGCTCGCCCCACAGGTGGCGGCCGTGATCGGGTCTTGCATAGCCGGTGAAGCCGATGTCGTGATAGGCCTGCACGATGCCTGCGATGTCAACGCTTCCATCTTGCGTCCGGTGAGAGGACTCGATGAAGTCTCCGTTCTCGTAGCGCCGTACGTTGCGGATGTGGGCGAACGGGATGCGGTCCGCGAACTCGCGGATCATGGCGACGATATCGTTGTCCGGGTTCGCCCCGAGCGAGCCGCTGCACAGCGTGATGCCGTTATAAGGGCTGTCGTGCAGCTTCAGGAACCGACGGAAATTCGCCTGGCTCGTCATGATGCGGGGAAGCCCGAAGATGGACCAAGGCGGATCGTCCGGGTGGATGGCCATCTTGATGTTGTGGCGGGCGGCGACCGGAATGATCTCGTTCAGGAAGTAGCGGAGGTTCTCCCACAGATTCTCCTCCGTGACTCCTTTGTAAGCTTCAAATAGAGAAGTCAGGTGGGAGAGTCGCTCCGGCTCCCAGCCGGGCATCGTCAGAGCCGAATTCTCGTTGATCTTGGCGACCAGGTCGAACGGATCGATGTTCTCGATGCGGGCCTTCTCGTAGAAAAGGGCGGTGGAGCCGTCTTCCATCTCCTTGTGCAGGTCTGTCCGCAGCCAATCGAAGATCGGCATGAAGTTGTAGCAGATCACCTTGACGCCGACTTGGCCCAGCTTCTCGATCGTTCTCTTGTAATTCTCGATGTAACGGTCGCGGCTCGGAAGCCCCAGCTTTATGTCCTCGTGAACGTTTACGCTCTCGACGACGTCGATGTTGAAGCCGGCCGCCTCGACCTCGTCGCGGAGCGCGAAGATTTTGTCCATCGGCCATTCTTCTCCAGCCGGAACGTCGTGGAGCGACCAGACGATCGTCTCCACGCCGGGAATTTGCCTGATCTGGCTTAAGGCAACGGTATCGTTCCCCTCGCCGAACCATCGGAAACCCATCTTCATAGCGAATATGTCCTCCTTATTTGAAATAATGCGGGAATTTCTCGCGCAGGACGACTTGATCCTTGACGCTTAACAGCAGATGCTCCTGCATCGTGCTCTCCGCCAGGCCCGCATCATGCGCTTCGATCGCTTGAACCATCGTCTCGTGCTGCTCGTACAGATGGTTCCATTGGTGGTCCGAGACGAGCCGCAGCAGCCGGGTGCGGTTCAGATGAACGTTCATCTGCTGGATGACCGCCCACGTATTGAGCTTGCCGCACCCTTCGAACAGGATGCGATGGTAGATTTCGTCCAACTCGAACAACCGCCTGTCATCCTCTCGCCGGATGCTTTCCTGTTGCTCCCTCAGATTGCCTCGCAGCTCTTCGAGCTTCTCGGAGGGGAAGCTGCCGCAGGCAAGCCGAATGACCGCCTTCTCCAATTGCTCGCGCATGAACCGGGCTTCCTCGACCAGCTCGGGATCGATGAGAGAAACGAAGGTGCCGCGCTGCGGAAGCACCTGGACAAGACCTTCCTGAGCGAGACGAAGGAAGCTTTCCCGAACCGGGGTGCGGCTCACGCTAAAAGCAAGCGACGATTCTTTCTCGGATAAAGCGGTGCCGGGAGGGAGCTCCAGGCTGAGAATCTGGCTCTTGAGCTTCGCGTAAACGAAGTCTCTGGCGGATGGGGTCGGCGACGGTCCGATAAAGGTCATGGGCAAATCTACTCCTTTCGGTTCCATACTACCACACTTGTATGGTAGTATGGAACTGCCAAGGAGAATATTTTAAGCGGGGGGATCTAACGGAATGATAGCGTTTTCGACGGAGAATTTGCTGTTGACGAACAAGAGTGCCCGTATTCTGTACCACGATTATGCGGCGGAGATGCCCATTTACGATTATCACAGCCATCTCGATCCGCGCAGGATCGCGTCCGGCCAGCCGTTCCGCAACCTGACCGAGCTGTGGCTGAACGGGGATCATTACAAGTGGAGAGCGCTGCGCTGGCTGGGAGTGGAGGAAGCTTACATAACCGGTTCGGCCTCCGACAAGGACAAATTTCTGGTCTGGGCGAAGGCGGCTCCCGCGATGGCGGGCAATCCGCTGTACCATTGGACGCACTTGGAGCTGTCGCGTTACTTCGGCATCGAGGACCGTCTGACGGAGAGCAACGCGGAGGAGATCTGGAACCGGGCGAACGAGCGGCTGCGGGAGCCGGCCTTCAGCGGATCCGGCATTCTGGAGAGGTTCAAGGTTCGCGTCGTCTGCACGACGGACGACCCGATCGACTCCTTGGAGGATCACGTCTCCATTCAGGCCAATCCCTCGATCCGGGCGCGGGTAGCCCCGACCTTCCGGCCGGACCGGATTCTCGATATCCGGAGGGAGGATTATCGGGATTATATCGCTAAGCTCGGAGAAGCGGCGGACGTTGCGATAACGGGATTGGCGGATTTGCTGACGGCTATCGGCGGGCGGATCGACTTTTTCCACGCGAACGGCTGCCGGCTGTCCGATCACGGCTTCGGGGAACTGCCGTATACGCCGGTGCCCGAATCGGAGATCGCAAGAATCCTGAAGCGAGCCTTGGACGGAGGATCGGTAACGGAGGCGGAGGCCGCGGAGTTCCAAACCTATCTGCTTCTGCACCTCGGGGAGCAGTATCATGCTCGCGGATGGACGATGCAGCTGCACATCGGGGCTATCCGCAACAACAACGTCCGAATGTCTTCGCTGCTCGGCAAGGACAGCGGCTACGACTCGATTCTCGATTATCAGCTGGCGCGCTCCTTGAACGGGGTGCTGAACGCGCTGGATCAAGCGGATCGCTTGCCGAAGACGATCGTCTACTCGCTATATCCTTATCACTACGAGATGATCGCGACGACGATCGGCAACTTCCAGGGAGGAGGACATCGGGGCAAGCTTCAGCTCGGCTCCGCATGGTGGTTTCACGACCAGAAGGAAGGGATGATCCAGCAGCTCAAGGCACTGTCGAGCATAGGCCTCATCAGCACCTTCGTCGGCATGCTGACCGATTCCCGCAGCTTCATGTCGTTCCCGCGCCACGAGTACTTCCGAAGGGTGCTGTGCGGCTTGTTCGGAACGTGGATGGAAGACGGCGAGCTTCCGATGGATTACGAGTATATCGGCGAGATGATCCGCGATATTTGCTACCGCAACGCGGAGGCGTATTTCGGCATTTAATTGGGATCGCCTAATTTTGAAAATGACTCTTTACTTTCTTTAATTTTGGAATTATTCTAATGTAGAAAGATACAAGTTCAATATCCAATTCAACGAGAATGGCCTCGTTTGACGTGCAGCTCCCTTTCCTGGGGGGCTGCATGTGTCATTTTAAGGGCCGTAATAATGGGATTCATTCTCACTAGAAGGGGGAAACATTATGAATCATGCGATGACTAAACAAACGGAACACGGGATCGAAAAAGCGGCGAATCCGGCCGGGAGCCGGCTTAAAGCGGATCTGGAACGCTACGGGGAAGGGATCGCCGCTCTCGCGAGCGGCTTGCTGATCGGCGTCGCTTGGACGCTGTCCGGGTATTCGGAGCGGGCTTCGATCGTCTTTTATGTATTGGCGTTCCTCGTCGGAGGATTCGCCAAGGCGAAAGAAGGATGGGAGACTCTCATCCAGGATAGAGAGCTCGACGTGAACCTGCTCATGATCGTCGCCGCCATCGGGGCTGCCAGCATCGGCTATTGGACGGAAGGCGCCGTTCTTATCTTTATTTTCTCGCTGAGCGGAGCGCTTGAGACGTACACGATGAACCGCAGCAGCCGGGACATCTCCTCTCTCATGGGGTTGAAGCCCGAGACGGCCGTGCTTTATACGGACGAAGGAGAGACGGTCGTTCCGATCGAGAGCTTGAACGTGGGAGATGTCGTACTGGTGCGTCCGGGCGAGAGGATTCCGGCGGACGGCTTGATTCGCGAGGGAACGTCGTCCGTCAATCAGTCCTCGATTACGGGAGAATCGCTCCCGGTCGATAAAGGAGCCGGGGACGAGGTGTTCGCCGGAACGCTTAACGGCCAAGGAGCCCTATTCGTCGAAGTGTCCCGGAGAAGCGACTCGACGCTGTTTGCCAAGATGATCCGTCTCGTCCAGGAAGCCCAGAGCGAGAAGCCGGCGACGCAGCGGTTTATCGAGAAGCTGGAGCGCGTCTACGTACGTATCGTTCTGATTGCCACGGCCTTATTGATCGCGGTTCCGCCGCTTCTGCTCGGCTATACTTGGGAGTCGACCTTCTACAAAGCGATGGTGTTCCTCGTCGTCGCTTCGCCTTGCGCGCTTGTCGCTTCCATCATGCCGGCCGTACTGTCGGCGATTTCCACGGGAGCGCGCCATGGCCTGCTCTTTAAGGGCGGCGCCCATGTCGATCACATCGCGGGAGTCAAGGCGGTCGCTTTCGACAAGACGGGGACGCTGACGGAGGGCAAGCCGGCCGTAACCGATATCGTCGGATGGGGAGAGTTCTCCGAGAAGGAGGTTCTGCGCATCGCCGCCTCGATGGAGAGCCTGTCCGAGCACCCGCTCGCTCGGGCTATCGTTAGGGAAGCGGAGGAGAATCGCGCGGAGCTTCGGCGTCCGGCGGGCTTCCAGGCTCTGACCGGATGGGGCGTTCAGGCGGAGATGGACGGCGAGGTCTGGAAGCTGGGCAAGGCGGACTACGTCGAAGAACGGCTCCGCACGACGGAGCTTGCGGACCTGATCTCCCGGCTGGAGGGACAGGGCAAGACGGTAACGGTCCTGCATCGGGAGAGCGGAGTCGCAGGAATCATCGCCCTGCGGGATGCGGTGCGTCCCGAGGCGAAGAGCGCCGTCGCCAGGCTTCGCGGGATGGGCATCGAAGTGGCGATGCTGACCGGAGACAGCCGGAGAACCGCGGCGGCGATTGCCGACGAGCTGGGGATCGAGCGAGTCTATTCGGAGCTGCTGCCGGAGGACAAAGTCGCGAAGGTGAAGGAGCTCGAGGCGAGCCGCGGCTCCGTCGCGATGGTCGGCGACGGCGTCAACGACGCGCCGGCCCTGGCCGTCGCATCCGTCGGGATCGCGATGGGCGGAGCGGGCAGCGACGCGGCGCTGGAGACGGCCGACGTCGTCCTGATGAACGACGATATCGGCCGGATCGCGGACGCCGTCGAGCTGGGGCAACGGACTCGGAGAATCGTTAAGCAGAATATCGTCTTTGCTCTTAGCGTGATCGTGCTGCTCATCGTCGGCAATTTTGCCCAAGGGATCGCTCTTCCGCTCGGCGTCGTCGGGCATGAGGGAAGTACCATTCTCGTCATTCTGAACGGGCTGCGGCTTCTAGGCAACGGGAGAATGCGCAGGGCGAAGAGAACGGCGGCCGTTAGCGTCAAAGGGTAAGGAATGGGTGAAGGGGCGCTTCTCTTGGCTTCGCAGCTTTAGCTTTGGCTTCTTCTCCCCTTCGCTCAGGCGCAAGATAACGGAAACAAGAGCTTCATGATAAACGCCAAGTCTCGATAATGGTTCGAGCTTGGCGTTTTTTTGTATAAGAACCCCCCCAGTTCGACTGGGGGTTCAGGAAAGCTTATGGCTATGAGTAGTCATCCCTTGACTTTCAATGATAATATGGGAGCCGTTCTGCCAACCGCTACCATATATCAAGGAGGACAAGGGATGGACAAAAGCAGTCTAGCACACACCAAATGGAACTGCAAATAGCATATTGTATTTGCTCCGAAATATCGAAGACAGATCATATATGGGAAGTTGAGAAGGGAGATTGGAAGATCCTTCGCGAGTTATGCGAACGCAAGGGAGTCGTGTCGAGGCAGAGGCTTGTCCGGATCATATTCACATGTTGGTGAGTATTCCACCGAAGCTGAGTGTATCTCAGTTTATGGGATATTTAAAGGGAAAAAGCTCATTAATGATCTTCGATAAATTCGCAAACATGAAGTATCGCTATGGAAATCGGCAATTTTGGTGTAGAGGGTATTTTGTCGATACGGTGGGAAGGAACAAAAAGGTCATAGAGGAGTACATCCGGAATCAACTCGTAGAAGACAAGGAATATGAACAACTATCGATGAAAGAGCTAATCGACCCGTTTACGGGTGAGTCGGTGAAGAAGGGCAAAAAAAGCCCCTTTACAGGGCAAACCCGAGACAACACGCGGTTGGCAGACTTTCAGTGCGCCTTAGAGGCGCTTGCTTGTAACATGCCCTTATAGGGCACCGGCTAAGCCGGTGGTTATGACTTTGGTTTCTCGAACTCTAACGGAACGTACAGCCGTTATTCGGGTTCAAAACGGCTGGTTTCCATTTTAACGGAAATCAGAGCCCTTATTTTGGAAAAACAGCTCGTTTCATCATCATTTCGTCAAAATAGAGGCTCACAGTTCCGTTAAACTTCAGAAGTGGGCATAGGAAGACAAATAACGGCCGTCAGTTCCGTTAGAAGGTGAGACCTCAGCAAGTTGTGCAGTTCCAAAGCCAAGACCAAAGCTAAGACCAAAGCTAAGACCAAAGCTAAGACCAAAGCTAAGACCAAAGCTAAGACCAAAGCCAAGACCAAAGCTAAGACCAAAGCTAAGACCAAAGCTAAGACCAAAGCCAAGACCAAAGCCAAGACCAAAGCTAAGACCAAAGCCAAGACCAAAGCCAAGACCAAAGCTAAGACACCAACGCTAAGACCTAGAATTTTCGACGAATAACATGAAACGCAAAGCGAGAGTGCCGCAAAATACAGGTTGCGAAATCCTTCGTTTCCGCTATAATTATGATAATGATTATCATTAACGTGAGCGGATGAGGAAGGGGCAAGAAGATGGAATTCTTACTGCCGGCAACGACGTTTCTGCTCGTGATTCTCGGCGCTTTCTGCCTGTTCGCGGCGATGGCGAACGATCGGCGCGGCCGCGAGATGCAGACGAGCGAATAAAAGCGGAGCTCTTCCGATATCCTAGAGATAACGGAGGCTCTTTTTTTTCGGCTAGCAAAAATTCGATCTCCGCGAAAAACACGGTTGACATTCCGGAATCCGGAGCGTAGAATTGCACTTAATCAAGTGATGAATGAATCAAGCGACAACACAATACGCTAAATGTTGCGATTAGAAATAGTAGATGCGATATGACCTTTCAGAGAGCCGTTGGTTGGTGCGAAACGGCAGCGTCGATCCCATCGAACTCGTCTATGAACAGCTGCCCGACAATGTAGGGTAAGACGGAGTTCCACCGTTACAGGGATAGATGGTGATGGCCATCGAAGAAGATCATTTCCACATGGGAATGAATTAGAGTGGTACCGCGAGTTCAAACCTCGTCTCTATGCGTAGAGACGGGGTTTTTTTGCATCTTCGAACAAGTTGCGTCTGGTGGGTTAAAATCCGGATTTAACCGACCGCGCTTCACATATATTCATTCGTCGTCTTTGCCGCATTACCCTAACCCATTCCGCATCCTACAGGAGGCCAACCATATGAGCAACCGTAAAATTATCGTCTTGGACACCACGCTGCGCGACGGAGAACAAGTGCCTGGAGCCAAGCTGAACGTGCAGCAGAAGCTGGAGGTCGCGCAGCAGCTCAAGCGGCTGAACGTCGACATTATCGAAGCGGGGTTCCCGGCTTCGTCCTTGGGCGACTTTCAAGCCGTGCAGCAGATCGTAAAGAGCGTCGGCGACAGCGTGTCGATCACCGCCCTGGCCCGTGCGGTCAAGAACGATATCGATTCCGTGTACGAGAGCATCAAGCTGGCGCAGAATCCGCTGATCCATATCGTGCTGGGCACGTCGAACGTCCATGTGGAGAAAAAGTTCAACCGTTCCAAGGACGCGATTTTGCAGATGGGGGTCGATGCGGTCAAGTATGCGAAGACGCTGCTGCCTAACGTGCAATACTCCACGGAGGACGCATCCCGTTCGGATTTCGAATATTTGTGGAGCACGATCGAGGCGGTCGTCAAAGCCGGAGCTACGATGATCAACGTGCCCGATACGGTCGGCTACGCCGTGCCGGAGGAATTCGGCGACCTGATTCGCCGGATCAACGAACGTTTGAAGAACTTGAACGATAAGGTTATTCTGAGCGTTCATTGCCACAACGACCTGGGCATGGCGACGGCGAATACGCTCAGCGCGGTACGTAATGGAGCCGACAAGGTGGAATGCACGATCAACGGCTTGGGCGAGAGGGCCGGCAACGCCTCCCTGGAAGAAGTCGTCATGGGCATCAAGGTACGGGAGAACTTCTACGACTGCCGCACGGATATCGAGACCAAAGAGCTGCTGCGTTCGTCGAAGCTGGTCAGCCTGCTGACGGGCTTGGACGTGCAGGTCAACAAGGCGATTACCGGCGACAACGCGTTCGCGCATTCGTCCGGCATTCACCAGGACGGCTTGCTGAAGGATAAGAACGTATACGAGATCATGTCTCCGGAGGACATCGGCGGCGACAGCATGGAGCTGATCCTTACGGCCCGTTCGGGACGCCACGCGTTCAAGAACGCGGTGGAGAAGATGGGCTTCGAGCCGGGAGAAGGAGACGACTTCGAGCAGCTGTTCCAGCAGTTCCTGGCGCTGGCCGACTCGAAGAAGGAAGTGTACGACCACGACGTGTTCTACCTGCTGACGAAGCATCGCGACATTCCGGCGGCGGACCGGCAATTGTTCGAGCTGGAATCGTTCCAGGTGATCAGCAACGAGCTGTACCCGACGGCCACGGTGCAGCTCAAGAAGGGGACCGAGACCTTCACGGGAACGTCGGTCGGAGACGGTCCGATCGACGCTCTGTACGGCGTGCTNAAATCGCTGACCGGTATGGACGTGGAGCTGAAGGATTACAAGATCAACAGCCTGTCGCGCGGAACGGAAGCGGTCGGCCGGGTGAGCATCCGCCTGGAATACCAGGGCAAGATTTATTCCGGCCGAGCGATGGATACGGACATTCTCAAGGCCAGCGCGCTTGCCTTCCTGAACGGAATCAACGCCGCCGTGTTGGATGAGCAGCCGGTGCAGAGGTGAGGCGGCATGAATTCGACGGCAATATCGGAAAGAAATCCGTTGCTCATGAACAAAAAGTGATCGCCCCACCTAATACAAGAGGAAGGACGTACCCCGCAAACTAGCGAACGTGGCCGGACAATTCGGGATCTTCGGGAAGAAGATCTCCGGTAAATCTCTCGCCGAGAAGGATAACTCGGTGCAGGCGCTTTTTTCAGTAATACGAGCAAAAGCGCGCACCATCTACGGAGCACAACTGCTCGGCGGCGAGATTGTACTGGCTGGGGTTTATGTTTCCAATCGCCAACCGTCAGCCGTACGAGAACAAATTCCCCGCATTGACGCCGACTCTGGTCAAGACCTCGAATCGTTGACATAAAATTCTGGCCTTAAGAAGGCAGGCACGGATCCAAAGGGACATTCAAATAATCCTCAAGAACCTGGAGAACATAACAATACTGTTTTCAATCAGGGAGAGGAATCTCATCATGACATTAGAGCGGCTTGTCCTCATAATAATTTGGACTTTAAGTGTTCTTGCGATTATTTTGTTTATTCCAAAAAACAAGCGAAGAGAAGCCGTATTATCTTTTCTTGCGTGTCAAGCGATTACATGGGTAAACAGCATGCTTCATGTTAAATATGGTTTGCTTGAGTTTCCTGTCCGAGAATTTCCGAAAAGCAACCGATCTTTTATTCACTTCGGAGTATATGATGTATCCTTTGATGTGTTCCTTTTATATTATTCATGAGCCCGCATCAGGAAATCTGCTGCGGTTCTTCTATCTAGCCGGGTGCATTTCCTGTCTAACCCTCATCGACGTAATTATTAGTACATACACGAACCTTATTAAATACATAAACTATTCTTGGTATTGGACATGGATCGATTTCTTCTTGATATTCTTATTGACCAACGTTTATTGTAAATGGTTTTTCAAACGCGGTGTATTTTATCAAGAAACGAGAACGGCTCGATGAGTAAGGAATGGATGATATTGGTTGCTGTATGGGTAACGGCGTTCTCCATGTTTTTTTTCATTCCCCGCAACTCATTTCGGTTGGCTCAAGTGGCGATTTTATTCAAGCAGTTGATTACATGGATCATCGGTCTTGTCGTGGTAGAACTCGGCTTGATCGAATACCCGGTACGTGAGTTTGCATCGGAAAACAGATCAAGCTTCACTTTCGAGTATTTAGCTTACCCCATTGTATGCGGGCTCTTTAATTCTCGGTATCCGGAGAATAGGAGCTTACGGTTTAAACTGCTTTATTACTGCTCGTACTGCAGCGTACTAACCGTAATAGAACTGTTAATCGAAAAAAATACAGATCTAATCAGGTATCTTCATTGGACATGGTACTGGACATGGATAACGCTGTTTGTCACCTTTTTTATGTCGCGTAATTTTTGCAAGTGGTACTTTAGCTTAGGCAAAATACTCAACGATTAGGCGCCGGCGTAATGAATAGCATGGGATAGGGTCTGGCACGAGGCGCAATTCTTCGCCAACTTTCCGAATGAGCTCGAGGAGGCTTCCCCGCTTGTGGGTTTCGGCCGGTTCGGCGCGTCAACCGATCTTTTAAATAGGGACCTGAAGCGACGTTTTAAAGGCTCAGGGTCTTTTTTTTCAAATACAATCGGATTAGCCCCAACGCCCGGCTACTTAGAAGCCGGGTGTTTTTGTATTCAGAAGCGGTTACAAGCTCGAAGAATGTCGAAATAAGCGAAACTGTGTCATTTTTTACCTCTGTTTAACATTAACCAAACATACCTCGCATGCTTAGAAACTATGATCGATAGGGCCACAAGACAAGTATCAACCGTTTCGAAGGATGGAACGGGATGGAAACGGGAGGAATCGTAGTGAAAAAAGCAGTCAGTTCTCTAACCGTGCTTTCTATGCTGTTGACTCTAGTATTTACTTTAGGAGTAACAACGGATAGAGCGGTCGCGGAGGAGACGACAAGCAACGTCATTCTCGCTCTAGACAGCGAATGGACGTATCTGGACGACGGAACCGATCAAGGTACCGCTTGGCGCTCGACCGCGTTCGACGATAGCGGCTGGAAGCAAGCGGCAGCCCCGCTTGGATACGCAAGCAGCGGCAAGGGACTGGACCTTAAGACGTGGATCGGATACGGCTCCAATTCAAACAGCAAATATATCACTACTTATTTCCGCAAGGAGTTCGTCGTATCCGACCTTGCGGCGATCAAGCAGCTGGCGGCCACGCTCGTCCGCGACGACGGAGCCGTCGTTTATTTGAACGGCCAGGAGGTTTACCGCACGAACATGCCAAGCGGAACGATCTCCTACACGACGCTGGCCTCTAGCGCCGTCGGCGACGAGCGGACGAATGACGACTTCAGCATCGATTCGTCCCTGCTCGTGAACGGGACGAACGTTATCGCCGTAGAGGTGCATCAGAACGCGGCGACCAGCTCGGATTTGTTTTTCTCGCTGGAGCTTGCGAGCTCGGATACTTCGCCTTACGCGCCGATCGCGATCGCGATGTCGTTGTACGGCAGCACGAAGACAAGTCGCTCGTTCGCTTGGTACACCAATTATGCGAATCCGCAGAACGCTCCCGCGAACGTCATGGATAGCATCGTCGAAGTGGTGCCGGCAGGCGAGGGGTTCGATTCTCCCTCCAAGCTGCGCTTCACGGGAGATCCGGAGGATACGAAGGCTTTGACCCTTAAGGTGACGAGCTCCACCATGGGCTCTTTTATCAGCCACAAAGTCGTCGCCGACGGATTGGCGCCGGCAACGAAGTACGAATACCGGGTCGGAAGCGACGGTCTTTGGAGCGAGACCGGAAGCTTTACGACGGAAGCGGAAGACGAGAAATCCTACGATTTTCTATACTTAACGGACTCTCAAGGAGCGAATTCGGGAGATTACGAGGTTTGGGCGAATACTCTGAAGAACGGGCTGGAGGATTATCCGAATGCCAAGTTCCTATTAATGCCGGGCGACCAAGTCGATGCGGGAGCGCTGGAATCCCAATGGCTGGACTACTTCGGCAAGCCGCAGGATATGCTGCTGAACCTGCCGCTGATGGCGGCGATCGGCAATCATGAAGGGCCGTACAACCCGAACTTCTCCTATCATTTCAACTATCCGACGAACGCGATCGATAGCGAGCTGCCGCCGGGCACCGTCTATTCTTTCGATTACGGGGATGCCCACTTCATGGTTCTGAACACGATGGACATCAATTGGGACAGCGCGCAAAGCGAATCCTTCGAGCAACAGATCGAATGGCTGAGAAAAGAAGTGGCCGAAACGGACAAGAAGTGGAAGGTCGTCGCCATGCATAAAGCGATCTATTCGCTTGGCAACCATTCGACGGATTCGGATATTATCGCGCTCCGGCAAAAAATGTATCCAATCTTCGACGAGCTTGGCATCGATGTCGTCCTGCAAGGTCATGATCACACGTTCATGAGATCCTATCAGATGTATGACGGCAAGCCGGCGACCGACATCGAAACCGACGATAACGGCAACGTCCTGAATCCGGACGGAACGCTGTACATGATCAACAATGCGTCGGGAAGGAAGTTTTACGATCTCAAGAGCGGGGTCGACCGCTATTACGCGGCGGTATACGAGCAGCCGTATGTCGCGATATATTCGGGCATCCGAATGACCGAGAACAGCATCACGATCGAGTCCTACAGATCGGGAGAAGCGGAGCCGTTCGATACGTACACGATCGTCCGGAACGACAGCAAGCCGGAGCCGGTCGTGGGACTAACCTCCGAGAAGACGGGCGACGGGAAGACGGTGCTCTCCTGGACGAAGCCGAACGATTCCGATTCCGAAGATCAAGTGAGAGGCTTCCGGATCTACGAGGCGAACGGCAAGCTGGGCGCGAACTGGAGCCAATACGTTCCGGTCGTCGAAGGGCAGACCGAATATCGATTCGCGGTGGACAGTACCGGCTCCGACGAGGTCTATGAATTTGCCGTGAAAACCGTAGACAAGAGGGACAATTCGGAACCAAGCGTCGTCAGCACGGCGGACAGCAAGACGGCGGCGCCGTCCTCCCCCGTGGTGGACGACGGCCGCAACACGTTCGGCTGGACGAACGTTCCCGGCTACGACGACCCGGCCGATTACGAGTACAGCGTCGACAACGGCGCCACATGGCAGCAGGTAGAGCAGAATCCTCAGCAGCTCGAGGCTGCCGATTATCCGGCCGGGACCGTTCAGGTACGGGTCCGGGCAAACGAGGCGGAAGGAACGCCGGCCGGCAACGCTCTCGTGTCGAATGCCGCTTTTACCGCGAATAACGTTCGCGACACCTACGAGCTTGCCGGAACGATGACCCGCGGCGAACAGCTTCGAATCGATGTAACGGCGGAACAGGTCGCGGATTACGACGGAGACGCCTATCTCGTGTTCGAGCTGCTGAAGGGCGACGAGCCGGTTCTCATCAACGCGGTCTCGATTAAGCAGGACAAGTTGAGCCTTTCCCAATACTTCAACGTCAGCGGCGAAGAGTACCGGGTCAGAGCGTTCGTCTTCGATAAATTCGACGGAGAGCTCGCCGTTCCCGTTCAGTTGGCCAGACCGATCGAGCTCAAGTAACGGATAGAAGAAAGGAAGGAATCCGGTGAAGAAAACTATCGCGTCGCTTTTGGCGCTGCTGTTCGTCTTGGCGCCCTTGTCGGTTTATGCCGCATCGCCGCTAACTCTTCAATTAAGCGCGACGGAAGTACAGCGAGGAGGCTTCCTCGTCCTGAAAGGCACCGCGGCGGCCGAGAACGGCGATATCGTCGTCAAAATCGTCAAACCCGATAATGGGGTATTCCATATCGACGTCCTGACCGTCTCGGACGGTCAATATGCGGCGCAAGTCGCGATTCCAAGCGACGCGAATGTGGCCCCAAACGGTACCTATACGGTCGTGGTCGGCAATGGAGCCGAGTCGGCCACGAAGACCTTCGCGGTCGTTGAGGGCGGCGGCACGACGCCGGAGCAACCGGAAGAGTCGGAGCAACCGGAGGAGCCGCAGCCGACGAATCCGCCTGTCGATCCAACCCCGACGAATCCGCCCGTCGTTACGCCTCCGGCCCAAACCGGCAAGGACATTCCGAGCGGTTCCGGGTCGGCCAGCGGATCGGTCGTCAAGCCGGAGCTTGCCTCGGACGGACGATATCTCGCGGGCAGCGAGACGATGAACCGGGCGATCTCGCAGGCGAACGGAGGCGCGGTCACGATCGAGCTTCCGGGTTCCGCGGCGGAAGCCGGCTCCGCCCTGGAGCTCCCGTCCGGTTCGATTCAAGCCCTTCGGGACAACTCGCTCGATCTGATCCTGACGTCCGGCAACCGGACGGTACGCTTGCCGGCAGGCTCGATTCCGGCATCCTCCGGAGACAATTCGAGATTCCGCGTCGTTCTGCAAGCGGCCTATTCGGACGAGGCACGCAAGCTGGTCAGCCAGTCGCTTCAATCGTCTTCGGACTATAAGCCGACGGGCGTCGTTCTGTCCGTCGTTATCGAATGGATCTCCGGCGATAACGTAACGAACGTTCATCAGCTGAACAAACCCGCCACCGTTGCCATTAAGCTGACGGACGATCAGGCGAGGCAAATCGCCGCGAACTTGGCGGGCGTGTACTACATCGACGGAGGCGCGCCGCAATACGTGAAGGGAACCGTCGGCGGCGGCACGTTCACGTTCCAGACGGATCACTTCTCGCTTTATTCCATTCTCGAATTCGCCAAGACGTTCGCCGATTTGAAGGGGCATTGGTCGGAGGATTCCGTTCTGGCGCTGGCGGCTAAGCATATCGTTAACGGCGTCGACGGCTCCCGCTACGAGCCGAACCGCAGCATAACCCGAGGCGAGTTCGCGGTTGCGCTGATGCGGGCGGTCGATTGGACGGGCAAAGCGTCCGTTCCGAACGCGGCGAATCCGTTCAAGGACGTGGCCTCGGATCGTTATTACGCGGAACAAGCGGCGCAATCGGCAGCTCTCGGCATTCTGACCGGATATGAAGGAGCCTTCCGCCCGAACGCCCTGATCACGAGAGAGGAAGCGGTCGTCGCGCTGATCCGCGCGGCCAAGGTCATCGGTCAGGAAATGAAGGGATCGGTCGAGCTTAGCTTCAGCGATAAGGGCAGCATTTCTTCCTGGGCGTTGGAGGCGGTCAAAGCCGCTTCGGCGAACGGGCTGATCAAGGGCGACGGAACGCGATTGCATCCGGGCAACCCTCTGACCCGAGCCGAAATCGCCGTCATGATCGAGCGTTTATTGCCGACAGGCGCTTAATAACCTTCCCCTGGAGGAGCGAATCGAATGAACAAAAGCCTGACATCCCTTTTGATGGCGATCATCATCCTATTCCTGACGGTTTCCCCGTCGGGCTGGATGACCGCTTCGGCCGCCGGCGCCGATCCCGTCACGTTTACGCCGACCTGGAACGTGGCCTTGAACGCGACGGCTACCGCGTCGGGACAGTGCAACAGCAACGAGAGCGCGGCGAACGCCGTGGACGGCAGAACCGATACGAAATGGTGCGACAATACGGCCAAGAACAAGAAGTGGCTAAAGCTGGATCTGGGCCAAGTGTATAACATCAACGAATGGGTCGTGAAGAACGCCGCGATCGGCGAATCCTCGAACAGCCCTTTTTGGAACACGAAAAACTTTCGTTTGGAGAAAAGCGAGGACGGGGTGACCTGGGAAGACGTCGATGTCGTCCGGAACAACGCGCAAACGATCGTGGATCGCTACGTCCCGACCTTTTCCGCGCGGTATGTTCGCTTCTATGTCGATAACGGAGCGTACGACTCCAACACGGTAAGGCTGTACGAATTCGAGGTGTACGGGGTAAATGCCGACCAGACGCCTGCCGTACCCATCATTAACCTCGACCCTGTCGATTACGTCGATCCTTTCATTAATACGTTAGGCGACAACGGGCAGACGAACCCGGGACCGTCCACGCCGTTCGGACTCGTCTCGCTAGGACCGGATAGCGACGGGGGAGCGTTCAGCGGGTATTACTATCAGGATAAATCTTTGAAGGGTTTCTCTCACCTGAGATTCAGCGGAGTCGGCTGCAGCGGCGCCGGCGGCAACATTCTCATGATGCCGGAGACCCGCGCGTTCACCAAGAACAGCAACGAGTACAAGCAATCGTACGACAAGGCCAGCGAGGTGGCTTCTCCCGGCTACTATGCCGTGGGCCTTGCCTCCGGAATCGGAGTCGAGCTCACCGCTTCGGACAACGTCGGCTTCCACCGGTATACGTTCCCGAGCTCGGGAGCCGGATCCGTTCTCGTCGACCTGTCCAATTCTTATGCCGGCATGATGGATGCCAATCTTACGGTGAACGGCAGCAACGAGATTTCGGGCATGGTGCAATCCAAGAATGTATGCGGCAACGGCTACTACAAGATGTACTTCTCGATTCAGTTCGACCATGACTTCGATTCCTACACCTCTTGGTCGGGAGATTCGGTCGGCACGGAAGCAAGCCGCAGCGGATCCAATAGCGGCGTTTGGGTAAACTTCGACGCGATCGACGGCGGCGTGGTTCAGGCGAAGGTCGGCCTGTCTCCAGTCAGCGTCGAGCAAGCGAAGTACGAGCGCGATCACGATATCGAGGGCTGGAATTTCGACGCGCAGCGCGAGAAGGCGAGAGGCGTCTGGAGCGATCTGCTGAACAAGGTCGAGATTACCGATTCCGACGAAGAGAACAAGACCGTGTTCTATACCCAGATGTACCATTCGTTCCTTCATCCGAAGAACGTCACGAGCTCTCTTGGCACGTTCAAGGCGGGCAGGGACGAGGACACCGTCCGCAACGTATCCGAAATCGGAGACGACTTCGAATATTACAACGGATGGACGACGTGGGACGACTACCGCAAGTACGCCCTGTTCTCGCTGTTCGAGCCGAAGAAATTCGAGAACATGGTGAAATCCCTGGTCGATCTGTACGGCACCCGAGGTACTTATACGCAGTGGGGGGATGGCTACTGGCCAAGCCCTACGGTGCGCAATGAATTCAACGGAGCGGTTATCCTCGACGCTTACGCTAAGGGCTTTACGGACTTCGACGCGTACAAGGCGCTTCAAGGGATGGCAGTCGACGCGGACAACTTCTCCATCAGCGACGGGGAGATCTCCGGGAAGCTGGAGAAGGCGAACAGCGCCTCCTTCCCGATGAAGCTCGCCCAGATGCTCGGGGATCAGGCGACCTACGAGAAATACAAAAAACTCGCATTGTCTTATAAAGACCTCTGGAATCCGAGCCAAGTCGACGAGACCGGGACGGAGCGCGGCTTCTTCACCCCGAACGGATCGACCGTCGCCCAAGGCGACGTGACGGCGGTCGACAAGTACGCTTACCAAGGCAACCTGTGGACGTACCGCTGGTCCGTTCCGCAGGACGTGAACGGTCTTGCCGAGCTGATGGGCGGCAAGACCGAGATGGCCAAGGAGCTGCAGCATTTCTTCGAGATCGGCGAATATGTCGCGATCAACGAACCGGATCTGCATGCGCCCTATCTGTTCAATTATTTGGGCTATCCTTACTTGACTCAATACTATGCCAGAGAGTATACGACGGAAGTCGTCACTCAGAATTATCATAATCATGGCAGATACAACTATCCGATCAAATCCCGCGTTTACCGCGACGATCCGGAAGGCTACCTTCCTTCGATGGACGACGATGCCGGCGGCATGTCCTCCTGGTTCGTGTTCAGCGCGTTGGGATTATTCCCGGGCTCCCCGGGAGATCCGTATTACTTGATCGGCTCGCCTATCTTCTCCGAGGTGAAGCTGCATCTGGACGGAGGCAAAACGTTCACTATCAAGGCGAACGGAGTGTCGAGCGACAACAGGTTCATCCAGTCCGCTCAACTGAACGGACAGAACTTCAATCAGGCGTGGATCGATTACTCCGACATTATGAACGGAGGCACGCTGGAGTTCCAGATGGGCGCCGAGCCGAATGCGGCATGGGGCGCCGTCGCAAGCGCCGCGCCTCCGACGACGGATTACGATACGGAAGTGGACGATTCCTTGACCCGCCAAGAGCTGATTGCGGAGCAATCGACCTGGAAATATTACGACAAGGGCCAATACGCCGGCGAAGGCTGGACGTCCCTGAACTTCGACGACAGCGCCTGGTCCTCCGGGCCGGCGATGCTCGGCTACGACAAGTTCGGCAATCCGGCAACGACGGTCAGCTATGGGCCGGATGCGAGCAACAAGTATCCGACGACGTACTTCCGCAAGACGTTCGAGGTGGAGAACGCGAACCGTATTCTCCAATTAGACGCCAGCCTGATTCGCGACGACGGAGCCGTCGTTTACTTGAACGGGCACGAGATCATTCGCACCAACATGCCTTCCGGCAGCATCGGTTACGACACGTACGCGAATGCGACCGTGAACGACGAGAGAGACCGGAACGCGTACTCGATCGATCCTTCCTATCTAGTAGAAGGAACGAACGTGTTGACCGCCGAGGTCCACCAGTCCGGCGGGACGAGCTCGGACATCGCTTTCGAGTTCAGCCTGGAAGCGGTGCGCCAGTTGGACAAGCCGGAGGCTCCGACGGAGCCTGTCGTCGATGACGAGGCGAACACGTTCGGTTGGACGAACGTAGCGGGCTTCGAAGAACCGGCCGACTACGAATTCAGCACGAACGGCGGCGCGAGCTGGACAGCGGCAACTGCGAATCCGCAGCCCGTGGGCCCGATGGCTTATGAGGCAGGGCAAGTGCAAGTGCGGGTGAAGGCGAACGCGGAGCAAGGCTATTCCTCCAGCGAAGCTCTTGTCTCGGACAAGGCCTATACGCCCGACATTCTGGAAGTGTTCGATCTTGACGTTGACGTACAAGGCAGCGGCAACATGAACGTCGCCGTTCAAGGCAAGCTGAAAGGCGACTATAACGATACAACCGTTGCGGTATTCCAATTGATGGACGCCAGCGACAAGGCTTGGATGACCAGCGCGGTGCCCGTAACGACCGGGGACTTCGATTTGACGCAGATGTTCAACGTGAATGCCGACCAGTATCAGGTAAACGTCTATCTCGTCGATTCGTTTAACGGCAGCATCTATGATTCCCTATGGCTGGCCAAGCCAATCGTCTCGAAGCCGGAGCCGAAGCCGGCGCCGGGATCGGGAAGCGATCCGGATCCGGAGCCTCCGGTCGAGGAGCCGCTGCCGGAGTTTATTCCTCTGCCCGTTAAGGAACCCGAGGAGCCGATCGATCCGATCGAGCCCGACGTTCCGGAAGAACCGGGCGTACCGGGCGCGTTGAACCTGCAATTCGAGGAGAACAGCTCGTGGTCGACGGAAGTCAATAGCTTCAATAACAGGCCGATGCAGACCGAGGATGGAAATAAGGGCAAGGTCGTCGCGAACACGTTCGACGGCGCTTGGCTTGCGTTCGAAGGCGTCGACTTCGGAGACGAAGGAGCGAACCGCCTTACGGTCGAGTACGATGCGCCTTCGGCGAAAGTACCGGCCGGCAGCTCGCTCGAGGTCCGGCTGGGCAGCGTCGACGGGGAGCTCGTCGGCACGATCGCGCTGCCGTCGACGGGCAGCACTTGGGGAACGTACGGCACGGCGACAGGCTTGCTCGGCCGGACGATTACCGGAACCCAGAATGTCTATATCGTGCTGAAAGGAAGCACGAACAGCTCCCTGCCGTATATCGGCAATTTCGACTGGCTTGCCTTTGACAAGGTAGATATTCGCAACGACTATGCGGATTTGGAGCTGGAAACGTACAACGAGTGGTCGACGGCCGTAAATCCGGTGAACAACGGCCCTCTGAAGACCGAGAACGGCCAGAGCGGCAAGCAGGTCGCCAATACGTTCAGCGGAGCATGGCTCGCTTACAAGAATATGGACTTCGGAAGCGAAGGCGTGAACCGGGTATCCATTCTTTACGCGGGCAACAGCACGAACACGGCCGCCGATTCGGCGGTGGAGATCCGGCTGGGAAGCGTCGACGGGGAGCTTGTCGGCACGATCGCCGCGCCTCCGACGGGCGGAAACTGGAGCACGTACGAGACCGTGACCGGCACTCTGACGCGAACGGTAACGGGCATGCAGGATCTGTATCTCGTGCTCGTAGGTTCGACGGATTCGACTTATAAATACATCGGCAACTTCGACAAGGCGAGCTTCGCTTTCGCCGCGGAGGAGCCGGATCCGGAAGAACCGGAGAATCCGGATCCCGGCCCGGATACCCGCAGCGACTTTGCAGCTCTTGAGCTTGAGACCTATGACGAGTGGTCGGCGTCCGTGAATCCGGCAAACAACAATCCGCTTGGCACAGAGAACGGCCAAAGCGGCCAGCAGATCAAGAATACGTACGACGGCGCGTGGCTTGCTTACAAGAAGATGGACTTCGGAAGCGAAGGCGTGAATCGGGTATCTATTCTCTACGTGGGCAACAGCACGAACACGGCCGCCGATTCGGCAGTCGAGATCCGGCTGGGCGGCGCCGACGGCGAGCTCGTGGGAACGATCGCCGCTCCTCCGACGGGCGGCAACTGGACCACCTACGCCACCGTGACCGGCGATCTGACCCGCACGGTGACCGGCGTCCAGGATCTTTACTTCGTTCTCGTCGGAACGACGGATTCGACCTATAAGTACATCGGCAACTTCGACAAGGCGAGCTTCTCTCTGCTCGCGCCGGAGCCCGACGCGACCGTGGAGTTCGAAAATCGCAGCTCCTGGTCGACGGACAACAATACCTTCAATAACCAGCCATTGAAGACAGAGAACAACAATGGCGGAACGACCGTCTCCAACACCTTCAACGGAATGTGGCTGCTTTTTGACAGCATCGACTTCGGGATTCAGGGCAAGAACAAGGTCTCCATCGTGTACGACGCTCCTTCCGATAAGGCTCCGGCGGACGTCGTAGCGGAGATCCGCCTGAACGACAAGGATGGAGAGATCATCGGAACCGTCAATCTTCCGAATACGGGAACCGGTTGGGGAACGTACAAATCGGCCCAAGCCGACCTGAGCCGGACGGTCGCCGGACAGCAGAAGCTTTACGTCTCCTTCCGCGGCACCACGACATCGAGCCTGAGGTATGTCGGCAACTTGGACCGGATGATATTCTCTAAAGGATAATGGAATTTGCATTGCTCTCGGCGAGACTCGCCGGGAGCTTTCTATATTGAGATGATGAGCGAGCAGAGACGATCGGCTTCTAGCCTATCACTTTTATGTTGAATTTTGTTGCCGAGCCTCGCGACTTGTGGTTCAATCGGTGTAGGAAGCATTCGACATTGTCGACTCACGCTAAGCGGGCCATAGAGGTCTAGAGGGGGAATTAATCTCATGCATATGGGGCACGTCCACGGCGATCACGATATGCTTCTCGTTATCTTCTCGTACCTTGTCGCTGCGGTATCCTCCTATACGCTTCTCGATCTGGCCGTACGGGTGAGCGAGGTGAAGGGAAGAAGCCGTCTTTTGTGGATTCTTTTCGGAGCCGTCACGATGGGAATGGGAATATGGTCGATGCATTTCATCGGGATGCTGGCCTACCGGCTGCCTTTCGAGGTTTCTTACGATATCGTCGTTGTCGTTATTTCCGTATTGGTAGCCATAGCGGCTTCCGCGGTCGCCCTTCGTGTCCTTAGCCGAGAAAACGTATCTTTATTACGGTTGATAAGCGGGGGCGTTATGCTCGCGACCGGCATCTCGGCGATGCACTACATCGGGATGGCGGCCATGATCGCGGATATCGATTACCATCCGTTTTTCTACGCGCTATCGATCGTCATTGCGCTCGTCGCCTCCATCGTGGCGCTATGGCTCGGGCTGTACTTCCGGAAGGCAAGCGGTTCGGGGGCCATTTGGAAAAAGCTCGGCAGCGCGCTTATCATGGGCGCAGCGATCGTCGGCATGCATTATACGGGAATGTGGGGATCGACCTTCCATCCGGGAGGGGATTCCATTCTGTCTACCGGAGTCAATCTGAACCACAAGTGGCTGGCTTTCTTCATCGGTTTCGGAACGCTGATCACGTTGTCGATATCGCTGATCGGAATCGTCATCTCGAAGAGACTTTCGAATAAGGACTCGGAGATCGAGGAGAAGAAACTGGAGATTCAGCTTATCAACGAAGAGCTCCGCCAGATGAACGAGCATCTGGAGGAGCTTGTGGCGAAGAGAACGGCCGAGCTGGAGAAAGCCCACGACGAAGCGATCCGCGCCAATCTTGTCAAAAGCCAGTTTCTCGCCAACATGAGTCATGAGCTGCGGACTCCTCTTAACGCGATCATCGGGTACAGCGAGATGCTCGCCGAGGATGCGGAGGAGAACGGATACGACGATTATAAGGATGATCTCGCCAAGATTACGAAGTCGGGGCGCCATCTGCTGGAGATGATCAACGACATTCTCGACATTTCGAAGATCGAAGCGGGGAAGATGGACGTTTATTACGAGAAGTGCCGACTGCCCGATATGGTCCTGGACGTGAAGGCGGCGGTGTTCCCGCTTGCCGAGGCGAACGGGAACCGGCTGCAGGTCCGCTCCGAGGACGGCGTCATGACGGTGGACGCGGTCAAGCTCCGGCAGATTCTAATTAATCTACTCAGCAACGCCTGCAAGTTCACCAAGGATGGAAGCGTCGAACTCGAGGTCGAACGGATGGACAGGGGAGAACGACTGGGCTATGTATTCCGGGTCAAGGATTCGGGAATCGGCATGACGCCCGAGCAGCTTCGGAACCTGTTCCAGCCGTTCACGCAGGCGGACTCGTCGACGACGCGCAAATACGGCGGAACGGGATTAGGGCTGGCGATCAGCCAGAGATTCTGCGGGCTGATGGGCGGAGACATTCGCGTGGAGAGCGAGTTCGGCCGGGGAAGTACGTTCTCCTGCTGGCTGCCCGCCGAGCCGGAGGCCTCCCGCCTTGCGGAGGACGGAAGGCTGGACACGACCGCGTAAACAAGTAAAGGGGCTGGACCCGAAGCAAGTTCCCGACGGACTTGAATTCGGCTCCAGCCTTTTTCTTTAGCTGTCAGAGGGTAAGATCATCCCATTTCGGTTGAGGGAACCGCAGCGAATACGGCTGCGAATTTCCTGGCGCTTCTCCATGGCCTTGAGGAGCGGCGTATCCTTGAGGTGCCGCATAACCTTGCGGAATGGAGTGGACTTGCGGAGCCGAATAGCCTTGAGCTTGGACATGGCCTTGCGGTACGAGGTAGCTTTGCGGGGATCCATAACCTTGCGGAGCTCCATAACCCTGGGGAGCCGCGTAACCTTGGGGATATCGCTGCTCGTATTCCGCCGAATCCGGCGAACGCTTCGGGCAATTCGCGGGCGGTCCGATAAAGACGGATGGCTCGATCGGCGCGAGCGCCTCCGTTACCTTTTTCTCGTCTAGGCAATACGTATGCGCCCAGACTTTCGCCGGCGTCAGCCGCAGAATGTCGGAGCCCAGAATGACCTCCGGCGTCGGCGCGTCGAAAATGGCAAGCAGATGCGTATTGTCCACGGAAGCGATCTCGTAATGCCACCACGCCTTCGGGACGTTGGCGACTTGTCCGGGCTTGATCGGAATGTTCAACAGCTGCTTAGAGAACGGATTGAGGATGGAGACGACGGCGGCGCCCGAGATGCAGTACACGAGCTCGCAAGCGTTCTGATGGTAGTGAGGCTCGACGACGTTCCCGGCGCTTAAGTAGATATCCAGCAGCGAGGAGTTGCCAAGCGTATTCAGCTGTTGAATCCCCAACGCGTTGATGAAATTCCGAACGTCTTTTTTGAACAGCGTATTCGTATTCACGTCGAAGAAAAATTGCGTGTCCGGAGAACCGAATCCCAGATCGTTGTAAGACACCGGCGATTTCCCTGCCTTTCGTTCGGCACGCGGCGCGCGTGCGGTTCTGCGGCAATATATGCGATCGCCTATCCGCTGGTTCTCGATTTTTCGGCTATCCTTTTCGGCTATCCATAGTATAATGGCACTATCGACAGGGGGAGGAAAACGCACATGACGCAAATCAAGCAATTAAAGCCGCAGGAAGAATTCGAAGGCTTCTATTTATTGAAAGAATTAGAGGTTAGGCAGACGAACGCAACGCCCCCCAAAGATTATTTCGATATCGTGCTTTGCGATTCGAGCGGTCAGCTGCCGGCGAAGTTCTGGGACGTGTCGCCCGCGGACAAGGAGACGTTCTTTCCGATGGGGCTCGTGAAGGTTCGCGGACTTGTTCATTTGTATAGGGAGAAGCCGCAGATCAAGATCGCGAAGATCCGTCCGGCTAAGGCGGAGGACGGCGTGTCCTTGACGGATTTCATCCGTTCGGCGCCTATCGATTCGAACGATCTCGTGCAGATCATCAAGCGGACGATGGAGAGCATCTCCGACGAAGAGATTCGCAAGATCGTTCATTATTGCATTAATAAGGTGGAGGAGCGGCTTCCGAGCTATCCGGCGGCGAAGACTCATCATCATGCTTATTACGGCGGTCTCGCTTACCATATGGTGCGCATGCTGGAGCTGGGCGAATTCCTCTGCAAGCAGCGGCCGTTCCTTAACGCCGATCTTTTGAAGGCGGGAATAATCCTTCATGACATTGCAAAGCCTGAAGAAATGAACGCGGAGATGGGCATCGTATCGGACTACAGCAATACGGGCAAGCTGATCGGGCATATCGCGCTGGCCTCGGGCTGGATCGTCGAAGCGGCCGTGCGGCTCGGCATTCCGTTGGAATCGGAGAAGGTAGTCGGCCTCCAGCACCTGGTTCTGTCCCATCACAATCTCGGCGAATGGGGAAGCCCGGTGCAGCCTCAGACGGCGGAAGCGGTGGCGCTGCACTTTATCGACGCGATGGACGCGAAGCTGCAGATGGTGGAGGACGCCCTGTCGACGACTCCGGAGTCGGAGGAGTGGACGCCGATGATCCGCGGCCTGGAGAACAAGGCGATTTACCGGTTGAAAATATAACTGCGAAAGCGACTCAACTAGAGCGGACAAGAGAGAATGCGAGATGGAAGAACATTCCTGTTGCGTTCTCTCTTTCGTTTATGGTACATTATTTCTCGCGCCGCTGAAGCGAACGCAACCGGCAAACTCCAAGATCATCGGCAAGACGACAACTTGGAAAAACTTGTGGGTTGCAAGCGAGGGCGGAATGCGGTAAGATGTAATTCCTGCTTCGGTAACGGGGCAGCGAGTTAAAAGAATAGAATCGTTAAGATTCGACTTGTTCCTTGAAAACTGAACATCGAGCGTAATGAAATAAAGTCGAGCAAGGACTTCGGTTCTTGCGAGACAAACCAGCAAGTAAAGAATGAGCCTTCAAGGTTCTTCACAAGTTGGACATGTTGACTCTTGGGATTTCCTCGCGGAAACCCTGCCGTCAAAAGTCCTTTTATGGAGAGTTTGATCCTGGCTCAGGACGAACGCTGGCGGCGTGCCTAATACATGCAAGTCGAGCGGATCTTCTTGAGTAGCTTGCTACTTAAGAAGGTTA
>Ga0065721_10004229_pt1 | contig 34370 bp, 26 predicted proteins | sample Mesricmetagenome_FD_59108 | JGI IMG/M metagenome (GOLD analysis project Ga0065721, IMG submission 59108) | Mesophilic microbial community from rice straw/compost enrichment Sample: eDNA_1 v2 (version 2) | ecosystem: Engineered > Solid waste > Grass > Composting > Bioreactor | place: USA: Davis... | reverse complement strand
CGCGGGAACCTTTACCCTGACCCATGAAGAAACTGTATCACGGCGCGTGTTATTATCCGGAGCTTTGGCCGGAGGCGGACATCGAGCGGGACATCGCGGAGATGAAGCGCGTGGGTTTGAACGTGGTGCGGATGGGGGAGTTCACGTGGGCGAAGCTCGAGCCGGAGGAGGGGAAGGTGTCGTTCGATTTTTTCCTGCGCGTGATGGACCGGCTGCATGCGGCGGGGATTGGCGTGGTGTGGTGCACGCCGACACCGACGCCGCCGGTGTGGTTGACGCACGGGCATCCGGAGCGGTGTTTCGTGAATGCGGACGGCGTGACGATGAGCCATGGGGCGCGGCAGCATGCGTCGTATGCGAATCCGGCGGTGCGCGCGGCGTGTTTGCGGATCGTGGACGCGTGCGGGGCGGCGTTGGGGAAACATCCGGCGCTGGTGGCGTGGCAGATCGACAACGAGTTCGGGTGTCACGTGGCGGAGGATTTCAATCCCTCGGCGATCGCGGGCTGGCACGTGTGGTTGAAAAATCGATACGGGACGATCGAGGCGCTGAACGAGGCGTGGGGCGCGGATATTTGGAGCGAGCGGTATCAGAGTTTCGAGCAGGTGCCGGCTCCGGTGAAGACGCCGTTTTTGCACAATGCGTCGTTGAGCACGGCGTATCGGATGTATGGGCGGGAGAGCATCGCGGAGTTCATGGACGCGCAGTGCGCGGCGTTGCGGAAGCATTCGGACCGGCCGATCACGCATAACTTCGGGCTGCAGTTCGCGGTGAATTTCGAGCGGATGTGCGAAGGATTGGATTTCGTGTCGTTCGACGATTATCCGGCGGCGGACAACTGGCGGGCGATCGTGTTGGACAACGACATGTTTCGGCCGGCGAAGCCGGGGCGCGGGCACTGGTTGATGGAGACGAGCGTGTCGCACAACGGCTGGTTCGGCGCGCACGAGGTGGCGCATCCGCCGGGGTTTTTGGCGGCGGAGGCGGTGGTGAGTTATGCGCTCGGGGCGGAGGCGGTGAATTACTGGTTGTGGCGGCAGCAGCGGAGCGGGTGCGAGTTGCCGCACAGCGCCATCATGAGCGCGTGGTTCAAGCCGTCGGTGGGGTATGCGGAAGTGTTGAAAGTGGAGGCGGCGCGGAAGGAGTTGGAGAACGTGTTGGACGGGACGTGTCCGGCGCCGGCGGAGGTGGCGATCACATGGTCGGACCTTGGGCGGGCGATGCTCGAGACGGAGCCGTTGGGCGGACATCGGACGCACACGGTGAGTTTCAATGCGACGATCGCGGAGTGGCACGGGATCGTGCTGGATTTGGGGATACACCGCGACGTGCGATTCGAAGGGGCGTCGCTGGACGGCGTGAAGCTTTTGATCACGCCGATGATGCCGCATGTGAGCGCGGCGTTTTTGGCGAAGGTGGAGGCGATGGTGCGCGCGGGCGGCGTATGGATTTGCGCGCCGGTGACGGGAACGCGCACGGCGGAGCATGGCTTGCCGCTGGACGGCGGGTTGAGCGCGGTGGAGGCGCTGGCGGGCGTCGAGGCGGAGTTTTCGTTTCCGGTGACGGGAACGGGAGCGACCGGCGAAGCGTTTGGCGTGAGCGCGCCGCTGGCGGGGTGGTGCTCGGCGTTGCGTGTTAAGGATTCGGATACGCGCGTGGTGGGAGAATTGAGCTGCGCGCAGGCGCCGGGGCGGGCGCTGGTGACGGAGCGGAAAGTGGGCGAGGGGCTCGTGGTCGTGCTCGGGGCGCAGCCGCAGGGGGCGGAGGGGGCGAAGATGTTGAGCGCGATGGTGGACCACTACGCGGAGCGGGCGGGGGTGACGCGGCGCCATGAGGTGACGCGGGGAACGGTGGTGTGTCCGCGGGTGGCGGAGGACGGGCGCGAGCTATGGATCGTGGTGAATATGGATGGAGAGGGCGGGGACGTGCGGCTGGCGGGGAGCGAGGTGAAGGTGGGAAAGTTTGAGTGGCGGGTGGTGGAGGGGTGAACCGCGAAGGACGCGAAGAGACACGAAGGGGGGTGAGGAGGGGTTGCGCGGCGAGCGCGCAACCTACGGGGACGGCGCGTTGGGGACAACGCGCCCTACCTAGGGGCGGGGGTCGTTGATGATGCGGGGGTCGATGATGCCGATTTCGGCGGTGACGACGCTTTGGACGAGAATGACGTAGTTGAAGATGTGAGGGCGGAGACCTTGCGGGTCGTCGATGATCAACATGCGACTGCCACCGGGAAGACCTTCGGGGCCGACCATGCGTCGGATCTCGACCTCGGGGAACGTCGATTGTCCGGCGGGAGCGACGTCGGAATTGGTGGCGAATGCGACGCCCAGGAGAATGTGCTTGGGATCGAAGAGACGGAATTCGAGCTGGACGCGTGCGCCGGCGGGTGGGGAGACAAGGATGTTGGTGCCGTCGACGGCCATTGGATACTCCTGCACGACGTTGGGGGAGGGAACGAACGTCGCGGTGATGGGAAACACGCCGCCGAGGGGGCGGAAGGTTTGGATGGCGATGGTGAGGCTGTCAGTGAGGAGGGCGGGATTGGCGGGGGTTGGGTTCATGGAGTTGGAGCTGGTTGGATGGAACGGGATGCGGCTTCCAAGAGAGAGGCCGAAAACGGGTCTATCGGCCGATATCCGAACTGGTTCAGATTTTCGGCGATACGAAACGTGTCAGCGGAGCGGCCGAGCAGCGTGAGGGCTTGCAAGGCGGGATCGAGGAGACGCCAGTCGCGGGAGCGGGCGAGGGCGGGGCCGAGCAATTCGAGGGCGCGCGTGGCGTGGCGATGGGCGGCGTCGTGGTCGGCGTGCGCGAGTGCGATGCGGGCGGCGAGGACGTGGGCTTGCGCGGCGTTGGAGTGAAGCGAGGGATCGGGATGGGGGGCGGCGAGGAGGCGTTCGTGCAACGCGAGCGCGTGGGCGATGGCGTCGGCGGCGTCGGGGTGGGCGTGGGCGAGACGCAGGTGGCTTTCGAGGCGCCAGGTCAGGGCGAGGAACTGGTTGAACGGTTGCGAAGAGGGCTCGGCTTCGACGAGGGCGGCGAGCTGGCGGCGGGCGTCGGCGAGGATTTCGGCGGCGGAGTGGGGGGCGTGGTGGAGGAGCAGGGAGGCTTGCGCGAGTCGGGGGCGGAGCAGGAGGAGCTGCCATTCGCGATTTTGCGGGTCTTGGGCGACGAGCGGTTCAATCAAGGCTGCGGCGCGGGTGTGGAGCGTGCGAGCGTCGTCGTGGCGGCCGAGGAGGGATTCGATGGCGGCGGAATGGGAAAGGCTGCGAGCGAGCTGGAGCTGCCAGCGGGCGGTGGAGGGTTCGCGGTCGACGAGCTGGCGCGCGACCGTGGTCATGGCGGTGAAGTGTTGAAGAGCGTCGACGTAGCGGCCGTCGGCTTCGGCGACGGTGCCGAGCCACGAGGCGGTGTCGCAGAGGCTGAGCTGGAGCTCGGTGTCGTCGGGGTGGGCGGCGATCAGCTGTTCGAGGGTGTTTTTTTCGGCGAGAAAACCGGCTTGGGCGGCGGGAAGATCGTCGCGTTCGAAGTCGAGGACGGCGAGGTTGTGGTGGCCGTAGGTGACTTCGAGCTGGCCGCGGAGGGTGTCGGGTTCGAGGGTGGCGAGCGCGAGGGCGGAGTCGCGGTAGCGGGTGAGCCAGGCGCGTTCGGTGTCGCGGTCGCCGCGGCGGCGGGCGACGAAGCCGATCCAGTATTCGGCCTGGGCGCGTTCGAAGAGCATGTCGCCGTTTTCCGGATACCGGTCGGCGAGGGCGGCGGCGCGGGCGTAGGCGGCGGAGAAGGCGGTGAAGGCCTCGTCGTAGCGGGCCTGGTCGAGGCGGATCTCGCCGATTTGGGTGAGGGCTTTGGCCTGGCGGGTGAGGGCGGTGTCGGTGAGGTCGCGCGGATCGAGGGCGGCGAAGTAGGCCATCGCTTTTTCGCCGATGGAATCGAGGAGCTCGAGGCGGCCGATTTTTTGGAGCTCGGTGCGGAAGTCGCCGAGCATGAAGGTGAGGAGGTCTTCGGCCTGTTGCTGGCGGCGCTGGGCGTTGTCGCGTTCGGCGCGCGCGGTGTGTTCGGCGTGGGTGGCGCGGACGGCCTGGCGGGTGCTGACGATGGTGCCGGCGACGAGGGTGGTGGCGATGGCGGCGGCGCTGGCGCAGGCGACGCGGTGGCGGGCGACGAATTTTCCGACGCGGTAGGCGGTGCTGGGCGGGCGGGCGAGGACGGGTTCGTGGGCGAGGTGGCGGCGGAGGTCGTCGGCGAGTTCCTGGGCGGAGCCGTAGCGGCGGTCGCGGTCTTTTTCGAGGCAGCGGAGAACGATCCAGTCGAGGTCGGCGCGGAGGGTGGCGGTGAGTTGGGGCGGGGTGGTGCGGCGGAGTTGGGCGAGGTCGGTGCGGTCGGCGGGTGGGAGTTGCGCGAAGCGTTCGGAAGGGCGGGCGGGTTGGGCGCTGCGGATCAGGCGGAGCATGCCGTCGATGCCGGCTTCGGAGAGTTGTCGGGGGTCGAGGGGGGCGCGGCCGGTGAGGAGTTCGTAGAGGACGACGCCGAGGGCGTAGAGGTCGCTGCGGGTGTCGATGTCGTTTTCGCGGAGGTCGGCTTGTTCGGGGCTCATGTAGGCGGGGGTGCCGACGAGCTGGCCGAGGCCGGTGAGGAGGGTGGCGGCGGTGAGGCGTTCCTGGGTGGCTTTGGCGATGCCGAAGTCGATGACCTTGGGGGTGGGGATGCCGTCGTGGAGCGAGACGAGGATGTTGGACGGNTTGAGGTCGCGGTGGATGATGCCCTTGCGGTGGGCGTGTTGGANGGCGAGGCAGACGCGGGCGAAGAGNTCGANGCGCTNGGNGAGNGGGAGGCGGTGNTGGTCGCAGAANNTNGTGATGGGNGCGCCGTCNACGAATTCCATCACNAAGAACGGGCGGCCGGAGTCGGTGGCGCCCATGTCGAAGACGCGCGCGATGTNGGGGTGGTCCATCAGCGCGAGCGCCTGNCGTTCGCCTTCGAAGCGGGCGATGACCTGGCGGGTGTCGAGGCCGAGCTTGAGGATTTTTAGGGCGACGCGGCGGCGGACGGGGACGGTTTGCTCGGCGAGGTAGACGGAACCCCAGCCGCCCTCGCCGATTTTTTCGAGGAGGGTGTAGCGATCGATGGTATCGCCGGGNGCTTCGTCGGCGCCGAGGATGGCGCGGACGACGGGCGGAGTTTCGAGGAAATCGCCGGCGGAGTCGTGGGCGGCGAGGAGGGCTTCGAGGCGGGCGCGGCGGGCGGGGTCGTCGGCGCAGGCGCGGTCGAGGAGCGCGGCGCGGGCGGGGGGCGGGAGGTCGAGGGCTTCGCCGAAGAGGTCGTCGTCGTTGAGGGTCATGTCAGCCGCGGGCTGGAGGCGGCGGATGGAGGGTCATGCGAAATTTTGGGGGTGGAGGGGACAGGGTTTTTTAACCGCGAAGGGCGCTAAGGAACGGGAAGGGGGGCGGAATTTTTTAACCACGAATGGACACGAAGGGACACGAATGGGGGGCGGCCACTCGCTCACGCTGTTAGCTGCGGGCTGAAAGGGTCAGGTGCGGAGGCGGGTGATTTCGGTGAGGAGCCAGGCGCGGGCGTAGGCCCAGTCGCGTTTGGCGGTGCGTTCGGAGATGCCGAGGACGCGGGCGGCTTCCTCGAGGGTGAGGCCGACGAAGTATTTTTGTTTCACGAGTTCGGCCTTGCGGGAGTCGTGCGCGGCGAGGGCGTCGAGGGCTTCGTTGACGAGGAGGAGTTCGTCGTCCGGCGTGGTCGAGGCGGCGGCGAGGTCGAAGCCGGTGTCGCTGGCGTTGACGCGGGCGAGGGCGCCGCCGTGGCGGAGGGCTTTTTTGCGGCGGGCGTTGTCGATGAGGATGCGGCGCATGCCCTCGGCGGCGGCGAAGAAGAAGTGGGCGCGGTTTTCCCAGGCGGGTTGTTGGTCGCCGCCGAGGCGGAGCCAGGCTTCGTGGACGAGGGCGGTGGGTTGAAGGGTTTGGCCGGGGGCTTCGCGGGCGAGTTTGGCGGCGGCGAGGCGGCGGAGTTCGCCGTAGACGAGCGGGAGCAATTCGTCGGAGGCGCGAGGGTCGCCTTCGCCGATGCGCTGGAGGAGGAGCGTGATGGGGCCGTCCTTCACGGGCGCGCAGATTGGCGGGGTGGGCCGGCGAGAGGAACAGCGAAATGCGCGTGGCGTGGCACCTTTTCACGGGGAATCGCGCTTGAGGGGGCATGACCTCCCTCCCGCCCTCGTCTGAATCAAGACCCGAGTCTGTTGAATCCGAGAACGCGTTTGCGCCGCGGGAAGGGGTGAAAGTGCGGCGGGGGTTGGGGCGGCGACTGGCGGGGGCGTTGGGGCCGATTGCGTCGGCGTTTTCGCGGACGTGGCGGATGCGGCAGGAGGAACGTTTCTGGATGATGGAGTTGGAGCGGCGGGTGCAGGTGCGGACGGCGGAGCTGGAGCGGGTGAATGCGGCGTTGCGGACGGAGCTGGAGCGGCGGACGGAGGAGGTGGTCGAGTTGCGGCGGGCGAAGGAGAGCGCGGAGGCGGCGACGCGGGCGAAGAGCGCGTTTCTGGCGAACATGAGCCATGAGATTCGCACGCCGATGAACGGGGTGATCGGGATGGCGAATCTGCTGCTGACGTCGCCGCTGGGGGCGGAGCAGCGGGAGCTGGCGCGGACGTTGTGTCAGAGCGGGGAGGCGTTGCTGACGATCATCAATGACATCCTGGATTTTTCGAAGATCGAGGCGGGGCGGCTGACGTTGGAGAGCGTGGAGTTCGATCTGGCGGAGCAGTTGCAGCTGGCGGTGGACCTGCATGCGGATGCGGCGGCGAAGAAAGGGATCGAGTTGATCATCGATCTCGATCTGGCGGTGCCGGGCTGGGTGCGGGGCGATCCGGTGCGGCTGCGGCAGATCGTGCTGAATCTGATCGGGAACGCGGTGAAGTTCACGCCGAGTGGCGAGGTGGTGTTGCGGGTGCGGATGGAGCGGGCGCCACGGGGGAAGTTGCGGCTGCGATTCGACGTGGTGGATACGGGCATCGGGATCGCGGAGGAGGCGCAGCCGGGACTGTTTCAGGCGTTTGCGCAGGCGGAGGCGGCGACGACGCGGCGGTTTGGCGGGACGGGGCTGGGGTTGGCGATCTGCAAGCGGCTCGCGGAGTTGATGGGCGGGGAGATCGGCGTGGTGAGCGCGGCGGGGCAGGGGGCGACGTTTTGGTTCACGATCGAGTTGGAGCCGGTGGCGAATGCGGCGCGGGCGGTGCCGCCGGCGACGGTGTTGAGCGGGCGGCGGGTGTTGATCGTCGACGACAATGCGACGCATCGAAAGCTGCTGGACCGGTTGTGTGCGGCGTGGGGGATGGGGCGCGGGCTGGCGGAGTCGGCGCTGGCGGCGTTGAGCAGTTTGCGTTGTGCGGCGCGGGCGAAGCTGCCGTTCGATCTGGTGATTCTGGATCATCAGATGCCGGATGCGGATGGCGTGGATCTGGCGAAGGCGATCGCGACGGATCCGGCGGTGCCGCGGCCGGCGATCGTGATGTTGTCGTCGTGGGGCGAGCGGTTGCGTCAGGGACAGATGGAGGCGCAGGGGATCGCGGCGTGCGAGTTGAAGCCGATTTATCCGGAGCGGCTGCATGCGACGCTGGCGCGGGTGGTGAGCGCGGCGGGGCGGCGGACGATGCGCGACGGGGCGGCGGCGTTTGTGAACGGACTGACGCCGCTCGCGGCGGTGCGGCCGGGTGCGATCCTGATCGCGGAGGACGATCCGCTGAGCCAGAAGGTGTTGCTGCTGCAGTTGCGGAGTCTCGGGTATGCGGCGGATGTGGCGGCGACGGGGGCCGAGGTGATCTCGGCGCTGCGGCGGAAGCGCTACGAACTCGTGCTGATGGACCAGCAGATGCCGGACATGGATGGGCTGGCGGCGACGCGGTTCATTCGCGCGGCGCAGGCGGGCGGGGAGCCGGAGTTTCCGCGGGAGTTGCGGATCATCGCGACGACGGCGAGCGCGATGGAGGACGATCGCGCGGCGTGTCTGGCGGCGGGGATGGACGATTTTCTCGCGAAGCCGGTGCGGCGGGATGCGCTGGCGGCGATCCTGGCGCGGTATCTCGGTGCCGACGGTGCCGGAGGCGGGCGGCGGGGGAGGACGGGGTGAGTGCGAACTGAAGNNGGGGGACGTTTGCGCGGCGAGTGCGCAATCTATGCGAGGGTGTAGACGAATTCTTCCTCCGAGGTGCCGTCGGGAAGGGTGAAGGTGTTTTGGCCGGTGCGGATGAAGCCGGTTTTCTCGAGGACGCGGATCGAAGGGCGGTTGTGGGCGGCGACGCAGGCGAGGAGCGGGCGGGTGCGTTCGTATTCGAGAAATTGGGACAGGGCCGCGGAGGCGATGCCGCGGCCCCAGAATTCGCGGCCGATCCAGTAGCCGACGAGGCGGTCGTGGGTGGCGGGGTCGGTCCAGGCGCCGATGTTGCCGGCGATCTGGTCGTTGAAGAGAATGGTGCGGCTGGCGTTGGCGGGGTTGCCGAGGACGTGGGTGGTCCAATGCGTGAAGAAGGCGTCGCGGTCGCGGGAAGGGAAGGCGGCGAGGCGCGCGGCTGCGGGGTCGGCCTGGTGTTCGAAAAAAGTGGGCAGGTCGGCGAGTTTGACGGGGCGAAGGGTGACGGAGGGCATGAGGCGAGGCCGCGTTGGCGGGCGAGGTATTCGTTTTTCAACCACGAATGGACACGAAAGGGTGAACCAGGATTTTGAATACAAGCGGTGGGTGCGGCTACTGGATGGCGGCGGAGCGGGGAAGGCGCTCGACGAGGAGAGTGGATGGGAGAAGATTGGGGGCAATTCAGCGTGCGGCGGATTCGGACGCTCCGTGATGGCAGAGATCGTGATGCGGGCCGGTTCGGCGCAGGAAAGGACAACCCCGAACTGAGAGGAGATCCCCATGGAAACGTTCAATGTGTCGCGTCGTGGTTTTGTGAAGGGCCTGGCGGTGGCCGGGCTGGCGTTGCAGGCAGCGCCGTTGTGGGCGCAGAAGAAATCGGCGGCGGCGAAGCCGGCGCGGAAGTTGAAGATCGGGCTGGTGGGTTGCGGCGGGCGAGGGCGCGGGGCGATGGCGAACTTGATCGAGGCGGCGCCGATCGCGGGGGCGGAGGTGGAGTTGGTGGCGGTGGCGGATGTGTTCGAGGCGGCGACGGAGAAGGCGGGGGCGACGTTTGGGGTGCCGGCGGAGCGGCGGTTTCATGGGTTCGATGCGTATCGAAAAGTGATCGAGCAGCCGGTGGACATCGTGGTGCTGGCGACGCCGCCGAATTTTCGGCCGGTGCATTTCGAGGCGGCGGTGGCGGCGGGGAAGCATTGCTTTATTGAAAAGCCGGTGGCGGTGGATCCGCCGGGCGTGCGGCGGATGCTGGCGGCGGGCGAGGTGGCGAAGCAGAAAGGGTTGTCGGTGGTGGCGGGCGCGCAGCGGCGGTATCAGGCGAATTATTTGAGGAATGCGCGCGCGGTGCACGAGGGCGCGATCGGAAAGATTCTCGGCGGAACGGTGATGTGGAATCAGGACCGGCTCTGGTATAAGCCGCGGCTGAGCGGGGAGAGCGACGCGCATTATCTGGCGCGGAACTGGGTGAACTTTTTGGAGATGTCGGGCGACCACATCGTGGAGCAGCATTTCCACAATCTCGACGTCGCGAACTGGTTCATCGGGCGCACGCCGTTGTCGGCGGTGGGGTTTGGCGGGCGGGTGCGGCGCGTGACGGGAAACCAGTATGATTTCTTCAGCGTGGATTTCGATTACGGGCAGGGGTGTCACATCCACAGCCAGTGCCGGCAGATCGACGGTTGTTACAACCGCGTCGGCGAGATGTTCACGGGTGCGGAAGGGACGGTGTATGCGGATGGGAAGCTGGAGAAGTTTTCGAAGAAGAAGGTGAAGTTCCGCGAGTTCACGACGCACGAGAACGGGCAGGTGCAGGAGCAGGTGGAGTTGTTGCGGAGCGTGCTGGCGGAGAAGCCGATCAACGACACGCGGAATGTCGCGGATTCGACGCTGACGGCGATCATGGGCCGTGTATCCGCGTATACAGGACAGCTGGTGCGCTGGACGGATCTGACGACGGAGAACGGGCGTTACCACGGGCTGACGCTGGCGCCGACGGCGGAGGATTTCGAGCGGGGCGAGGTGGTGGCGCCGGCGGAGGACGTGGTGCCGCGCGCGGGAGCGGAGAAAACGAAGACCGCTTGAGGCGGCGGGAGAAGCGGCGCGGGGCTACTGCTTGAGCGTGGCCCTGGCGCCGCTCGGGCTTTCGATGGTCCAGGTGGTGTTGAGCGTGAGATCGAGCGTGTCGTAGTCTTCGCCGTCGATCGAAGGGAATGCGCGGACCGGTTTCTCGGGGCCGACGAAGTCGTCGAGGCTCCCGGCTTTTTCGACGCCCTGCTCGAGGCAGTGGAACATGAGGGCCTCGGCGAGGAGTTCGAGGCGTTTGTGGAGGGCGGCGTTGAGCGACTGGCGAAGCGCGTGCGGCAGGTCGGTGGAAAGGTCCTCGCGGGCGACGCGGGAGTAGCGGAGGATTTCCTTGGCGGTGGGTTCGTCGACGGCGCGGCACTCGAGGTATTCGAGGGGACGCGGGGTGGGGGCGGAGCTGCGGCGGAGCCAGAGTTTGCCGTCGGCGAATTTGCCGGTGATGGGAGTGTCGCCGAAGCGGCCGGCGAAGGTGCGGTCGGAGGCGATGGCGAGTTGTTCGGTTTGGCCGGTGTTGAGGAAGGTGAGCTCGCCGTCGGCGTTGACGCGGAAGACGTAGGGCGTGTTGGTGAGATGGAAGTGGCCTTGGGGCGGCTCGGGATTTTCGGCGCGAACGAACGCGGTGGCGAGAGCGAGGAGGAGGAGGAGTTTGTTGAGTTGGAGCATGGGAGAGGTGGGGCGGTTAGGTGTCGCGCGCGAGGAAGGCGAGGGTGCGTTCGTCGGGCGAATCGAAAAAGCGGTCGAGCACGAGCTGGAAGTCGGAGTCGGGAGGAGAGAGGGCGGAGAAGAGGGTCATGGACGAGCGGAGTTTGATGTCGTCGGGATGGCCCATGATTTCGGCGGCGGATTTGTCGGGGTGTTGAAGGAGCGCGGCGGTGCACTCGCGCAGGCGCGGGCCGAGGATGGGATGGGCGAGGTAGGCGTCGGCTTCGGCGCGGGAGGCGATGGCGTAGAATTGGGCGGTGGAGCTGGAGCCGAGGCCGGCGACTTGGGGGAAGATGAACCACATCCAGTGCGTGCGTTTGCGGCCGGCGCGGAGTTCGGCGAGGGCGGAGGCGTAGGTGGACGACTGCGCTTGCGCGGTGAGGAAGCGGGTGAGGTGGAAAGGGTCGGGTGCGTGCATGGAGTCAGGCGGGCGCGGTCAGGTGGGGAGAGAGGCGAGGCGGGGCGGATGGGGTGGGGGAATCGCCTGCGAGCAGGTTGCTACAGGGGGCGGCGGAGGTGGTAGACGGCGCAGTCGTCGAGGCCGAAGCGGCGGTATGCGACGAAGTGGAAACCGAGGCGTTCGTAGAAGCGGCGGGCGCGGGTGTTGTCGCGGAGCGGGTCGATGGGGATCGTGTGGACGGCGGGATCGGCGAAACAGTGGGCGATCGCGAGGCGCATCATTTGGGTGCCGTAGCCGCGGCCGAGGGCGTCGGGTTCGCCGATCCAGATGTCGATGGCGCGGTGGCCGGGAGCGACGTCGCCCCAGTAGCGGGTGTCTTCGCGGGAGGGATCGATGATTTCGAGGAAGCCGATGGGGCGGGCGTCGACTTCGGCGATGAACGATTCGCGCCAGACGGGGGTTTGGGCGAGGGCGGTTTCCCATTGCCAGTCGTCGTTGGGATCGGAGGCGACGACGTGAGGTTGTTCGTCCCAGCGGCGGAGGAGCCGGGCGTCGGCGAGGGTAGCCGGGCGGAGTGTGACTAGGGACAAGCGGAGTGGATTTTGTTTTTACAGGAGGACGCGGAGGGAGCGGAGAAGATGAAGAGAAGAGGGGGGCGTTGGCGGAGGATTTTGGGGGCGGAGCGAGCCGTTTTTATTTTGTGGTTGGGTCGATCGTGAGGGTGAGGGTGGGGTGGGTGTTGGGGGCGGTGATGGCGTTGAGGACTTCGAAAGCGAGTTCGGCGCGGGGAATGCGTTCGACGGTTTTGATGTCGAGCGTGGCGGCGGAGTGCGCTTTCACTTCGATGACGTCGGCGTGGCGGTGGAAAACGTAAGTGCTTCGGTTGCGGAGAATGAAATCGGCGTCGGAGGCGTTCGTGAGCGTGATCGTGAGGACGGAGGTGTTGCCGTCGTAGCCTTTGGATTCCGCGGTGAGCGAGGCGGCGAGGAGCGGGTCGATCCACTCGGGGCGGCCGATGAGGGTGTTGTTGAACCAGACGGCGGTGCGGCGTTCGAGCAGGGCTTCCTTGAGGGCTGCGGGGGTTTTCTCGCGGGCGAAGACGAGTGTGACGGGGCGGTGGCCGCCTTCGGGGACGCGGTGCTCCCAATCGACGAGGCCGTGGATGTCGGAGTTGCCCATGATCGTGAGATTGCGATCGAGCGCGATCTGGAGGGCTTCGTCGGAAAATTCGTGTTTGTTGACGACCTCGATGCCTTGGACGAGGTGCTCGTTGAAGAGTTGATCGTGCATCGGCGTGATGCGTGCGACGCCGTCGGGCGCCTGGCGGAGCCAGGACGGGTGATTCCAGAAAACGAAGGCGCCCTGACGCGCGGCTTCGCGAAAGGCGTCGATCGGATCGGGGACGCGAAGGGCGTTGGCGTCGGAGATGAAGATCGCGTTGGCGTGGCCGGGCGGGAGGTTGCGGGTGACTTCGGCGCCGCGGATGACGAGGAGCGGGCGGTCGCCGGCGGCTTTGACGGCGAGGTCATGGCCGCGATTGCGATCGGGGTGCGGGATGTCGGCGCTGTGCGGTTGGTATTCGAGGTGATCGGTGATCGCGATGGCGTCGAGGCCGTCGCGTTCGGCTTCCTGCACGCGGATGGTGGGCCAGACGTGTCCGTCGGAGAAAACGGTGTGCTGGTGGAAATCGCAGACGAGCGTGACGTAGTCGGGAAGGTCGGGGAACTCGATGGCGCGGGCGAGGCCGTGCGAGGGGTGGGCGTGGGCAGCGGCGGGAAATGCGACCGCGGCGAACGCGAACATCGTCGCGCCGGTGAGTCGGGCGAGTGGGGTAGACATGCCGGCAGCGAATGCTCGCGTGGCGGGACTGCAAACGCGGCGCGAGCGGCCGGCGGTTTAGCGTCAAGCGGCGGGGATGGCCGGGATCACGCGGAGGTGAGTTGTTGCCGCGCGGCGAGGGTGGCGAAAGGGCCGGGTTGGGCGAGCAGGTCGTCGTAGCGGCCGGATTGGACGATTTTTCCGCCGGCCATCACGACGATGCGGTCGGCGCGGCGCACGGTGCTGAGGCGGTGGGCGATCACGAGGCGCGTGGCGGCGAGTTGTTCGAGGCTGGCGGTGACGATCGCCTGGGTGCGGTTGTCGAGCGCGCTGGTCGCTTCGTCGAAGAGCAGGATGCGCGGTCGGCTGACGATCGCGCGCGCGATCATGAGGCGCTGGCGTTGTCCGCCGGAGAACACGCCACCGTGCACCGGAAGAACGGTATGCAGGCCCATCGGCATCTCGCGGACCTCGGCTTCGAGGCCGGCGAGTCGCAGGGCTTCCCAGACGTCGGCTTCGGTGAACGCGCGCGAGCCGGCGACGTTGGAGAAAATCGTGCCGGCGGTGGGCTGGCTGGTTTGGAGCACGACGCCGAGCTGGCGGCGAACGGCGGGCACATCGAGGTGCGACGCGTCCTGACCGTCGTAGAGGATCGTGCCGCTTTCCGGAGTTTCGAAACCGATGAGCAGGCGCAGCAACGTGGATTTGCCCGAGCCGGATTCGCCGACGATGGCGACGAATTCGCCGGGAGCGACCTCGAGCGAAACATCGTCGAGGACGAGCGGCAGGCCGGCGCCGTAGCGAAAGGAAACGTGGCTCAGCTCGATGCGGCCGGAGAGCGTGCCGGGGTCGAGCTTATGGGTGTCGTCTTCGGGGGCGGCGTGCAGAATCGGCTGCAGGCGCTCGAGCAGCGGCACGAGGTTGAGCGCGCTGGCGAGTCCGGCGGTGAGCGCGAGCATGCCGCCGAAGAGCGCGGTGAACGCGGTCATGAACGCGAGAAATTGACCGACGGAGAGGACGGCGCCGTCGGCGTCGGGCGCGGCGAGCCAGTAGAGTGCCACGGAGGCGAGGAGCGGGAAGACGGCGTTGGCGACGAGGATGCGGTTGCCGAAGCGCCGCGCCTGCACGGCGTCTTTTTTCTGCCGGGCGAACGGGCGCGCCCACGCGGAGAACGCGAGGTCTTCGGCGGCGGCGACGCGGAGTTTGGCGATGCCGGAGATGAACTGGAGCACGAGGCCGGCGATGAAACCCTGTTGGGCGGCGACGCGACGTTGAACGCGAAGTTGTCGGACTGTGTTGATCGCGGTGAACGCGAGCGGGAGGGCGAGCAAGCCGCAGGCGGCGAAGGCGAGGCGCAGGTCGATGAAAGCGAGGACGACGAGGTTGACGCCGGCGAAGAGGTTGCCGAGGCCAGCGGCGACGAGCGCGTGGGCGAGGAGGCGGCGCATCTCGGTGACGCCGAGGGCGCGTTGCGCGAGGTCGCCGGAGGTGAAGTTGCGGAAGAAGGTGGCGGGCAATTTCAGCAGCCGGTCGATCACGGCGGCCTGCACGCGGGCATCGAAGCGGCCCTCGATGCGCAAGAGCGCGAGGCCGCGGGTGAATTCGAAAATTCCGGCGGCGAGGGCGACGGCGATGAGGCCGAGCGCGAGTTGAACGAGCGCGTCGCTCGCGCCAGCGGGGACGAGCGAGTCGAACACGAGCGCGGTCGCGAGTGCGGGCAACGTGCTCAGGAGCCCGCCGGCGAGACCGAGCGAAAGCAGGCGCGCGATTTCCGGCCGAAGGCCGTGGGCCCCGAAGCGCAACAGCTCGCGTCCGGCGATGGTGGTTTGCGCGAACGTGCGGTAGAAAACGTGCGCCTGCGTTTCGAGCTGCGACGCGACGGCGGCGGTGATGGGTTGCGTCGTGTGGTGGGTCGGATCGTGGAGCGTGTAGCCGCCGGCGGGCGCGGGCAGGAGTGCGACGGGGCGGCGGGGTTGCGCGAGCCAGCCGAGCATCGGGCCGGTGTCCTGTTTCCACCAACGCGGATCGAGCGCGACGGCGCGGGAGCGAATGCGGGTGGAGCGGACGATCGCGGCGAGCGGTTCGGCGGGGGATTCGCCGCGCAGGAGTTCGGGTGGCGGAAGGAAATGGATGCCTTGCGCGCGGCCGACGGCGGAGCAGGCAAGAAAGAGCGGATCGTCGACGGCGGCTTCGGCGGGCGGGATCGCGCCGTCGAGAACGGCGGCGAGGTCGTCGAGAGCCTGGGTGTTGGCGCGTTCGCCGGCGGCGGCGCGGTCGCGCTGGCGGTTGAGATCGTCGACTTCGGCGAGTTGCCGATTGAGCGCCTCGCAGCGTGCGACGAGCGTTTGAAACGCGGCGAAGCCGCGCCACGTGGCGTCGTCGGCGATGACGGCTGCGGTGGGGACGGTGGAGGGGGTGGCGGGCGCGAGCGTTTGCAGCCAGGCGGCGGGCGCGACGGGGAAACGCGCGTCGGCGGTGTCGCTCGTTTCCTCCATGCCGATGAAGAGGAACTCGCCGGCGCGAGGTGGCAGCCAGAGGACGTGGCGGCGGGCGCGGAAACGGGCGTTGACGGGGAGCGGTTGCGGCGAGTCGGGTTCGACGAGGACGTCGATGCGAGCGGGGACGTCGCGGGACACGCCGGTGGAAACGGCGGTGATCCACGTGTCGAGGAGGTGCGCGACGGCGGGCGCGAACGACGCGTCGCGGGCGAGGGTTCGCAGCGAGGCGCGGTTGATCCGGCGAAGACGGGTGTCGGGACCGGGCACGGCGAGGAGCGCGCGTTGCGCGAGGGCGGGGCCGAAACCGAAGAGCGCGGCTCCGGCGGCGACGCTGCAGAACGGTCGGCGGCTGCCGGTGGGTTGACCGTTTTCGAGGCGAACGGAAAAGACGTCGACGCTGCCGGCTTCGATCCACCAGACGAGGTCGGGCTCGGTGAGCAGGAACGGCGCGCTCGCGCTGGCGATCACCGGCTCGCCGTCGCGGGCGAGGTGAGCGAACAACGCGGCGTATTCGGAAGTTGGGTGCGCGTGCGTCATTGTTCCTTGATCAGCTCGAGGTAGAGGCCGGGCTGGGCGGCGAGCTGCGCGTGGGTGCCGCGTTGGACGATCTTGCCGCGATCCATGACGATGATCTCGTCGCAATCGCGAATCGTGCTGAGCCGGTGGGCGATGATCAGGCAGGCGCAGCCGCGGCGGCGAAGGTGGGCGTCGATCGCGTGTTCGGTCTGCGCGTCGAGCGCGCTGGTGGCTTCGTCGAGCAGCAGGAGCGTGGGTTGGTTGACGAGGGCGCGGGCGAGTTCGAGACGCTGGCGCTGGCCGCCGCTGAAGTTGCGGCCGGATTCCTCGACGAGACTGTCGTAACCGCCGGGGCGGGCGGTAATCGTATCGTGGATACACGCATCCTTGGCGGCGGCGATGAGCGCGGATTCGGGCGCGGTGGCGTCCCAGAGCGTGAGGTTTTCGCGGATGGTGCCGGCGAAGAGAAACACGTCCTGGTCGACGAGCGCGACGGAGTGGGCGAAGGCGGCGGCGGGGATGTCGCGGCGAAGGTGGCCATCGAATCGGACCTCGCCGGACCACGGTTCGTAGAGGCCGGAGACGAGACGGGAAACGGTGGATTTGCCGCAGCCGGTGGGGCCGACGAGGGCGATGCGCTGGCCGGGTTGGAGCGTGAGGGAGAAGTTTTCGATGAGCGGCGGTTCGAGGCGGCTGTAGCCGAAGGAGACGTTGTTCAGTTCGAGTTGGCCGGAGAGTTTGATGGTGCGCGGGCCGGGGGAGGCGGCGGGTGCAGCGGTGGCGTTGGCGTCGCGGGTGTGCGGGTCGCGCGGGTGGCGGAGAACGTCGTCGAGCCGCTTGATGCTGCCGTCGACGGTTTGGAGCGTGCCGCCGAGGCGAACGAGTTGGTTCACCGGCTCGAGCAGGCTGGCCATGAGCGTTTGGAACGCGACGAGCGCGCCGACGGAGAGGCGTCCTTCGATGACGAGCCAGCCGCCGGTGCCGAGGATGGTGGCGTGGCTGACGGCGGTGAGGAGAGTGGGGGCGACGTTGAGGAGGTGCGCGGTGGCGCCGAAGCGTTGCTCGGCGTTGAGGGATTTGGCGTGCGTGCCGGACCAGCGGGTGAAGAAGCCGGCTTCGCCGCCGGTGGCTTTGAGGGTTTCGATGGTTTGGAGGCCGGCCATGGTTGCGCCGAGGAGTTTGCCCTGTTCCTGAAGCAGGCGCTGGTGGCCGTCGGCCTGACGGCGCGAGACCTGGCGGAGGACGAGGAGATTGATGGCGGCGATGGCGACGCCGAGCGCGGTGAGCGGCACGCTGTAGCGGAGCATCGCCAGCGCGTAGAAGGTGACCAGCAGGAGGCCGAGGAGAGCGGTGGCGAGTTCGCGCGAAAGGAGCTGCGCGAGCGAGTCGTTGATCATGACGCGCCCGCCGATCTCGCCGGCGTAGCGTTGGGTGAAAAACGCGACGGGCAGGCGGAGGACGTGGCGGAAGAATGCGGCGGAGGCGGTGAGCGCGAGTTTGGTTTCGAGGCGGAGCAGGGCGTGTTGTTGGAGCCAGGTGAGCGCGCCGCGGAGGACGGCGGTGAGCGCGAGTCCGGCGAGGAGCGGTGCGAGCCAGTCGGTGCGGCCGGCGGCGAGGACCTGGTCGACGAAACCGCGCGCGAATGCGGGCACGAGCAAGCCGGGCACGAGGAGCGCGAGGCTGACGAGGACGACGAAGAGCACGGCGGGCTCGCTGCCGCGCAGTCGCGCGCGCAGGGCGGCGAGAGCGGCAGGGCGCGCGCCGCCGGGCTGGAAATCGGGGCCGCGTTCGAAAGTGAGCACGACGCCGGTGAAACTCTCGTCGAACTCGGCGGGTGGGACGGTGCGCGGGCCGGTGGCGGGGTCGTTGAGGAAAACGCGGTCTGAGCGGAAACCCTCGACGACGAGGAAGTGGTTGAAATTCCAGAAGACGATCGCGGGCAGCGGGAGGTCGGCGAGTTCGGCGACGGTTTCCTTGCGAAAGCCTTTGGCGACGAGGCCATGCGCGCGGGCGGCGCGGACGATGTTGGAGGCTTTGGCGCCGTCGCGGGAAACGCCGCACGCGAGCCGCAGTTCTTCGAGCGGGACGTGGCGGCCGTGATATGCGAGGATGCTGCCGAGCGCGGCGGCGCCGCATTCGACGGCTTCCATTTGGAGGACTGTCGGCGTGCGGTGACGGCGGGTCGAGGGCAGCCGTGCGGGCGCGCGCGGAGGTGGAGGCGAGGCGGGCGGCGCGCTCATGTCAGCGGCCGAAGATGAGAGCGGCGGGGCGCGCTTCGCCGACGACGAGGTCGGCGGTGCAGCGAGTTCCGGCGGGAGCGTCGACGGGAGCGCGCACGTCGAGCGTCACGCGGACGACCGGGCCGGAACGCGTGAGCAGGTCGACGGTGGGCGCGTGGTCGAAGAGTTGGAGAAGTTGGGCGCGCGGAGTGGTTTGCGGGGCGATCGCGCGGACTTCGCCGGAGATGTCGTCGGTGCCGGTGATGCGGATGCGGGCGGATTGGCCGGGGCGGAGTTGTCTGGCGTCGGCGGCAGGGATGAACACGGCGACTTCGCGGGGCGATTCGGCGGGGGCGGAAAGAAACACGCCTTCGCCGGAGAGATGGAGGGGGATGCGCGCAAAGAAACTCCAGGCGGCGCCGGTGAGCAGGACGAGGGCGATGGCGGCGAACGCGAGCCAGGTGCGCGGCGGCACTATTTGGAGGCGTTCGTCGAGCTGCTCGGGGGAGGAGAGGCGGTCGAGGGCGGTGGCCCGAAAGAGGGAATTGCCGGCCATGAGAAAGCGAGGAGCAGAGTCGGAAAACGGGGCGGCTGAGCAAGAGCGAATCGGGCGCGGGCGGGCGGCGGATGCAGCGCGAGGTTGCGCTGGGTGGAAGAGGGCTGGTTGATGCTGGCGTGGTTTCTCCGACTTCAGTTCAGGGTTCGGCGGTTTCACTGGCGACGCTGGCCGCGCGGGCGGCGATGCTGGAGGAGCGATTCGCGTCGGCGTGGGAGCCGTTCGAAACGGAGGAAGGCAGGGCGCGGGCGGATACGTTGTGGGCGCGCTGGGAGACGTTGTTGCCCGGGGGTGGCGAGGCGGCGTTGGCCGAGCGGCTGAGGCTGGCGCGTTGGACGGAGCGGGAGGTGCGGGCGCGGTTGGGCGACGGACGCTGGCGAGAGGGGGCGGCGCTGCCGGAGTGGACGCGGGTGTGGGAGGTGGTGCGTGAAGGGATGCGGACGAAGGCGGAGGAGATTGCGGCGGCGGAAAAGGAGGAGGCGGATGACGGGACGGCGGCGTGGGCGAGATTTCTTGGGGCGTTTATCGATGAAGGGGAGCGTCGGTTGCGGACGTGTGGGCGGGAACAAGGCGTGGAGATCGAGCCAGTGTTGGCAGGGGAGTTTCGGCGGTTGATGGGCGCGCGGCTGGGGATCGTTGCGCGGCCGGTGCTCGAGTTTGAGTTTGGGTTGTGGAGCGACGCGCGGCGTGGGGCGGCGGAGTGGCTGGGTGCGCAGGAGTCGGCGAAGCATTCGCGGGTGGAGTTTGCGGCGGAGTTGGCGCGAAGCGGCGCGGCGCTGCTCGAGCGGAATTATCCGGTGTTGCTGCGGCTGTGTTGCGAGCAAGGGGTGCAGATGGCTGCGGCGTGGGCGGAGTTCGTGGCGCGGCTGGCGGCGGATGCGGAAGGGTTGCGCGGACGGTTTGGCGGGGGGCGTTCGCCGGGCGAGTTGGTGGCGTGCCGGGGCGGTTTGTCGGATCCGCATCGCGGCGCGAGGAGTGCGGTGGAGCTACGTTTCGCGAGCGGGGTGCGGCTGATCTACAAGCCAAGGCCGATGGCGCTGGAGGCGGGATATTTCTCGCTGGCGGGGTGGTTGGAGGGGCGAGGTGCGGGGATGAAGCTCGGGCGCGTGCAGGTGTGGGATCGCGGGGAGTATGGCTGGATGGAGTGGATCGAGGCGGCGCCGTGCGCGAGCGGGGCGGCGGCGCGGCGTCACTTCCGGCGAACGGGCGCGCATCTGGCGCTGCTGCAGGTGCTGGGCGGAGCGGATTTTCATTCGGAGAACTGGATCGCGGCGGGGGAGTTTCCGTTGCCGATCGATCTTGAAGTGTTGATGCGGCCGGCGGCGCCGGGAGTGGCGGCGGAGCTGGAGCAATCGGTGCTCGGGGTGGGGCTGTTGCCGGTGTGGCAGGCGTCGGGCGGGCGGGTGGCGAACATCAGCGCGTTGGGCGAAGCGGCGCGCGCCGGAGGCGAGGCGGAGAGCGGCGCGCATCGCGCGGTGCTGAAAGGGCGCGTGCTGGCGGCGGGCGATTTTTCGGACGAGATCGTGGAGGGATTCGCGAGGATACATGGCACGTTGCGGAGGAACCGGGCGGCGTTGCTGCGTTCGAGCGGACCGCTGGCGAAGCTGCGGCGGGCGCGACTGCGGCATGTGGCGCGGCCGACGGAGATTTACGGGCGAATGCTGGGGGTGATGACGCAGCCGCGAGCGTTGGCGGACGGGGCGGTGTGCAGCATCGAGCTGGAGCGCATGGCGAAGGCGCTGGCGGGCGTGTCGAGGAGCGAGGCGGAAAAGCTCGCGCGAATGATCGCGGCGGAGCAGCGGTCGCTGGCGAAGCTGGACGTGCCGCTGTTGCACGGACGGGTGGATGGGCTCGGGTTGGAGACGGGAGAAGGGGCGGAGATCGCGCGATTCTTCGTGGTGAGCGGATGGACGGCGTGTCGGCGTCGGCTCGCGGGGCTGAGCGAGGCGGAGACGCGGAAGCAGGCGGGATTGATCCGGTCGGCGTTCGCGGTGGCGCGTCTTGGAAATGTGGATACAGCGACGGCCGCGAGGAAACGCGCGACGACGGCGAAAGAGCGGAGAGGGGCGAAGAAACGGGCGGAGGCGGTGGGCGCGGCGGAGCTGCTTGGTGCGGCGCGGGCAGTCGGACGCAAGCTGGCGGCGCAGGCGGTGGAGATCGACGGTGGCGTGACCTGGGTGGCGCCGCAGATGTTGCCGCGTGTGGAGCGGTTTCAGCTCTCGATGCTCAATCTCGGGCTTTACGACGGCGTGTCGGGCGTGGGGCTGTTTTTTGCGGCGTTGTATCGGGCGACCGGCGAGGCGGAGTGGGCGAGACTGGCGCGGGCGGCGTTGACGCCGATCGTGCGGGCGCTGAGCGATCCGGTAGCGCGACGTCACGTGCGGCGAATGCCGGCGGGGATCGGAATGGGGCGGGGCGGGGTCGTGTATGCGTTGACGCACGCGGCGACGTGGTTGCGGAAGCCGGCGTGGCTCGCGCGGGAGCAGCGGTTGGTTGAGCTGCTGGCGCCGCAGGGGGGCGAGGCGGAGTGGGATGTGATGAGTGGCGCGGCGGGTGCGATTCTTGCGTCACTGCGTCTGGAAGAAGCGACGGCGGATGCGGCGGCGAGGGACGTGGCGATGGAATGGGGGCGCCGGCTGGTGGCGGCGCAGGAGGCGATGCCGGACGGTGGGCGCGCGTGGCGGCAGGAAGGCGTGGCGCTGGGCGGGATGGCGCATGGCGCGGCGGGAATCGCGGCGGCGTTGGCGCGGTTGTCGGCGGTGACGGGGGAGGGCGCATTTCGGCGGGCGGCGGAGGAGGCGCGGGCGTTCGAGGCGACGCTGTTCGTGCCCGAGCGGGGCAACTGGCTGGATTTGCGCGGGGCGCGCGATCTGGCGGAGGCGCGTCGCGTCGGGTGCTGCGGGCTGGCGTGGTGTCATGGCGCGCCGGGGATCTTGCTGGCGCGGTTGGTTGGAATCCAAGGTTTGGATACCGGGGAGGTTCGCGCGGATATCGATGCGGCGCTGGCGACGATCGAAAAGGCGCCGGCGGGCGGAATCGATCAGTGCTGTTGCGGCGAGGCGGGGGTGATCGACATCTTGGTGTCGGCGGCGGCGGCGCCGGGGTGTCGTGAGCTTATGGATACGGCGCGGACGCGCGCGGCGGCGCTGTTGATGAAGGCGCGTGCGAAGGGCGGCTACGACGCGTTCGGGGTCGCGGCGTTGCCGGCGGGCCCGGGGTTTTTCCAGGGTCTCGCCGGAATCGGCTATACGTGGCTGCGACTGGCGCAGCCGGAGCGTTTTCCGTCGGTGCTGGCGTTCGCCTGACCGACGCGAAAATTATTTCGTAAAGAAGCAGTAGCAGCCGCTGGTGAACAAGCACCACGGGCTGCCGCCGCCGGCGACGCGTTCGAGTTCGGCGTCGCTGAGCTGATTGGGCTCGAACGTGGTGCCGAAGGGCGGAAGCACGTGGCCCTTGGTGCCGGCCTGCTCGACGAACTTGGTCTTGCCGCGCTTGTCGGCGGGGATGGCGATGCCGGCGACGCTTTCGAGGGTCTTGTCGGCGTCGGCGAGCGCTTGTTGACGGAAAGCCTGATCTTGAGTCGAACGGCGCAGCACTTCGCGCACGGTCTCGATGTATTTGTCGGAGGTCCAGTCGGAGGAGGGTGTCATGATTAGGGTGCTAGAAAGCAGGAAAGAGTTTAGAGGGGCGGCGTCGGGCGGCAAGGCTCAACTGCGTTGCGTTATTTTTGGCCGTAGTAGGCGCCGGGGCCGTGTTTGCGGTTGAAGTGCTTCTCGAGGAGCTCGGGCTCGATCGGGGCGAGCGTAGGTGAAAGTTGGATACTCATGAGCGCCATGTGGGCGCAGCATTCGAGGGCGACGGCGACTTCGACGGCTTTGGCGACGGTGGCGCCCCAGGTGAACGGCGCGTGGCGGTTGACGAGGATGGCGCTGAAATCGGAGGGGCTGAGTTGGTTTTTCTCGAAGTGTTCGACGATGACGTTGCCGGTTTCCCATTCGTAGGCGCGGGCGATTTCGTCGGCGGTCATTTTGCGGGTGACGGGGACTTCGCCGTAGAAGTAGTCGGCGTGCGTGGTGCCGAAACACGGGATGGCGCGGCCGGCCTGGGCGAAGGCGGTGGCGTGCGAGGAGTGCGTGTGGACGACGCCGCCGATTTTTTCGAAGGCGAGGAAGAGACGGCGGTGCGTGGGGGTGTCGGAGGACGGGTTGAGCGAGCCCTCGACTTTTTTGCCGTCGAGGTCGACGAGCACCATGTGCTCGGGTTTGAGCGCGGCGTAATCGACGCCCGAAGGCTTGATAGCGAAGATGCCGCGCGAGCGGTCGATGGCGGAGGCGTTGCCGAAGGTGAGATTGATGAGGCCTTCGCGGGGGAGGGCGAGGTTGGCTTCGTAGGCTTCGGCTTTGAGCGATTCGAGCATAAGGCGTGAGATCAGATTTTATGGCCCACGGAACACACGGAATACACGGAAGGAGGATGAGGAGGAGGAACCACGAAATACACGAAACACACGAAAAAGGGCGCTCATAGCTCAACTCTCAGATGCGAGGGTGGAGGTTCTTTCTGTGTGGTCCGTGTATTTCGTGGTTTCTTAACTCTACACGCGGATGCCTTGGGCGAGGTGGTAGTAGAGCTCGTTGTTGCGAAGGGTTTGTTTGAAATCGGGGAGCTTCGTGTGGGCGTCGATGACGGCGAGTTCGATGCCGGCGATGGTCGCGAAGTCCTCGAGCATCTCGGTCGTCACGCTGTAGCTGTAGCCGGTGTGATGCGCGCCGCCGGCGTAGATCCACGCGGCGATGGCGGTCTTGAAATCGGGGGCGCATTCCCAAACGGCGCGGGCGACGGGGAGCTTCGGGAGCTTCGGCGTCTTGACGGCTTTGACCTCGTTGACGAGAAGGCGGAAGCGGTTGCCGAGATCGATGAGGGAAGCGTTTAGCGCGGGGCCGGTGGCGGCGTCGAAAACGAGACGCGCGGGGTCGGCTTTGCCGCCGATGCCGAGCGGGTGGATTTCGAGCGTGGGCTTGGTGGCGGCGATGGTGGGGCAGATTTCCAACATGTGCGCGCCGAGGACTTGGTGGCCTTTCGGGGCGAGGTGATACGTGTAGTCCTCCATGAAGGAGGTGCCGCCGGGGAGGCCCTCGCCCATGACCTTCATCGCGCGGAGAAGCGCGGCGGTTTTCCAATCGCCCTCGGCGCCGAAGCCGTAGCCGTCGGCCATGAGACGCTGGCAGGCGAGGCCAGGGAGCTGGTTGAGGCCGTGGAGATCTTCGAAGGTGGTGGTGAAGCCCTTGAAGTTTCCTTCCTCAAGGAAGGCGCGGAGGCCGAGTTCCTGGCGAGCGGCGTCGCGGAGAGAGTCGTGGCGGGCGCCGCCGCGGCGCAGGGGCTTGGCGACGTTGTAGGACTTTTCGTATTCGGCGCAGAGGGCGGAGATGTCGGCGTCGGAGACGGCGTTCAACTTGGCGACGAGATCGCCGACGCCGTATCCGTTAACAGAATACCCGAAGCGGAGTTCGGTGGCGACCTTGTCGCCCTCGGTGACGGCGACGTAGCGCATGTTGTCGCCGAAGCGGGCGAACTTGGCGCCCTGCCAGTCGTGCCAGGCGCGGGCGGCGCGGGCCCAGGCGNCGAGGCGTTGNTGGACTTCGGGNTCGGACCAGTGGCCNACGACNACCTTGCGGTTGAGGCGGAGGCGGGTGTGGAGGAAGCCGGCCTCGCGGTCGCCGTGCGCGGCCTGGTTGAGGTTCATGAAGTCCATGTCGATCTCGTTCCACGGGAGATCGCGGTTGAACTGGGTGTGAAGGTGGCAGAAGGGCTTTTTCAGCGAGGAGAGGCCGCGGATCCACATCTTCGCGGGGGAGAAGGTGTGCATCCAGAGGATGAGGCCGGCGCAGTTGGGGTCGTTGTCGGCGTCGCGGCAGAGCTGCGTGATTTCGTCGGGCGTAGTGACGAGGGCCTTGTAGACGATCGGCAGCGGGATGGACTTGGACTTGGCGAGGCCGGCGGCGACTTTCTCGGCGTTGGCGGCGACCTGTTTGAGCGGGCCGGGGCCGTAGAGGTGTTGCGAGCCGCAGACGAACCAGAGGTTTGGCGAGGCGAGAAGTTTCATGAAGGTCTGTTTTTACAGGAGGGAACGGAGAGAACGAAGGGGTGGTGCGGGTTCGTTCTCGGGGATGGGTGAGGCGTGGGGGCCGGCGCCGGGAGAACGAGAAAGATTACGAGAACGAGAACGCGTTTAGCGGATGGCGGACTCCTTGAGGTCGAGGAGGTCCTTCATGACGCGGGTGAGATCGGCGGATTTATTTACGTTGCCGAAGGCGTCGTGGAGTTGCCGATACAGCGCGTAGAGGCGGTCGTAGGTTTTTTGGGCGCGGGGCTTCGGTTTGTAGGCGACCTTCTTCAGAGAGGTCATGGCGCGTTGCGCGGAAGGGAAATCTTTATGGGCGCCGGCGAGGACGGCGGCGGAGACGGCGGAGCCCAGGGCGCAGGCTTGCGACGAGCCGGCGACCAGCATCGTGCAGCCGGTGATGTCGGCGTAGATCTGCATGAGCAGCGGATTTTTCTCGGCGATGCCGCCGGCGCAGACGACGCGGTTGATGGGGACGCCGTAGTCGCGGATGCGCTCGATGATGGCGCGGGCGCCGAAGGCGGTGGCTTCGATGAGCGCGCGGTAGATTTCGGCGCGGGTGGTGTGAAGCGTGGTGCCGATGAGCGCGCCGGTGAGGCGTTGGTCGACGAGGATGGTGCGGTTGCCGTTGTTCCAGTCGAGGGCGAGGAGGCCGGACTGGCCGGGGGCAAGGGCGGCGGCTTCTTTTGTGAGTTCGGCGTGGAGGGCGGCGTCGCCCTGGCAGACGGTTTCGACCCACCACTTGAAGATGTCGCCGACGGCGGACTGGCCGGCCTCGATGCCGAAGTAGCCGGGGAGGATGGCGCCTTTGACGATGCCGCAGATGCCGGGAATGTCGGGAACGTTTTTGTCGGCGGAGACGACGCCGCAGTCGCAGGTGGAAGTCCCGATGACTTTGACGAGCGTGCCCTCGGTCACGCCGCTGCCGATGGCGCCGTAATGGACGTCCATTTCGCCGATCGCGATCGGAATGCCGGCGCGGAGGCCGAGTTTTTTGGCCCAGGCCGGGGAGAGTTGTCCGGCGGCGGTGGTGGCGTCGTAGGCTTTTGAATACAGACGATCGCGGAGATCGGCGAGTTTGGGATCGAGGAGGGTGAGGAACTCCTTGTCGGGGAGGCCGCCCCAGTCTTCGGCGTAGAGGGCTTTGTGGCCGGCCATGCAGACGCCGCGTTGGATGTCGGCGGGGTTGGTGATGCCGGCGAGGACGGACGGGATCCAGTCGGCGAGTTCGACCCAGGAGTGGGCGGCGGCGAAGACCTTCGGGTCGACGTTGAGGCAGTGCCAGATTTTTGACCAGAACCACTCGGAGGAGTAGGTGTTGCCGCACTTGGCGATGAACTGCGGGCGGTGTTGCGCGGCGAGCTCGGTGATTTTCGCGGCTTCGCGCCAGGAGGTGTGGTCCTTCCAGAGCCAGCACTGGGCGTTGAGGTTTTTGGCGAAGCGCTTGGTGGAGGCGAGGGGGGTGTTGGTGGCGTCGACGGGGATGGGTGAGGAGCCGGTGGTGTCGACGCCGATGCCGATGATTTTGTCGGGGGAGAAGCCGCGTTGTTTTTTCGCTTGGGCGAGGGCGGCTTTGACGGATTTCTCGAGGCCGAAGAGGTAGTCGGCGGGGTGTTGGCGGGCGAGGTTGTGGTCGCGTTTGTCGAGGAGAATGCCTTGGGCGCCGGAGGGGTAGTTGATGACGGCGGAGCCGAATTCCTTGCCGTCGGTGACGCGAACGATGAGGGCGCGGACGGAGTTGGTGCCGTAGTCGAGGCCGAGGGTGAACATGGGGTGGTGGCGGAGTTGAGAGTTCAGAGATGAGAGTTGGGTGGTGAGGGGCGTCAACGGAAGGGGAGGCGGGACCGTCAAGCGGAAGGAGGGCGTGAGCGTGCTCGTGGTCTTGATCGGGTTCGTGATCGGGGAGACGGAGGGATCACGAGCACGATCATGAGCATGGAGGACGGCGCGAAGGGGGAAATGCTCAGCCGGATGAGCAGGTTACTTGACGGTTCGGTAAGAGTGCGGGAGAACGTGGGGACATGGCGCAACCGACGCTCAAGGATATCGCGAAGGCGGTGGGGTATTCGAAGAACACGGTCTCGCTGGCGTTGCGGGGGGACCGGCAGATTCCGGCGGCGACGCGGGAGCGGATTTGCGCGGTGGCGGAGGAGATGGGGTATCGGCCGAATGCGGTGGTGTCGCAGTTGATGGCGCAGTTGCGGGCGAGCCGGACGACGCGGTTGCAGGCGAAGCTGGCGCTGGTGAATGCGAATCGGGACCGGGAGGCGTTTCGGAGTCATCCGACGATTCCGACGTATGTGGAAGGCTGCGAGAGCCGGGCGGCGAAGCTGGGGTATGGGTTTGACCGGTTCTGGTTGCACGATCCGGAGCTGACGGCGGCGCGATGGCTCCGGATTTTGGATACACGCGGGATCAAGGGCGTGGTGTTGGTGGGGTTGATGGACACGAATCATCTGCCGGATGCGTTGCGGCCGGTGTGGGAGCGGTTGCCGACGGTGGTGACGGGCGTGCGCACGCGGGATCCGGCGTTGTCGTTTTGCAGTGTGGATCATCACAACTTGGCGCTGATGGCTTTCGAAAAGGCGGTGGCGCTGGGGTATCGGCGGCCGGGGCTGGTGTTGGACGATGTGATCGATGCGCTGGTGGAGCGGCGGTTTTCGGCGGGGTATTTGACGGGGCAGCGGATGATTCCGCGGGGGCAGCATGTGCCGATGTTCAGTGACGTGACGGCGGCAAGTCAGGAGCCTGAGCGGTTTCGCGCGTGGCTGACCCAGCATCAGCCGGACGTGATTTTCACGCTGTATAACAACGTGCTCGGCTGGCTGAAGGCGGCGGGGTTGCGGGTGCCGGAGGATATCGGGGTGATTCAGCTCGAGTGGCGCGCGACGCGGCCGGAGATCGCGGGGATGAATCAGCACAATTATGTTACGGGCGAAGCGGCGGTGGACATGGTGGTGAGCCAGATCCACAACAACGAGACGGGCGTGCAGGAGTTTCCGCGGGCGACGTTGATCGGGGCGACGTGGATGGATGGTAAGAGTGTCAGGGAGCAGAAGCTCCAAGCTCCAAGATCCAAGCGCCAGAGAAGGGCCAAGGCTTAATGGCCGCAAAGAGGCGCAGAAGGCGCAAAGGAGAAAGGGGCGGGGCGGGAGTCGGGGCGTAAAGCTCCTCCCGCCGGATCGCTCACCAGTCGTCGCTGCGGAAAGGTTCGGCGGGGAGGCCGGCGCCGTTGTAGAGGTTGGCGGCGGGGGCGTTGGTCCAGGCGTAGCGGACGGCGACGGGGGCGGGGACTTGAGGTGAGGTGACGACGAGGGTGTCGCGCTCGATCTTGCCGGTGGCGGGATGGAAAACCTGATCGGCGCCGGCGAGTTCGAGTGATTGCACGGGGCGATTATGGGCGACGAGGCCGGTGGCGGCGTGCGTGAAGCGGACGCGCAGGGCGGATCCTTCGCGGGTGGCGCCGACGAACATCGGGCCGAAGGCGTCGCCGGGCAGGTGGTAGGTTTCGGTTTTCGCGATTTGCGCGAGGCGGCGGCCGACTTCGAGTTTGTTCGTGGGGTGGATTTCGGCGGGGTCGCCGAGATCGATGGTGACGGCCATGGCGGTGCGCGGGAGTTCGAGCGCTTTCGCCTGAGCTTCGCGGAGGTGAGCCCATTTTCGGCCGTTGGGTTCGTTGTCGGCGTAGTTGGGCAGTTGCACGAAATAGAAAGGCAGGAAGTCGTCGCCCCAGTTTGAACGCCATGCGCGGATCATTGCGGGAAAGAGCGCCTGGTATTCGTTGGCGCGGCCGACGTTGGCCTCGCCTTGATACCAGAGGAAGCCGCGCAGGGCGAAAGGCTGCAGCGGCGCGATCATGCCGTTGAAGAGGCCGCCGGGGCGTGAGGGGGAATCGTCGGTGGCGGGCGGCGGAGGCCAGGGCAGCGGATTTTTCGTTTTCGTGGCGCGCGCTTCGGCTTCGGCCTTTTGCCATGCTTCCAGGTCGGCGGGGTAACGCGCGATGCGCTCGGGCGTCCATTCGGCCTTGGCGGCCTGCCAGCGAGTTTCGATCACGGCGCCGAGCGAGGTGGCGCGGCGGGAGGTGTCGCTCATCCAGGATTCGATGGGCGTGCCGCCCGAGGAGCTGTTGATGATGCCGATGGGCACGCGGAGGCGGCGGTGGAGTTCTCGCGCGAAGAAGTAGCCGACGGCGGTGAAGCCGGGAACGGTGTCGGGCGACGCTTTTTGCCAGCCGCTGGTTTTGACGGAGTCGGCCGGAGTGCCTGCAACCGTGCGGTCGATCTTTACGTGGCGAAGGTGGGGGAGTTCGACCGCGGCGATTTTCTTCTCGTCGTCGCGCACGTGCGAAATGGGCCACTCCATGTTGGACTGGCCGGAGGCGAGCCAGACTTCGCCGACGAGAACATCGCGGATGACGACGCTTTCGTTGGCGGCGGCGACGACGATCTCGGCGGGATCGTTGCTGGCGGGAACGGCGTCGAGGTAGATGATCCAGCGGCCGTCGGCGCCGGCGGTGGTTTGGACGGTGTGGTCGCCGAAGGTGACGGCGATTTTCTGCTTCGGGTTGGCGCGGCCCCAGACGGGAATCGGTTTCTCGCGCTGGAGAACGACGCCATCGGTGAACAAGGCGCCGAGCGCGATTTCCGCGCGCATGGACGTGGTGGCGAGCACGGTCGCGGCCAGACTGCTAATCGTCCATCGGCGGAGAGCTCTCGTCATCGGCTGCTGCATTTGTCGCAACGGGTTCGGGTTTCCGAGCCAGAAACGCGTGCAGTTCCGCGGCCAGTTTCGGGCCGAAGCCTTCGACTTCCGCGATCTCTTCGGCGCTCGCGGCGCGCAAGCGATCGATGCCGCCGAAGTGCGCCATCAACGCGGCGCGGCGCACGCGGCCGAGGCCTTCGAAATCGTCGAGCACGCTTTCGCGGATTTTCTTCGAGCGGAGCACGGCGTTGTAGGTGTTGGCGAAGCGGTGGGCTTCGTCGCGCACGCGCTGGAGCAGCTGGAGGCCGGGGTGGTTGAGCGGGAGGTTCAGCGGGGCGCGCTCGTCGGGGAAGAAGATCGTCTCGTGTTTTTTCGCGAGGCCGATGATGGGTGGCGGCATGGCATCGAGTCCGACGAACGCTTTCAGGGCGGCCCCGATCTGGCCGCGGCCGCCATCGATGACGACGAGATCGGGGAAGAGTTTTCCTTCTTCGGCGAGCCGGCGATAGCGGCGGCCGACGACTTCTTCCATCGCGCGAAAGTCGTCGTTGCCGATGAAGCTTTTGATCTGGAAGCGGCGGTAGTTGTTTTTGTCGGGACGGCCGTCGGCGAAGTGGACCATCGACGCGACGACAAACGTGCCGGAGATGTGCGAGATGTCGAAGCACTCGATGGTGCGCGGCGGGCCGCGGAGGCCGAGCGCTTCGCCGAGCGTGCGGAGCGCTTCCTCGTCGGCGGCGGGGCGCGTCGGGTCGAGGCGTTCGAAGCGGCGGGTTTTGCGGAGGGTTTGTTCGAGCGCGAAGACGATGTCGCGGAGCTCGGCGGCTTTTTCGAAATGCTGATTCGCGGCGGCCTGCATCATTTCGGCGCGGAGGGTTTCGAGCCACTCGCGCGATTTNCCCTCGAGGAAGGCGGCGGCGTCTTCGACGCGGCGGCGGTAGGCGTCGGTCGTGACGACGCTGAGACCGCCGTAGATTTCCTGGCGAACGTCGTCATAGAGCCGCCACGTGCCGTCGGGGAGTTTTTCGGGTGAGCCGTCGCCGAGCAGGATGCCGAATTGGCGGCGCATCTGCGCGAGCGTTTTGCGGAGCAGACCGCTGTGTGCGAACGGGCCGAAGTAGCGCGAGCGATCGTCTTTTTTGATGCGGGTGAGGCGGAAGCGTGGCAGCTCTTCGTGGAGATCGAGGCGGACGAGGAGGAAGCGTTTGTCGTCGGTGAAATCGGTGTTGTAGCGCGGGCGCCACTGCTTGATGAGCTTGCCCTCGAGGAGGAGCGCCTCGGGTTCGGATTTCACCTCGATGGTGTCGAAGTCGGCGATGAGCGGGATGAGCGCGCGAATTTTCGGCTGCATGATGAGCCGCGCGCGGCCGCGCTGAAAATAGGATGAAACGCGTTTCTTGAGGCTGCGGGCCTTGCCGACGTAAATGATTCGTCCCAGCCGGTCTTTCATGAGATACACGCCGGGCTTGTCCGGCAGATGCCGGACCTTCTCCTTGAGATTTGCCGGGTCACTGGCTGGCATTTTCCCAGATTCCGCCTAATCTCCGCCCTCGCAAGTATGGTTTCTTCCGTCCACGCCAGCCTCTCGTCCAAGCCTGTGAAGCAGGTGCATTACGAATTACTGACGCTGGGCGACGAGCTGCTGCTGGGGCTGACGACGAACTCGCACCTGGCGTTCATCGGGCAGCAACTCGGGCGGCGCGGAGTGACGCTCGCGCGCAACGTGACGATCACCGACGACGCGGATGCGATCGCGCGGCAGTTTCGCGAGAGCTGGGCGCGGTCGGATGTGTTGATCACGACGGGAGGGCTCGGGCCGACGTGCGACGATCGCACGCGCGAAGTGCTGGCGGCGGTGCTGGGGCAGAAGCTGGTGTTCGATCCGGAGATCGAGCGGGCGATTTCGGACCGGTTCGCGTCGTTTGGCCGGAAGATGACAGCGAACAATCTGAAGCAGGCGTATCGCTTCGAGAGCGGCGAAGTGTTGCCGAACGCGAATGGCACGGCGCCGGGATTGTGGGTGGAGCAGGAAGGGCACGTGTTGTGCATGTTGCCGGGGCCGCCGAACGAGATGCACCCGATGTTCACCGATCAGGTGTTGCCGCGGCTTGCCAAGCTCGGGCTGTTGCTCGATCGCGAGGCGTATGTGCAGATTCGCACGGCGGGGCTGGGCGAGTCGGCGTTGGAGACGAAGTTGCAGCCGATCTTCGACCGGTATGGGGAGGCGTTGAACGTGGCTTTTTGCGCGCATCAAGGGATGGTCGATTGTCGAGTGAGCTCGGCGAGCGGAGCGCTGTCGGCCGCGCAGCTGGAGGTGGCGGCGCGCGAATGCGGGAAGTTGTTGGGCGAGGACCTCACGTGCTACGGGCACGACTCGCTCGCGAAGATCGTGAGCGATCAGCTGCGGATGCAGGAAAAGCGGCTCGCGGTGGCGGAGACGGGCACGGGCGGACTGCTGGCGAACGCGCTCAACGAGATCGCGGGCGCGTGCAAGTTTTTCGCCGGCGGCGTGGTGTGCTGCTCGAACGACGCGCGTATGCAATTATTGGATATACCCGAGTGTTTGCTGCTGCAGCACGGCGCGGTGAGCGCGGAGTGCGCGGTGGCGATGGCGACGGGGGCGGCGGAGACGCTGGGCGCGGATTATGGGCTGGCGGTGACGGGCTTCGGCGGGGAGACCAGCGGGGTGGGCGGGAATCGCGTGGGCACGATCTACATCGCGCTGCATGCGCCGCATGGCGTGTGGTCGAAGAAGCTGAATTATCCGGGGCCGCGGGCGACGGTGAAGATTCGCGCGGTGAATGCAGCGCTCGACTGGCTGCGACGGGAGTTGTTGCGGGTGGCGAACGGCGCGGTCGCGCCGGTGACCCGCAGCGGAGTGATGCAGTGATTCGCGCGCTCGCCGGGTAGGAAAACGCGAGGGGGCGTGTCGGCGAAAGTGGGGCGGCGCTACGGCGTCCACTCGCGCATCAGCGGGCCGGTCGCGCCGGAGAGGGGATCGGCTTGGGGGAGCGGGACGCGCGCGATGCGTTGGTCGGCGGCGGGGCGTTCGCCGGCGTGGCCGCGGAGAAGGTCTGCTTCCTGTCCTTCGGGATAGCCGCCGACGACGTGGAAGTCGTCGCTCGCGCCGAGGTTCTCGTGTCCGGTGCCGGCGGGGAGGACGATCAGGTCGCCGGGCTCGACGACGAGCGTGGCGCCGGTGCTGGCGCCGAGTCGCAGCGAGGCTCGACCGCGATAGACGCCGAGCACTTCGTGCGCGGTGCTGTGGTAGTGAGGGAACGAATACACGCCCCAGCGCCAGGCGGCGCGCCAGTGGTGTTGCGGCCAGGTTTGCTCGAACCAGCGGGCGATCGCTTCCGGTTGGTCGGCGGAGTGGCGGGCGAGCGCGGCGCGTTTGTAGACGAGGACGGGAAGGCGCGGGTGATTGGGGATGTCGCCGGCGTCGGCGAAGCGGAAGGTGAGCAGCTCGGGAGTGTTGTCCGCCATCGCTTATTACGATGGCACGATGTGACGGCGGTGCAACGGGAGCGGTGTCAGCCGAGGAGGTTTTGGAGGGCGGCGAGGTATTTTTCCTGCGTGCGGGTGATGACGTCGGCGGGCAGGCGCGGCGCGGGCGGTTTCTGGTCCCAGGCGATCGCGAGCAGGTGATCGCGGACGAATTGTTTGTCGTAGCTCGGCGGCGACATGCCGGGCGCGTAATGGTCGGCGGGCCAGTAGCGCGAGGAGTCGGGCGTGAGGACCTCGTCGATGGAGGAAGAGGTTTCCCTGCGCGTCGGTGCCGAACTCGAATTTCGTGTCGGCGAGGATCATGCCGGCCTGGCGGGCGCGGTCGTGGCCGAATTGATACAGCGCGAGGCTGGTGGATTTTACCTTTTCGTAGAGCGCGGCCCCGATGGCGGCGGCGCCCTGGGCGTCGTCGATGGGCTCGTCGTGCTGGCCTTTGGGGGCTTTCGTGGTCGGGGTGAAAATAGGTTCGGGGAGGCGATCGGCCTGCCGCAGGCCGGCGGGCAGGCGGATGCCGCAAACGGATCCAGTTTTCTGATACGCGCTCCAGCCGCTGCCGATGAGGTAGCCGCGCGCGACGCATTCGATGGTGAGCGGCTGGAGTTTGCGGACGACCATGCTGCGCAGCTGGAGGTCGCGCGAGAGCTGGTATTTGTTGGCGAGAAGATCGGCTTGGTTGGGCAGCAGGTGGTTGGGGATGAGGTGGCTGGTTTGCGAGAACCACCAATTGCTCATTTGCGTGAGGATGATCCCCTTGCCGGGAATGCCGTCGGGCAGGATGACGTCGAAGGCGGAGAGGCGATCGCTGGCGACGAGGAGGAGGGCGTCGCCGAGATCGAAGATTTCGCGGACCTTGCCGGAGGCGATGCGGGGAAACGGGAGGTCGATGGTGGTGACCGCGGAGGAAGGGAGGGCGGCGGCGATTTCGGCGAAGGTCATTGGGTGGGTTTGCCGCGAAAGGGAGAAGGAGCGAAGCGAAATTTGGGGTGTGGGATCGATGAAATTTGGCCTTGCACGGGGGGAGTCGCACCGTAGCGTGCCCGGCTCCGCGGTTAGTCCCCATCGTCTAGCCCGGTCCAGGACACCACCCTTTCACGGTGAGAACCGGGGTTCGAATCCCCGTGGG
>Ga0065721_10004768_pt1 | contig 34396 bp, 26 predicted proteins | sample Mesricmetagenome_FD_59108 | JGI IMG/M metagenome (GOLD analysis project Ga0065721, IMG submission 59108) | Mesophilic microbial community from rice straw/compost enrichment Sample: eDNA_1 v2 (version 2) | ecosystem: Engineered > Solid waste > Grass > Composting > Bioreactor | place: USA: Davis... | reverse complement strand
CGACGCCCGGCCGCCGCAGCCAAGCGAGCGTTACGAACTGGTCGTCTTCCGTCATGCCGATCCGCGCGTGATGGCGATGCTCCTGCCGCTGCTCGATGCCGGGCAGGTCTCGCGACTGTTCGGTGAGGCGACCGGCCTTGTTGTCGGTGCGCCCGACGAGGCGAGTGCCAAGAGCTTTCCCCGCCCGCTCGACCTGCCGAAGAAGCCGCGGGGGTGGTTGAAGATCGGGCGAGAGCGCTATGAGGAGCTGAACGTGGTGGCGCAAAAACGCCACGAAAACTGGATCGCAAACTATCTGCGGCGGGTTGCCCCCGAGGTCACGCGCGATTTGTCGGCGGAGCAACTTGGGGACATGGTCCGCCTCGCCGAATCGAACAGGCGCAGCCTGGGGATTCGTACCCAGAGGGCCGCGGCCAAATGGGCCTATCTGGAGATGATCACGGCGGGGCGCATTCTCCAGCAGGATGGCGTCCGGCGTTACATGACCGACGGTGAACACGCGCCCGACAGAAAGGTCGACCTGATGATGCGCTCGTTGTCTTCAGCTTACCGTCATCTGGGGAGGCAGGGCTCATGAATGCTGCGGCCTTGCCGCTTCTGGCGGGCGGCCCCCCTGGCTGGGTTCTTTTCGGCGTCGTGACCGTGGTCACCCTCGGGGCTGGCGCTCTGTTGATTGCGGATTCCATCGACAATGCATCGGACGATGCCGACCAGACGGCTTCGGATTCGACAACGGACGCCAGCTGCGCGACATGCAAGAAATGCCCGGAGTGTTCCCCACCCGCCGGTACGGAGGAACTGGAACGTATTGACCGTGTGCCACCCAGCAGGCCACATTATCCATGCCCGGGCGATCACGCTCACTACCGTGTCATGCGGCAGAATCCGCGAACATGCGCATGCTTCTGGAACAAAGGCAGGGTGGAGTGCCTTTGACTATGCCGTCTGGAAAAGCAATCTTGCCATTTCTCCGCCTCAACAACCTGCGCAGGCAGGAAAGAACGGCATCTATTCCACATAAGACTGCCGTACTGCATTGCGCACGCGGATTCTCGCTGCGGAAAGTCCTCCCTGCGCTACCGCCGACAAACAGGAGCACGGGATGCGTCTAGTTGAAGTGCCAGAACGGCCTCTTGCGTTCGATGTGCGCCTTGATCGGGAAAAGGCCTCGAAACTGCGCCAGGCCGCGAGGGATTATTCTCTTTGGCCCGATGTGCCGTTTGGCTGCTCGGTAGACACCGCCGTATGGCCAAGCGTATTCACAGACTCCAGGCGAGAACCGCGCGGGAAAATACGAGTTCCAGAGGCGGCAGAATATTGGTACGCGTTTCAATTGTGGGACGACCTTATTGAAATGTTCGACTATGTCGAGCCGCAAGACTATCAAGGAGAAGTCATCCTAATTTGCATAGACAGGGATTTTATAAATAGCCCGCCCGCAATGACGCTGACGTCAGCCTTGCTGGATTCGGAAATTAGCGGCGTATATCTGAACAAACCTTTGAATTTCCTTGGATTTGACTTAAGCGACACATATATGACCAGCATGATTCTCAATGCGGGCGCGGACGAGCAGCTCCGCAATCTCGCACCGGAGCGAACGGAGTTCGGGCTGATCAGGGATCGCGACGCAGCGCTGGACCTCATTCCGGAACTGGAGCGACGTGATCCTGAACATGCTCCCCTGCTTTTGATGGCGGTGTATTCGTTGGGTCCGATGGACAAGGTGGCGGCGGACCTGCACGTCGACCTCACAAGGTAAAGTTCTCCTCCGCCCGGTTTCGCCAACGGGAGCGCTGTCCGGATCCGCTGGCGTGAAGGAGAAAGATTGGGTCGGAAGCTTTGCCGAACCCACTCCCGATCTTCTTTTCGAAGGCTTCCGCTTCGCGCACGGTATTCGGCTCGCCTTTGCGAAAGCCGAAGATCCGGAACTCCGCATCGTCACCGTCGACGCGGAGATGAACGCCGGCGAAGTTCTCCTGAAAGAGGCGAAACCGGCCCTTTGAGGGCAAAATGATACNGCGTACATCGATATNCCGGGGACGCTGTTCGAGGCACGAATAATCTGACAGATCCGACCGCACCGGCCGGCCGCTCTCGACGCTACGGTCCCTGCGCCCTAGATGCCTCCCCCTGAGTGGGCTTACCGACGATACCGTCTCTGCGACGAATGATGCCGAGCGCGCCGGGGGTTCGATCATCGGCCGGTACACCCCTGCCCGAAAGAACACAAAATCTTGGGAGAGGCGAAAGTGGAGAAACTGATCCGACCCGTCGAGGACACGTGGGCGCCCATCGGCGTCACTGCGGCGGCGATCGAGGACTGGGAGAAGCGCACGGGGCTCCGCCTGCCCGCCGTCTATCGCACCTTTATGCGCAGGTACAATGGCGGCCATCCGTTTCCGCTAATGTTCCGTCACGGGCTCCCGACTGACGTCTCACCTTCCGGCGATCTGGAAACCCTCCTTGATACGCTCTACCAGTGGAGCGTCGTCGAGGAGATCTGGAGCGGCGCGGCCTATGGGCACGCAACACCGCCCGGCATGCTCTTCATCGGCGCCGACATCGGCACCCTCGAAGTGCTCCTCTCTGTACGCCCGGAGGATTATGGCGCGATCTATCTCTGGCGGCATTCGCTCGATCCCTGGGGCAAGGGTGCCAACACACGGCTCTGGCCGCAGGCTGGCTGCTTCAGCGCCTTCATGGAGAACCTTTACGAGAACGACGCGGGCGACGGCGCCGCCCACTGGCACGAGCCCGTCAATGCCGCGCTCGAACGGAGGCTTGAGCTCTAGAACCCCACGCGGCCTGGATGGGCGCGCTCCGACGCCCATCTCACGCCCCGCCGGCGACCTCGATGATGGTCTTGCGGAAAAGCGTGAATTCCGGCGAAGCCTGCTTGACGGTGGTCGTCGTCGTGGTCGGCGCCGAGGCGATATGACTGCCGCCGCCGCGCATCTTCCGCTCCGCCCAGTCCTTGATATAGGCGACGTTCTTGCCGGTCAGGAACGGGTTGGCGCGGATGACCGACGAGCCGAGCAGCGCCTCGAGATCGGTGTCGTCGGGATTGAGGAGCACCGTGCGTGCCCCCTCCGGCCCGAGGAAATGCGCAAGGTAGAGCTGACCCGCCGTCGGCGAGATGCCGCCGGCCTGGAGATAGGACTTGTTCTCGCGCGCGAGGTTGGCGACCATTTCCCGCGACAGGGTCGGATCGAACCTGAGCGCCAGGAGATCCTCGCGCGACATCGAGTTGACGAGGTCGGCGCGGTAGGTGCGCATCATCCGCAGCCAGGTGGATTCGATGAACTGGCCGAGACCGGTCGCCGTCGACAGCGGATTCTTGGCCGTCGCATTGCCGCCGCTTTCGACCCGGACGATACGGTCAACGAGCTTGCCGACCGCGTCGTCGCCACCATCGGCGGCAAGGCCCCCGGTTTGCAGCGGATTGATGGCAGCGCCGCCGACATGCAGTTCGAAATGCAGGTGCGGTCCCGTCGACCTGCCGGTCGTGCCGACGAAGCCGATCACGTCGCCTGCCCTGACCTTGGCCCCGGGGGCGAGCGTCTTGGCGAAACCGCTCAGATGCGCGTAGCGGGTCTCCCGTCCCTTGCCGTGCGACAGCTTGATGACGTTGCCGTAACCGCCGCCCTCGCCCGCGAAGGCGACGACGCCGTCATAGGCGGCGCGGACCTGGGTGCCGACCGGTGCCGCCCAGTCGACGCCGCTATGGGTGAGCACCTTGTTGAGGATCGGGTGCCGGCGCGGACCGAAGCCGGAGGTGAGAACGCCCCCCGCCACCGGCGTCACCATGCCGTTCGTCACCTCGATCGTGTTGGACTGGTCGTGCTCGTCGAGGCAGTTGAAGTCGTTGGCGTCGGCCGGGCGGAAGACGAAGCAGCGCATCGTCTTGTCGCCCTGCCGGATCGAGGCGTAGAGCACGCGGCCGGCACTCTCCCCGCCCTCGCGCGCATCCTCGCCATAGAGAAGCGTGACCTCATCCTGCGGCCCGGCGAATTCGCTGAGATCGTATTTGCGGGAGAGGTACATGATCGCCTCGCCGACGACTGACGACGGCACGCCGTTGCGGATGCCCGCCGAGAATATGCCGTCAAGCAGGCGGTAGCGCGTGGCCGCGGCGGCGGGCGCCTGCTCGACATGCTCGAACAGGTTCCGGTTGACCCACGGATCGACAGACTGGACGAACGCGCCGGCGCCGGAAACGGCGAGCGCGCCGAGAAAGGCGTCGGGCAGATAGGTCGCGATCTGGACGAGCTTGCGGTCGCCGGTGCGGCCGCCGGCGCGTAACTGCCGCATGGCGACGATCGAGCCCTCGCGGAAGGCCTCGATCCCGAACTCGGCCTTGAACGCCTCGGCCGCGCGGCGGGCATCGAGGAGGTTGATGTCGTTCTCCGTGAGAAAGCGCCCTGTCTCGACCTCGCTGGTGACGCGCACGAACACGTCGTCGGTGACCTTGAACCGGTCCACATCGCGCACCAGCGTCAGGGTGGTCGTCGTGTTCTCGATGGTCGTGCGGGCGAAATCCTCCGGCCCGCCACCTCCAGTCTCCTGGCCGGCAAGATCGCCCCAGCCGCCGGTCTCGCCTTCCGCGTCGGTTACCTCGTCTGCGGGCTCGGGCGCCTCCGTTTCGGCCGCCGGCTGAAACGTCTCGTCGGGCGCTTCCGCTTCGGCCTCATCATCGAAGATGGGTGCTTCCTGCGCGCCTGCCCCCGCGCCAGTCACCGCCCCGCGCTGCGACTGGAAAAAGGCAAAATCCTGTGGCGTTGACGGGATCGAGAGAACGAGACGCTGTCCGCTTTCAACGATGTTGCCGGACATCAGATGCAGGCGGCCGCGAATGCCGAGCCCGGCAAGTTGCGGCGGCGCCGGAACGGTGGTGATGCCGGTGCTCGCGCCGCCGTCGCCGAGCTCGATGCGGATCGGATCGCCAGGCAGATCGATGATCACCGGAACGTAGACCGGGACCGCGACGTCGGCGACCTGCACCGGCGCCTCCTCGCTGCCCTCGAGTTCCGGCGGTCGCGTTTCGAACCAGAACCAGCCCCCAGAAGCAAGACCGATCAGCGCCAGGCCGGAAAGCGCGAGGCGCAACCGGCGCCTGAGCCTCCGCCGCCGCCGCTCGGCGAGCTTCTCGGCCTTCTGCCTGCGAAAGCGCTCGTCAATCTTGTGCATGGGAACGGCGTCGGCGGCCGGGTCGCGCCTCCCCTCGCGGCACGGGCCGGGAGTGCGCGCGCGAGCCTCCGGAAAAGGGAACGATCGAGCGGGCTTCTCTTTTCCTTCCCATCAGGCCGGCCTTGGGAGACTTCAGCGGAATGCGCCGATCAGGTTGCTTTTGGTGAGCTTCTTGGCGTTGCCACCACTGGAATTGTTGCTGGCCACGGCCGGTTTCGAGGCCGGCTTCTGGCGGGGGGTCTCCTGCCGGGTGACCGCCGGTTTCTTCGGCGCGGGCGCCGGGGTAGCCCGCTTGCTCGACGACGGCTTCGTTGCGGGCTTGGTTTCCGGCTTCTCGATGATCGTCGTCTTGCAGACCACCGTGTCGATGGCCGAGAGCATGGCGATCAGCGCCTCGGTCGGCTCGATCTCGTCGGGCGCCTGTTTCTGCTCGGCATAGAAGCGCAGGATAGCGCGGGCGGATTTCGGGCCCCAGTCGCCGTCAATGTCGCTGCGATAGCAGCCGAGCCGCTGCAATTCCCGCTGCGCGCGGGTGGCGAGCTCCCGCTTCTCTTCCTCGCTGAGTGCGGAGAAATCGACCGGCGGCGCGGGCTCCGTCAGGACGGAACCGGGACCCGGGGCGACTGCCTCCGGCGTCACCGCGGAAAGATCGACCGAAGCGACTTCCACCTCTGCGGGCTCGGGCGTGGCCTGCGCCGGCTTGACCGGCGGCGGAGCGAGTTTCGGCGCCGGCACGAGAACGGCCGCACCGCCAGCGCCCGGTGCCGGCTTTTCTGGCGCGGGCCTCGCATCGGCGACCGCCGTTTCGCTCCCCTTCAGGGCACCCTCCGTCACCACAGGCGCCGGCGTCGGTGCGGCTTCGGGCGCCGGCACCGGCGGCGCGCTCGCGAGCTCCGTCGGGCTGGTGAAGGCGGGCATCAGGTCTTCGACCGGCACAGTCGGCGCGGCGACGGCGGGCTCCGGCGTGGCGGGCGGTGCGGGTTCTTGCTCGACCGGCGCGGCCGCATTGTCGGCAGGCGGCACAATCACGTCTTCGGCCGGGGCAAGGTCGTCGCTCGTCAGTTCCGAGACATCGTCGGCGGGAAGCGGCGCGGCGACGGGCGGGGCAACGGCAAAGTCAGGCGAGACGGCCGCCATCTCCATCGGCTTGTCACCAAACGGCGACGGCGGAATTTCGATGACGAGCGCGGGCTTCGTCTCCTCCACCGGTGCCGAAGCCGGAGCGGCCATCTCGGCGGGGCTTTCCTGCGTGGGCGCCGGGGCGATTTCGGTCTCCTCGATCTGCGGAGCCGGAATTGCGGGCTCCTCGGCGAGGACCGGAGCCTCGGGAACGGTGCGGGCCGCCGGAGCGGTCCGTTCGATCTCGCCGGGCGTCGCCAGCGCGACCTCGACCGGAGCCTCAAAGGCGGGCGGCGCTGGTTCCGCGCTTGACGGAGCGACCGCCGTCTCCTCCGGCGCGGGTGCGGCCGGCATCGTTGTTTCGACCGCCGGCGCCTCGGCTACTTCGGTTTGCGGCTCGCGGGCCGCCGGCGTTTCCGTCTCCGCGACCTCTTCCGCTTCATCGGCGTCGAGGATCATCAGACCCGGCTTGACGGTCGCGACCTCCTCGGCGGGCGCGGCGTCGTCCCCGCTGGCCACATCCGTCTCGGTGGACGTGTCGTCCAAAACAGGATCTTCGGCAGCAAGCGGATCTTCAGCCACCTCTTCCTCGGGATCGGCCGCCTCGATCCGCAGGGCGGGAACGATGGTGGCGATCACCTCCGGCTGCTCCGCCTCGCCGCTGTCGATGCTCGCCAGCACCTCGTCAGACAGGTTGAGGCCGAACCGCTTCTTGAACTTGGCGAGCAGCGCAGGATCGAGATGCTGCAGGAGCGCCAGGTCTTCCTCGGTGAGCGAATCGGTGTCTTCGGTAGCGGGGTTGAAATAGAACTGCGAGCGCAGCGACGACTGGTCCCAGGGTGTCTGCCGCTGGAGCGTCGTCTCCTCGACCGTGTTGCGCACGCGGATCATCATGTCGGAAATGCTGATGCCTTCGCTGACCATGTGCTGCGCCAGCGCGGCAGAGAACGGGCTGTTCTCGCCCGCNCCGTCATTGGTGACGTCGCCCGGCTCCGTCGCGAAGGCGACGAAGGTGCCNCTGCCCGCCTCCATCTGGGCGAGACCCTCGCGATAATCCTTNTCCTTCACCGAGGCGGGNATCGGATTGTTGCGGCAGGCGTCAAGAAAGATCAGCGTTTGGCGGTTGCGCGACTGGAGACGGGAGATCACCTCATCGAGCGAGACAGTCTCCTCGGTCATGCGCTTGCGGTCCGTCAGCTTTGCATCGACGGGGACGAGGAAGTTGCGCCCCTCGAGCTGAAAGCCGTGGCCGGCATAGTAGAACAGTACCGCCTCGTAGTCCTCGGCGAGGCTGGCGACGCGGGTAATGACGCGATCGAAGTCGCGGCGGCTGAGGTTGGTTTCCTCGATCACCTCGAAATCGAGGTCCCGCAAGGTATCGGCGATCAGCGCCGCGTCGGGGACCGGATTCTTCAATCCGGGAACGGAGACATAGTCGGAATTGCCGACGACCAGAGCGAGCCGCCGCGTGCCGGCTTCGCTCTGCCCTTGCGTGTTCGCGCGGGCGGCCGCCGGCGGAAATTGCGCACCCAGAAACGCGAACACGATGAGTGTCCGCAAGATCAGCCCGATGCTCGATCCTAGTCTGGCCAACATCCGCGCAAGCTAACTCCAGGCCGGTCGAGGCACAGAATGGCCTCGAAACCGAAATTCTACATCGGCCGGCCCCTCATTGCCATCCCTGATCGCCCCGATCGGCCGGCAAAGCGCGATACGGATCGATAACTTCGTTCACGATTTCGTGCCGTGAGAAACGATTTCGTCCCGAAACGGACGAAGAAAGGAATTATCGCAAAAATCGGCCAGAAATATCGGCCGCGGACGTGACCCTGGCGGCCCAGCCCGGCGCTCCGAGCCTCGCCGGCCGACTCGCCACGGCTTGCTCACTCCCCTCGCCCAACCGACGCGGCGGTTCCGCCCCCGGTTGGCATGCATCGACCAGCCGGCGGGCGCGGCGCTCTTCAGCGCGGGCAGGGCGAGATGAAGACCTTGCCGGAGGCGTCCTTGAAGAAGCAGTTGCCCGGCTGGGAGGCGACAGGCCCCACGAGCTGCGGCTTCGCCGGCTCGGGCATTTGCGGCGCCCCCGAGGTGCTGCAGCCCGCCACGCCAATGCACATCAGTCCGACAGCAAGCACAAGTCTCATCTCGGCAGCTCCCCCTTTTCGATGATCTGATCATAAAAGCCGAGCAATGCCTGGCGATCAAGCCCTTTTACCGGGCGATCAAGTAGTCCTCGAAGAACAATTGAACGCCCGACTTTCCCACCATGCGGCAAAAAGGAAGGCCAAACAAAACCGGATCGGCAATCGGGTCCGTTCTACCTGGATGATTTCGTCTTTCGGCAACGACGCGCACCGGAGCCTCCCTGACCCCAAAACAAAAGCGGCGGACAATGTCCGCCGCGTCTATCGTCGCGATCGGGTCAGACCGGCAAAATCAGCGGAACGCGCCGATGATCGGCTGCATCGGCGAGGCGATCCGCCGGCCTTCCACAGAGGCGACCTTGAGCACACGTGCCGACGGCGCGGATTTCGCCATCTTGCGCGGCTCCGGTGCCGATGCGTCGACGCCGTCGCGCGACGTCAGGTCGGGCTTGCGGATCGGCACGGGCACGCGGGACAGGAAGGGAATGACGAACGGGAAGCCGGCTTCCTGCACGCTCGTCTCGTTGAGGATCGCGCCGGTGGTCTCGAACGACACGCCGGGCGCCATCGCGATGGTCTCGAACTCGAAGGAACTCTCGTCGCCCGCCATGACAAGAAGCGTCGGGCGCGACGGCGCAGTCTCACCCGCCAGAACCGGCGAGAGGCCGGCTCCGAGCGCCAAAACGGCAAGACCAGAAACGGCCGAGAAGATGATGCGCATAGGTTCACCTTTCTTCCAGTTGAGAACCTATACCACGAATCGCCAACAGGTTCAATTGGCGGCCAGGAACGCGCAAAGTGGCATGGTGAACGAAGCGTAAAGGCACGCCGGTAGCGTTCCGGCGGCTCGCACAACTCTTTGTCGAAATTGGGCCCATCCCCCTGCCCGACTGCGCGCCAACCACGATCTCCGCTCGAATTTCCGGTATGTCCCGGTTTGCGTTTGCGGCATAGTTCGCCGCAGCGTTCAACAGCGAGACACAGGGAAGACGATGACGCGCCGCGCCGCCATGATCCGGCATTCGGCTTGCGGGCTGGGCCTTGCAGCCGGCATCCTCGTCCTCGCCGGCGGCGGCGCAAGGGCCGAGCTTCTCGTCTGCAACCAGTCGCTCGACGTTCTCAACGTCGCGCTCGGCTATGAGGACCGGGGCGAGTTCCACACCGAAGGCTGGTGGAGCGTCGGTGCCAACCGCTGCTCGGAGCTGGTGCGCAAGCCGCTGTCGAACCGGTTCTATTACGTCTATGCCGAGGATGTCTTCGGGCAGTCAGTGCTGCCGGGCGACGTGCCGGCCTGCGTCGAGGCAAAGCGCTTCAACATTTCCGGCACGCAGGATTGCTGGGTGCGGGGCGCGCGTGAGGTCCCCTTCTCCGAGATCGACACCCAATCGCAGGAGCGGTGGACGATCTTCCTCAAGAGCAGCGACTAATCCACCTTTGCCATGACAGGGCGGCTCGTCACTTCCCGCCGAGCTTGAAGAAGGCAAAGGCGTAGTCCGGTTCGATGCCGTCGTCGCGGATCGCCTCGACGAGTTTCGGGAAATGGGTCGCTGCCAGGACCGGGTTCTCGAGATTCGCGCCGCGGATAGGCTTGTCGGAGGAGAGCGCCAGCACCATCTGCGGAAGCGGATCGCGTGTGGCGAGCTCCACCAGCTTGATGTTGAATCGGCCTTCCTCCGCTTCGCGCTTCAGGAAGCGGTCGATCTGGTAGACGAAACCGTCATTGTCGATCAGGTAGAGCACTACGTTCGGCCGAGACAGCCCCGAAATGTTGCCCTGCAGCGTCTCCCCGCTCTTCACGTGGTCGCTGTCGAGCCTCATGCCGACATGCGGCAGTTCCGGCCGGTGCAATCCCGAAAGGAAGGTGGCGACGGCGCACTGTCGCTCGACGATTGGCCGCACCTCGACATTCGGCTCGAAGCCGAATTCTTCCTTGAAGTCGGCCTCGATGCGCTTGAAGGGCGCGGCATCGGTGCCGAGCCCCTCGATCGCCATGTGGTCGTCGCCCGATGCGAGTCCGCGTACGAAGAAGCAGTTGCCGCCGTCGTAGCCGTTCAGCCAGGCGAGCCGGCTCGTGATCGTGTCGACGGCTGAGGAGGGATCGGGCCGCGGCTGCGGGATCGGGATGTTGACCGCGGCGATCTCGTCGCCCTGGCCGCCTTCGCCGCCCTCTTCCTCCGTCGTGCCGCCAATGCCCGCGGCTTCCTGCGTCTCGGTCGTCTGTTCCGAAGCGGTCTCCGGTGGCGTTGCCGGTTCCGCGGGCTTCGCGGCCTCGGGAACCGGCGGCGTCGGTGCCGGCGCAAGCACGGTTTCCGTCTCCGGGGCCGGTGGGACGGCTTCGCCCGCGGGCGTTCCGCCCTGTGGCTGTCCCGCCTGCTGGGTGGCCGGCGCCGCCGGTTGGGTCGAGGGCGTGAGCACCGGCGGCGCGATGTCCGGTTTCCCGGTCTCGCCCGAGAGAATGCCCGAATAGAGCGCCGCGGCGACGCCCCCCGCGAGAAGGACGGCGATGCCGGCGACGAGCACGCCCCTGCTGCGTCGTCGCGCGGGTTCGGCCCGGGGCGGCGCCCCCGTTGCCGCCGCCGGCTTCGACGCCTGGGACAGGGGCAGGATGTCAGCCTCGCCGCCCCTGTCGCCGATCGGGGCGACGGCCGGTGGAGGCCCGCTCGCGATCACCGTTGCGGCAGGCGCGCCGCCGGCCGTTTCCGCTTCCGCCCTGATATCCGCGGTCGCCTCCATGACAGCCTCGAAGGGGTCGGCGGCCGGCGGCTCGGCCGCAGCTTCCGCCGTCCTCGCTTCGGCCTCCACAGGTTCAGGCGCCGACACGGGCGGCTCGGAGCGAGCGATCGGCGGCGTGGAGACCCGCGTCGCAGCCTGGGGCGGCGTGGAGACCTGCGTCGCGGCTGCGGGCGGCATTGAGATCTGGGGCGCAGCTTCGGGCGGCGGCGTGGGCTGGACCTTGTCCTGCGCGAGGAACGGGCTCTCGCCTGCGGGCGTCTCTGTGGCCGGTTCAGACGCCGGTCCCGGGTTCGCCAGTTCCGTCCTGGGCGCCTCGGTGTTCGGAGTTTCGGTTTTCGGCGGGGCGGTCGGGATCGGCCGTGGCGGATGCGAGCGGTCACGCTTGGGCGCAAACCACTCGGCGATGTCGGCCATCGTCACGGTCCGATGCTCGGGATCCGGCTGCAGCATCAGTTCGATGATCGGCCGCACCGAGATGTCGATGTCGGAAATGTCGGGAACGCTGCGCCGCTTCTCGATGACCTCCACCTGCGTGCCATTCATGTCGATCGGCGTTCCGCGCAGCGTGTTCACCATCAACAGCCCGAAGCTGTAGATGTCGGTCGCCTCCGAAATCTTGCCGTTGAACAGACCGAGCTGCTCCGGCGAGACGAAATTGTATTTGCCCGCGAACTTGCCCTCGAGAAGGGTCTTGCCTTTGGTGGTGCGCGCGATGCCGAAGTCGATGATCTTGGCATTGGCGACGGTCCCGCCGGCGAGGATGACGTTGTCGGCCGAGATGTCGCGGTGGATGATGCCGAGCTGGTGCGCCTCATCGAGGCCGGAGGCGAGACGGGCAAAGAGGTTCTTCGCCTCGGCAAGCTCGAGCGGGCCCTGGTCCAGCCGCTCCGACAGCGACGGACCGTCGAGGAATTCCATGACGAGATAGGGCCGGCCGATCGCCGGATCGGTGCCGAACGCCATATAGCGCACGATCGCCGGATGGTTGAGGTCGCGCAGGACCCGCGCCTCCTTGTTGAACAGGCCAACGATCGTCTCGTCCTTGGCGAGTTCGGAGAGCACCACTTTGATGGCGATCGGGTGACCGCTCATGATCTCGTGGCCGCGAAAGACCTCGCCCATCCCCCCGGAGGCGATCTTCTCGTCGATCTCGAACAAGCCGTTGAGCTGCGTGCCCGGACCGAGGCCCGCGACGGAGAATATCCGGGTCTTCTCCTGCTCGGTCATCTACTCTTCCACCATTTCAGATTGGTAGCGCTCGTCGAGCGGTATGGTGGCGTTTGAACCGTGGAACTGGATGGCGCAGACGGTCACGTTGTCGGTTGCACCGCGTTCGAGCGTGAGCTCGACGAGTTGCTCGCAAATCTCGCGCACCCGCCGCCCGGCCATGATCTCGCCAATCTCCTGGCTGGAGACGTGCGCGGTCAAACCGTCGCTGCACAGGAGAAACGTGTCTCCGGGTTTTATCTCGCCGTCGGATATGTCGAGATGCACGTAGTCGCTGACGCCAATCGCGTTGGTGATGATGTTCTTGCGCGGATAGTTGGCGACCTCCTCGGGCGTCAGCATGCCCCGATCGATGAGGTCCTGCAACTCGGTATGGTCGCGCGAAAGCTGGGTCAGCACGTGGCCGCGCAGGAGATAGGCGCGGCTGTCGCCGGCCCAGACGCAGCGATAGGCCTCGCCGAAGGTCAGGAGGCCGACCACAGTGCTGCCGATGACGACATTGCCCCGCTCGGCCGACAGGCGCCGGATGGCGTCGTTGGCCTTGGCGATACGGTCGCGGAAGTGGTCGTCGAGCTCGAGCGCCGACCGGATCTCGCGGATCTCGCCGAGCGCGCGGACGATCGCCTCGCTCGCCAGATCCCCCGCGTCGTGCCCCCCCATTCCGTCCGCGACCGCCCACACGCCCGCCTGAGGGTCGGCGAAATAGCGATCCTCGTTGAGCTTGCGCACGCGTCCGACATGCGAGAGCGAGTAGTTGTTGACCTGAAACGGGCGAGGCCTCATCCCCGCACACTCCTCTCACATCGCCTCATCGCTCGCCCCGCTCCCCTCGGGTCAGGCTGACGCGCGCGGTTGCACGGGCGCCGTCGCCATCATGTTGGCCATGAACCAGACGTCAGGCATCCCGACGAAACTTACCATTTGCGCCGGCACTTTTGCACCGCCTTCCGTCCACCAGATCGAGCGGCCGCGATCGGCCATCCGCCGATGAAGTTCCGTCATCCTCTTCAGGGCCTCGCCGACGTCGTTGTCGACGATCAGCGCGCGGCGGCCGCCATCCATGGCCTGGAGCGTCTCGATTTCCGCCGGACCGGGCTCCGGATCGGCGAGCCCCTCGATCAGCGCCGCCGGCTCGGGCGGCGCCTCGTCCTCGAGCGCGGCGAGGAGCCGCGCCTGCGCATCCGGAAACCAGCGGGCGGGGTCAAGTCCTTCGAACGGCCCGTATCCGGCCTCGCCTGCTTCCGCATAGGCGGCGATCAGCAAGGGAAAGGTGCGCCCCACCCCGTCGACGGAGGGCATGAGGGCCCCCATGCAATCGACGCCGATCACGTCCGGGCCGAGGCGGAAATTCCAGATCGGCTGCACCATGTAGTGGTCGTTCCAGGCGCGCCCGAGCCGCTCACGGCTCGCCGAGAGACCGCCCTGGAGCCAGTTTTCGAGGGGCTGGAGGATTGAGCGCGGCAGGTTGACCGCCACGAAGTCGCGCTTGGCGGGATATTTGCCGAAGAGCCCGATCGCCATCTCAGAACCCCGACGGACACTTGAAATCGTTGAGCGCCGGCAGAAGGAAAGGATTTCTCAGCGAACTCACCTCGATCTTGTAGGACACCTCGCGCCCGCCGACGACGAAGCGGACCGCGATGCCGTCGCCGCTGGCGCTGACGCTGCCTTTGCGGATGAGCCGCATGAACGCCCAGGGCCCGGTCGTCGTCACCGTCGAGGTGCGGCCCGCAAGTTCGGGATAGATGGTGATGCTCGCCGAGCCGGCGCCGGGCCCGGGCCAGGTCAGGTTCACCGGCGCGTTGCCGACCTGCTGTGACTGAATCACCGTGCCGTTGACTTCCATCAGTGCCAGCTCGGCGTTGCCCGACAACGTGTTCGGCCGGACCACCATGTTGAGGCCGATCATCGGCGAGCCAGCGGGGAAGAAGGCGTCGCGGATCTCGGCCGCGCGCTGGAATTCCCTCAGGGTCGCCTTCGACATGTCCTGCCCGACGCGCGAATCCGCCTTCCAGCCCCACGGCTCCTGCGCCATGTCGACATAGTTGGCGAGCCGCTCGTTGAAGAACTTGTCGATGACGCCGTTCGGCGCGAACAGCCGCGCAAATTCCGACATCTGCACGTCGCGTCCGCTCTCGCTGGCGAAGGGGTAGCGATTGGCGGTGATGTCCTGGCAGGTGCGGGTGACCTCGCTGTTGAGCGCCTGGTTGAGCTGGGCGATGGTCGAGCCGGCGGCGTCGCCCTCGAAATCGGAGACCGCCCCCTCCATCATCTTTTGCAGTGGCGTGGGCAGGCGCGAGGCGTTGGCGCGCAAGTTGACGATCTGCACCTGCAAGTTCGCCGTCGCCATCTCGGTCTGCGACGGGTTGGTCGCGGCCAGGATCAGGCTCTGGTAAATCTCATAGAGATTGGTAATCAGCGTGTCGATCGGCCGCCGCCCGACCTCGCCGTCGACGAGCTGGTGATAGGGCCGGAAATAGCCCTCGATCGCCTCGCCGGGAATGGTCGGCCGCTCGCTGGAACCGGTGGCGCCGAGGCGGTTCTGCGATTTGCGCAGCGCGATGTCGATGCCGATGCGCGACCAGCCGACGGCGCGGTCGCGTGCGCGCTGCGCGGCGATTCGCGCGACTTCGGAGACGATGCTTTCCGATTCCGCGCCCTCGACCGCGGCTGCGATCGCCCCGCCGACGCCGCCCTGTCCCGTTGGGTCCGGCTCGGCGGTGAGCTGAGTCTCCCGCGCGATCGACAGGAACATGTTGCGGATCGGCGAATTGGCCGAGGAGGCGGCCGCGATCACCTCGTATTTCGGCTTGTCGGCAGACATCCGCTTCAGCCTGATCTTGCCGAGCACCTCCTCCCAGGTGGAAACGAATTCCTGACGATACTTCTCGAGCAGCGTTCGCCCGAGCGTCGAGAGTTGGGTCTCGACCGACGCCTCCTCGCCCGCCTGCCCCAGCACCCAGTTCTCGGCCGCGAGATTGGCCGCCACCGAGCCGAGTTCGTCGAGGAAGTAGTCGTTGAAGCCGGCATAGGTGAAGAAGCCGTCGACCCGCAACGCCTCGATCGGGGATCCGTCGATGGTCTCGAAGACCAGCGCCGTGTCGGCGCCGCCGGCCTCTACCGGGCTCCAGTCGAGCAGGTTCGCCCCCGCGGCCTTGCCCTTGATCAGCGAATAGGCGCGGTCGGCGAGAGAGAGGCGCACGAGCACCTGCTGCGCCGAAGTCACCAGCGCGCCGTTGAGCTCGATCTGCGGCGCGCGGTCGTCGTCGAGCTCGAGCATGGCGCGCAGGTGCTCCTCGAGCTCCTTGCGGCCGGCCGCGTTGCTGGCGCCGGGATAGAGATTTTTCTCCCAGTCGTTGCGCATCCAGGTGAGGATGAACTCGTTGTCGGCCTTCGGCGCCTTGCCGCCGAGCATGAGATAGACCTTGAGCGCCTCGTAGACGAAGGCGGGATCGTCGCTGAACTCCTGGATCTGTGTTTCCAGCCGGTAGATGAGGCGCGACCTGAGCGTCCGCTCGAGCGCGGCGCGATAGGCCTCGGTGCCGGCCACCGTTAGCCGCTTGCGCTGGCTGAGCCCGAAGGTCTCGCCCCATTCCGCGCTCTTGTCGCGGTTGGCATAGCCGGTCTCGAGGTTACGCAGCTTGTGCAAAAGGTCGAGAACTTCATGCAGGTTGCTGTCGCTGACCACCTCGCTGTCGAGCGCAGGTCCGCCGATCGTGCGATATTCGGCGATCGAGGCGTCGGCGGCGGTGACGAGGCTGCGGTTCTGGTAATAGCTCCAGAGCCACCCCGCCGAGAGCCCGACCGTCACCAGCGCAATCGCCGCAAGGCTGCCATAGCGCAGGATCTGCGAGCGCCGCACCGCGCGCATGTCGCGCGACACCCATCCCGCCTCCGGGAAGATTACCTTGGTCAGGAGGTCGTGCAGGAAGTAGGAGCGCCCCTTGCCTGACATCTGCACGCTCGAATCCGTGCCGAAGCTCGCCCCCATCGCGCCGAGCACCTGGTCGATCGGCGTCCCCTCCTGCGTGCCGGAGGAGAAGTAGAAGCCGCGCAGATGCGCGTTGGCGTGATAGCGCGTCGGCTCGAAGATGCTTTGCAGGAGCTGGGCGATCGGATCGCGCAGGGCGGCCATCTGCGTCGGGAAGCCGAAGATGGCGATGCGCGCCATCGGGTCGGGCTCCGCCTGCAGGCGATCCGCCGTCTCCTCTGTCAACCGCTCGACGAGGTCGTCGAACTCGCCCGGGATCATGTCGATGCAGTTCTTCTTGCGATCCTCGGTCTGGAAGGTCGCACCCCAGACCTGCCGGCGCCGGTCCTCGGGGAAGGAGGAGAAGAACTCGTTGAAGCCGGCTATGAGGTCGGCCTTGGTGAAGAGAGCATAGACCGGAAAATCGATCTTGAGCTGCTCGTGCAATTCGAGGAGCCGCTTGCGGATCGCGGTGGCGTGCGCCGACATCTCCTCCGGCGAGAGCCGCATCACGTCTTCGAGGCTGATGGCGAGGATCACACCGTTGATCGGCTGCTTCGGACGGTTGGTCTTGAGCAGGGAGAGAAACGAGAGCCAGCTCTTCTCGTCGGCTTCCGCGTCGGAATCCTGCGTGGTGTAGCGGCCCGCCGTGTCGATGATGACCGCCTCCTCGGCGAACCACCAGTCGCAGTAGCGCGTGCCCCCGACCCCGGCCATGGCCGCTTTGCCGCCCGCCGAGGCGAGCGGAAACTTCAGGCCCGAATTGACGAGCGCGGTCGTCTTGCCGACGCCGGGCGGNCCAATGATCACGTACCAGGGCAGGTCGTAGAGGAAGTTGCGTCCGCCCGATGCNCGGCGCAGCGTCGCAAGCGCGTCAGCCATGCGCGCCGAGAGCTCCTCCTGGTCCCCGNTCACCTCCGCCTCGGCCACCATCGCCTGCTCGAGCGCCTTCTGCGCCTTGCGCCGGCGCCAGAACCGGTAGCCGATGACGGCAAAGAACACGAACCAAAGCGCGACAAGGATCAGGACGCGCGTCCACCAGCCGGCGAACGGCGCATAGTCTGCATAGGCAAGCAGCGGGCCGGCAAACCACAGCGCCAGCGAGAACACGACGAGCGCGAGCGTCAGCGTGATCCAGCGGGGAATTTTTCTCAGCGCGTTGCGCATCGACCAAAGACCTCAGACTTGCCCGGCGTGTTCAGAGCGTTTCCTCGCGCGGAATGGTGATCTCGACGCGCCTGTTCTTCGCGCGGCCCTCGGGCGTGTCGTTCGGCGCGACCGGATCGTCCTCCCCTCGTCCCTCGACCTGGATGCGCGACGGATCCTGCACCAGTCCCTCCAGAAGCTTGGCCACGGATTCGGCGCGCTTGACCGACAGGTCGTAGTTCGACTTGAAACGACTGGTCGGCCGCGGTTTGACGTTGTCGGTATGGCCGACGATGTTGATCGAGCCCGGCTCCTTGTCGAGCGAGGCGGCGATGCGGTGCGCAAGCTCGGCGAATTCCGGCCGCACGTCGGCGCTGCCGGAATCGAACAGGAGTACGTTGTTGACCGCGATGACGATCCGCTCGCCCTTCGGCTCGACGGCGACCATGCCGCCGGAGATTTCCTCGGCCAATGCGCCGCGGATGCGGTCGAGCTGCGTCGTGTCGACAACGATTGCCTTTTCCTCGAGCGGCTTGAATTCCTGGCGCTGGATCTCGATCGGCGTCTTCGGATGCATCTGCACCAAGGTTTGGGCGACCGCGTCGCCCTCGCCGGCGATGAAGAAGCGCAGGAGCATGTAGAGCCCGGCGAGGAACGCGACCGCGACCGCACCGAACACCCAGAGCGGAATGCCGTCGTCGAGCCCCCGCAGCCGCGTCGCCACGCCGCGCCAGCGCGGCGAGATGTCGTCTGCGCCTCGCGGCCTGGCCGTCCTCAGCGTCTGGAACACGTCGCGCCGCACCCGCTGCAATTCGATGTCGCCGCCGGCGGCCGCGCGATACTGGCCCTCGAAGCCGAGCGAGAGGCAGGCATGGATTAGTTCGAGAAGGTTGTAATAGACCGTCGGGTTGGCGATGAGCTGCCGGATCTTGTCGAACAGCACTGTGCCCGAGGTGCGCACGCCGAAGAACTGGGCGAGCATGCTGTACTGGAGCCAGACGTGCTTCTCCGTGCCCGGCAGGTTCTGGACGATGTCGTCGGCCGTGGCACAGAGCGTGTACTTGGCGACCTGTACCTGTTCCTGGTCGATCCCTTGCGCCAGAAGAGTGCGTTCGAACTCGTTGATGGAGCGCGAGACGTGCTGCATCAGCGGCACGGCATCCATCTCCACCACCATCTGCCGCAGCCGGCCGAGGAGGACGAGGAGCGGCACCGCGGCTTGGGTGATCGGGTTGGTCGCCTTGACCTGCGCGTTGGTATGCGCGTTGATCGCCACGTTGAGCGGGATCTTGCGCCGCGGCGTGCGGCTCTCGGCCACATTCGGCGTTGCCAGTTCCGGCGCCTGTTGCGGGACCCAGTCGTTCGGCCCGGAATAGCCCGGAGCGGGCATGCGGGCGAAGCCGGCATCCGGCGTGACGCCGAAGGGCTGCGGCGAGAACACGGTCGAGTTCGGCCCTCCGGCCCCGCCAAACGGTGACGCGCCGGAGGGCGCGCCGCCCGGCCGTGGCCGGATGACCGTCTTGTTGTTGCGAGTGTCGAACGGGTCGTCTGATCGCGTCATCGTCAGTCGTCCACTATCGCCCACAGTTCGAGCTGCAGATCAGGCCAGTTGCCGGCAAAATGCATGGCGAGCCCGCTGGCAACGCTGAACTCCGGCCATAATGGTGAGTTCTTCTCCAATTGGAAATAGACATGGTCGGTGATCGTGCGGATTTGCCGGGGCGGCGTCGGCATGTGGATCACCGCGATGCCCGGAAGATGGGTCTGCACGATCTCCTTCATCTTCGTATTCGGGCCGACCTTGACGAGATCGGGGAACTGCAACTGGATCTGCGAGAGTGGCATCGACGCCGCCACCTCGATGATGAAGCGCGCGTTGCGGAACAGCGAGCGGTCGGTGACGTTGGCGATGAACGCGTTCGCGCGCACTTCCGTGAGCTCGAGCCGGATCGCCCGGCCGATATCGAGACTCAGGAGCCGCTGGATCGTGTTCAGGATCGGGTCGAACACGTCGCGCAGATTGTCGTGGTCGTATTTCGGAAATTCCGCCACGAGCCGGTTGCCGGAAAAGGTGGAAAGTTCGCCGGCTAGGCGCAGAATCTCGACATAGAGCGTCTCGGGATGGACGTATTTCGATGCGCGATAGTGCTTGAGCACGTTGATCTCGCGGTTGAGCATCTGCAGCATGAAATAGTCGTAGGCCTGCAGCCCGCCGCCCGAGCTCGGGTCCGTGGCGTAGCGCGACAGGGATTCGAGCCGCGTCTCGACCCAGCCGATCACCCGGTCGAGCCAGCCCATCGGCACCGGATGCGCATGGCAGACGAGAACCGGCGGCGCGATCGTCTCGTCGAGGATGATCGTCTTGTCGCGCACCTCGACGATGCGGGAGATCAGGAGGTTGTTGTAGCCCGGCTTGGGCACCTCGCTGATGGTGATCTCGACGCGAGGATGCCCGACCTCGATCTCCTCCTCGAGATGCATGGCCGCGGAGGAATCGATCACCCGTTCGAGCGAGCGGGTGTAGCGGCTGCCGCTCTTGCCCTCCTCCATGTCGACCTCACGCATGTTGGGCGTGATGCCGGGCAGCGTCAGGTAGACGTAGCGGCGCTCCGAGCCTTCCGGCACGTCGACGGGATGCGGCAGCGGCGATCCGTCGCCGAGGTCGAACGGCGTCCCGTCCTGGAAGACGCCGCCGGCGCGGCGCAGGCCGAACTTGTTCTGCTGGGCGAGATCGCGGTCGATTTCCAGATGCGTGAAACCCCAGGGATAGGGCGTGATGTAACGGGTCCTGAGGTCGAGCAGATGCTCGACATAGCGGTCATGCTGCTGCAGGTGATGTTGCCTGAGAAACAGTCCTTCCGACCAGACGACCTTGCTGTACCAGGACATGCACTCCTACCCCCTCAAAACCTGCTAGGCCACGCTAGCAAAGGCGGCCGGTTCTGTTCAACCAAACTAATGAGCTTTCGGCATTTTCCTTGAAAAGGACGTCGCCGGACGTTCCGCTCTGCATAGCGGCGCCGTCCTTTTACACACCTCTCCCCTCGTGCCATCGGGCCATCGCCCCGGCTTTCCGGCACCCTCCTCCGTCCGCTCCCACGGGCACCCGCCTGCGTCGGGACGGGATGTTCGTCGGCAGATGGTCAGGCTGACCCCAACGCCCGGACGGCGCAGGCCTTCGCCAGCTCGCTCACTCCTGAACCGGAGGCCAATCGACGGGTAGGCCCCGCTTGCTGCCGGGCTCCATGATCAGCCGTTCGTCCTCCTGATGGTTCTTGCACCTGGCCACGAATTCGTCGACCACCGCGAACGCAGCCTTCAGCCGGTCGTACTTGTCGTCGTCGAGGAAATAGTACTCCTCGTATTCGACAAGGCCGTTCGAGACGGGGAACGAGATGAACTTGCGCCCGGTCTCGGTGTCTTGACCGACCGTGAACAGTTTCAATTGTGAAACGAAGTGATCTTCAAAACGCATGGTCGGTGCACCGCTATTGAGTTGGCTTGATCGGATTCACGGTATAGCTGCCCGGTGGCGCACTGCCTATGTCAATCACGCCTTCGGTCGTCCCGTCCGGCAATTTGCCGCCGGGCTCCCACAGATCGTTTGCTCCGGCCTCGTTGCCGGACGGAATGCGGACCCCAGCCTTGTCGGGCTTGGGAATATCCACGCGCACCAGATCGTCCTCGTCGAGCATTCCCTTCGGTAGCCCCAGCGCCTCCTCCAGCTTGCGCTTGTCGCCGCCGGTCTCGGCCATGATCCGGTCCGCTTCCTTCTTGGGGAGCACGAAGGCGGTCCCGTCCTTCTGGCCCGGCCCGTACTTGTCCAGGTTCTTCTTGAGCATGAAGCGCGACGCGCCGTCCTTGAACTGCGCCTTGTGGGCATCGATCTCTGCCTTGGGAACGTAGGTTTCCGGCGGCGGGCGCTTCCCCTTCGGCGTATTCTTCACGTTGGCGTAGACGGTGTCGCGTATCGACGCCTTGANCGGCCCTGCCTCGCTCCCCGGTGATNCAGCGCCCTTGCCGCCCGATGAACCGGCGCCTTTCGAGCCGCCCGCGGGGCTNGCATGGTCGTGGGCGTCNTGATCGCGCACGCGATCCTTCGATTTCTTCGGCGCTTCCTTCTTCGGCTTGCTCGGCTTGGCGGTCGAATGCCCGCCCTTCTTGCCCACCCCCTTCGTCAGCGTCTTCGCCTTGAGCAGCCGGCCGAGGACGCCGTTGACGGCGAGGACCGAGATGACTGTGGCGAAGGCGATTGCCGCTGGCTCGAGCTCGGCGCGCGATTTCGCCTTCTGTACGTCCTGCAGCACCTGGTGCGCCCTTTCGAGCGCATGCAACACTTCGGTCGACAGGAAGAAGACGTCGAAGGCGAGCATCGCCAGGTTGACGCCGGGGATGAAATGCGCGCCGATCCAGGCGACGACGGCGCCGACGATCACGCCGGTGCCGAGGTCGCGGATCGCCTCCTCGAGCGCCATCCGCGTCTCGCCCTCGAGATATTGAGGCACCATCTCGAGCACGATCATCATCCGGTCCGAGAGATCGGGCGGCAGATGCGGGCCGGTGACCGGTTTGATTGAGGCCTGCTTGAACTCCTCGTCGAGGCTGGCGCCGGCGAAGGTCAGCGTCACTTCGGGCACGCGGACGATGCCGATCGCGCCGGTCGCCGCCGCGCGTGCGAGCAGCGCGACCAGCTCGTGCCGGGTCGGCCCGCGGGAGGAGACGGGATCGAGACCCCAGCGCCGCAGGTGCGGTCGCAGAATCTCCTCGGCATTGGGCCGGCTGGCGAAGAGTTCGAGCGCCTGGAGAATGGAGTAGCGTTCACGCAGGACCACGGCCGCCGCTTCCGCCCCGAAGGAGGAGAGCGGGCCGATCAGGATCGTTTCCCGACCCGTGCTGATCGACAAGATGTCGGTGGCCGAGCGCATCCCCCTGCCCTGTTGATCAAGTCGCGCTGTGTCCGGGTCGACGCTCCGGTCCAGCGAGCCTAGATCAACCGCCTGCGCGAGACAACCTTGTAACGCGAGGAAATGCCGACAGTATTACCTGCGCTTCTTGCCGCTCGCCTCTTGGTAGGCCTCGGAAAAATACATGAGGAAGACGTCGAGCATGCCGTTTTCGTGCGCTTCTGTCTTGGCTTCCCAGCGTTGGACGAAGGTTTCCCAGGCCTTGGCCTTGGTGTTGGAGAAGGTCGACCGCTCCACCTTGGAGGTGATCGCCTCGGGCGACAGATCGTCGAGAAGCCGGGCGAGCGCCTTCTGCATGGCCGAATAGGTCGCCATCTCGTGGGTCTTGATGTCCTCGAAGGCCTCGCGGAACGCGCGCATGCCGTCGAGATAGCCCGACCGGTCCTTGGACAGCATCGTCTCGAGCGCCTCGCTCGGGTCGGCCATGAACTTCAGCGGATTGTTGTCGAGCGCGCCGATGATGGTCCGGTCCGTGGTGCGCACCATGGCCTTGGCCGAGGCGCGCGCCTTCAGGAGCAGCATCACCTGCTCGACGATGAGGTGCATCATCGCGCCGAGTTCCTGCGCCACCTCCTGCGGGTTGCGGCCGGCGAGCGTGTGCGCGGGCAATCGCGCGCCGAGCTTGAACGGCGAGAGCATGTCGCCGCCACCCTGCCGCGCTACGGGCATCGGCGCCGGGCTTGCCGCCGCAGGAGGCGGCGAAGCCGGGAACGGCGAACGGTAGCCGGGATCGGCGAGCGGCTGGCTCGGCACCGGCGCGAAGGGATCGGGCCCGACTTCGATCCCGCCATGGGCGGGCGGTTCGACCCGGGGCGCGAATGGATCTGCGAAAGCGCGCGCCTCCGGCAGATCGAGATGCGAATGCGCGAAATCGGCCGCGACCGGCGGCTGCTTCGGTTTGGGCCGAAAGTCGCGGCGGTCCATCGGCTTTGGACCGGCCGAGCTTGCGCCCCAGATGTCGTCGTCCTCGAGCTGGGCTGCCGCCGGCATGCCTCCGCCCCACGGATCGGCCGCGGCCTGCGGAAGCGCGAAGGCGCCCGCCTCCTCGATCGCCACCGTGATGATGTAGTTGCCGATGGCGAGCTTGTCGCCGTGCTGCAGGCGATAGGGACTCTTCACCCGGTGCTGGGCGCCGTTGACGAACGTGCCGTTGCGCGAGAAGTCGGTGAGCAGGTAGTCGTTGCCGTCGAAGGTGATGCCGCAATGGCGGCCGGAAATGTAGAGGCGCGGATCGGGAAGCTGCCAGTCGCGCTGGGCGTCGCGGCCGATCTCGAACGCGCGGCCCTGCGACGTGTAGCTCAGCGGCCCGCCGTCGGGCAGCGTGTCGACATTGGTTATCGTGAGTGTGATCGCCTTCATTCAGCCTGGACTTCAACGCTTCGTGGTGNCTGGCGACGGACCGGCCGGGACGGTCCCGCTCCNCGGCTCTCTGCTATACCGCCAAGCGCTCGAGCGTGCAAACGGGGGCGGNATAGCGGGTGCGAACCGCGCCGCCTAGACCTGGGCCCCGCCGGGCNAAGCNCCCTCGAGGCGCTGGCGCAGCACGACCTTGTCCTTCTCGAAATCGAAATTCGCCCTCATCCATTCCAGCACCTGCGCCGATCCGGCCTGCTCCTGGGCGAGCGTCACCCGCGTGCGGCTGTTGTTCTCGTAGACCGTCCGCGCGACGAGCGCCACCGGCATCGGCAGCAGGATCAGCATCCCGTGCGAGACGAAGCTGTCGCCCTCGTAGATCGATCCGTCCGACCCCGCCGCCGTCCACGGCGTGCCGCCGATCGCTCCGTGCGTGCAGTGGAACCATTTCGAGTGATAGGCCGTCGTCGTCTTGTGGAAGCGCGTGCCGCAATTGCCGAAGAACTCGCGCGATTCCGCCGATTTCGAGCGCATGGCATGATAGACGGTGCGCACGTTGTTCGGGATCTCGTCAACGTCGAGGCCGATGGCGCGGTCGACCGCATCGAACAGGAAGAGAGCGTCAACGAGGATGCGCCGCTGGGCGAGCATCCGGGCGGCGTGAATGGCGGCCCCTCCCCCGCGGCTGAAGCCGGTCAGGAAGACGCCCAGCCTTTGGCCGCGGCGCAGGCCGGCCTCGACCGCCTCGGTGATGAACTTGGCCGCGGCCTCGCCCTTTCCCGCGGTTGATGCACCTTCCACTGTCGGCCCGCGTGAATACCTGCCGACATTCGGGGCCTCGTGACCGCTCGTCAGCTGCCGCACGAAGCTCGACCGGAAACGGCGGGCATATTCCGCTTCGGTGTAGTCGCCCGTCCCGTCGATGCCTGCGATGGCGAACATGCCGGTCCTCTGCCCCTCACTCGATCGAGTAGACGTAATTCCCGTCGCGATGGTCCACGACCACGGTCCTGAATTCCTTGTGCTCCATCGAGCGGTTCAGGAATTGCCGTGCCAGATCGGGCAGGAGCGTGTTGGTGATGATGTTGTCGATCATGCGGCCGCCGGAATCGGGGTCGTTGCAGCGCGAGACGATGTGCTCGACAAGCGCGTCGGTGTAGCTAAACTCCGCATCGTGATTGTCGCGAACCCGCCGCTCGATCTGCTTGAGTTGCAGGCGGACGATGCCGGCCAGCATGTCCTGCGACAGGGGGAAGTAGGGAATGGTGACGATGCGCCCCAGGAGCGCCGGCGGGAAGACCTGCTGCAGGTAGGGCCGGAGCGCTACCGTCAGCTCCTCGACGTCGGGCTTGGTGCGGCCCTCCTCGGCCATCCGCATGATCGCTTCCGTGCCGACGTTCGAGGTCAGGATGATCAGCGTGTTCTTGAAATCGATGACCCGGCCGGTCCCGTCCTCCATCTGCCCCTTGTCGAAGACCTGGAAGAACAGTTCGTGCACGTCGGGATGCGCCTTCTCCACCTCGTCGAGGAGGACGACGCTGTAGGGCTTGCGCCGGACCGCCTCGGTCAGCCTGCCCCCCTCGCCGTAGCCGACATAGCCGGGCGGCGCTCCCTTGAGGAGCGAGACGGAATGGGCTTCCTGGAATTCGCTCATGTTGATGGTGATGATGTTCTGCTCGCCGCCATAGATGGCTTCGGCGAGCGCCAGCGCCGTCTCGGTCTTGCCGACGCCGGAGGGGCCGCAGAGCATGAACACGCCGATCGGCTTGTTGGGATTGTCGAGCTTGGCGCGATTGGTCTCGATGCGCCGCGCGATCATCTCGATGCCGTGGCTCTGTCCGATCACGCGCTTGTTGAGCGTCTCGGTCAGATTGAGGATCGCCTCGATCTCGTCTCGCACCATCCGGCCGACGGGAATCCCCGTCCAGGCCGAGACGATCGCCGCCACCGCCTGCTCATCGACATGGGCGTAGACCATGCGCTCGTCGGGATCGATGCTCGAAAGTGTCTTGTTGAGCTCGTCGAGACGATCGTCTGACGTCGCTTCCACCTCTGTGGCTTCCCCGCCCTCCGGAGCCGCTGCCGGCTCGGCGTCCATGGCCGCCACCCCTTCTTCCGCATCCGCGGGTGTCACCGCAGGACGATCCGCTGCGCGCCGCGCCTTGCGGGCGGCGACGATCTCGTCGACGATCGCACGCTCGCGTTCGTATTTCGCCTCGCGCTCGGCGAGCTCGGCCTCCTTCTCGGCGATGAGCGCCTCGAGCTCGGCGATACGCTCCGGCGCCGGCGCCCCGAGCTCGCTCTCGTTCGACAGCGCGTCGAGTTCCTTGCGGATGGCGTCGATCGACACGCGGATGTCGGCGATCGCCGCCGGCGTCGTGCTCTGGCTGATGGCGACGCGCGCGCAGGCCGTATCGAGGAGGTTGACCGCCTTGTCGGGCAGTTGCCGCGCCGGGATGTAGCGCGCAGAGAGTTCAACCGCAGCCACCAGCGCCGCGTCGGAGATGCGCACGCCATGGTGCTTCTCCATCGGCCCGAGGATGCCACGGAGCATGTAGCAGCACTTCTCGATCGAGGGCTGGTCGACATGGACGGGCTGGAACCGTCGGGTCAGCGCCGGGTCCTTTTCGAAATACTGCCGGTACTCGGCCCAGGTCGTCGCACCGATCGTGCGCAGCGTGCCGCGCGCCAGCGCGGGCTTGAGGAGGTTCGCCGCGTCGCCCGTGCCCTGTGCGCCGCCGGCGCCGATCAGCGTGTGCGCCTCGTCGATGAACAGGATGATCGGCACCGGCGAGGACTGGACCTCGTCGATCACCGAGCGCAGGCGCTGCTCGAACTCGCCCTTGAGCGAGGCCCCGGCCTGCATGAGGCTGATGTCGAGTGCGCGCAGCCTGACGCCGCGCAGGTTCGGCGGCACGTCGCCGGCGGCGAGCCGCTGCGCAAAACCCTCCACCACCGCGGTCTTGCCGACGCCGGCCTCGCCGGTGAGAATCGGGTTGTTCTGCCGCCGCCGCGACAGGACGTCGATGATCTGGCGGATCTCCTCGTCGCGCCCGACGATCGGGTCCATTTTTCCGGATTCGGCCTGCGCGGTCATGTCGGTGGAGAAGCGGTCGAGCGCGGTGGTTCCCCGCACCGTCTGTCCCTCCGAGCCGCCTGCCTCGCCGCGATAGGCCTCCGAGCCGCCGTCCATCGAGCCGAGCCGGTTCTCCCCGGAATCGCGCCAGTATTCGCGGTTGTTGGCGATCAGGTCGTCCGGATCGATGTCGCCGAGGCTTCTCGAGGCCGAGGCGATGGCACGCCTGAGCTCATGCGATTTGAGCGCCCCGACGAGCAGGTGGCCGGTGCGGATCTGCAATTCGCCGAAGAGCAGCGTCGCGTAGTACCAGCCGCGGTCGAGGAGATCGATGATCTGGGTCGACACGCCGGGCATCTCCGTCGCATTGGCGCGAAAGCCGGCGGTGGTCGAGGTGAGGTCGGCGATCACCTTGGCCTTGTCGATCTTGAGCGCAAGCAGCGTGTGGGCGATGTCGCTCTGGTCGTTCTGCACCATGTGCAGGAGCCAATGGGCAAGCTCGACGTTCCTGTTACCAACCGTTTTGGCATGCCTGAGCGCCTTGCGGAACGCGTCGTGCCCGACCGAGTTCAGCTTGCCGGTGACCGTCTCCAGACTGATGTCGCTCATGTTCTCCCCCTGCCGTCCCCCGAACGGCCGTTGCCTGCCTCAACGTTTCTGGTCCCTGCTCTTCCTGCGGACCATTGGATCAAATCTGGCATCGTAAAGATACCTGTCCGGCTTGCCTGCCGTGTCGCGGCGCAACCAACCCGTCAGGCCGAGTTTTCCGACCTTGCCGAGCTGCAGGGCGGGCGCCTTGCGCTCCTCCAACCCGAGTTCTACTTCAAAATCCTGNCGGTAGCCTACATAATAAAACACCAGATCGGCGAGTTCTTTNGANAGCGGAGCNCCGGGAAGAAAACTNTCGTATTCCGCCAGGTCACGGCAGCGGATGCGGATGCGGAAACGCTCATTGATCGTGTAGACCATCTTGCCGAGGATCGTGTCGGAGCCGAGCGCCGAGGAGCGGCGCCCGAGCGCGGTGCGCTCGCTGTCATCGAGCGGCAGCCAGGTGCCGATCCATTCCGAGATCTCGACGTCGATGCCGAAGACGCCGCGCAGGAGCTGTCTCAGCCGCGCCGCGCTCTTGACGTGCGAGTTGACGAGGCCGGCGAAGGGTAGCCGGGCGATCTGCCGGCGCAGGTTCTCCTGCCGACGCGCAGGATCGCGCTCGTGCTCGTCGCGCAGGACCGGCGTTCCGACCCCGCCGAAGCTGCCGAGATAGGCTTGGAACCGGTCGGTCCCCATCCGCTCGAACTGGGCGATCGGCCGCGCATCGGCCCAGGCGCGGTAGAAGAGCTGCAGGAAGCGGGTGGAGAAGATGTCGACGAAGCGGGCGAAGGAAGGGTCGCGCCGGCTCCACAAGAGCGCGGTCTCCGTCAGGTGCAGCGGCAGCGCGCCCTGCGGCCCGAACATGCCGAGAAAGCGCACCGACAGGCGCGGGATGTTGCCGCGCGTGCGGTCAACGCCGACGATGTTCGACGACGGGAACGCCGTGAACGGATCCTGGCTGAGCGTGACGATGTCGTCCTTCAGCGTGACGCCGTCGCCGATCCGCGGCTTTGCCCGCTCGTTCCGCTCCAGTTCGCGCAGGAGGCGATAGAAATTGTGCCGGAACGGCTCGACCTCGACCTTGTCGAGAATGCTCATAGCAGCCGCCTGGTGCCGATCACGGGCAGCCACTTCTTGATCTCGCCGCGCTGGCGCGTCCGGATCACCGTCTCGACGAAGCTGTTGATCGAGGCGTATTCGGTGAGGAAACGGCTGANGACCGTGCCGAGGAGGAAAGCGCCGCTGCCCTCGAAGGCGGTCTCGTCNAACTCGACCGTCACCTGGATGCCACGCGCAGCGTTGAAGCCGTTGTCNTGCCGTATCTTGCGCACGACCGGCTGCGTCGNGAGNTCGACNACGCCGCGGATGCGCCGCTCGATGTCGGGATTGGCGGCGTCGGCAAAGACGAGCAGCAATTCGCGAAGCGCCGCCGCCCGGTCCGGCCCGCTCTCGCCTGACAGGCCGAGATGGTTGAATTGCAGGAGGCTGATGAGCTTCCACAACATGGAGCCGGTCGTCTCCCCGCCCCTGCCGCGGAAGGATTCCGCCAGCATCGCCTCACGCGGCGGCGTCGGTCCGGCAATGCATTCGAAGGTCACCTTGGTGTCGTTGACCGCGACGAAATCCGCCTGTCCGCGCTTCACCGGCAACTGGTCGGTCATGTGGCGGTTGGTGACGAGCGCGCGCACGTTGAGAGCGCGCACGGGCTCCTGCCCGGAATCTTCCGGCGGTTCGCGCAGCGAGATGAACGTGTCGGTGCCGAGATAGTTGCTGATCAGCCCGGTGCGCCGTTCCACGTCGGTCTTGCGCCGCTCGAGCTGGCGGGCAGTGTAGAAATAGGCGCGGTCGAGCGGCACGTTACCGCGAGGCGCCGAATAGAGCGGGAAGACCGGCACCCGCTCCTTGCGCCGGGGAAACTGGGCGGTGACCTCCAGAATGCGATGAATCTCGTAATCGAGCGGCCGGCTGCGATCGACGATGACCGCGTGCTCGTGCTCCTGGCTGCGGATCGGCACAGGCGTGCAGATCATCTCGAAGAGATTGNCGACTGGCACGGCATAGAGNGCGAAGCTCTCCGCCTTGATGACCGCGCCCATGCGCTTGGANGCGGATTCGAACTCGAAATAGATCTCGAANCGGTCCGCNTCGATCCGCTTCAACCGCTCGGCGAGCCCCTTGAGCCGGAAGCCCATGAACTTCGCCGGAAAGGCGAAATATTCGCGCAGGAAATCGAAGCCGGCGAAGGTGCGTTCGTCCGAGCCGAACAGCGAGTGCCCCGGCTCGAAGCCGATCTCCTCGAGGGAGGATGGCGGCAGGATCTCGAATTTCGGTGCCTCGCCCTCCCGCCCGTGCCGCAGAACGATGCGGGCGAGCTTGGAGAACAGGAGCTCGTAGAGGATCGCCGAATCCGAGAGCGGCTCGGCGAGATGGACGACGAACTCGTCGGGCGTGACCGACTTGACCGGCTCGCCCGGCCCGTCCCTGGTGTTCGACTTTGCATCCCTGAGCGCGAACTCGATGCAAAGGCCGCTCGCGACCGAGACAGGGGAATCGAGGCCGCGCGCCTGCATCGGCGCCGACGAGGCAAAATATTCCGCCCGACTGATCGCATAGGGCCAGATCGTGAGGTCGTCGACCAGCCGGTAGCGGCAGGCAATCCGCTTCTCCCGCTCGACGAAGGTCGTCTCGACATACTCGCCGGCCTTGAGGTGGATGCCGCTCTTCAGCATCGGATTGTCATAGTCCGGCCGCGCTTTCAGGAGCGCGAAGGACGGGATCGGCGCGAGGAGGCCCGGGAGCAGGTGATCGAGCATCTCGACGGTGAAATGGTCGAACTCGCTCTTGATCTTGAGCTGGACGCGCGCGGCGAGAAACGCCGCGCCCTCGAGCAGGCCCGCGAGCGCCGGGTCGATCTGGTCCTCGGTCAGCGCCCCGAGGCGGGCGGCCACGCCCGGGAATTCCTCGGCGAACTCCTTCGACCGCTCGTACAGGATCTTCAGTTCGCGATCGTAGAACTCCAGAAACTCGCGGTTCATGACAGCGGGGACGCCTTGGAGATGTTCACCTTGCTCGACCCGAGGTCGATCTCGGCGACGAAATCGACCGGCACGTCGAGGGGATGATAGGAGACCTCCGCGGAGATCGACAGGCGAAGCTTCTGGTCGATGTCGTTGAACTCGGTATGGCGCTTGATCTGGAGGGTTTCGGCGCGGATGCGTGGCTCGTAGCACATCAGCGCCGCCACCATGTTCTGCTCGATCGCCTCGAGATTGGCGTCGTCGCTCGTCAGGTGGGTGATGTCGTAGAGACCGTAATTGAGGATCGATTTGGAAACGTATTCGAGATCGTCCAGGTCGACGGCGCTCTGAAGGTCGATCGTGTTGACAATATCGACGAGGCTTTCCACCACGGCTTGGCGGATCTGGGTTTCGCTAAGGCCGCGACGGCGCATGCGGGCCGCCGCCGACAGGACCTTGTCGCCGGCATCGCCGCGCAACGGCGGCGACTTCGCGTCGCGCCGCTCGGATCGGGACTCGAGCTTTTCCTCGCGCGCATCGCCATTTTCGAAGGCATCACGGAAGCAATGCAGAAGCGGGACGTGATACCTGTCGTATTCGGACATGGCGGCCAGGCACCATTATCTTGATGCACCGGTCCGCCCGCGGGCGCCCGGTGCATTTGGCGAATGACGGGTGCCCGGCCTTGACCAGGCCGGGCACCGTAAGATGAGGTCCGGCGTCAGGCCGCGGAGCGGTTCGAGGCGACGTTCCAGCCCTGCGTCGTGGCCGGGCCGGCGGTGCCGTCTTCCATCTGCTGGGTGTAGGTGACGACATATTCGGCGAAGTTCAGCGCCACGTCGACCGCCACCACGTCGCTGCCGAGCGCGCCCGACACGGTGTGGTTGGTGACCAGCACCTGCTTCATCACGATCTTGACGTACTCGACGGTGGATTCGCCGCCCGCCTTTTCGCAGAAGAGCGTGATCTCGGGAATATGCTTGCCCGAGCAGCAATGCTGCATCAGCGCGGCGTCGGCCTTGCAGATGTTCTTGGTGATGACGACGTCTCGCACCGAGACGCGGCCTGCGCCCGAACCGTGTCCGTGGCCAACGGAGGCCTGCTGGTCCATGCCGAACGCCCAACTGGTGATTTCGATCTGACCCTCATGCCCCTGCTTGCGCGATTCGCCGGGAATGCTGTCGATCTTCAGATGCATGTTTGTTGCCATAGCGCTCTCCTGATTCTCTGGCAGTTCAATCGACACTCACGTTGCTCGGCCGCAGCGGGCAGAGATCACTTCTTCTCCGCGGGCAGCTTCGACACGAGGCTCATCCCGATATCCATACCCTCCAGCTGGAAATGGGGACGAAGGAAGAATTTCGCGCTGTAATAGCCGGGATTTTCCGGGTCTTCGTAGACGTCGACCCGGGCGTCGGACAGGGGCTTGCGCGCCTTGACCTCGGAGGTGGAGTTGCGCGGGTCGCCGTCGACGTAGCGCATGATCCAGGTCTGCAGCCAGCGCTGCAGATCCTCGCGCTCCTTGGTGTCGCCGACCTGGTCGCGGACCATGCACTTGAGATAGTGGGCGAAGCGCGAGCAGGCGAACATGTAGGGAATGCGCGCGGAGAGATTGTCGGCGGCGGTCGCCTCTTCCGTGCTCATCTTGCGCGGCTTGAACAGCGACTGGGCACCGATGAAAGCAGCCTTGTCCGAGTTTTTGCGGTGGATCAGCGGGATCAGGCCGGCCTTCGACAGTTCGCCTTCGCGGCGGTCGCTGATGGCGATCTCGGTCGGGCACTTCATGTCCGTCGAGCCGTCGTCGGTCGGGAAGGTGTGCAGCGGCAGGTTGACCACCTCGCCGCCGGAATTGACGCCGCGGATGCGCACCGTCCAGCCATATTCCTTGTAGGCGCGGTTGATGTTTGCGGCCATCGCATAGGCCGCGTTCATCCAGGCGTACTTGTGCCCGTCGTGACCGTCGGTCTCCTCCTCGAAGTCGAAATCTTCGACCTTGATGGTCTTCGAGCCATAGGGCTCGCGCGCCAGGACGCGCGGCATGCAGAGGGCCAGATAGCGCGAGTTCTCGGAATCGCGCAGCGAGCGCCAGCCGGCATAGTCGGGCGCCTCGAAGATGGTGCCGAGGTCGCGCGGGTTGACGAGCTCGTTCCAGGAATCCCAGCCGAACAGGGTCGGCGACGCGCTGGAGATGAACGGGCAATGCGCCGCGGCGGCGATCTTGCCGAGGTCGCGCAGGAGCTGCACGTCCTGCGCGGTGTGGTCGAAGTAATAGTCGCCGACCAGTGCGCCGTAGGGCTGGCCGCCCAGCTGGCCGAACTCGGCCTCGTAGATCTTCTTGAAGAGCGGGCTCTGGTCCCACTTGGCGCCGGGATAGGATTTCAGGTCGCGGTAAAGCTCGGTCTTCGACACGTTCATGATGCGGAGCTTCAGCGTCGCATCCGATTCCGTGTTGTTGATGAGATAGGCCACGCCGCGCCAGGCGCTTTCGATCGCCTGGAATTCCGGCGCATGCATCACCTCGTTAAGCTGGGCGGACAATTGTTCGTCGAGCCGGCGGATCATCTCGCCGATCGTGTCCATCACGTCATCCTGGATGACGTTGGCATCCGCGAGCGCAGTCTTGACGAGCGTCGTGATCGCGTTGTCGACCTCGGAGGCCGCGCGCTCGGTTCTCGGCTTGAACGACTGCTTCAGGAGCGCGGTAAATTCGTCGACCTCGTCACGAACCTCTACGGCGCCGCCCAGATCCTGTTTGGCTTCTTGTGCTGACATCTTTTCCCCGATCCGGTTGACCAGTCCTGTGACTCGGCCCGTCAGGCGTCACCCGCCTCCGAAGCCTCGTCCTCGTTGTTCGCCGCAATCGAGGCGGCACGTTTTTCGTTGATGGCGCGCATGAGCTCGGGATTGGCAAGCAGTTCCTTGAGTTTGTCCTCGGCCGCCACCTTGCCGTCCATGTAGCGCTGCAGATTGGCAAGCTGCTCGCGCGCTTCGAGAAGCGCGCGCAGCGCCGGAATCTGGCGCACGATCGCCGCCGGCTCGAAATCGGCCATCTTGTTGAAGGTGAGATTGACGCCCAGCGTCTCACCGCCGGCATCGTCGCCGAGCTTGTTAGGCACGCGCATGTTGATGGCCGGCTTGACCGAGGCCATGTACTCGTCGAGGTGATCCATATCGATGTCGGTGAACTTGCGTTCGGCCATCGGCGGCTTCTCGACGGGCGAGGCGTTGCCAGAGAGATCGGCCATCACGCCCATGACGAACGGCAGCTCGACCAGCTTTTCCGCATCGCCCGGATCCTCGTAGGAAATCTGCACGCGAGGCGGCCGGTTGCGCTTGATGAATTTCTGCCCGCTATCCGAACTCATAGTCGCCTCCTCCGAAAGTCATCATCAAAGCCAGATCATACGATCCATGTCAAACAACATTCGCTCGGACACTATACTGGCTTACTGTCCGATCCAACAAGCATATCTCTCAGCACGCCTGCAAAATCCTTACCCATCATCGCCCGCGCCTTGGAAAAAAGCAGCGGAACGGGGCTCGAAGGCTCGCTCGCCGAAAGGAACCGCTCGACCTGTTGCATGGCGCCGAGCGCCTCGTCACGGCGCTCGATCCGCTTCACCGGCTCGCCTGCCCCCGCGTCGTGGCCGTTGACCGAAACGCTGGTGCTAAGCTGGCGGATCCGATCGATGGCGAGCGCGAAGCCGTTCGACGGGTCAATCGAGATGCGCAGGTTGTCGATCCGCGACGGCACCAGCGCCTCGAGCACCTCGATCAGCGGCCGGCCGAACAGTTTCCGCGCCTGGTGCACCAGCACGAGCGCCGGAGAGGACGGCTCGTTCTCGAGGAAATAGCGCTCGATCTCG
>Ga0065721_10049436_pt1 | contig 34400 bp, 32 predicted proteins | sample Mesricmetagenome_FD_59108 | JGI IMG/M metagenome (GOLD analysis project Ga0065721, IMG submission 59108) | Mesophilic microbial community from rice straw/compost enrichment Sample: eDNA_1 v2 (version 2) | ecosystem: Engineered > Solid waste > Grass > Composting > Bioreactor | place: USA: Davis... | reverse complement strand
ACGCGATCAGTCGGCCGAGATCGCGACGGTTGCGGAACTTGCCGACTACGATGCGATCATCTTCGGCACGCCAACCCGGTTCGGGAACATGGCGTCTCAGATGAAGAACTTCCTCGACCAGTGCGGCGGGCTGTGGTTTGAGAACAGGCTCGTCGGCAAGGTCGGCAGCGTCTTTACCTCCACCGGCAGCCAGCACGGCGGGCAGGAGAGCACGATCCTGTCGACCCACATCGTCCTCATGCATCTGGGCATGGTGGTCGTGGGACTTCCTTACACGTTCCAAGGCCAGATGCGGATGGACGAGATCACCGGCGGCTCCCCCTATGGCGCGTCAACACTGGCCGATGACGGTCACGGTGGCGATCGTCGGCCGAGCGCAAACGAACTTGAGGGAGCCCGTTTCCAGGGGCGCCATGTTGCGCAGATTGCCCGTGCCCTGACTGCCGCCCGTCAGAGGGAAGCGGCGTGATGACGGCCATTGTGCATGCAGGACCATCCAGTACGACGCCGTGGCCGATTGTAGCGACGGTGGTTGGTTCCGGGATCGTTGCGTCATTCCAGGTCGGCAAGGCGGCCATTGCCACACCGCTGCTTCAGACCGAATTGGGTCTTGATCTCGCGGCCGCTGGATGGCTCACGGCCGTCTTTGCTCTTCTCGGGGCAATCGGCGGCATCCCGGCCGGAGCAATAGCCGCCGCCGTCGGAGACCGCAGGATCCTCATCATTGGCCTGCTCGCGGTGTGTGTCGGATCTGCCGCCGGTGCGGAGGCCACCGCCTTTTCCGTGCTTATGATATCGCGGATTGTGGAGGGCCTTGGATTCCTGCTGATCACGGTGGCCGGACCGGCGATACTTGAGCGTTCCCTGGCCGGCGGCCAGCGCGATCTTGCCTTCGCGTTCTGGAGTTGCTTCATGCCAGCCGGCATGGCTCTCGCCATGCTGGTCGGGCCGCTCTTCGAGGACTGGCGGTCCCTCTGGTGGGCGAGCACCGGGGCTGGGATTGCCACAGTCGTGGTGACGCTCCTCTTGGTGCCTAAAGCTACGGCTCGGGCCCCGCTTCTGTGGCGTGACGTCGGCATGAAGGCCTGTAGCATCGTGGGACTCAAAGGCCCGGTGCTGCTGGCAGGCTGCTTTGCACTCTACAGCCTCATGTTCTTTGCGCTCTTCAGCTTCCTGCCGGTCTTGCTGATGGACCGCGTGATGATCACGCATGCTGCGGCGGGAACGCTCGGCGGCCTTGTGGCGGGTGTGAACATCGTCGGGAACCTCACGGCCGGTTATCTTCTCACACGCGGCATCGGACGCCCGACCCTGATCGCTGGAGCGGGCGTCGTCATGGGGGCATCTTCCCTGGGCATTTTTTTGCCTGTGTTTGGCCCTGCACCGACCCTCTTGCTCTGCGCCGTATTCTCGGGCGTCGGAGGGATAATCCCCGCGACTCTTCTGTCTACAGCGCCGCTCATCGCACCCGTCGGTTTGGTGCCGGTCGTCGTCGGATTGGCAATGCAGGGCAGCAACCTCGGCCAGATCATAGCTCCAGTCGCCGTAGGCGGTACGATCGAAGCCTATGGCTGGTCAGCAGCCGCAGCAACCGTGGTTGCAGCAGCCTGGCTCACGATCCTTGCCGCACAGGCCCTTAGACCCGAGTTGCGGTCCGATCACTAGCGGCCACGGGAATCACCCAGGCGTGAGCGACAAGAGCGGTATTCGGTAGCAGAAACCACCAGACACACCTGAACCCATCTGTGAGCATCCCGCTCCATCCCTGGAGCGGGGGAACAGGAAGCCCGGCGTGGACGAAATACCAGGACATCCTATAAGCTTCACACTATCCTGCGGCTCCCACGCGATCCGGGGAAGGGAGGCGACGGTGTCACAATGCCGAATCTGGACGGCAGCGTTCCTGTTCCACTCGATCATCGGAGCGGCTGCTGCTGCACCCGAGCACGGGGTCGGAGCCCGCTCCGTGACGGCATTCGCACCGGTTCGGGGCGAACCTATCGAGCTGACCGTCTGGTACCCGGCGGACGCGGAGGGCTCTGCCGAGACGATCGGGAGGAGCAAGGTCTTCAAGGGAACACCGGCGCTGCGAAATGCACCGGTAGCCAACGGTCAATACCCTGTCATCGTGCTGGCTCACGGCGGCTTCCGGGCCGCCCCGTACCACGAGGGCTGGATCGCATCCTCCCTGGCAGCAATCGGCTACATTGTCGGCGTGACGCGGCCGCCGGCCCTCGGCCCAAAGGATGCCGAGAAAGCCGTCCAAGAACTCTGGCTCCGCCCCGCCGACCTCTCAACGGCCCTCACTGCCCTGGAAAATGACCCGGTCCTCTCACTGCGGACCAAGCCGGGATTGGCTGCTGCCGTGGGCTTCTTCCTCGGTGGCACGTCCTCATTGGCCCTTGCCGGGGCCCGCCTCGACCCGAACAGTTTTGGCCGCTCATGTGATCGGCCCGAGGCAGGGATGGACTGCGCCTGGTTCGCCAGTGCCGGTGTCGACCTGAAGAACATTGAGGGCGCCAACCTCGGTCGGTCCCACCGGGATGAGCGGATCAAGGCCGTCATCGCAGTCGATCCTGAATTGAGCACGAGCTTTGCTCCCGAGAGCCTGGCTGGGATCAGGATTCCAATTGACATCATCAATCTAGGGTCTCCGGGAGCGATATCTCCTGCCCTCGATGCGTCCGGGCTCAAGGCACGCATCCCTGACTCCCGCTACGGCGCCATCCCTGACGCGACGATGTTCAGCGCGTTCAATCCTTGTACACAGGATGGGCCTGCCCTGCTGCGGGAAGAGGGCGACGACGATGCTATCTGCCGTGACGGCAAACGGCTCCGCGAGGAAATCCACCGAGAGATCGCAGGAAAGATCGCGGATGCTCTGCATCGGAGCCTGTCAGAACGGCCATGACGCAGGACGGCAGTTCTGACGCCGTGTGTCCGGAGGTCCAATGAATTTGAAGAGTATCGTCAAGAGCCTCATCTTCCTGAACCTTCTAGCCTTCACCGCAACGGCTGCTCCCGCCTACTTCCTTGGAAGTCGCTCGGCTACTGATTTGCTCGATATCGCGACCTACGTAGGTCTTGGGATTGGAGCAGTAGGGGCACTGATGTTCGTAGGCTCGACCTCCGGCTCGAGCGGCTCCACGGGGATGGCTGCAAGTGCAGCGGATCAGCCTAGCAAGATCATGGATGCCTTGTGGATGGACCGGAATTCGGGAATCTCGACAGGAGCCGTATTCGTCTTGGGCGCGACAAGCTGGCTAATAATTGCGTGGGTTGCCGCCATGTCCCTTGGATTCGACTAAGCGTTTCTGATCTTCAGAATCGCGCACGGAGAAGGTGATCTCCTTCAACTACTTATATGGTGGTTGGTGGCATTTGCTACCGAATGCCGGAGACCTCCGCCTCTATAAGAGCGTCAGTCGGCCCATGTGCAGATGTCCACCATGCATGGGCCGACGGCTTTGATGAGGGTAAGCACATCAACTGAGCCGGGCTGCTTGAGGATATCAAGCGTGCTCTCGTTGACGGGTAGGCCTATTGATCTTGGCTGCTTATCATCGGAGATCTACGCCCGCCGGACAGGTTCATTGACTGGAGCTTGACGGCTATCCTCGACTTCAACGCCGCTATGCACGGCCCGCCCGGTTGAACCTGCATGCGCTGCGGTGGCCAAGGCCGTATCCGTCAGCGTGGGGTACACAGTCCCGGTCCGACCGCCAAACCACCCGGCAATGGCACCCAGAATGAGAGCCAGGGATCCAAACAAGGCCCCGCGCGAGACCGTCTTGGCGGCGGTGTCAGCAGCCTGGGTGGCCTGTTGCTTGGCTTGGGTCACGGCCTGCTGATACTGCTGCTCATATTGCTGGACCTGCGTACGAGCCTGATCTTCTGGAATGTTCTGTGCGCGAGCCAAAGCCTGTGTCGCGCGATCGCGCGCAGCTTGCGCTTGGGCTGGGTCTCCGGTGAGCGCGGCCCGCACCGCAGCCGTCGCCGCATCCCTCAGCATCGCCGGGTCATTGCTGCCCGTCGCGGTCCGAATCTGTGTCTCGATGGCACCGAATGGATCCGCAGCCTGTGACAGGGATGGGACTGCCGCTTGGACGGCGGTCTGAGCTGTGGCTCCAACCGTGCGGCTGACGCCGCCGAGCGCGCTTGTGACCGTATTGTAAGCGCCACCGAGCAAGCCGCCGACCGTGGTGGTCAGAAGATAGAAAATCACCAGAGTGGTCAGCGCCCAGGCGGTCAGCCCGTGCCAGGCCGCTGTTGATTCCTTCGGCTTACCGGCCAGCCGGCCAGCGGCATAGCCTCCGGCAAAGGCCGCGATGACGCCGGACGCGACGAACCAAATGCCGGCTCCCAAGGAGAGGGAGGTGGCAGAGGGATTGGCTTCAGCGCCCGCGCCCGGATTGAGCGTCGACACCCCGACTCCCAGACCAATCATGTTCAAGACCAGCTGCGTCACAAGAGCAATCACGACGCCGGCCAAGACAGCTCCCCAGGCAATACGGTTCAGCATCAAGGTTCGAGCATCGTCTGCGGGAGTGGCTGGGCTCATGTGTGGGGCGTCGTGATCGCCCCGATTGCGCGGTGTGGCAGGGCGATCAACCATGAGAGCCTCCTAGAGCCAGGGCTACTCAATCACAACGTCTCGGATATCTTCGCGTTCGAGCAGCCGCATAACCTGACGGCATGTCTGGATCCGTAAGCCACAGGGCGCCGGCAAACTTCGAAATCAAGTAAGTTACTGATATCGCAGTTATCCTAGGTCTGAAGTAACGGTCTTCTCCCCATAATCAACAGAGCGCATGCGTCAGATTGACTCTGTGGCACCTGAGAACATAATAGGAACATCATCGAAGGCAGGTGAGGGTAGGCAAGGCGCATGCGTGCCGGGCAACAGACAATGCTGGCCGAGTTGCGGCACAAGCTCGAAAGCCTCGATGGCCGCCAAGAGCGCAGACCTTCTCTGCCCTTCGGCCTTGCCGAACTCGACCGGCATCTACCTGGCCATGGGCTTGCACAAGGAGCCCTGCACGAGGTGGTCGAGGGCGGTATGGCCGCCGAGTTCGCCGGTGCCGCCACGCTGTTTGTGGCCGGCATCGCGGCCCGGCTTAAGGGGCCAGTGTTGTGGTGTCTCAATCGCCGTGACCTTTTTGCTCCGAGTCTTGCCGGTGCAGGTCTTCATCCGGACCGTGTGATCTATGCCGAAGCCTTCCGTGAGCGCGACATCCTGCCGAGCATGGAAGAGGGCTTGCGCGAGAAAGGACTTGCGGCCGTGATCGGTGAGGTCACGCGTCTAGGTTTGACCTCCTCGCGTCGGCTTCAGCTGGCCGCAGAATCCTCCGGCGTCACGGCGCTTGCTTTGCGTCGCTGGTGGACAGTGGCCGAGAAGGAGCTGACCTATCTGCCAACCGCTGCAGTGACCCGGTGGCGGATCTCGCCCTTCACCTCACAGGCGCCGCCGGCTCCAGGGCTAGGCCGCGCTCGATGGCACGTCGAGCTCCTGCGCTGCCGAGGCAGCGAACCACGTTCCTGGATCGTCGAGGCCTGCAATGCGAAGGGTCGTCTCGATTTACCTGCCGACTTGGTCGACCGATCGGATCCGGCGCAAGTTCGGCGATCCGCCACGCGATAAGCCGCTCGTGACGGTCATCACCGACGGCTCGCGACGGCTCATTGGGGGCGTCGATCAGACCGCGCATGCTCTGGGCTTGCGTACAGGGCAAACTTTGGCTCACGCGCAAGCCCTGGTGCCGGATCTGCACATCCTCGACGCAACCCCGGAAGAGGATGAGGCATCTCTACTAAAGCTGACCCATTGGTGCATCCGCTATTCGCCTATCGTTGCGCCCGATCTCCCCGACGGGATCTGGATCGATATTGCCGGATCGGCACATCTGTTCGGTGGTGAGGAGGGCCTTGTCGAGGACTTAGTGAGGCGCCTGACAGCTCAGGGTGTTCAGGCAATGGCCTGCGTGGCCGACGCCCCGGGGTCCGCATGGGCCGTGGCCCGCTACAGCATCATGAGCGTGGTGCCCCCTGGGCGGTCGGTCGAAGCTGTGGCCACATTGCCGGTAGCAGCCCTACGCCTGCCGATGAAAACGGTCGACGGTCTACATCGCCTTGGTGTCGAACGTGTCGGCCAGCTTGCAGCCATGCCACGTGGGCCGATGGTTCGGCGTTTCGGCCGAGAGACGGCGTTGAGGCTGGATCAAGCTTTCGGCCATGTATTCGAGCCGCTCAACCCCCTCATCCCTAAGGAGCTGCCATCGCAGCGTCTCGCCTTTGCCGAGCCGGTCGGGCGAATGGAGGACCTACGGGATGCCGTGGGCCGACTGTCCGAGGCTGTCTGTCGGAAGTTGGTCCAGCAGGGAGAGGGGGCGCGTCGGCTCGATCTGATCTTCGAACGGGTGGACAAACGCAGCATCGCCTTGCGGGTTGGCACAGCCAAAGCGTCCCGCGATGCCAAGCACCTCGCCAAGCTCTTCGACGAATGTTTGCAGACAATCGATCCTGGCTTCGGCATCGATGCCGTTACCTTGCTCGCGAGCAAGGTCGAGCCATTGAACGAACGGCAGCTTGAGAACATCAAGTCATCGGACGAAGACGCCGATGTGGATCTGAGCCATCTCGTGGATCGTCTCGGAGCTCGGCTTGGTACCAAGCGGGTCTATCGGTTAGCCCCGGTCGAAAGCCGCATGCCCGAACGTACCATGCGTCTGGTTTCTCCGCTGGCCCCGCCAACAGGGCAGACATGGCCCGAGACGCTGCCGCGTCCGACGCGGTTGATCGATCCGCCGGAGCCGGTCACGGCAACGGCGCTTCTGCCGGATCATCCACCGCGGCTTTTCGTCTGGCGCAAGGTGCGCCACCGTGTCGTCCATGCCGATGGCCCCGAGCGGATCACCGGCGAATGGTGGCGCAGCGCCAAGGAGCGCACGCTGGTGCGCGATTACTACCGGGTCGAGGACGAGCGCGGCGCCCGCTTCTGGCTCTTCCGCGATGCCCCGGCCGATCAGGGCGGGCGCTGGTGGCTGCATGGGCTGTTTTCATGACCTCTTATGCCGAACTCCAGGTGACGACGCATTTCAGCTTTCTGCGCGGTGCCTCAAGCCCGCGGGAGCTCTTCGAACAGGCCAAAGCCCTGGGGATTGCGGCGCTCGGCATCGTCGACCGCAATTCGCTTGCCGGCATCGTGCGCGCCCATGAGGCTGCGAGGGACACCGGCATTCGCCTGATCGTCGGCTGCCGGCTTGATCTGATCGACGGCACCTCGCTGCTCGTCTATCCGACCGATCGCGCGGCCTATTCGCGCCTGTGCCGTCTGCTCAGCCTCGGCAAGGCGCGGGCCGGCAAGGGCAAATGCTCTCTCACCTGGGACGATCTCGTGGCCTGGAACGAAGGGCTTCTCGCGATCCTGCTCGGCGACGAGGCCGACGATGCTCTCCGGGCGAACCTCGTCCGTACCAAGGCGACCTTCGGCAGCCGGGCTTACATGGCCTTGATCCGGCGCTTTGCTCCGAATGAGCACCTGCGCCTCTGGCAGGTCGAGCAGGTCGCCCAGGCGCAGGGCGTGCCGTGCGTGGCGATGGGCGATGTGCTCTATCACCATCCCGACCGACGGATGTTGCAGGATGTGGTGTCCTGCATCCGCCAGGGCTGCACCATCGACGAGGCCGGTTTCAGGCTCGAGCGCCATGCCGATCGCTTCCTCAAGGATCCGGCCGAGATGGCGCGCCTGTTCGCGCGTCATCCCGAGGCGTTTGCCCGGACGAAAGAGATCATGGAGCGCTGCCGCTTTTCCCTGGACGAGCTGGCTTATCAGTATCCGGCCGAGACCGCGTCCGGCGAGACCGCCCAGGAGAAGCTTGAGCGGCTGACCTGGGACGGCGCCCGGCAGCGCTATCCGGAAGGGATCCCGGACAAGGTCGCGGCGCAACTGTGCCATGAGCTGACGCTGATCGAGGGCCTCGGCTATGCGCCGTACTTCCTGACCGTCCATTCCATCGTCACCTTCGCTCGAGACCAGGGCATCCTCTGCCAGGGTCGCGGCTCGGCGGCGAACTCTGCCGTCTGCTACGTGCTCGCCATCACGTCGATCGATCCGGTGCGCTCGGGGCTGCTGTTCGAGCGCTTTATCTCCCAGGAGCGCAACGAACCGCCGGATATCGATGTCGACTTCGAGCACGAGCGGCGCGAGGAGGTGATCCAGTGGATCTACGACACCTATGGCCGCCAGCGTGCCGCGCTGACCGCAGTGGTGAGCTGCTATCGTACCCGCGGCGCGGTGCGCGAGGTCGGCAAGGTGCTGGGGGTGCCGGAGGACGTGACCAGCGCTTTGGCACGCCTCGTCTGGGGCTGGGGCACCAGTGGGGTGACCGAGAAGGATGCCCAGGAGCTCAACCTCAACCCGGACGATCCGCGACTGCGGCTGACGCTGGAGCTCGCCAGGGAGCTGATCGGCACCCCGCGCCATCTCTCACAGCATCCGGGCGGCTTTGTGCTCACCCAGGATCGGCTCGACGACCTGGTGCCTATCGAGCCGGCCGCCATGGAGAACCGGCAGGTGATCGAGTGGGACAAGAACGATATCGAGACCCTCAGGTTCATGAAGGTCGATGTGCTGGGCCTCGGCATGCTCGGCTGCATGCGCCGCGCCTTCGCGCTGTTGCAGGACCACAAGCGGATCGACCTCGATCTCGCCCGCATCCCACCGGAGGATCCGGACACCTACGCGATGATCCGCCAAGCCGATACGGTCGGGGTGTTCCAGATCGAGAGCCGGGCCCAGATGGCGATGCTGCCGCGCATGAAGCCCAGAACCTTCTACGATCTGGTCATTGAGGTCGCCATCGTCCGGCCGGGACCGATCCAGGGCGACATGGTTCACCCTTACATCCGCCGGCGGGAAGGCCGGGAGCCGGTCACCTATCCGAAGCCGGAACTTAAGCGCGTGCTCGGCAAGACCCTGGGCGTGCCGCTGTTCCAGGAACAGGCGATGCGGGTGGCGATCGAATGCGCCGGCTTCACGCCTTCGCAAGCCGACCAGCTCCGACGCTCGATGGCCACCTTCAAGGCCAATGGCGATGTCGCCAAGTTCCAGCATCAGCTCATCGCCGGGATGCAGGCGCGCGGCTACAGCCGGGACTTCGCCGAGCGCATCTTCAAGCAGCTCGAAGGCTTCGGCTCCTATGGCTTCCCGGAAAGCCACGCCGCCTCCTTTGCGCTGATTGCCTATGCGTCCTCCTGGCTGAAGCGCCATCATCCGGACGTGTTCTGCTGCGCGCTTCTCAACTCCCAGCCGATGGGATTCTATGCGCCAGCCCAGATCGTGCGGGATGCACAGCAGCACGGGGTCGAGATCCGGCCCGTCGATATCAACCATTCCTATTGGGATTGCACCCTGGAGGAGACGGAGCGGAAAGGGCGGTTTGCCGTCCGGCTGGGGCTCTGCCTGGTGAAAGGACTGGCGAATGCCGATGGCGGCTTGGTGCCTCTCTTGAGAGGTGACCAGCCCTATGCCTCGCTCGAAGAGTTCTGGCGCCGGGCCGGAAGCCCAGTCTCTGCGCTGGAAAGACTGGCGGAGGCGGATGCCTTCGGGTCTCTCAAGCTCAACCGGCGCGATGCGCTTTGGATCATCAAGGGTTTAAGCGACGAGCCGTTGCCGCTTTTTGCAGCCGCGGACGGACAAGATGCTGTTCTTCGGCCGGAAGTCATCGAGCCTGCCGTTACACTTGTTCCGATGACCGAAGGCGGCGAGGTCGTTGAGGATTATCGGTCCCAAGGCCTGACGCTGCGGCGTCATCCGGTGGCGTTCCTGCGCCCAGATCTCGACAGGCAGAAGGTCGTGCCGTGCTCCTATTTGAAACAGGCTCGTAACGGCTGGAGAGTGACCGTTGCCGGCTTGGTGCTCGTGCGTCAGAAGCCGGGCACGGCGCGGGGCGTGACATTCATGACGATCGAGGACGAGACGGATGTTGCGAACATCGTTATCTGGGCAGATCTTTTCGAGAAGCAGCGGCGCCTGATCCTGACCAATAGCATGCTTGGATGCCATGGGCGCGTTCAGCGGGAAGGGCAGGTCATCCACATCGTAGCGGAGCACTTTATCGACTACTCTGGCCTGCTGCGAAGCGTTGGGCAACGGGGCGGGGAATTCCCATTGCCTCTTGGCCGAGGAGACGAGGCCCGAACCGGCGGCGGCCCGGATCTGCGGGTGTCTGGAGGCAGCCAGCAACAAGAACGTCCGGCGCTTCCATCGAATGAGGTCGCGAGAATTCAGGTAAAGTCGCGGAACTTCCGGTGACGGATGGGGCAGTGCGGACCGACCTTGCGGGATGGGTAGCGTTTGGTAACCTGCTGCGATGTGCAATCTCTACTCGATCACCAAGGCGCAGGATGCCATCCGGACAATCTTCCGGATCAGGCAGGATCGCACCGGCAACCTGCCGTCGCTGCCTGGGATCTTCCCAGATTACATGGCACCGGTGGTCAGGAACCAGGATGACGAGCGCGAGCTGTTGATGATGCGCTGGGGCTTTCCGTCGCCGCCGAACGTCAATGGGCCGCCGGTGACGAATGTGCGCAACGTGAAGAGCCCGTATTGGCGCGGCTGGCTCAAGCCGCAGTATCGCTGCCTCGTGCCGCTGACGAGCTTCTGTGAGTATGAGGACACCAAGCCGCGCAAGACGCCGGTCTGGTTCGCCCTGTCGGAGGAGCGACCGCTCGCGGCCTTCGCTGGGATCTGGCGGCCTTGGACCGGCACAAGGGGCACCAAGGCCGAGCCGGTCGAGGGCGAGCATCTGCTTTACAGCTTTCTCACCTGCGAGCCGAACGCCGAGGTGAAGCCTATCCACCCGAAGGCAATGCCAGTCATTCTTACGACGGATGAGGAGTTCGATGCCTGGCTGAATGCGCCTGTAGAGGAGGCGCTGAACCTTCAGCGGCCTTTGCCCGATGGAGCGTTGCAGATCGTCGCCCGGGGCGACCGGAAGGATGCGGCCTAATCGTGCATTGTCCGCTTTGTGCCACAAGGCGGCCTTCGAACAGAACAGGACTACCTTGACTGCATTTCGGAACTGGCAGAAACCACATTAGCCTGACGTATCAGGCTAATGTGCTCATAATGCCTGGCTGATCTCGTGGATGGGCCTTGGAACCTACCGCCGCCTCGGGCGTTTCATCGAATGGCCCTAGTCTGCCCTGATCGGGAGGTGGATGGCACAACGGAAGACTAACCCAAATGCTTGTTGCCTCTATTACTCCGGCCAATCCGTCTGCCCGCTCCGGCTTTCAAGACCTCGCCACCGTCAGTCAGGCTGTCCTGGATGCAATACCCACCGCCATGTGTCTCTGCGCAGCGGATGGGAATATCCTGCGCTACAATCGCTTGGCCGTCGAACTGTGGGGGCGCAGCCCACGTCCCGGCGAAGACGATGATCGCTATTGCGGCGCCCATCGCCTCTACCACTCGGACGGACGCCCTCTTCCTCGTGCCGAGACGCCAATGGCGGAGGTGCTTCGCACTGGACAGCCGGTGCATGGGCTTGAGCTCATTATCGAGCGCCCCGACGGAAGCCGCAGCATCCTCCTGGTCAATGTAAACCCGCTGCACGATAACGAGGGCCGCGTTCTCGGCGCCCTCAACTGCTTCCAGGACATTTCCGACCGCAAGGCCATAGAGACTGAGCTGCGCCAGAGTCAGCAGGACCTTGAGGACTTCTTCGAGAACGGGGCCGTGGGGCTGCATCTCGTCGGCTCGAATGGAATAATCTTGCGTGCCAACCAGGCTGAACTCGATCTCCTCGGCTACACAGCGGAAGAATATATTGGACACCCCATCGCCGAGTTTCACGCCGACGCTCATGCGATCAAGGACATTCTTCGGCGCCTTTCCCGAGGCGAGAAGCTGGACAAGTATCCGGCTCGCCTGAAGGCGAAGGACGGCTCGATCAGGCATGTTCAGATCACGTCGAGCGTCCAGTTCCACGAAGGTGTATTCCGCAACACCCGGTGCTTTACCGTCGACGTGACCGAGCAGTTCAAGGCCGACGAGGCGCTGCGCGAGAGCCAGCAGCGTCTGGCCATCACCTATGGTCAAGCGCCTGTGGGCATCGCCGAGGTAGATGCACAAGGGCGGTTTGCCCGGGTCAACGCCGCTCTTTCAGCCCTCATCGGCAGTGCTCCCGATGAGCTGCTTGGGCATTCCTTCATCGACATGACCCATCCTGACGATCGCCAGGCGGATGCGGAAAACTTCGCTCGTCAGGTTCTCGGCAAGATTAAGCACTACTCGGTCCAGAAGCGGTTTTTCCGCAAGGACGGCGGCGTGGTGCACGTGAATGTCCTCAGCTCGTCCGTGCTCGATCAAGATGGGCGATTCCGGTATGGCATCCGGGTGATCCAGGACATCACCGAGCGGCTGCGCGCAGAGAAAAGCCTGCGCGAGAGCGAACGTCAGATTCGTGAACTGCTGGAAGCACTGCCGGCTGCCGTCTATACCACCGACGCGCAGGGCCGGATCACCTATTACAACCAAGCCGCTGTTGCGTTTTCCGGAAGGACGCCGGCCCTCGGCAGCGACGAGTGGTGCGTGAGCTGGCGCCTCTACACCCCGGACGGCCGCCTTTTGCCCCATGATCAATGTCCGATGGCCGTTTCCCTTCGGGAGGGCATTCCGATCCGTGGTGCCGAAGCTGTGGCCGAGCGCCCAGACGGGACCCGGGTCCCCTTCATCCCGTTCCCAACGCCGCTACGGGATGCCGATGGTCAGATCATCGGTGCGGTCAACATGTTGGTCGACATCCGTGAACGCAAGCGGGCTGAGGAACAGCAAAGGCTGCTGATCGACGAGCTCAACCACCGCGTGAAAAACACCCTAGCTACGGTTCAGTCGATCGCCGCCCAAACCCTCCGGTCTGCACGCGACCTGTCCACATTCGCCGGGAACTTCGAGCCCCGGCTTCTCGCCCTGAGCAAGGCGCACGACCTTCTGACATGCCACTCCTGGACCGGGGTCGGCCTGCACGAGCTGATCCTGCAGGAGTTGAAGCCCTACAGTGGGGACGCGGCTGACCGGGTTCGCTTGAAAGGTTCGGACATCATGCTGGAGCCACGGATCGGGCTGGCGCTCAGCTTGGTCCTGCATGAACTCACGACCAACGCAGCAAAGTACGGCGCATTAACTCCTGGCCAGGGACAGGTGACAGTGCATTGGACTGTCGAGAAAGCCCGCTCCGGCCTAGGCGACGTTCTCCGGATAGACTGGATCGAGAGCGGTGGCCCTACGGTCAAGCCACCCGTAAAACGCAGCTTTGGCACCCGATTGATCAAGCGCAGCGTGACCCATGATCTGCAAGGTTCGGTCAAGCTCGATTTCGAGCCAGCGGGTCTGCGCTGTACGCTTGAGCTGCCCCTCGGCGAGTACTGAAGCTTCTCTGTTCGTGCTGGACGGAGCGTATATCTTCCCGGCGGAAGATGAGATGGGGGCGAAGTGACGGACTTGTGGGCCATCTCGTTCGCAGCTCCCGCATGATCGTGGACAGTTCAAGGTGTGACTGAGTGATAAGCAAATGGCAACCTGTCCGGTCGATCAACGAAGGTCTGGACTTGGTCGCAAGCAGGCACTGCCCGGGGGCAGACGAAGCCAAAGCTGCAAGCTGTAGATTCCTACAGTATCCTTACCCTGCAACTATGTTGCCATATTCCTACGCGGAGCGTCAGGCGAGGGCTATCCGACAGAGGCAGCATGGAGATCCCGCATTGCCGCGGCTTGCGGGTGAAGTGTCTGGAGCAATTCAGCCCAGTGCCGGCAAGCCCGGCTCGCGCTTGTGATTTGCGAAGGCCTAGTGATGCGGCCAGCCGGCACTAGGCATCAATACAGATGCGAAAACGAGTGGTCGGCTGGGCTCAGGCGCCTGCCGTGGCTGCAATGTCAGAGCAGCAGGTCATATACGCCCGTGACGACGTCAATGTGTGCCTCCAGTCGCTCTTCCGTGCTGGATGCTTGCTGAAGTGCGAGATCATGCTCGTAAAACAATTGATCATAAGCATCGACAGGAGCTGGATCCGCTGTGGTCCCCGTAATCGTTCCGTTCTCGGTGCCCGCTGAATAATCAAGCCCGCCATAGTTGCCGTAATACAATCCATGGTCGCCAAAGTGGAAGGAATTCAAATTGGGAAACATTGTCTCTCCTCCAATCCCCGTAGGAGATCCACATGCTTCCGCCCATTTATGTCAAAGCTGGGTCATCTATGGGGCGATCACTGGCCTCACATTCAGCCTGCCACTCCTCTGACCAAGTATTCACGGACTGGCCGGTGATCTCAGAGATGGCGGAGGTATCGCGGGAATAGGTCATGCCATAGACATGGCATGAAGGAGTGAACCAAGATTACGGGGTCTCCGCTCCGGCTGCAATCATGCGCCACGGCTTTCGAGATATATCCGGGCTGCTTTGATAGAACTTTGGCATTGTGGTGAGGTGCTCAGCACGTCCTCTGGCACTGCTCTTCCAAGCCAGACATCGAGGGTGGTTGCCACTACCCAAGCGGGCTCAGCGATAGCCCGTTCGGCCAGTTTGGGCAGCGCATCCTCGGCACATGTTCTCACCTCTGCAATGATGGCCTGAGGCGCCCGAGCTTCGGCGAGCCGTTTGTTCATTTCATCCTGGAGAGGATCAACAACCAGAAAGTTGATGAAGAAGGCAAGAATATTCTGAACCATGGTCCACCTCTTTGCTGGCAGTCAGATCAGTTGGGATCCGACATCACGTAAGCGCCAGTCGGCTCACGTCAGAGGGGCCCGGATCAGGGTCATTCCTGAGATAAGCATAGACGGAGGGCGTTCAAGGCCAGCGGCCGTTCCGAAGTAGTGGTGACACGGGGCTCGGTCGCGCCAGAGTATGGCAGAGAAGGGTGAAGAGAGAGTTAGATACCCTCCGGGTTTCTCTTATGACTTTGCCGGAACAGGCGGTGCTGGCATCCAAAGGGTCGGAGTTGTCACCTCTGCTTCTGCTTCACTCGCATCATAAAGGCTGAAATCTTGGATTGTCCCGAGGATGCAAACCCAACCTTGCCCTGAAAATCCGATCTGACCCCACTTCGCGAGGGACCAACCGCTCTCCCAGAACAGCAAGATCGGGCTGCCATCCTTCGGAGCGGTCTCTATCGGCTGGGGCTCGCTCATCTCTCTTTCCTCTCTTCAGTGGGGCGGGGCGGGCTACCCCACCCATCGCATGACAACCTTCTCAAGGTGGCGGATCGCTGCCGTATCCCCTCTGACAACAAAGTCGCGGGAGACCCAGCCCGGCCCTTCATAATACTCAACCTTGTATCCCTTGAACCACAGATACTGGATAGCCTTGCGGAACTGGCCATAGAGCAACGCTCAGACGTGGAATGTCTGTTGACTCATCTACTTCCCCTTCTGTTCTTTGGGGGAGAGGGAAGGGAATAGGGCGTCTCCTCTTTCAGAGGACCGCGCCGGAATGCCTCCGGCACTCAGCCCCCCCGGGTCTTCGCCCTTCGGGTTCTCGCCGCTGACGCAAAGGGCGGCGTTCTCTACTGCGGCCAATTCGGCGGCAATCTTTGCAACCAGAGCCCAAGCGGCCTGGACGCGGTTGTGCCCGTTAATGTGGAAGGCATTCGTGCCGCCTCGCCCGCCCGTCACGGGAGAGGGTTCGCTTGCTCCGGTAACGAAGTAATCACAGGAGCTATCGGGGCCGCCGATATTTCTGGCCCGCGCCAGTCCGACGGCTCGGTCATTAATGAAAACTCGGACTTCAAGCATCCTCTCCTCCCGTATCTTTGGGGGAGAGGGAGGTGCGGAACGGAGCCTCTTCGCGGAATCCTCCGTCTGGGTCGCCGTGCTTAATGATCATTCGCGTTCTGCCGATCAGGCGATAAATGGTCGGCCTTGGTGGGTCCCAGATGCAGGTGACCCCGTCCTCTGCCAATCGCCGCCCCTGACTGGCCCAGCAACGGTGCGCAACCCAGAAGGGGGACCCTTCGGCGGGGAATGGTCTCTCTCTGATGTCGCCGTTCTTTTTGACTAGCGATGGGCCGAAGCGGTCGCTGTCCTCAAAGCGGAAGCGCCGTCCCTCGGCCTCGATGACGAACGGGCCAGCGCCCCAAACGTCGAAGCAACCGCCGCCAGCTAGGCGCCCGTAGATGTGTCCGAACTCCCCCATCTCATTCCCCTCCCAGAACAAGAAAGGGAAGGGCAGGGGAGCCCGAATTCCGGTTTACATTTCTGCTGTAAGTCATTGATCTTACGTGCCCTGTTTTAGAGTCGGTATACACGTAAGCTATTGAGTAGGCTTGCTAAACCGGAGACTCTTAATCAGCGGGTCCAAGGTTCGAATCCTTGCACACCCACCATTCCTCCGAGAATTGCTGAACTTCCAAACGGCCGGAGACGGCGCCATTTCTCAATGGTTTAGCTGGATACAGGCTGTCTCTCTGCCCTCGTTCTCAGCGATTGAGCGCTTTCTGTACGCTTCTTCAGCCGGCGCTTTCTCCTCCTCCAGAAGTGTATTCTCCGGGCTGTGAGGAGTGCTCAACAGAGCCCGGTTCGAACCACGACAGAGACTTGTCTCGACGCCCGGTCTTGGTGCTCAAGGTCAGCTTATTGTGTGCAAGCCGACCGTCTGAAGCCATGGCTGCATTTCCGCAATTGACCCGATACCGACCTTCCGCGTTCCGGGGTGCGTTGAGGAATACAGCAATCCCGTTGTGAATCGTGCGCGCCCTTCCTAAACCGCATGGCAGGCCAATATTCTGGGCCAAAAAGAGACCGAATTGCTTTTGAAGGGAGCAATGATGAGACTGTCGTACCCTGTCATCGTATTGGGGGCCTTGCTGATGAGTACAATTTCCGGTCTCGGCTCGACAAGCTTCCCTTCGCTGCTCGACCGCCAGCTGATCGCAGCTGTGGAGCAAGGGGATATCGGTGCCATCAGGCGCACCCTGAGCGAGGGGGCGAGCATTGACGCGCGTGACAGCAGCCAACGCACGGCCCTCATGGTGGCTGTCCAGAACAACCATGTTGCGGCAGCGAGAATCCTGATCGAGGCGGGCGCCGACGTGAACGCGAAGGACGAGATCGACGACTCTCCCTATCTGCTCGCCGGCGCCAGGGGATATCTTGAGATTCTGCGCCTCACGCTTGCCCATGGCGCCGATCTCAGAAGCACGAACCGCTATGGCGGCACGGCGCTCATCCCCGCCGCCGAGCGCGGGCATGTGGAAACTGTGCGTACCCTGATTAAAGCCGGGGTCGATGTCGATCACGTGAACAAGCTGGGCTGGACCGCGCTGCTAGAGGCGATCATCCTCGGAGACGGCGGACCGCGGCATGCTGAGATTGTGCACCTGCTGCTCGATGCAGGGGCAAACGCCAATCTCGCCGACCGCGACGGTGTCACGCCACTGCAGCATGCGCGCCAGCGCGGCTTTCGCGAGATCGAACGACTCCTGACAGTGGCTGGCGCCCACTGAACCAGGAGTCGAGGAGAAACGACATGCCCCCAGCCGAACGCTTCCTCTGTGAAGCCATCGATCTCGCACGTGAGAATGTGCGCAAGGGAGGACGCCCCTTTGGAGCGGTCCGCGTCAGGGACGGTGCAACCATCGCCACGGGCGTCAACGAGATCCACGCGACGCAGGACCCGACCACCCATGCGGAACTCCAGGCGATCCGTGCCGCAAGCCGGGCACTCGGCAGCCCGCGCCTCGATGGCTGTGTGATCTACGCCAGCGGCCACCCCTGTCCGATGTGTCTTTCGGCCATGTACCTGACGGGCATCCGCGAAGTAACCTACGCCTATTCCAATGAGGATGGCGAGCCGTATGGCCTGTCGACGGCAGCCATTTATAGCGAGCTCTCGAAGCCTCTGGCGAAGCAGTCGCTCAGGATCGCCTATATGCCTGTTCGTCCTGACGGAGAGGGCGATCTCTACGAGATGTGGCGGAACGCCGCTCAGGCAAATTCCGATGGATCTGCCTCGGGCAAGTCCACGTAGACAATCTCATCGGCCGCCAAACGGGCCGCGAGTGTCAGCGATACCATGTCGGTCTTGCCAAGCCCGGGGATGCGGAACACCGCATGGCCGGAGGCGAGCAGGTAGTCGGCGATGGCAGCGCCACTACACCATCTCGACGCACATGGTCGCCGAAACGCTCTAGCCGCGAAGTTGGCCCTGCCAGTCAGTGGGAGCTCGGGGGAGGTGTTGCCTCGATGAGCTTTTCCTTCAGGGATCTGATCTCTTCGAAGCGGCTTGTCACGTCGCGCATAATGGCGGCGAGGCCGTGCATCTGTCCTTGCTCATCCTTGAGCGGCACGATGGTGAACTCCAGCGAGATGCGTCGACCATCCTTATGAAGGCCCGGAACCGAGAGGAGGTCGCCCGCACCGTAATGGCTCTCGCCCGTTGCCATGACGCGCCGGAAGCCCTCCCAATGACGTGCACGCAGTCGCTCCGGGATGATAAGGTCCAGCGACTGGCCGAGTGCCTCGTCGGCGCGATGGCCGAAGATCCGCTCGGCCCCGGGGTTCCACACGCGGATGACTCCGTCACGGTCCGTCGCCACCACGGCGTCAGCAGCAGTGGAAAGGATGGCGTCAGATAAAAGTCGAGCCAAATCCATCTTCGCCTTCTTCAAATCCCCGCCGCTTGGAGCATCCCGATCAGGTTTCCTGGGCGGAGACGGCGACCCGGTGGCGATAGACCATCTCCCACCCACGCCAGCCAGTGTAGAGCAGGAGGAGAACCACGACGAGCGAGATGAGAAGCCCTACCGGCAGAACTGCAACATCCCCAGTCTCGTAGCGACGATACCAGTTCCAAAGGGATAGGAGGACCACAACCACATTGCCGAGCATATGGTGCCACGCCGCCGTCAGACTGCGAATGCGCCGGTCCCCGAGAAAGTCAGTCAGGCCGGCAAGGGCCGCGAGAGCCGCCATGATGAGAGCAGCGCCCAGGAGGTAAAGCGAGGCCGTGCTCCAGGCGCTGTTGCCCGTGTTCCAGAAGAGAAGGTCGCACACGAGGGTGGCCACCAAAAAGGCGACCGGGAAGGGGATCAACATCGGGTGCAGTGGATGTCCGGCGATCTGGGCGGTGCTTTGAGGATTGCCTTCTCGTACGGGGCTCTCGTCTCGCATGACGTTCTCTCCATCCATTCCTCACTCAGCGGAAAATTCGGAAGCCGTGATGTTCTTTGACCATAAAGGTGTGAGATGTCGCTCCTCCTCTGCTGATGTCCGTAACACTGCAGGCTGCGACATGGTTACACTTGCGCGTGCTTCGGCAAGCCGAAGGATACCCGATGCGGCCGCCACAACCGCTGCAATGTGCATGGCCAAGCTCCTATTACTGCCTATTAGATGGAATATTCGGACATAGGTTCCCGCATCGCTTGGGAAGGAGCAGATCGATTCAAGGTGGGGGTTGTCTGGACGATGGGAGCGGCCGAAGCACGTGGGTTTGCACCGCTGCCTCCGGACCGGTAGACCGGGATTCGGAGCCTGGTCGGATTTCCAGGCCGGTGTGGAGATGGCGGTGGATGAGTGGGAACACCAACCCCAAAGCGAGGCCCCAGAGCAGTTGGGCCAGCAGCAGTCCGGCGGCTGGATAGCCGCGCAGGATGGGCTGGTCCGGCAGCCATTGCAACAATGGGATTGGCCCGAGCATCCAGAGCACGAAGCCGAACGCCATCCCGAACAGCCAGCCGCCTCGTGGGTCATTGGCTGCCCGCTGGAACAGCCAGCCATACAGCATTCCGCCGAGAAGCATCAGACCGGTATAAGCGAGACTGGCAGCGAGCGCCGTAGTGCCGATAGCCCTCGCAGGTGCATCCAAGGACTGGAAGCCGATCAGGACCGCCAGGGCCGGAACAGTGGCCACGGTGCCTGCGATGGCACCTGCCGCAATCGGCCTTTGGGTCGGCCCGGCATCGAGGCCATGGGCCTGGAGCATCCTAAGCATGATGTCTTCTCGCCTCCCATATTGCGGTCTGCGAAGCCCTTGCCAGCACTTCCTCGATGGTTAGAGCCTTGCCGAGTTCGCTCCCGAAGAGGCGTACGAGATGCTGATAGGCGAGGCCGACCATCCGTGGATCGCGGTTGAGATCGAACAGGCCAACCGGATTGACGGTGCCGAGTGGCTCCCGCAGCGCAATGTCCCAATCGACCTGATCCGTGAGCGAGTACCAGGTGAAGCCTACGACCGGCACGCCCGTCTGGCGGATCAGTTCCACATTGTGCCACTGCCGCCACAGCCAGCGCGGTCCGTCGCGGGCATCCATACGATTGGTCTCTGTGTGCATCATCGGCCGCCGATAGCGCCGATAGTACTGGCCGGCGATGGCATACCACCCGAACAGCTCGCCCAGCGCCTGCGCTTGGCCATTACTGTCGATGAGCTTCTCATTCCACTCGTAGTAATCGACCCCGAGGATCGACCTCTGGCGCACGTCCTGCTGCATGAACCAAGCATATTCCTCGTTCGGCATGCCATGCTGGTCGAGGTAGGCCCGGGTGTCCTCGTGTACGGGCCGGGCGTAAAGGAGATCCAGCGGTAGGAAGCGTCGCTCGTTCTCGAAAGCAGCGATGCGACGGATTTTGGGATCGGGACAGCAGGGCTGATAAAACTCGCCGCTCTCGCTGTTGACGAACACGGCATCCGGACGCTCTGTGGCAATCGCCTGCATCATCAGCACGCTAGCCTTGGCAAGATGGCGGACGGCGGTGACGAAGGCGCGTTCGTCCCGGCACTGCTCGTTCCATAACCCTTCGAGGGCACTGAGCTTGGCGCAGACATACATCTCGTTCACGGGAGTGTAGAACCGCACCCATGGGTAACGCTGGGCGAGCGCTCGGGCGTAGTCGGCGAGGGCCTGCGGCACTTCCGGGTTCTGGAAGTTCTGCAGCCAGTCGGGCAGGCCGAAATGGCATAGGTCCATAATCGGTACAATGCCGAGCCGGTGCATCTCGGCGGATACTTCATCCAGGAAATTCCAATCATACTGACCAGGGCCACGATAGATCAGGTGCAGGGGAGGACCGTAGCGCAGATAGCGAAGACCCAGATCCCGGACGAGCTGAAGGTCGGTGCGCCAATAGCGGTAATGGCCGCAGGCCGCCATCTGGTCCATGCGCCAGCGCCCGTCCTCCAAGGTCGGGTAGCTGCACTCGATGCCAGTGGCGAACATGAACCGGTGATCGGAGGGCGCCGCAGCTGAGCTGATGAGCGGGCGTGCTCTGGCAGGCCGTTTGCTCAGGTGTGGCGGCCGGTTCGTCGGGTAGCCGACTGGCCGCGTGTAGAGCAAACCCAGCACGCTGCCCCAGATCAGGTGGCCGGCCCCAATCGAGAGTGGCTCGTGGACACCGCCGCTCAAGCCGAACAGGCCGGAAGACGGCCACTGGCCGCTTTGGATGAGCGGGTGCATCAGGTCGAACTGCGGATGCATGATCAGGATCGCCAGGGGCATGGGCACGAAGGCAAATGCCATTCCCTGGAAAACGGGACGCAGCGGCAGGACGGACCAGAAGAAGTAGGCGTAGAACACGGCCCAGATCGCACCGACGAGCAGGTGGACCGCCATGCCGGCCAGCCAGGATACTCCTGGGCTTGCATTCGGCAGGGTCAGGGTCCCGAGCGTCATGACAAGGTCAAAGAACGGCACGCCAGCCCAGATCAGCAGACGGGCGGTGATCTCCCAGGCTACGGCACCCGCCATACCGGCCAGAATGGCCCTTGAGTAGGCAACTGAGCGGATCATAGCACCCTCGTCTGTGCCCGGTGTTACTTGGCCGGTGACCATTGGACGAGGAGGGATCAGGAAGGTTCCTGCCGGACGCCGGATTAGCCGCTACATACGCCTGACAATACCTTGGCTCATGATCTCGCCGACAGGCGGGCAGGTGGGAGCGGAATTTCAGGGAGCGCTTCTTCGCACGCCTCCGATTACAAATGGACTGTACCCCGCATGGGTCCAACAGGTCGACTGATGATGATCCGCACGGTCATTCCGGCCTCTTCCGGCTCTGACAAAGGGTCCGGCTGCTCGGCAATTAAACACCTCTTTAGTCTCTCAGACATTCTTTATTCATCATCTGTGAGGTCGCGACCCGCGCGCTCGATATGACGCCGCAATAGCGCTTCTGCGAACTCGAGATCGCCACTTCTTAGCGTATCGAGAATGGCGATATGTTCAATGCAAGCATCATGAATCCGGGTGCCGCTCAATCTCTCAAAGTCGGCATACTCGGTCATGCGTCGTAAGTTATTTTGCTGACGTACGGCCTGGACAAGAAAGCGGTTGTGAGACCATGACGTCAGCGTCTCGTGGAATTGCGCGTTGATCCGAAACCATTGGTCACGGCGAACCGCTCCGGCGGGCTGTTGGAGAATCGCCTCCTGTGCGGCGCGGATATTGAGAAGCTCGTGCAGGTCCACCTTGAAGTTGGGCTGGCGTAGTGCGCCACACTCGACGACCAGACGAAACTGATAACTCTCCGTCACAACCTCGTCGGTTACCAAGCTCTCGGTAAAGGCCCAGCCGTGACCGCGGAGACGTTGAATAAGACCTTCCGCAGCGAAGCGCAGGAGAGTCTTGCGAAGGGTGCCGCGCGTGACGCCATAGCGTACGGATAGCTCAGCCTCGGAAACCTCATCCGCTAAAGCGCCTGACGCGCGATCGGCCATCAATTTCCGATAAAGCGTCTCCACCTGCGATGGCGGCGTAATGTGGTCGATCTCCTCACTGCCTGCAGGTGCGCGGGCCAGCTCATAGCCCTTACCCGGCGCATGCAGAAGGAGGCCCTGACCTGCGAGGAGGGCAAGCGCTGCCCGAATGGGAGAGCGGGAAACGCCGAGCTGCTTTGCAAGCGTAAAATCCGACACGCGCTGTCCCACACACCACTGCTCCTCCACGGCAATGGCAAGAATTTGCCGCGCCAGATCGGCTTGAAGATTGCTTACGGTCGAAGGTGTCATTGATTGCGCCACTGTCATAGGACGCTAGTAGCACATAAGACACTTGACAGCAAAATGTCCCCATATTTACTGTCTTATAGATTCGTAAAATACACTGGTTCGCGATAACGAAAGGCGTCCCATTCTCATGGCCATCTCTCCGTTCCCCTTTATTTCGGTATCTGGCGCTCCCTATGAGCGTGGCCGCCAGTACGGCGCCATGGCTGCCGAGCGAGTAAGGCGGAGCATCGAAATCTACGGCGGGCAGCTCACGCAGTTTGGCTATACGGTAGCCGAGAAGGCGGGCCTTATTGGAGAATTTGGCAAGAGAATCGAAGCATTCGGCGCGCACTACATCGACGAGATGCAAGGCATCGCGGATGGCGCCGGGGTGGCTCTCGAAGACGTGGTCATGATCAATGCCCGTACGGAGGTCATCGCGAAAGCAAGGCTCGAGCGTGGCTCGAAACTGTCCGACATCGATGAGCTTGACGATGGTTGCACGGGCGCCGTGATCTTGCCGGAACGCAGTGCGACGGGCCAACTGATCCACGGTCAGAACTGGGATTGGAAGGCAGAATGTGTCGAGACAGCTGTTGTCTTGCGGGTGCGCCGAGACGATGGCCCCGACTTCATGACCTTTGTCGAAGCCGGCGGTCTTGCACGCTGCGGCATGAATGACGCCGGCGTGTGCATCACGGCGAACTATCTTGAATCAGAGCGGGATTTTCAGCAGGAGGGCATTCCTCTTTCCCTCATTCGCCGCAAAGTTCTGGAGCAGGAGCACTTTGCATTTGCCGTCAAGGCAGTGGCGACGACGCCGAAGGCCTGCTCCAACAACATGATGCTTTCTTCGGTACAAGGCTTCGCTATCGATTTCGAATGCGCACCGAACGAGGCTTTTCAGATCTATCCTTCCGATGGACTCATCGTGCATGCGAACCATTGGGTGAGCCCAGTCGCGCTCGCGAAGCTGCAAGACACCGGCCTCGACAGCGTACCAGACAGCGTTTATCGCGATTGGCGGGTGCGAAAAATCCTCGATGATGCAGGCATTAAGCTGACGACAAGCGATTTGAAGCGCGCCTTCTTCGACGAGTTCCTGTCTCCTTATGCCGTCTGCAGGCCTCCCAGGCCTAGGTCGAGCGGGAACCTCTCCGCAACCGTCGCAATGGTCATCATGGAACCAGCGAAGCGCACGATGGAAGTGGCGCCGCTGCCTTCGCTGAATCGAAAGTTTACCCGCTACAGCTTCACAGATGAGCCTGTGAATATGCCTATCGCGGCCGAGTAGTGATTCTTCAAAAAATAGAAAACCAGCGGGCATCATAACAATGCAACACCGGAGGATAGCCATGACGCACCACAGCATACTAGGACTCGCAGCCGCAGCAGGGTTGGCTCTTACAATAAGTAATCCTGCACTTGCGCAGTCATTGTTACGTGTCCAGCTCAGCACCGATATCCGTTCAACCAATCCAGGCGTTAACCGCGACAGCGATACCGACGCCGTTGTGCTTCACATGGTAGAAGGGCTTGTTGCGTATGGCGAGGATTCCAGTGTCAAGCCGCTGCTAGCGGAATCGGTTTCCGTCTCGGCCGATGGGCTCACGTACACCTTCAAACTGCGCAAAGGCATCAAGTTCCACAACAATGCTGATCTGACGTCAGCCGATGTCGCGTGGAGTTGGAAGCGCTACATGGACCCCAAGACGGAATGGCGCTGCCTGTCAGAATTCGACGGGCGTTCCGGCACGAAGGTCACGTCTGTGGAAACGCCCGATCCGCTGACGGTGGTTTTCAAGATCGACAAGCCGAATGCGCTCTTTCTGAATACTCTGGCGCGTACGGATTGTGGGATGACGGCCATCCTTCATAAGGATTCGGTCAAAGCGGACGGCTCATGGGATAAGCCCATAGGCACCGGCCCGTTCCGGTTCGATCAGTGGAAGCGTGGCGAGTACATTCAGCTCACACGTTTTGCAGACTACGCCACTCGCGACGGAAAGCGGGACGGATATACCGGGAGTAAGCGCCCTCTCGTGGATCAGGTGCGCTTTATGGTCGTTCCAGATCCCTCGACTGCCAAGGCAGCACTCTTGCGCGGCGATATCGATATCATCCCCGACGTGAGCAATGCCGATGCGAAGGAACTCAAGAGCAACCCTGAGATCAAGCTGTCCGTTTCCCCTCATATGGGGCTTGCGGGTCTCCTGATTCAGACGCGCGATCCCATCTTTGCGAACGTCAAAGTCAGGCAGGCGGTGGCGGCTGCCATCGATGGGGAGCAGGTCGTCGCGGTTGCGACGGAAGGCTTGGGCAAGCGGAACAACTCGATCGTTCCCATATTGTCAACCTACTACAAAGCGGCGCAAGCCAAGGGTTGGTCATACGATCCCGCCAAAGCGAAGAAGCTGTTGGAGGAGGCCGGTTACAAGGGCGAACCGGTCGTGATGATAACCAATAAGCGCTACACCCCTATGTACGACCTCGCCATTATCACGCAGGCTATGCTGCAGGCGGTTGGGTTTAACGTATCGCTCGAGGTCTTGGAGTGGGCTACCCAGCTCGACAGGTATAACAAGGGCAACTACCAGATGATGTCCTTCACCTACTCGCCTCGTTTGGACCCAGCCCAAAGCTTTGACGCCATTATGGGATCGAAGGACAAACAACCTCGCAAGGTGTGGGACAATCCTGAAGCGCAAAAGCTGATGGAGCGCGCGATGGTCGTATCGGACGAGAATGAGCGCCAGAAACTCTTCGACGAACTGCACACCATGTTCCTCAATGATGTGCCGATGATCATGCTATACAACGGCTTGAAGACGGCCGCCTCCGCAAAGCACGTCGACGGCTTTGAGTCCTGGTCCGGTGGACTTCCTCGGGTGTGGGAAGTGCGCCTGACGGACTGATGGCCGGCAGCTCTAGGCGGGAGTAATCCATGGTGCAATTTGCACTTATGCGGATTGGCATCGCGACCCCGACACTGCTTATCGTGGCAGTGTCGGTATTCATCCTGATCCGACTTATTCCGGGCAACCCGGCATCTCTCATGCGTCGCTTGGCATACAGTTTGTAATTTGGTCTGGTAATGTGCTGACAGGTGATCTGGGATCATCGATGGACTCGGAGCAGGCCGTATTCCCGCTAATTCTCACCTGCGTTGGAAACAACTCCCGAGGGTGGCGTGCGACTCAAGAAGATTTGAAGAGCCTGCCTTGGCTATGGAGACGACATGACCCTTCCTATCCCGCTCATCAAGATATCCGGAACTGCTGAGGAGCGTGGCTACACATATGGCCGGAGCGCTGCCGATCGTGTTGCGCAGAGTTTCGACCTTTATCGCAGTACGATGGAACGGCGAGGTGTTGCGTGGAATGACGCTCTTGCTGCAGCCCGTATCTTTTTCGAAGAGATTACGAGACTTGAACCGGCAATGGCAGATGAGATCCGTGGTATTGCGGCTGGGTCCTGCGTTCCCCTCGAGGGGATTGTCATCGTTAACGCCCGTTCGGAGATTATGCATCGCCTCGCCCGGAACGTGGCCCAAAGTGAGCCGCAGGATGGATGCACGGGCATCATCGTCCAGCCGGAAGCGACCGCTGACCGCATATTGATTCATGCCCAGAATTGGGACTGGATGATCGCGGCGCGTGAATCTGTGATCCTTTTGCATGTGTGCGATGGCGACCATGAACTATTAACCTTCGTGGAGGCCGGTGGATTAGCGCGTTGCGGCCTCAACTCCGCAGGGCTCGCTCTGACTGGGAACTCTCTGCGCATCGATACGGCTTTGCCTGAAACCGGTCTGCCGATCTCCCTCATCCGGCGAAAGGTTCTCGCGTCACGGTCCTTCTCTGAGGCTCTGAGCGCAATCTATAAGAGTCCACGGGGTTGTGCCAACAACATGATGCTCTCGCATGCTCATGGCGAAGCCATTGATCTTGAAACGACCCCTCGCGAGGTGTTCTGGGTTGCTCCAGAGGGAGGGTTGCTGATCCACGCAAATCATTTTCGCAGTATCGCCGCCCGTTCGAAGCTGTTCGATTCCGGAGCGGCATTGGGGCCGGACACGTTGAGCCGAGAGTTGAGGGTAGAGCGCTTGCTGCGAGCGAAGTGCGGAAATATCCGTATGGTCGATGTCATGAGTACATTGCTCGACACATGGGGAGCACCCGATGGGGTTCTCACCCTTCCTCAGGAAGAATGGCCTGGCATTCCAATTGGCACGACTGCAAGCGTCGTCATGGTGCCTGAGCGCGGTGAGTTGTTTTTCTGCAACGAGCCTGATCGGAATCCGGTCTTCCACCGCGTGTCGCTGACGCTGCGTGTCCCTCAAGAACAGTCGCCGACTGTCCCGACCATCGTATCCTGATACGGATCAGAGATCCTGCTTCAACCTTAACCTAGCGAGGGAAAGCCGCCTATGGTTGAACATGCTGATGTTGTCATCATCGGTGGCGGCATCGCCGGCATTAGTCTCGCCGGCCGGATTGCGCATCGCCGTGATGTAATCGTCGTCGAGATGGAGGATCATCTCGGGAGCCATGCCACTGGGCGTTCGGCAGCGGTCTACATTGAGGCATATGGCTCTCCAACGATCCGCACCTTGACGACACGGAGCCGCACGTTCTTTGAGGAGCCACCGGCTGGCTTTTCGGAGGACTCGCTCGTACATCCAAGAGGCAGCTTGGTATTCGGCGGCCCTGAGAACAGTGACAGATTGCAGAGAGAATATGCGATCGCCAGTCGCAGCGCTATGGTGCGCTGGCTCAATCCAGACGACCTGCTCGCTTATTGCCCCGTGCTGCGACCCGAAGCTGCGTTCACCGGCTTTATCGAGCCTGGTGCGCGCGATATCGAAGCCGATGCGCTTTTACAGGGCTTCGCCCGAATGGCACGCCAAGGCGACGCGCGAATTTTGACCAAGTCACCCGTACGGGAGATCCGCTGGGAGAGTGACTGGCTGATTGTGGCGGGAGGAGCGGAAATACGGGCCGGCATTGTCGTCAATGCGGCCGGCGCTTGGGCCGAGGACATCTCTCATCGCGCCGGCTTGCAGGGCCGAGGCCTGCAACCTTTTCGCCGCACAGCCGCGACGATTCCCATGCCTTCAGACATCGCGAGCGCGGTCGCTGATTTGCCTGTAGCGACGGCCGTCGATGACAGCTTCTATTTCAAGCCTGAGGCGGGAGACATGCTTGTCAGCCTGTCGGAGGAAACTTTGTCACCGCCTTGTGACGCTTATCCTGACGATCTCGATGTTGCGATAGCTCTTGAGCGTTTTCATGACGCTACCACTGTGCCGCGAGCGCGACCGAAGGCCAGCTGGGCTGGGCTGCGAACCTTCGCTCCGGACCGTGATCCTGTCGTCGGGTATGAGACGGATGTGCCAGGCTTCTTCTGGTGCGCAGGGCAGGGCGGATACGGCTTGCAGACTGCCCCGGCGCTTTCCGCGCTGGCAGCTTCTATCCTGCTTGGGGAACCGCTCGACCCTGCCGAAGCCGATCTCGCCCAAGCCTTGAGGCCCGGGCGTTTCTAAGGCTCAGACCAGCAAAGATCTTCCGCGTGATACGGATGCTGGCGTCGTCCTGCTGTACAGTTGGAACCGCCGGACCAGTACAATCGAAGGTTATCTGTCGGTAGAAACCGACCGCTCTGAATGAGGCTCTGATCTGCCGGCAGGCACGAGAACCGCGGATGCGGCACAGATCACCAGTACAAGGCCGGCAAGATCCGGGAGCGTCGGCTTCTCCCCCAGCAGTAACACGGCCCCGGCGACGCCAATTGCCGGAACCACCAGGGTGCCAAGGCTCGCCGTTCCGGCAGGAAGGCGGGACAGGGCAGCAAACCAGAGCACGTACGCGAGTGCCTGTGCAAAAAGCACATGATAGAGAAATGCCGTGATGGTCGCAGGTTTCAGCTCATGGGGAACCCCAATGCCCTCGAAGGCGAGCATGCCGGCCGCCGCGCAGACCGCGCCGGTGAGCAACTGCCAAGCGGCGACTGCGAGCGGCGGAGCATCGATCGGAAATCGCTTGCTGACAATAGTTCCGAGCGCCCAGCAGATTCCGGCCAGGAGTGCATAGAGCAGTCCGACCGATATATCGCCTGCCCGGATGATCGGCCAGCCGAGGGCGACCAATCCGGCAATGCCAAGCGCAAGTCCAAGCCGCCGTCTGCCGTCGAGCGGTTCCTTGAGCAAGATTCTTGCGAACAGCACGGTCCAGATCGGCATGGTGAAAGTGATGATTGCCGCCCGCGACGTTGGCGCAGAGAGCTGGGCGAAGGCCAGGAGAATGTTAAAGGCCGCAATCGACAAGAAACCTGCGGCGCCCAGGCCCAACCATTGTGACCTCTTCACTGCTATGGATTGGCCGCGCAGGGCCGCGATCGCGACGAGACACAATCCGCCAAGGGCCATACCGCTGGCGCGCAGGGTCCATGGTTTGATCTCACCGAGCGCAATCTTCACCGCCGGCCAGTTAAATCCCCAGAGCAACGCTATCAAAGGTACAATCGCGTAGTAATAGCGATGACACTTCACGGGCCGAATCCTAGCGCTTCATCATCGGGCGCGAAGGCGGGCGCCGATGCTGCTTGCAGCGTGTTTCAGAATGTCGAGATGTCGGGGTTTCCCGTCCTCGACGATGTCTGCTGTCAGGCTTGTGATGCTCAACGCCGCGACGAAGCGGCCTTCGCTGTCGAATATCGGGACACCGAGTGCGGCAAGGCCTACGAAAAAATCATCCACGGCCAGCTCCCATCCCTGTTCCCGGATGCGTCCCGCGATCTTGCGCAACTCAACAGCCGACGTTTCGCTGAACGGCGTGCGCCGCGGCAGCTCGCCGGACAGGCCTTGCTCGCGCACTTCATCTGGAGCGAAAGCCAACACGATACGGGGGCCGGCGCCGCAATTCAGGGGAGCAAGCGCGCCGACCGCGAACCAAGCTGCATCGATCTGCAACATCGGCGCGCGGATGCGATCGAGACAGAGTGCGGCGCCCTCATGCGGAACCCAGAGAAAGGCCGCAGTGGACGTCTGTGAGGTTACGTCTACCAGAATAGGCGATGCGATCTCCCGCAGGTCGCGTCCGACTTGGACAGCCGACGCTATTTCAAAGACGCCGACATCGAGCATGTAGTGCTGTGTAAGCCCGTCAAAGTGAATGAGGCCTGCCTCAGACAGTGTGTGAAGGAGACGCCGAGCTGTTCCCTTGTCGAGTTCCGCGATCTGAGCAAGCTCAGTCAGCGTCAGCCTCGGCCGGTCGGACGTAAAGGACTTCAGAAGGGCCACGGCACGCGAGACTGCTCGCACCAGCGGCACCCCCGGTTTGGCGCGGATACGGCGGTGAGGAGTTCCAGGTGGATTAATCATGCGATTACTTCAGTGTCACGAGATGACACATTGGGTCATAGCTTGACACAAAAGATGCCGATTGCAAATCTTGGTCCAGCTTCGTTCCAAGTCCCTCCAGTTAGAGAACTGCCCATGCCTCTCGACCCGCAGCTTCGCGATAAGATCATTGCCTCCGTCGAGCAGGGCTTTGGCGAACAGATCGCATTCACTCAGGCGATGATCCGGTTTCCGTCGACGCGCGGGGCGGAGCATACGATACAGGATTTCGTTTTCAGGGCTCTCGCCGATCGCGGCTATGCTATGGACCGGTTCGAGATGGACCGTGCAGCGATCGAGAACCATCCGGGCGGCTCGCCCTGGTCGAGCGAGCACTCGACAGCACCAATCGTCGTCGGCATCCATCGCCCGCGCGAGGAAAAGGGCCGTTCGCTGATCCTGCAGGCCCATGTCGACGTGGTTCCGGCCGGTCCGGCGGAAATGTGGTCTCATGCGCCCTTCGATCCAGTAGTCGAGGGCGACTGGATCTACGGCCGGGGTGGCGCCGACATGAAGGTGGGGCATGCGGCCAACATCTTCGCGATGGACGCTCTGCGCCGGATCGGATTGCAGCCGGCGGCTACTGTCTACATCCAATCGGTCGTGGAGGAGGAATCTACGGGGAACGGTGCGCTGATGACCCATCTTCGCGGCTACAAGGCCGACGCCGTGCTCATTCCGGAACCGGAGGAAGAGAAGCTCGTGCGCGCCAATGTCGGCGTTCTCTGGTTCCAAGTCGAGGTCCGCGGACATCCGGTGCATGTGCGCGAAATGGGTGCGGGAGCCAACGCGATCGATGCGGCCTACCGAGTGATCGGCGAGTTGCGCCGCCTCGAAGCCGACTGGAATGAGCGCAAGAAGGGACGCCCGAATTTCGAAAATGAGGCTCACCCTATCAATCTGAACGTCGGCAAGATCGAAGGAGGAGACTGGGCATCATCGGTGCCGTGCTGGTGCCGTCTGGATTGCCGGATCGCCATCTATCCCGGTACCCCTGCGGAGGAAGCCGCCCGCGAAATCCAGGAGCGGATCGCAAATTTCTCCCGCACCGACGCTTACTTCGCCAATAACCCGCCTCAGGTCACGTTCAACGGCTTTCACACCGAGGGCTACGAGCTGGCGCCCGGCTCGGACGCTGAAGCTGTTCTCGCCGCAGCACACCAGAGCGCGACAGGTTCGCCCCTGGAGAGCTTCATGACGGCAGGCTATCTCGACGCCCGTGTCTATGCGCTCTACGATAAGATCCCAGCCCTGTGCTATGGTCCGATTTCCGAGAACATTCACGGGTTCGACGAGCGTGCGAGTATTTCGTCTATCAAGCGTATCACTACGGCGATGGCCCTGTTCATTGCGGAATGGTGTGGGGTCGAAACGGCATAGCTTCACCCTTTCTACCGCATCGCAGGCCGGATCGCTCGAGACATGAGAAAACGACAGCTAATGTTTCACCAGGGAGGATACCATGCAAGGACTGAAGCTACACCGACGCTCGGCACTCTTGGCCGCTGGATTAAGTGCTCTCCTTCTGGCCATGGGTCCGGCTCAGGCAGCTGATCCGGTCAAGATCGGGGTTGTCGCCCCTTTGACCGGCCCGGCTGCCAATTCGGGTATTGCCCTGCGACAGGGCATGGAACTCGCCGCCCAGGAGTGGAACGACAAGGGCGGTGTGACGATCGACGGTCAGAAGACCCCCGTTACGGTGATCTTCGAGGACTCGCAGTCCCGCCCTGAAGTCGGCGTCAGCGCTGCTCAGAAGATGATCAACCGGGACAAGATTGATCTCCTGATCGGCGAGGCTTTCCACAGCTCCGTCACGATAGCGCTGATGGAGCTCGCATCGCAGTTCAAAATCCCGATTCTGAGTGGCGAGCCGGTCAGCAGTGAGATCGCCAAGAAAATCGAGGCGGATCCGGAGAAATATAAGCTTTTCTGGAAGGGCGATTTCAACAGCGAGGCATATGGCGAGGCGCTCCATGATGTCTACAAGAGCATCGCTACGTCCGGGAAATTCAAGCCCAAGAACAACGCCATCGCTTTCGTGGTCGAGGACACCGACTACGGTCGCTCCAACGCCGAGATTACTGCCGAGCTCTTCAAGAAGGATGGCTGGAAGGTTGTCGCTCTCGAGACGGTGCCTCTCGGCCATGCGGATTTCTACCCGCAGCTGACCAAGATGCGTTCGCTTCAGCCTGACGTGATCGTGTCGATCTTCACGTCTGTCAATTCGGGCGCCAGCATGGTGAAGCAGTATCAGGAGCTCGGCGTCGATGCATTGCACATGGGAGTCTACTACCCCCTGCGTTCGGAGTTCTTCGAGCAGGCCGGCAATGCGGCCGAAGGCTTGGTCTGGGTGCCGATGCAGTTCGATCCGCAGTCCAACGACAAGCATGCGGAATTTGATAAAAAGGTTCGGGGGAAGTTCAACGTTCCCGCCTCCTCGGACCACGCCTTCGGCCATGGCATTATGAATGTCGCTCTTGGTGCCGTCGACAAGGCCGGTGCGCGGACTGCCGAGAAAATCTCGGAGGCGATCGGCAAGACCGACTATTCCGGGGTACATGGCCGGTGGGTCTTCGATCCCAAGAACCACACTGCAAAGGCTGGCCCGGAGTTCATCCCTGTCCCGGCCGCGCAGGTCCAGGGCGGCAACAATGTCGTGATCTGGCCCGAGACCCGCGCCAAAGGCAATTACCAGCCTCAGCCCTGGCTGCGCTAAGATCGGCGGACATCTAGGGGGCGCAGATATGCGCCCCCTTCGGCCGCTCCTCTGACCCTTGTGAGCGCATTCTGGAGCACCATGACAAATCCTCCGCTTCTCGAAGCCAAGAACATCCGCAAAAGATTTGGCGGTGTTGTCGCGCTGAAGGACGTTTCGTTTCGGGTAATGGATGGAGAGATCCTCGGCCTGATTGGCCCGAACGGTGCCGGCAAGACGACGCTCTTTCACGTCATCGCCGGAAAAGAACAACCGACGAGCGGCTCCGTCCATTTCAAGTCCCAAGACATCACCAGACTGCGTCCCGACCAGCGCTGCCACCTCGGCATCGCGCGGACCTTCCAGATCCCTCAGCCTTTCGCCCAGATGACGGTGTTCGAGAACGTCATGGTGGCGCTCCACTTCGGTGGCGACAGACATGAGCGCGCGCTGGAGGATGAGGCAGGGGAGATCCTTCGCCAGGTCGGGCTCGACCAATGGGCAGGGGCCGATTCCTCGGCGCTTCCACTGGGTGCGCGCAAGAAGCTTGAGTTTGCGCGGGCTCTCGCGACGCGCCCAGAGCTTCTCCTCCTCGACGAGGTGATGGGTGGCTTGCGCCCGAACGAGATCAACGACGTTATGGAAACCATCAGGACCGTTCGCGCTTCCGGCGTCACGATCATTATGATCGAGCATGTCATGCGCGCGGTCATGGGATTGGCCGACCGCATCATCGTCCTGCATCATGGCGAGTTGATCGCCGAGGGATCGCCGATCGAAGTGACCCGTAACAAAGCCGTCATCGACGCCTACCTCGGAGGGTCGGCTCATGCCTCAGCTTGAACTGAGCCACGTTTCCGCCTTCTACGGCGATGCTCAGGCTCTCTTCGACATCGATCTCCTGCTCGAGCCTGGTGAGATCGTCGCGATCATCGGCGCGAACGGCGCCGGAAAGACAACTGTCCTGCGTACGGTTTCAGGCCTTGTGAAGCCTCGTGATGGCTCGATCCGCTACGAAGGCAAGGATATTTCGGCCAGTGATCCCTGGTCCGTTGTTTCTATGGGCATCGCCCACGTACCGGAAGGGCGCCGCCTGTTCAAGCAGATGAGCGTGCAGGAAAATCTCCTGATGGGGGCCTATCACCGCAGGAATGCGGCCGACGCGAAGTCCGACCTCGATCGGGTCTTCACTTTGTTCCCCCGGCTTGCAGAGCGGCGCGAGCAGCTTGCCGGTACCATGTCGGGCGGCGAACAGCAGATGGCTGCCATCGGCCGCGCCCTTATGGCTCGCCCCCGCCTTCTTCTTCTGGACGAGCCGTCG